>JAABUN010000999.1_pt1 | contig 67551 bp, 70 predicted proteins | sample 5559311 | NCBI WGS metagenome assembly JAABUN01 (sample SAMN10711877, study PRJNA513370) | rock metagenome | isolation source: Antarctica rocks | place: Antarctica: Victoria Land, Siegfried Peak sud | reverse complement strand
TCGAGCGAGCCCCGGTGTCCCTGTGAGCGAGGACTGCGTGCGGTACCCGGCGAGGAACGAGCCGGCGTGCCGCGAGCTGTTCGAGCGAGCCCCGGTGTCACGGTGAGCGCCGCCGCCTTCTTCGACCTCGACAAGACGGTCATCGCGAAGAGCAGCACGCTCGCCTTCGGCCGGCCCTTCTACCGCGGTGGGCTGGTCAACCGTCGCGCCGTGCTGCAGAGCTCATTCGCCCAGTTCGTCTACCTGCTGCAGGGGGCGGACCAGGACTCGATGGACCGCATGCGCGACTACCTCAAGGCGCTGTGCGCCGGCTGGCCGGTCGAGCAGGTCGACGCGATCGTCGCCGAGACCCTGCACGAGCTCATCGCCCCGATGGTGTACGCCGAGGCGGTGGCGCTGTTCGAGCAGCACCGCGCGGCCGGGCGTGACGTCGTCATCATCTCCAGCAGCGGCGAACAGGTCGTGCGCCCCATCGGCGCGATGCTCGGGGTCGAGGACGTCATCGCGACGCGGATGGCGGTGGCGGACGGCGCCTACACCGGCGAGATCGACTTTTACGCCTACGGCCCCTACAAGGCCGATGCGGCGCGGGCGCTGGCCGCCGAACGCGGCTACGTGCTGGCCGACTGCTACGCCTACAGCGACTCGGTCACCGACCGGCCGCTGCTCGAGCTCGTCGGCCATCCCGTCGCGGTGAATCCCGACCGCGCGCTGAGGCGGCACGCCGCTGAGGCCGGCTGGCCGGTGCGCGAGTTCGCCCGTCCGGTGCGCATGCGCACCCGCCCCGGCCTGCCCGCTCCGCCGGGGCCGGCAGCGGCCTACGCCGGCGCCGCCGTGGTGGCCGGCGCGGCGGGCATCGCCTGGTGGGCCGGGCGGCGTCCGCGGTGGTGATCGTCAGACGGCTCCGTGCGTTTGGAGCCGCCATCGGTGACCAGATCTTCTGACGATCACCGCGGGAGCCGGCATCCGAGTGCCTCACATCACACCAGGGCCTTGCGCTCGCTGCCGAACCGGCGTACAACCACAGGTGCGGGCCACCGCCAGCGGGCGGACGAGTTCCCCTCGACGGCGGTCCGTGCACGAGCGCCAGGCACCCACGTGCGACCAGCCTCGCCAGGCACGTCTGCGGGCCCTCCGGGACCCGTCGACGGGACACTGCACGCAATGCTCACCGGACGCCCGTGCATCGGAGCGGCGGTCCCCCACCGGCGACCGCCGCTCCGCCGTGCGCGGCCTCAGCTGCCGAGGGTGGCGACCAGGACGGCCTTGATGGTGTGCATCCGGTTCTCGGCCTGGTCGAAGACCACGGAGGCGCCCGACTCGAACACCTCGTCGGTGACCTCCATCGCGCTCAGCCCCGTCTTGTCGTAGATGTCCTCGCCGACGACGGTGTGGCGGTCGTGGAAGGCCGGCAGGCAGTGCATGAACTTGATGTCCGGGTTGCCGGTGGCGTCCATCAACGCGGCGTTCACCTGGTAGTCCCGCAGCAGCGCGATGCGCTCGTCCCAGATCTCCTTGGGCTCTCCCATCGAGAACCAGACGTCGGTGTAAAGGAAGTCGCACCCCTCGACGCCGGCCTTGGAATCCTCGGTGTGGGTGATGGTGCCGCCGGTCTGCTCGGCGATCCGCTTCGCCTCGGCGACCCACTGCTCGTCGTTCCACAGCGACTGCGGCCCGATGATGCGCACGTCCATGCCGAGCAGCGCACCGGAGATCATCAGAGAGTTCGAGACGTTGTTGCGGGCGTCACCGAGGAAGGCGAAGGAGATGTCGCCGTACTCCTTGCCGGAGTGCTCGCCCATGGTGAGCATGTCGCACAGCGTCTGCGTGGGGTGCCAGTCGTCGGTCAGGCCGTTCCACACCGGCACGCCGGACAGTTCGGCAAGCGTCTCCACGTGGGACTGCTGCTTGCCCCGGAACTCGATGCCGTCGTAGTAGCGGCCGAGCACCCGGGCGGTGTCGGCCACCGACTCCTTGTGGCCCATCTGCGAGGACACCGGATCCAGGTAGGTGATGTGGGCGCCCTGGTCGTAGGCGGCCACCTCGAACGAGCAGCGGGTGCGGGTGGACGTCTTCTCGAAGATCAGGGCGATGTTCTTGCCGACCAGCTGCTGGGTCTCGCGACCCTGCTTCTTCGCGGCCTTCAGCAGGGCGGACAGCTCGAGCAGCGATCGCCACTCGTCGGGCGTGAAGTCCAGCTCCTTCAGGAACGACCTCCCGGACAGTGCGTGGGGCATGAGGTGCGGCTCCGATCCGTGCGGGGACGGCGTGCGCTGCTGCGTGTCGACGGGCTTGAGACGAGCGGTCGCGTGGGGTGCGTGTCGATCGGCGGGCGGGCACGGTCGCGCGGCGGCCCACAGCCTGCTACCGGCGCTCTGCGGTGCCGGGGGACTCACCAAGCGCGAGCGTGGTGCTGCCCGGGCCGAACCACAGCGTGCGCTGAGGGAACGGGATGACCATCCCCGCCTCGTCGAGCGCCGCCTTGACGCTCACCGCCAACGCGCTGCGCGCCTGCCAGCGGCTCGCGATGTCGGCGGCGTGCCAGTAGCGCACGGCGAGCTCGATCGAGGAGTCTCCGAAGCGCTCCACCCACACCTCGGCCGGTGGCTCCTGCGACACGCCGTCGGCCCGGGTGCAGGCTGCCAGCAGCACCGCCCTGGCCTGCGGCAGGTGGGTGTCGTAGGCCAGGCCCACCGCGAGGGTGGTGCGCGACAGGGGCGTGCGCGTGTAGTTGACGATCGGCGCTTTGAGCACCTCGGCGTTCGGCAGGTAGACCGTGAGCCCGTCGAAGGTCGTCATCTCGACGGTGCGCAGGTTGACGTCGTCGACGCGCCCCTCGTAGTCGCCGCTCTGGATCTGGTCGCCGACGCGGAACGGCCGCCGTACCTGCAGCAGCAGGCCGGCGGTGAAGTTCTGCAGCACGTCCTGCAGCGCGAAGGCGAGCGCGATGCCACCGACTCCGAGGGCACCGAGCAGCGGGCCCACCCGCACGCCGGCGACGTTCAGGGCGTAGACGAGCCCGACGACGACGACGAGAACCGAGACGAAGCGGCCGGTCAGGCGCCCGGCGTAGCGGTCGGTGTCGCCGCGGTCGAGCGCGCGGATCAGCAGGCGCCGCACGGCGACGGCGGCGATCAGCGACACGACGACCACGACCCCGGCGCGCACGAGCTGCGACGTGCCGATGCCGTCGGAGACGAGGTCCTGCTGGGCCAGCCCGGTCAGGGTCACCGGGTCAGTCTGGCCGATCGCGTCGACCTCCCGCGGGAGGTCGACGTCAGACCGGCCTCGAAGACCCGACCGGGGACGACCCGGCCGGGGAGGGCCCGGCCGTGCACCCCGCCACCCGGGCGTTGAAGCCGGCGGAGTCGCCCCCGACCGGTGGGTCGCCCGCCTCGTAGAGGTCGCTGGTCGTCGGCGGCGCCGCGGTGAAGTCGGCGACGTAGGCGTTGCGGTCGACGGTGCGGCAGAAGTCGACGTTGTCGGGCATGCGGCTCGAGACGTCCACCGACCACGGCGTCGCCTGGTCGGTCTCGACGGCCCACGACATGGTCAGCGTCCGCCGCGTGGCGACCAGCGCCCGTCCCTGCCCGTCTGGCGAGACGACCGGGTAGGCGACGCCGCCGTTCCACGTGATGTCCAGCGTGGGCGTGCCGTCCTCGTCGGTGGACGTCGTCGCGCTCCACGTACCGCTGGCCCGTACGCCACCGTCGATTCGGGTGGAGAGCCGGTCGAACCGGGGGGCCAGCAGCGCCCAGTGCCCGTCGTGCCTGTCGAGAGCCAGCACCTTGCTTCGGACGTCGTCGGCGAGGTCCGGACCGAGGACGTCCAGCACCGGTTGGACATCTCCGGCGTTGACCCGCTGGTCGATCGTCACCACCCGCAGCAGGCTGGCCGCGTAGCCCAGGCGGGAGGCGAGCGTCGGGTCCGGGACACCGGGCGGCGCCGTCAGCGTCGGGGCGCGCAGCGCGTCGGCCGCCGGCTCCCAGGACGCCGCCGGAGTGCCCGCGAACGGGTCGGCCGGCGGACCGCTGGGTGACGCGGCGGCGCTCGTTGTCGCGGGCCCGGCCGTCGCCGCGCCCGGGCTCCCGGAACAGCCGGCGAGGGCTACCAGTAGCGCCGTCGCGAAGGCGAGCGCGCCGGCCCCGCGGCGGCGGACGGCGGGAGGGCTCAGCTCGGTGTCGGTCATGCCGGCGAGCATGGACGACCTCTTCGATCAGCGTCCGGCGTTGTCCACAGGGACGGCTCACGACGCCTGGCGGCGCAGGGCCTCGCAGACGGCCAGCCCCTCGCGGGCCCCCAGGCCGACCGCTTCGGCGCAGTGCCGCACCCAGCGGGCGACGCCGTCCGGGCCGCCCGCGACATAGGCCCGAGCAGCCTCGGGGTAGTCGTGGTGCAGCTCGACGTGCCCCACCTCGGGGGCCGACACGGCCTTGGGGTCCAGGCCCCGGTCGATCAGCACCAGCCTGGCCGCCGCGCGCGCGACCAGGCCGTCGAGGCTGCCGAACGGACGCAGCGCCAGCAGCTCGCCGTGCACGACCGCCGCGACGACCACAGCCGGGGCCGACGTGCCGGCGGTCAGCACCCGCGCCAGCCCGTCGAGGCGCGCCGCGAGCTCGAGCGGCTCCGGCGCCGGGCCGAGCCCGAGCGGGTCGTCGGCCGCCTCGCCCGGCTGGTCGGTCCGGGGCCGGCCGAGGTCCTCGGCCGCGACCAGCTCGGAGGCGGCGAGCACGTGCAGGCGCGCCAGGGCCTGGCGAGGCGAGTGGCGCCAGGCGACGAGCACCTGCCCCAGCCCGGCGTGCAGGCGCACCGCTCCCTCGACGACGCGGGCGCCCCGCTCGTCGCGGTCCGCGAGCGTCACCGCCCCCCCGGCCATGAGCTGCCCCCGCAGCCGTTCGAGCTCGATGCCGCTGCCCTCGAGCTCGGCGGAGGCCCGTGCCCCGCGCAGGGCCGACTCGGCGGTCACCTCCGCCGACTGCCGGCGCAGCACCCGGTGGCCCAGCAGCGCGTCGACCGAGGCGCGCGCGTCCGCCACCGCCTCGGCCACCCCGGGCAGCTCGGCGACCGGAGCGAGCAGGTCCGTCACGCGGCGCGACGGTAGTGGGTGCACCGACACCTGCCCCCGGCACGTGTCTGCCCACACGTGACAGCATCCCGCCCATGACCGAGGCGCCCATGACCGGGGCGAGGTCGGGCGCAGCCCCCGCCGGCGCCTGGCAGCGGGTGCAGCACGCCTCTTCGCAGATGTCAAGCGACGCGGTGCGCCGCATGCAGGAGCTGCCCTGGTTCGCCACCCTCTCCGCCGAGCAGCGTTCGTGGGTCGGGCTGGTCGTGCAGGCCGGCATCCTGGCCTTCGGCGACTGGCTGCGCGAGCCCGAGCAGCCGCCGAAGCTGGACGCGGCCATCTTCGGCGCGGCCCCGCGCGAGCTCGCCCGGGCGGTGTCGCTGCAGCAGACGGTGCTGCTGGTGCGCATCACCGTCGAGGCGGCCGAGGCCGCCGTGCCGGAGCTCGCCGGACCCGGTGAGGAGCAGCACCTGCGTGAGTCGGTGCTGCGGTACTCACGCGAGGTGGCTTTCGCCGCCGCCGAGGTGTACGCCGGACAGGCCGAGGCCCGTGGGGCCTGGGACGCACGGCTCGAGGCGGGCGTCGTCGATGCGCTCGTACGCGGGGTCCCCGACGACCTCGCGCTGTCCCGGGCGGCGACGCTCGGCTGGAGCCGGCCCGGCTGGGTGCTCGCCCTCGCGACCCTGCTCCCGGAACCGGGCACCGGTGACGCGGCACACGCCGTCGCGCGTCGTGCGGGCCTGTCGCTGCTGGCCGGGGAGGGCCCGGGCGGGCTCGTGCTGGTCGTCGGTGGCGCCGCGAGCAGCACCAGCCCCGAGCGCGCGGTGGCCGAGCTGGTGCCGGTGCTGCCCCACGGGCCGGTGGTGATCGGTCCGGTGTGCCCCGACCTCGCCTCGGCAGCGACGAGCGTGACCGAGGCGTTGGCGGGCCTGGCCGCCGTACCGGGCTGGCCGCAGGCGCCCCGACCGGTCGAGTGCGGCGCCCTGCTCGTCGAGCGGGTGGTGCTGGGGGACGAGACCGCCCGCGCGCGACTGCTGTCGGAGATCTACGAACCTCTTGTGCGTGCGGGTGGCGACCTCATGGTCACCGCGCAGGCGTTCCTGGACTGCCGCGGCTCGATCGAGGCGACCGCGCGGGCGCTGTTCCTGCACCCCAACACGGTGCGGTACCGGCTCCGCAAGATGTCCGACGCGCTCGGCTCGGACCTTGGTGACCCGCGCCACGCCGCCGCCGTCCGAACCGCCCTGGTGCTCGGCCGCGTCGGTGGCGCCTGACACACCTTCGTCGGTTCTCCACAACGCGTCGGGTCTTTCTCGGTGCGGGTCGCACGGCGAAGGCTGGTGCCGTGACGGGCACGCTTGAGTGATGCTCGTACTCCTAGCGCCCGGACAGGGCTCCCAGACCCCCGGCATGCTCACGCCGTGGCTCCCCGAGCCGGGTGTGGCCGCCCTGGTCGAGCGGTGGTCGCAGGCCATCGGCCTGGACCTTGCGACGCTCGGCACCACGGCGACGTCGGCCGAGCTGCAGCCCACCGAGGTCGCCCAGCCGCTGCTGACCGCCGCCGCGCTGCTCAGCGCCCGCGCCGCCGACCTTCGTCCCGACGTCGTCGTCGGGCACAGCGTCGGCGAGCTGTCGGCTCTCGCGCTCGCCGGCGTACTGAGCGACGACGACGCGGTGGCGCTGGCCGCCGCGCGGGGCGCTGCGATGTCCGCCGCCGCAGCCGCCCTGCCGACCGGCATGGCCGCGGTGCTCGGGGGCGAGCTCGAGCAGGTGCAGGCGCTCGCCGAGCTGGCCGGCCTGGAGGTGGCGACCGTGAACGCCCCCGGCCAGGTGGTGCTCGGCGGGCCGGTGAGCGCGCTCGACGCGCTGGAACTGCCCGCGGGATTGCGCCTTCGCCGCCTCGACGTCGCCGGCGCCTTCCACACCCGCGCGATGGCCCCGGCCGCCCCCGCGCTCACCGGCTATCTCGACCGGCTCACCCCGCACGACGCCACCGTGCCCGTGGTCGCGAACGCCGACGGCGCGGTGCTCACGAGCGGTCGCGAGCTGCTCGACCGGCTGCCCGGCCAGCTGACCCGTGCGGTGCGCTTCGACCTGTGCCTGTCGGCGCTGGCGGGGCTCGGCGTCACCACCGCGATCGAGCTCGCGCCCGGTGGCACGCTCACCTCCCTGGTGCGCCGGGTGCTGCCGGACGTCCAGCGCGTCGCGCTGAAGAGTCGCGAGGACCTCACGTCGCTGGCCGACCTGCAGGGAGTGCCGGCATGACCGCCGGCCTGCGCCGCGTGCGCCTGACCGGCATCGGCGAGCACCGGCCGGCCCACCGCGAGGACAACACCGCCGTGGCTGCGCGCACCGAGTCGAGCGACGAGTGGATCCGCACCCGCTCCGGCATCGCCACCCGCGGCATCGCTGCCGACGACGAGAGCACCGTCGACATGGCCGTCTCAGCGGGCGCCAAGGCGCTGGCTGCCGCAGGCACCGACGCCGCGGACGTCGACCTGGTGCTGCTCGCCACCTGCTCCATGCCCGGGCCGCTGCCCGGCGGGGCACCGCAGGTGGCCAGCCGGCTGGGCGCCCTGTCCGCCGGCGCCTTTGACGTCGCGGCCGGCTGCGCCGGCTTCACCTACGCGCTGTCGAGCGCAGCCGACGCCGTGCGGGCCGGCTCGGCGCGCACCGTGCTGCTGACCGCGTCGGAGAAGTTCACCCCGATGCTCGACCCCTACGACCGGGGCACCGCGTTCCTGTTCGGCGACGGTGCCGGCGCGGTCGTCGTCACGGCGGCGCCGGACGGCGACGACGGCCCGGACGGCGTCGGGCCGGTCGTCTGGTCGCACGACGGCGCCCAGCACCCGCTGTTCGTCATCGACGGCAGCCCGCCGATCGCCCGGATGGAGGGGCGCGCGCTGTTCCGCTGGGCCGTCTCGAGCCTGCCTGCGATGGCCCGGACCGCCTGCGAGCGCGCCGGTCTCACGACCGACGAGCTCGGCGGCATCGTGCTGCACCAGGCGAACCTGCGCATCGTCGACGCCGTCGTCCGAGCGCTCAAGCTGCCCACCGACACCGCGGTCGCCCGCGACGTCGTCGACTCAGGCAACACCAGCGCCGCCTCGGTACCGCTGGCCCTGGCCCGGCTCATCGAGCGCGGCGAGATCACGAGCGGCGACCCCGTACTGCTGCTCGGCTTCGGCGCCGGCCTCACCGCCGCCGGCCAGGTCGTGCGCTGCCCCTAGCGCTGCCCCCGCAAGCCACCTACCCCCACCTCCGTCCCCGCTCAAGGGAGAACCCATGACCACCACCCTCACCGGGGCCGCCGCGTGAGCACGCCCAAGCGTTCGGTCGCCATCACCGGCCTCGGCGCCCTCACCCCCCTCGGCCCCGACGTCGACGCGCTGTGGGACGGCCTGCTGACCGGGCGCTCCGGCGTCCGGCGGCTCGACGAGCCCGAGTTCGCCGACCTGCCGGCGCGCCTCGCGGCGACCGTCGAGCTCGGCGACCGGGTCAGCCGCACCGAGGCCCGCACGCTCGACCGCGTGCAGCAGCTTGCCCTCGTCGCGGCCCGGGAGGCCTGGGCAGACGCCGGTGCGCCGCAGGTCGACCCCGAGCGCCTCGCCGTCGTCGTCGGGTCCGGCATCGGCGGCGCGATCACGCTGCTGGAGCAGCAGCAGGTGCTCGCCCAGCGCGGCCCGCGCCGCGTCACGCCGTACCTGGTGCCGATGCTCATGCCGAACGGCCCAGCGGCCTCCGTCGGGCTCGAGCTGGGTGCGCGGGCAGGCGTGCACTGCCCCGTCTCGGCCTGTGCGTCGGGCGCCGAGGCGCTCGCGATGGCCCTCGACCTGCTGCGGGCGGGCCGCGCCGACGTCGCCGTCGTCGGCGGCTCGGAGGCGTGCGTGCACCCGCTGCCGCTCGCCGGCTTCGCGCAGATGCGGGCGCTGTCCACCCGCAACGACGAGCCCGAGGCGGCCTCGCGCCCCTACGACAAGGGCCGCGACGGCTTCGTGCTCGGTGAGGGCGCCGGCATCCTCGTGCTCGAGACCGAGGAGCACGCCGCCGCCCGCGGCGCCACCGTGCGGGCGCGCCTGGCCGGCGCCGGGCTCGCGAGCGACGCCCACCACGTCACCGCCCCCGACCCCACCGGTGCCGGCGCGGGCCGCAGCATCACCGCGGCCCTGCGCGACGCCGGGGTGGCGCCGGACGAGGTCGGCCACGTCAACGCCCACGCCACCTCGACGCCGCTCGGCGACATCGCCGAGGTACGGGCGCTGACCCGGGCGCTCGGGACCCACCGGCCCCCGGTGACCGCGGTCAAGAGCTGCACCGGTCACCTGCTGGGCGCAGCCGGCGCCGTGGAGGCCCTGGTGTCCGTGCTGTCGCTGCAGCACGGCCTGGTGCCGGCCGTGCGCAACCTCGACGACCCCGACGACGAAGCCGACGTCGACGCCGTGCGCGTCGTCCCCCGGGCGCTCTCGCACGAGGTCGCGCTGTCGACCTCCTTCGGCTTCGGCGGACACGACGTGTCCCTGGTGCTGACCCGATGACCACCACCGTCGGGGCACCGGTCGCCGTCGAGCGGCTGCGCTGCCTGCTCGACAGCGTCGAGGACATGCACTTCGCCGACGGCGTCGTCGTCGCCACCGGCTCGGTCGCGACCGTGCACGTCGTCGCCTTCGCCACCGACCCGTCGGTGCAGGGCGGCGCGCTCGGCATCGACAGCTGCCGCGCGATCGTCGAGGCCACCGACCTCGCGCTCGAGCGCGGCGTGCCGGTCGTCGGGCTGTGGCACTCCGGTGGGGCGCGCCTGCGCGAGGGCGCCGCTGGCCTGCACGGCGTCGCCGGCGTCTTCGCGGCGCAGACCCGCGCCAGCGGGCGGGTGCCGCAGATCTCCGTCGTGCTCGGGCCGGCTGCGGGCGGCGCCGCATACGGGCCGGCGCTCACCGACGTCGTCGTGCAGGCCCCGGCCGGCAAGGTCTTCGTCACCGGGCCCGACGTCGTGCGTTCGGTCACCGGTGAGGACTGCGACGCCGAGCGCCTCGGCGGCAGCGACACGCACCGCAGGAGCGGGGTGGTGCACCTGTCGGCCGACGATGAGCCGGGCGCCCTGGCCCTCGGTCGCCGCGTCGTCGACCTGCTGGGCGCCCAGGGCAGCGTCGATGCCGGACAGGCAGATGCGGCTGCCCTGGCCTCGAGCCTGATCGACCCGGGCGGCCTCGTGCCGAGCGACCACCGCAAGTCCTACGACGTACGGCCGGTCGCGGCTGCCTTGCTCGACGAGGGCAGCTTCCTCGAGCTGCAGCCGGGCTGGGCCCGCAACGCCGTCATCGGCTTCGGACGCCTCGCCGGGCGCACCGTCGGCGTCGTCGCCAACGACCCGCAGTACCTCGCCGGCTGTCTGGATGCCGCCACCGGCGACAAGACCGGACGCTTCGTCCAGCTGTGCGACGCGCTCGGCCTGCCCCTGCTGTTCCTCGTCGACGTGCCGGGCTACCTGCCCGGCGTCTCGCAGGAGGACGACGGCGTCATCCGCCGGGGCGCCAAGCTGCTGCACAGCTTCGCCGCCTGCCGGGTGCCGCGCCTGACCGTCGTGCTGCGCAAGTCCTTTGGCGGGGCGTTCATCGCGATGGGCAGCAAGGGGCTCGGCGCCGACCGGGTGCTCGCCTGGCCGGGCGCGCAGGTCGACGTGATGGGAGCGACCGCCGCCGTCGGCGTGCTGCACCGCAAGAAGCTGGCCGCCCAGACCGACCCGGCCCGGCGCGCCGAGCTGCTCGTCAGCTTGGTCGCCGACCACGAGGCGACGACCGGTGGGCTCGGCCGTGCGGTCGAGTGCGGCGCGGTCGACGCGGTCATCGAGCCCGCCGACACCCGGCGCCTGCTCGTCGAGGCCCTCGCGGCGCTGCCGGCTCGGCGCGGCAGCCACGCCAACCCGCCGCTCTAGGGGTGAGCATGAGCGTCATGCAGACCGAGGCGGTACCGGGCCTGGCGACGCACGTCGTCGGCGAAGGCGCACCGGTCACCGTCTTCGCGCACGGGCTCGGTGGTGACAGCAGCGAGACCCGCATGCTGGCTGCCCGCGCCCCTGGCACCCGGGTGCTGCTCGACTTCCGGGGTCACGGCGAAAGCGCGGCGCTGCCGGGCGGGTGGGACTACGACCTGCTCGCCGACGACCTCGCGCGGGTAGCGGGCGCCTACGCAGCGACGCGCGCCGTCGGTCTCTCGCTCGGCGGCGGCGCGCTGCTGCGCCTGCTGACGCGGGACCCGCACCGCTTCGACCGACTCGCCTTCGTGCTGCCGGCCTCGCTGGACGCCTCGCGCGCCGACGCTGCCGCCGAGCGGATGCGCGGGCTCGGCCGGGCCATCGACGCGGGCGACGCCGATATCGTCCGCGACATCCTGCTCGACGAGGTGCCGGCCGAGCTGCGCACGCGACGCGGCGCGCAGGCCCTCGTCGCCCGCCGGGCGGCCCGGCTCGTGCAGCGCCCGGCGCCGGTGCCGCTGCGCGACGACCGGCCGCTGCCCGACCGCGCCGCGCTCGCGACGTTCACGGCGCCGACGCTCGTGGTGGGTCAGCCGGACGACCCGCTGCACCCCCTCGCCATCGCCACCGAGCTGGCGGGCGCCCTGCCACACGCGCGGCTGCGTACGGTGGCGGCCGGCGGGGTGTTCTGGACCGCAAGCCGCGAGGTGCAGGCCGCCCTCGCCGACCACCTGGGAGCGAGTGCGTGACGGGTCTGCTGGACGGCAAGCGGCTCCTGCTCACCGGTGTGCTCACCGACCGCTCGCTGGCCTATGCGAGCGCCGAGCTCGCGATCGAGCAGGGTGCGCGCGTCGTGCTCACCGGCTTCGGCCGGGGCCTGTCCATCACCCGCCGGGTGGCCAAGCGCCTGCCGGGCGAGGTGCCGGTGCTCGAGCTCGACGTCTCCGACGCCGAGCAGCTCGCCGGACTGCCGGACGCGCTGCGCGAGCACGTCGACGGCCTCGACGGCGTGCTGCACGCGATCGGCTTCGCGCCGCCCGCGGCCCTCGGCTCGGGCGTGCTCGAGACCGGCTGGGCCGACGTCGGCACCACGCTGCAGATCTCCACCTGGTCCTACGTCGCGCTGGCCCACGCCTGCCGACCGCTGCTGTCGCCCGGCAGCTCCTACGTCGGGCTCGACTTCGACGCCCGGGTCGCCTGGCCGTCCTACGACTGGATGGGGGTGGCCAAGGCCGGCCTCGAATCGGCCAACCGCTACCTCGCCCGCGAACTCGGCCCGTCCGGCGTGCGCTGCAACCTGGTCGCCGCCGGCCCCGTGCGCACGATGGCGGCCAAGTCGATCCCCGGCTTCAGCGAGATCGAGGACGTGTGGGTGAAGCGGGCGCCGCTGGGCTGGGACGTCGACGACCCGTCGCCGGTGGCCCGCACCGTCGTCGCCCTGCTGTCGGACTGGTTCCCGGCCACCACCGGCAGCATCGTCTACGCCGACGGCGGGGCCGGCGCCATCGGGCTGTAGGCGGGGGTCGTGCCACGCTCTCAGGCTGCTGTGGTCACCAGATGGGCGGGCTGACATGACGCGGACCGATGCGGGCGTCGAAGGGCAGGGCCTGCCGGGCAGCGTCACGGTGCTCGGCCGCTGGACACCGCCCAGCAGCTGGACGAGACTGACTCCGAGCGCGGAACGGAGCAGCCAGGACCCTCGTGGCAACCCCCGAGCAGCGTGCGATCGCCCGTCTGATCATCAGGATCAACAGTGACCGAGGACGCCGCACCGACCCTCAGGTGCTCGCTGTCGCCGAGGGCAGGCGCCGCGACCGTCGGTCCGTCGACCCGGCGAAGTAGGGCCTTGGACGACCGCGTAGCAGGGTCTGCGCGCCACGTCGGGGGCATCGCCCGATGGGCCTCGGCGAGGCGGCCGGTGATGCGGGCCACACCGGCTTAGTCTTCGATCATGCACAACGCGCTGATCGTCGGCCTCGGGCTGGCCGCCGTGCTGCTGCTGCCCGCGCTCGCCCTGTGGCGTGCGGTGCGTGGTCGGCGAAGCTTCGGCACCACCGCGGAGCGGGCGACCTACGACGCTCTGCACCAGGCTTCGCTCGCGGCGCCGCCGCTGCGGGAGGGGCTCACCGCCAGCGCGGCGGCGCGCAGCATCGGCCACCTGCACTCGCTGCTCGCCGGCCCTGCGGTCGCGTTGCTCAACCCCGACGAGCTGCTCGTCTGGGAGGGCGCCGGCCAGCACCACGCGGGCCAGGCCTACGCCCACGCCGGCGCGGCGCTGGCCGGCGGCCGTACGAGCGTGGCGCGCATCCGCTGTCCCGACCCCGACTGCCCGATCCGCTACGCCGTCGCGAGCCCGCTGGTGCGCGGCGACAGCGTTGTCGGGGCGCTGACCGCGTACTCCACGACGTCCGGCGCCGGGCTGGTACGGGCGACCGGCGAGGTCGCCCGCTGGGTCTCCGGCCAGCTCGAGCTTGCCGAGCTCGACGACTCGCGGGCCCGGCTGGCCGAGGCGCAGGTGCGGGCGCTGCGGGCCCAGATCAGCCCGCACTTCATCTTCAACGCGCTGACCGCGATCGCCTCCTTCGTGCGCACCGACCCGGCCCGTGCCCGCGAGCTGTTGCTCGAGTTCGCCGACTTCACCCGCTACTCCGGCAGCACGCACGGCGAGTTCACGACCCTGGCCGAGGAGCTGCGCTCGATCGACCGCTACCTGCTGCTCGAACGCGCCCGCTTCGGCGACCGCCTGCAGGTGGTGCTGCGGGTGGCACCCGAGGTGCTGCCGGTCTCGGTGCCCTACCTGTGCCTGCAGCCGCTGGTCGAGAACGCCGTCCAGCACGGACTGGAGGGAGGCCGCGGCACGGTGACGGTCGTCGCGGAGGACGACGGCGACGGCTGCCGCATCACCGTCGAGGACGACGGCGCAGGCAGCGACCCCGAACGGATCCGGGCGGTGCTCGCCGGCTCGGCGCCCGGCGACTCGATGGGCCTGTCCAACGTCGACTCCCGGCTGCGCGCGGTCTTCGGCGACGAGCACGGGCTGCTCGTGGAGACCGCCCTCGGCGCCGGCACGAAGGTGACCGTGCAGGTGCCGAAGTTTGCCGTGGGCGTGCGGGCGTGAGCGCGCCGGCTCGGACGGACGGGCTGCCGCTGTCGGGTGGGTTGGCGGTGCTCGCCGTCGACGACGAGCCGCCGGCGCTCGACGAGCTGGCCTACCTGCTGCGCGCCGACCGCCGGGTCGCGAGCGTGTGCACCGCCACCGACGCCGTCGGAGCCCTCAAGCAGCTCGACGAGCACCGCTTCGACGCAGCGTTCCTCGACATCCGGATGCCGGGGCTGTCCGGGCTCGAGCTGGCCGGGGTGCTGAGCCGCTTCGCCGCGCCGCCCGCCGTCGTGTTCGTCACGGCGCAGCGCAGCGCGGCCGTCGATGCCTTTGCGCTGCAGGCGGTCGACTACCTACTCAAGCCCGTGCGCGCCGAGCGGTTGGCCCAGACGCTGCAGCGACTGCAGCCGGTCGAAGCGCCCGCACCGGCAGCGGGCCTCGACGACGACACGGTGGCCGTCGAGCTCGGGGGCACGACGCGCTTCCTGCCGGTCGCGGAGGTGCGCTACGTCGAGTCCTGCGGCGACTACGCCCGGCTGCACACCGCCCGCGACAGCCACCTCGTGCGCATCGCGATGAACGTGCTCGAGGAGCGTTGGGCGGCGCGGGGGTTCGTGCGCGTGCACCGGTCCTACCTGGTCGCCGCGCCGCACATCAGCGAGCTACGGGTCGAGTCGGGCGCGCACCTCGTGCGCCTCGGCAGCGGGCTCGGAGCCACGACGCTGCCGGTCAGCCGGCGGCACGCGCGCGAGCTGAAGGACCGGCTCGTCGGCGGGCCGACGAGAGGCGTGCTCGGTGGGCCGACAAGGGCGGACAGCCGGCGGGAAGGCCGTGCCTGACAGCCCGCGGCGGGTCGCCGTCCGGGCCCCGCGCGGCACGACGGTGCGGCGCCCACCGGGCCGCGCGGCGGTGCGCGCCCTGGACGAGCAGGACGTCGTCGGTGAGCTGCTGATCGCCTCGCTGGTGCGGGCCCAGCTCACGCTCGGGCTGCGACTGGCGGCGGTGTTCGCCAGCCTGGTCGTCGGGCTGCCGCTGCTGTTCGCGCTCGTCCCCACCACCCGCGACACCCGCGTGCTGGGGCTGGCGCTGCCGTGGCTGGTGCTGGGCGTGCTCGCCTACCCCGCGCTGTGGTGCGCCGGCTGGCTCTACGTGCGGCTCGCCGAACGCAACGAGCGCGAGTTCGTCGAGCTGGTCGAGCGCTCGTGAAGGCGCCGTACGACATCGTCGCGGTGGCGGTCGTGATCGCGCTGACGCTCGGCATCGGCGTCTACGGCCTGCGGCTCGCGCGTACGACCAGCGACTTCCTGGTCGCCTCCCGCGGCGTCTCGCCGCTGTGGAACGCTTCGGCGATCGGTGGCGAGTACCTCTCGGCGGCCTCCTTCCTCGGCGTCGCCGGCCTGGTCATGGCCTACGGCGCCGACATGCTCTGGTATCCGGTCGGCTTCGTCGCGGGCTACCTCGCCCTCCTGCTACTGGTCGCCGCGCCGCTGCGCCGCTCCGGCGCGGTGACCGTGCCCGACTTCGCGGAATTGCGGCTGGGGTCGGCGGGCGTGCGCCGCACGGCCAGCGTCCTGGTGGTCGGCATCGGCTGGCTCTACCTGGTGCCCCAGCTGCAGGGCGCGGGCCTGACGCTGCGCGCGACCACCGGCGCCCCGACATGGGTCGGCGCGGTGCTGGTCGCCGTCGTGGTCACCGTCAACGTCGCGGGCGGCGGCATGCGCAGCGCCACCTTCGTGCAGGCCTTCCAGTACTGGCTCAAGCTCACCGCGATCACCGTGCCGGCGCTGTTCCTGCTGCTGGCCTGGCAGGGTGACGGCGCCCCGAGCCTCACCGGCCCCGACGGTCCGGTCTTTCGTCAGTCGACGAGCGTGCAGCTCGACCGGCCGGTCGCCGTCGACGTCGCGAAACCGGTGGAGATCGACGTACCGGGCGGCGTGCGTGCCCTGTCCCCTGGCGAGCAGCAGCTCTCGGGCGCGTTGCGGTTCCCCGCCGGCGCCGCCGTGCCGCAGGGCGCGGGCGTCGAGCGCGCCAGCGGCGAGCAGTGGTCGCGTCCGCTGTCTGGGGCCGGCGGGCTCGAGCACCCGTTGTACGCGACGTGGGCGCTGGTGCTCGCGACCTTCCTCGGGACGATGGGCCTGCCGCACGTGCTGGTCCGCTTCTCCACCAACCCCGACGGCTCGGCCGCCCGGCGCACGACGCTGGTCGTGCTCGCCCTGCTCGGCGCCTTTTACCTCGTGCCGGCGCTCTACGGCGCGCTCGGCCGGCTGTACGTGCCGCAACTGCTGCTCACCGGACGCACCGACGAGGTCGTGCTCCGCCTGCCGGGCGCGCTGATCGGTGGGCTGACCGGTGACCTGCTCGAGGCGCTGCTCGTGGCCGGCGCCTTTGCCGCCTTTTTGTCGACCTCGTCGGGGCTGCTCGTCTCGACCGCCGGGGTGCTGGTGCACGACGTGCTCGGTGGCGGACGGGTGCGCGACTTCCGGCGCGCCACGGTGCTGGCCGTCGCCGTTCCCTTGCCGCTGGCGCTGCTCGCGACCGGGCAGCCGGTGGGCCAGGTGGTCGGGCTGGCCTTCGCGGTGGCCGCCTCGACGTTCTGCCCGCTGCTCGTGCTCGGCATCTGGTGGCGGCGGCTCACCGCGCCGGGCGCCGCAGCCGGCCTGGTCGTCGGTGGGCTGCTGTCGGCCGGTGCGGTGCTCGTGACCCTGACCGGCCAGGTGAATGGTGGCTGGCCGGCCGCGCTGCTGGCCCAGCCCGCCGCCTGGACCGTGCCGAGCGCCTTCGCCGTCATGATCGCCGTCTCGTTAGCCACCTCGGGCCGCGTGCCGCTGGACGTCGGTCGCACCATGCTCGCCATGCACGCCCCCGAGGTGCTGGGGCTCACCCGCGGTCGCTGAGCTCGCCCGCGCCACCGCCTCCCGCTGCTGCGTACCGCACCGGCCGCACCCGCCCTGCTGCACCCGTCCTGCCGCACCCGTCCTGCTGCACCCGTCCTTAAGGGAACGATCTACGTCACGTGGTGCGCGACACGCCATGACCTCCGCGAGACGTGGATCGTCACGGAGTCGGGGCACAGGAGCGGCCCAGCGCCGCGCCACAGTGTCCACCCCTGACGGCTGACCGCTCGTCGCGCAAGATCGACCGCTCGGCGCAGCGTCGGTCCGGTCGGCGCACCGCGTCGCCAGCGTGCTTCACCTCCGTCGCCACTGTTCGTACCGTGACTGTCATCACAGGCCACAGACAGGAGACCCACGTGACCACGTCGGCCGAGCGCGACGCCAACGATCCGCCGAGTCGGCGCATCTCCGACCCCGAGGTCGACCCCGGCTTCATCGCCGTGCAAGAGAGCGAGGAGTTCCAGGGTCTCAAGCGGGCGCTGCGCCGGTTCGTGTTCCCCGCGACAATCGGGTTCCTCGCCTGGTACCTGCTCTACGTCCTGATGTCTGCCTACGCCCGCGGCTTCATGGACAACGTGCTGTTCGGCAACATCAACGTCGCCTACGTCTTCGGTCTGCTGCAGTTCGTCTCGACGTTCGCCATCGCCTTCCTCTACAGCCGCTACGCCGCCCGCAAGCTCGACCCGACGGCCGACCGCATCCGCGAGCGCATCGAGTCGGCGTCGATCGGGGAGCGCGCGTGAGCCCGCTGGCCGGTGCTGTGCTGGCCCAGATTCAGGTGGCCCAGACCCAGCTGGCCCAGATCCAGGTGGCCCAGGAGCAGACCGTCTCGGGCGGGCAGCGCACCCTCACCATCACGCTGTTTGTCGCCTTTGTCGCGCTGACGCTGTTCATCACGCTGCGGGCGAGCCGCAACAACGCAACAGCTGCCGACTACTACGCCGGGGGTCGCAGCTTCACCGGCCCGCAGAACGGCGTGGCCATCGGCGGTGACTACATGTCGGCCGCGTCCTTCCTCGGCATCGCCGGCATCATCGCGCTGTCGGGCTACGACGGGTTCCTCTACTCCATCGGGTTCCTCGTCGCGTGGCTCATCGCCCTGCTGCTGGTCGCCGAGCTGCTGCGCAACTCGGGCAAGTTCACGATGGCCGACGTGCTGGCCTTCCGCATGCGGCAGAAGCCGGTGCGGGTCGCGGCCGGCATCTCCACCATCACCGTGTCGATCTTCTACCTGCTGGCACAGATGGTCGGAGCCGGCGCACTGGTCAGCCTGCTGCTGGGCGTCAACAGCCAGGCCGCCAAGAACATCACCATCGTGGCCGTGGGCGTGCTGATGATCTTCTACGTCACGGTCGGTGGCATGAAGGGCACCACCTGGGTGCAGATCATCAAGGCCGTGCTGCTGATGACCGGCACCACGCTGGTCACCATCCTGGTGATGATCAAGTTCGGTGGCAGCGTGAGCGCCCTGCTCGGCGACGCCGCAGCGAACAGCGGCAAGGGCCAGGCGTTCCTCGAGCCCGGGCTGCGCTTCGGCAAGGACTCGGCCGGTCTGTCCGGCAAGCTCGACCTGATCTCTCTCGGTCTCGCGCTGGTGCTCGGCACCGCCGGCCTGCCCCACGTGCTCGTGCGCTTCTACACCGTGCCGGACGCCAAGGCCGCCCGCAAGTCGGTGCTCTGGGCGATCGGGATCATCGGCTCGTTCTACCTGATGACGATCTGCCTGGGCTTCGGCGCAGCGGCCCTGGTGGGACCCGACGCGATCACGGCGCAGAGCCCGAGCGGCAACACCGCCGCGCTGCAGCTGGCCCAGGCCATCGGTGACGACTTCTTCGGCAACGTCGGCGGCACGGTGATGCTCGCGGTCATCGCAGCGGTCGCGTTCGCGACGATCCTCGCGGTCGTCGCCGGCCTGACGCTCGCCTCCTCGGTGAGCTTCGCGCACGACATCTACGCCAGCGTGTTCCGCAAGGGCGAGGCCCACGAGGGCGAGGAGATCAAGGTCGCCCGCATCGCCGCCTTTGCCATCGGCGCCGCCGCGATCGTGCTGTCGATCTTCGCGCAGAAGCTCAACGTCGCTTTCCTGGTGGCGCTGGCCTTCGCCGTCGCCGCCTCGGGCAACCTGCCGGCGATCCTGTACAGCCTGTTCTGGAAGCGCTTCAACACGACCGGTGCGGTCTCGGCCATCTACGGCGGGCTCGGCATGGCGGTGCTGCTGGTGATCTTCTCGCCGGTCGTCTCCGGCAAGGTCACCGCAGGCGTGGGCGGCGCCCCGGACACGACCGGGTCGCTGTTCCCGCTGGGCGTCGACTTCTCCTGGTTCCCGCTGGACAACCCGGGCCTGGTCTCGATCCCGTTCGGCTTCTTCTGCGGCTGGCTCGGCACGGTGCTGTCGAAGGAGTACAACGCCGAGAAGTACGCCGAGATCGAGGTCCGCTCGCTGACCGGCGCGGGCTCGGAGAAGGCGGTCGTGCACTGACCCCGCACCCCGCGCCCGGGCGGCAGGGTATGCGGATCACCCGCATGCCCTGTCGCCTGTTCCGACCCGGCCCCACCGTGCGAGGCTTCGGACCCCGCCGCCCGTGAGAGAGGACAGCCCCATGACCGAGCAGAGCAACCTCGAGGCCCTGGCCCGCGAGAACCGCCGCTTCGAGCCGCCGGCCCAGCTGGCCGAGCAGGCCAACGTCACCGGTGCGGCCTACGAGCGGGCCGACGACCGGCTCGCCTTCTGGGCCGAGCAGGCCGGCCGGCTGCAGTGGGACCGGCCGTGGGACGAGGTGCTCGACTGGCAGCCGCCGTTCGCGAAGTGGTTCCTGGGTGGCCAGCTGAACGTCGCGGTCAACTGCGTCGACCGGCACGTCGACGCCGGTCACGGCGAGCGGGTAGCGATCCACTGGGTGGGCGAGCCCGCGGACGACACCCGTCAGATCAGCTATGCCGAGCTGCAGCGGGAGGTGTGCCGGGCCGCGAACGCGCTGGAGTCTCTCGGGGTGCAGGCCGGCGACCGGGTGTGCATCTACCTGCCCATGGTGCCGGAGGCGGTCGTCTCCATGCTGGCGTGCGCGCGCATCGGCGCAGCGCACTCGGTGGTGTTCGGCGGTTTCAGCGCCCAGGCCCTGGTCGACCGGATCACCGATGCGGAGGCCAAGGTGGTGATCACTGCCGACGGCGGCTACCGGCGCGGCGCGGCGTCGGCGCTCAAGCCGGCCGTCGACGAGGCGCTCGAGCGCTGCCCGTCGGTCACGGACGTGCTCGTCGTGCGGCGCACCGGGCAGGACGTCGTCTGGACCGAGGGCCGCGACCACTGGTGGGCCGACATCGTCGACGGCCAGCCGGACACCCACCGGGCGCAGGCCTTCGACGCCGAGCACCCGCTGTATCTGCTCTACACGTCCGGCACGACCGGCAAGCCCAAGGGGATCCTGCACACCTCCGGCGGCTACCTGACGCAGTGCGCGTGGACGCACTGGGCAGTGTTCGACCTCAAGCCCGAGACCGACGTCTACTGGTGCACCGCCGACGTCGGCTGGGTCACCGGCCACAGCTATCTGGTCTACGGCCCGCTCGCCAACGGCTGCACGCAGGTCATGTACGAGGGCACGCCCGACGCCGGCGGGCGCGACCGCTGGTGGCAGATCGTCGAGCAGTACGGCGTGACCATCCTCTACACCGCGCCGACCGCGATCCGCACCTTCATGAAGTGGGGCGAGGACCTGCCGGCCGGCCGCGACCTGTCGAGCCTGCGGGTGCTCGGCAGCGTCGGCGAGCCGATCAACCCCGAGGCGTGGCTGTGGTACCGCCGGGTCATCGGCGGTGACCGCTGCCCCGTCGTCGACACCTGGTGGCAGACCGAGACCGGCGCAATCATGGTCAGTCCGCTGCCGGGGGTGACGTCCTGCAAGCCGGGCTCGGCGATGGGGCCGCTGCCGGGCATCACGGTCGACGTCGTCGACAACGACGGCGCCTCGGTCGGCGAGACCGGCGGCGGGTTCCTGACGCTGTCCGAGCCGTGGCCGGCGATGCTGCGCGGCATCTGGGGCGACGAGCAGCGCTACCGCGACACCTACTGGTCGCGGTTCGAGGGACAGTACTTCGCCGGTGACGGCGCGAAGTGGGACGACGAGCACGTGCTGTGGCTGCTCGGCCGCGTCGACGACGTCATGAACATCAGCGGCCACCGCATCTCGACCACCGAGGTCGAGTCGGCGCTCGTGTCGCACCCGAAGGTCGCCGAGGCGGCCGTCGTCGGTGCGGCCGACCCCACCACCGGACAGGCGATCGTCGCCTACGTGACCGTCAAGGGCTCCACGACCGACTCGGACGACGCGTTCATCCAGGAGCTGCGCAACCATGTGGCCAAGGAGATCGGCGCGATCGCCAAGCCGCGCCAGATCGTGCTGTCGCCCGAGCTGCCCAAGACCCGTAGCGGCAAGATCATGCGCCGGCTGCTCGTCGACATCGCCGAACGCCGCGAGCTGGGCGACGTCACCACGCTCGCCGACCCCACCGTCGTCACAGCCATCGACGAGCAGATGGGCGCGCTGGCCAAGGACTGAGCGCGGTCGACGCCGGCGGCGGGCTCTGGCAGGTTGGCACGATGAACCTGCTGCTGATCGGACCGCCCGGATCGGGCAAGGGGACGCAGGGCCAGCGCCTGGCCGAGCGGCTCGGGCTCGCGCACGTCGCCGCCGGCGACCTGCTGCGCGAGCAGGTGGCGGCCGGGACGCCGCTCGGGCGGCAGGTGCAGGACATGATGGCGAAGGGTCAGCTGGTGCCGGACGAGCTGGTGCTCGGCCTGGTGCGCCCGGCGCTCGAACGGGCCGCCGCCGGCGGCGGCTTCGTGCTCGACGGGTTCCCGCGGTCGGTGCGTCAGGCCGAGCAGGCGCGGGCGCTGGCGGAGGCGGAGGGCTTCCCGGCCGATGCGGTCGTCTACCTCGACGCCCCGCGCGAGGAGCTGACGGCCCGCATCCTGGCCCGCGCCGAGCGGGAGGGCCGGGCCGACGACACCCAGGAGGTGATCACCGAGCGGCTGGCGGTGTTCGACGAGGCGACCAAGCCGCTGGTCGAGCACTACCGCGGGCGCGGCCTGCTGCACGTCGTCGATGCCCTCGGCAATCCGGACGAGGTGACGGCCAGCATCCTCGCCGTGCTGCCCGGCCAGGACGGCAGCAGGGCGTAGACCCGACGAGGTTCCGGTGCCTACGACGTAGTCACGTCACCTACGTCGCTACGCCTGCCTGCTGACGTCGACGCCAGCCTGCCGGCGTGGTGCGAGCGGACCGGCTCCTCGCGCTCCGCCGCTGTTACGACTGCCCTCCGGGAGTGGCTGGAGGCGCAACGGCACCCCGGGATCGTCTTCCGGCGTGCGCTGGACGGCGAGCGCCGGCCGGCGCTGGAGGGCGGCCCCGAGGTCTGGGCCGTCGTCGACGCCTGGCTGGAGCGGCACCGCCGCGTGCAGGAGGAAGAGCTCGCGGCGTGGGAGCGGCGGCAGGCGTTGGCGACGGCGTGAGCCGGCCGCGCCTGCGGCTCCTGCTGGACGAGCACTACCCCGAACGGCTGGCCATCCTCCTGCGTGCTGCGCAGGTGGATGCTGTCGCCCTCGTCTCGGCCCGTCCGGATCTGCTGGGTCGAGCCGACGCGGCCGTTCTCGTTCGTGGGGTGGCTGGCCGAACCGACGCGATGACGTGGTCCTGCCCACCGGCGAGCACGTGGCTAGTCGACTCCTGCCGGCTTCTCGAGGGCGGCCCGGTGGCCTTTCGTGTAGCCCCCGCCTGCCGCGGCGAGCTCGGCGTAGGGCGGGATCGCGTAGATGCGCACCCGGCTGTCGAGGAAGTCGCTGAAGGCAAGGCGTGTGCCGTCGGGCGAGACGTCGAGGGCGGTGGTCTGGTTGCCGCCGACGATCGCGTCGAGCGGTGCGCCGGTGAGCGCATCGAGTGCGAGCACCGAGCCCCACTCGGGACCCTTCTGCAGGTAGCTCGTGCCGTTGCGGCCGCGGTTCGCGACATAGAGCACCCGGCCGTCGGGGCTCAGGTCGGTGGTGTTCGGCAGGTCGTCGGTCGCGGCGAGCTCACGCACCGCGTCGGTCGCGAGGTCGACGGCGTAGACCCGGTCACCGGCCATGTCGTTGGCGTAGAGCCGGCCCCGCTTCACGTCACCGACCAGGTGCCGCATCGCGCCGCCCGTCGTCACCAGGGTGGTGCCCCGGCCGCTCGCGAGATCGAGCTTCTCGATCTGGCCGCTCGCGAAGCCGGCGACGTAGAGCGAGGCGCCGTCGGGGGTGACGAACAGCCCGCGCGGCGCGCGCACCGTCGGGTAGCGCCGCACCGCGCCGGTCGCGAGGGTGATCGCCGAGACGTCGTTGCTCACCCAGTTCGAGGCGTACAGCGTGCGCTCGTCCGGGGACAACGCCAGCACCTTGGTCCAGACGCCCTCGGTGCTGTAGCGCCGCACCTGCCGGTGAGTCGCGGTGTCGATGGCGAACACCGAGGCTGTCTCCATCTGGCTGACGTAGGCGGTCCGGCCGTCCCGGGTGAAGATGATCTCGACCGCGCCGTGCGCACCGAGGTCGACGCGGTGCGTGCGGGTGCCGGTGCGCGCGTCGTAGACCTCGACACCCTGAGCGCTGTCGAGCGGGGTGACCCACAGCTCGGCGCCGTCCGGGCTGAAGGCCACCTGCTTGGGCTGGTGGCCGGTGGTGAACTCCAGCAGCTTGCGGTGCACCTGGCCGGGCGGCGTCGGGTAGCGCGACACCGGCTCGGCCGAGGGCACGGCCGGCGGGGGCGACGGGCTCGCTGTCGACGGCGCGCGCACCGCGGTCGGCGTGGTGCGGACCTGCGCGGGGGCCGCAGGGGCCGAGGCCGTCGCGCAGCCGGAGACGAGCAGCACCGCAGCAGCCAGCGCTGCTGCTGGACCGGAAACCCTCATCGTCAAAACGTAGCGGCGAGCTGCCCGCGTCCTCCTCGACGCGCCGACGCCCCTTTGCCGACGCCTTGTGGCAGCGCCGACGAACCTACGCCGTCGCCGAGGCGAGCCGCCGGCGGGAGCCTCAGGGCTTGAGCAGCACCTTCACGACGCCGTCCCGCTTGTTGCTGAAGGCGTCGTACATCTTCGGTGCGTCCTCGAGCGGCACCCGGTCGGTCGCGAAATCGTCGCAGCCGAGCGGGTCGCCGTCGAGCAGCAGCGGCATGATCTCGGGCGCCCAGCGCTTGACGTTCGACTGGCCCATCCGCAGCTGCAGCTGCTTGTCGAACACGTTCATCATGGGGATCGGATCGGCCGCGCCGCCGTAGACGCCCGACAGCGAGACCGTCCCGCCGCGGCGCACGATGTCGATCGCCGAGTACAGCGCGGAGAGCCGGTCGACACCGGCGTTCTTGATCAGCGGTGCGGCCAGCGCGTCGGGCAACAGCCCGCCGGCCTTCTGCACCAGCGTGGTCACCGGCGCCCCGTGCGCCTCCATGCCGACTGCGTCGAGCACCGCGTCGGGACCCCGGCCGTCGGTCATCTCCCGGATCGCGTCACCGAGGTCGTCCTCGTGCTCGGACAGGTCGACGACCTCGACGCCACGTGCCCGCACCCGCGCCAGCCGCTCGGGCACCAGGTCGACGCCGATGACCCGGGCGCCCTGGTGCTGTGCGATACGGCAGGCCATGTCGCCGATAGGTCCGAGCCCGAGCACCACGAGCGACCCGCCGTCGGGGACGTCGGCGTAGCGCACGCCCTGCCAGGCGGTCGGCAGCACGTCGGACAGGTACACGAACCGGTCGTCCGGCAGGTCCTCGGGCACCTTGATGTGCGTGAACTGCGCCTGCGGCACCCGCAGGTACTCGGCCTGGCCACCCGGCACCTGCCCGTAGAGCTTGGAGTAGCCGAACAGCGCCGCGCCGGTCCCTTGGTCACGCACCTGCGTCGTCTCGCACTGCGTGGGCAGCAGCTGCGTGCACATGAAGCAGCTGCCGCAGGCGATCTGGAAGGGCACGACCACCCGGTCGCCCACCCTGAGCTCACCGGTCTGGCCCCCGACCTCCACGACGACGCCCATCGTCTCGTGGCCCATGACGTCGCCGCGGTCCATGAAGGCCGCGAGCGGTTCGATCAGGTGCAGGTCGGAACCGCAGATGCCGGTGCTCGTCACCCGCACGATCGCGTCCGTGGGCGCCTGGATCGTCGGGTCGGGCACCGACTCGACGCTCACCTCGTGCTTGCCCTGCCAGGTCACTGCGCGCACCGCTGCCTCCTCGTCGTCCACGAAGTCCGCGAGATGCCCGCGAGCGTGCGACGGAAACGGCGCACGGAAGTGACAGCCACGCACACAGCCTGATCCACTTGTGTCCGCTTGTCAGGTAGCGCCCGGTTGATGCCGTCGAAGTGGATCAGGCGGTGTGCAGGAGCGTCAGGCGCAACGTCGGCACAGGATCGAGACGGGCCATCCGCGGCAGCACGGCGCCGCCGGCGCGCCGCGCTCGCCCTAGTCCGAAGTTACGAGCGCTCGGGCGGTGCGTCCTCACCCGAGGCGGCGAGCTCGTCGACGACCAGGCGCTCGAGGTTGACGCCCGAGCGGTAGGCCGCCCGTCCGATCATGTGTGCCGCGACCGGCGCGGTGATGAACTGCAGCACCGCCACGAGCAGCAGCTTCACCTGGTTCGAGCGGTTGTCGAGCTGCATGGCCGCGCCGACGACGAGCAGCAGGATGCCGAGCGTCGAGGGCTTGGTGGCGGCGTGCATGCGGCTGAAGACGTCGGGCAGCCGCACCAGTCCGAGGGCGGCGATGAGCGCGAGCGACGAGCCGGCGAGCAGCAGCGCCGCACTGATCACGTCGACGACGACCCCGCCGATCACGAGCCGCGCCGTTCGACGTAGCGCGCAACCGTCACCGAGCCGACGAAGCCGAGCAGGGCGACGGCCACGAGCACGCTCACGAAGGCCCCGCTGCTCGTCGCCGCGGCCCCCACGGCGATACCGGCGACCACCACCTGCAGCAGCACGTCGAGCGAGACGATGCGATCGGGCACGCTGGGGCCGAGCACCAGCCGCAGCAGCACCAGCGCGGCCGCCGTCGCGAGCAGGGCGAGGCAGATGCTGAACACGACGCTCATGCGCGGCCCCCGTCCGGTCGCCGCGTCTGCAGGTCGGCGGCCAGCGCCTGCCGGCACTGCGGGCTGCCGACGGCGTCGATCGCCAGCTCCTCGATGTGCTCGAGGGCTCGCCGCTCGCGCTCGACGGCGTGCGCGCCCGGCCCGACATCGAGCACGTGCACGTAGAGGGTCGAGCGCGGTCGGTCGACCTCCAGGGTGAGCGTGCCGGGGGTCAGTGAGATGACGTCGGCGAGCAGGGTCAGCAGGCCGTCCGACGCGCTGCGGGCCGGCAGCGCCAGCACCGCCCCGCGCAGGCGCAGCCGCGGCCGCAGCACGAGCAGCGACACCTGCAGGCTCGCGGTGACGAGGTCGTGGGCGAACACGAGCAAGAGGCGAACGACCGCCCGCGGGCGCACCACCCGGTTGACCGGCACGTCGCTCAGCGGCAGCAGAGCCACCAGCCCGACCCCGAGCACGAGCCCGCCGAGCACGTTGGCCCAGCTCAGCGTGCCCCACAAACCGATCCACACGACGGTCAACCAACCGATCATCAGCCCGTGCGCCTGCAGCCAGCGGCTCACGGCAGCACCGCCTGTACGTAGACAGACGGCTGCGAGAGATCGTCAGCCGCGCGCGCCACAAGCCCGTAGAGCGGGCCGGCCGCCACGGTGATGGCGAGCCCCGCGACGACCACGGCCGCCGCCGCACCGGTCATCAGGGCAGGGGTGCGGCGCACCCCCACATCGACGGCGTCACCGGTGTCGGTGTCCGCGACGGGCTCGGCGGCCTCACCCCAGAACATCGCCGACCAGACCCGACCCATCGCGTACAACGTGAGCAGGCTGGTCAGGACTGCGGCGCCGACCGCCACGAGCGCCAGCACCGAGCCGTTGACGATCCCGGCCTGCAGCAGACCCAGCTTGGCGATGAAGCCCGACAGCGGCGGGATGCCCGCGAGCGAGAGCGCCGGCACGAGATACAGCACGGCCAGCAGCGGCGCGGTGCGCGAGAGCCCACCCCCGCGGCGCAGGGACGACGTGCCCTGCCGTCGTTCGATCAGGCCGGCGACGAGGAACAGCGTCGTCTGCACGACGATGTGGTGCACGGTGTAGAGCACGGCGCCGGCGAGCCCGGCCGCGGAGGCGACCCCGAGGCCGAACAGCATGTACCCGATGTGGCTGACGATCGTGAACGACAGCAGCCGCTTGAGGTCGTCCTGCACGAGCGCGCCGAGGATGCCGACGAGCATCGTCAGCACGGCGAGCACGAGCAGCACGTCGTTGATGGCCTGCGAGCCGGGGAACAGCAGCGTCTGCGTGCGCAGGATCGCATAGACGCCCACCTTGGTGAGCAGACCGGCGAACACCGCCGTCACAGGCGAGGGCGCGGTGGGGTAGCTGTCCGGCAGCCAGGAGAACAGCGGGAACACCGCCGCCTTGATGCCGAAAACGACGAGCAGCACCAGCCCGAGGAAGACCCGGATGCCGGTCGGCTGCTCGGCGAGCTTGCCCGACAGGTCGGCCATGTTGACCGTGCCGGTGACCGCGTAGACCAGGCCCACGGCGGTGACGAACAGCGCCGACGCGACCAGGCTCACCACGACGTAGGTCATGCCGGCCCGGACCTGCTCGCGACCGCCGTCGAGCGTGATGAGCACGTAGGAGGCGACGAGCATGACCTCAAAGGCGACGAACAGGTTGAACAGGTCGCCGGTGAGGAACGCCATCGCGATACCGGCGGACAGCACCAGGTAGCACGGGTGGAACACCGCCAGCGTCGAGCGGCGACCGTCGGCCACGCCCTGGCCGACGGCGTAGAGCAGCACCGACAGCAGCACCGTGGCCGAGACCACCAGCAGCAGCGCCGAGAGCCGGTCGGCGACCAGCGAGATGCCGATCGGCGCCGCCCAACCACCGAGCTGGACGACCAACGGCCCGTTCGCGTCCGCCTGCGTCAGCAGCACGATCGCGATGCCGAGCAGCGCCGACAGCGTCAGCACCGACACCAGGCGCTGCAGCCACTGTCGGCGCGCGAACAGGATGGTGAGGCCGGCGGCGAGCAGCGGCAGCGCGACCGCCAGCGGCAGCAGCAGCCGGATCACTGATCGTCCTCGTAGGGAGCGGCGTGCGGCGCCTCATCGGGCGTGATGCGGGCGATGCGCCGGTCTTCGACGTCGTCGCGCGCCTCGTCGTCGTCGGTCAACAGCCAGCTGCGAAACGCCAGGGCGAGCAGGAACGCCGAGACGCCGAAGGTGATGACGATCGCGGTCAAGGCCATCGCCTGCGGCAGCGGGTCGGCCACCCGGTTGCCGGCCTCCGAGGCGTCGCCGCCGACGAAGGGCACCGCTCCCGACGCCCCACCGGCCTGCAGCAGGAGCAGGTTCGCCCCGTGCCCGAGCACGGTGAGCCCGATGACGATGCGGGTGAGCGTGCGCTGCAGCAGCAGGAAGATGCCGACGGTGTAGAGCGCGCCGATCAGGATCGCGAGGGTGAGGTTGCCGGTCACCCCTCGGCCTCCGCCCCGAGGGTGCGCAGCGCGCCGAGCACCAGTCCGACGACCACCAGGTAGACGCCCATGTCAAAGGCGAGCGCGCTGACGAGCTTGAGCTTGCCGAGCACCGGCAGGGTCAGCTCGACGATGCCGCTCTCGAGGAACTGGCCGCCGGCGACCTGGGCAAGGATGCCGGTGCCGGCCGCCAGCACCAGACCGAGGCCGAGCGGGATGCCGGGGTCCAGCGGCAGGGCGGCCTTGAGCGCCGGCCGGCCGCCGGCGACGTAGCGCAGCACGAACGCGCAGCCGGCCACCAGGCCGCCGACGAAGCCGCCGCCCGGCTGGTTGTGCCCGGCGAACAGCAGGTAGAGCGAGAACAGCAGCACCGTGTGGAACACGATGCGCACCGCGGTCTCGAGCACGACCGAGCGGCGCACCTCGTCGAAGTCTTCGGCGCCCGGCAGGCGCGGGGTGCTGGTGGCGTCGATCGGGTGCGCCATCCGGTCCGGCTCGCTCACCGGGCCACCGGCTCTCGGGCGGCGGTGTCCTCGGGCTGATCCGGCTCACCGTCGGCCGCGGTGAGCGCGGTCGCGCCGTCGGGTCGGCCGGTGGTGCGTTCGCGGCTCGCCCGCACCAGCGTCGCGACGCCCATCACGGCGACGGCGAGCACGGTGATCTCGCCGAGCGTGTCGAAGCCGCGGAAGTCGACCAGGATGACGTTCACGACGTTGCGCCCGCCCGCCTCGGTCAGCGAGCGGTCGAGGTAGGCCTGGGAGATCGGCGGCTGGGTGCGGGCCTGGCTCATCAGCAGCACCGCGACTCCGACGAAGATGCCCACCGACAGCGCGACGATGAAGCGGGCGGCCTGGTTCAGCCGGCCGGGATGCCGGCGGAAGGTCGAGGGCATCCGGCGCAGCACGAACACGAACAGCACCAGGCTGAGCGTCTCGATGAGGAACTGGGTGAGCGCGAGGTCCGGCGCGCCCTGCAGCACGAACAGCACCGCGATGCCGTAGCCGACCGCGCCGAGCGTCAGCACCGCGGTGAACCGGCGGTGCGCGCGGGCGGTGGCGAGGGCAGCGACGACGATGGTGGCCGCGACCGCCGCCTGCAGCGGACGATCGAACAGGCGCGCATCGGTCGGCCAGCTCGAGGTCGCGACCAGCGCCGAGCCGGGCAGCACCACGAGCGTGAGCAGCACGGTGCCGAGGTACACCGGCAAGGAGCCGCTCTGCACGATCGCGGTGGCCCGCAGGGACAACCGGGTCAGGCCGGTGAGCGTCGCGTCGTAGGAGCGGTCGGCGTCGAGGCGGCCGAGCGCGGCGCGGGACAGGGTGCGCTGCAGGCTGCGGAACGGCTCGCGCACGGCGAACAAGCCCGCCCCGAGCAGCACGGTGAGCACGGACAGCGCGAGCTCGGGGTTCAGGCCGTGCCACAGGGCCAGGTAGTCGCCCTTGCCGGGCTCGCCGTAGGCCGAGGCGTAGGCCTGCACGAGCGGGTCGGGGAGGCTCGGCACGAGCGCGAGCACCAGGCCGAGGGCGCCGAGCAGGGCCACCGGGCCGAGCATCCAGCCGGAGGTGTGGTGGGCCGGCGTCGGCGCGCAGCCCTTCTTGCTGGCGAAGGCTCCCCACCAGAACCGGGCGCTGTAGGCCACGGTGAGCACCGATCCGCCAACCAGGCCCACGAGCACCACCGGGTCCTCCAAAAAGGCGGCGTAGGCCTCTTCCTTGCCGATGAAGCCGAGCAGCGGCGGCAGGCCGGCCATCGACAGCGCCGCGAGCGCAGCAGCGGTGGCCAGGACCGGCTGCTGGCGCCCCACGCCGGACAGCAGGCGCAGGTCGCGGGTGCCGGTGGCGTGGTCGACGGCGCCGACGGTGAGGAACAGCGTCGACTTGAACAGCCCGTGCGCCAGCAGCACCGTGGCCCCGGCGAGCGCAGCCTCCCGGGTGCCGGCACCGAGCAGCACCATGAGGAAGCCGAGCTGGCTGACGGTGCCGAAGGCGAGCACCCGCTTGAGGTCGCTCTGGCGTAGCGCCCGCCAGCCGCCGACCACCATGGTGGCCAGGCCCACCGTGAGCACGAGCGGGCGCCAGAGCGCCACCGCGGCGAAGGCGGGGGCGAGCCGGGCAACCAGGTAGACGCCGGCCTTGACCATGGCGGCGGCGTGCAGGTAGGCCGACACGGGGGTCGGCGCCGCCATCGCGCTCGGCAGCCACGGGTGGAAGGGCACCTGTGCGCTCTTGGTGAACGCACCCACGAGCACGAGCGCGAGCCCGACGGCGACCGAGGTGCCCGTCGGCGGAGCGGCCAGCATCCCGGACAGCGAGGTCGTCCCGGCCGCCGTCGACAGCACGATGAGCCCGACGAGCATGGCCAGGCCGCCGAAGGTAGTGATCAACAACGTCTGCTGGGCCGAGCGCCGACTGTCGGGGTCGGTGTCATCGTGCCCGATGAGCAGCCACGACGTGACGCTGGTCAGCTCCCAGAACATGTAGAGCAGCAGCACGTCGTCGGCCAGGACGAGACCGAGCATCGAGCCCGCAAAGGCGGTGAGCACACCCGCGAAGCGGCCGATCGAGGCGTCGCCCGCCTCGAAGTAGCGGGTGCAGTAGAGCAGCACGAGCGTGCCGACGCCCGCGACGAGCGAGGTCAGCAGCAGCGACAGCGCGTCCAGGCGCAGGTCGAGGGTGAGGCTGAGACCGGGTACCCACTGCGTGGTGGACGTCACCGGGCGACCGTCGAGGACGCGGGTCGCCTGCACGGCCGCCCACACGCTGGTTGCGGCGGGGGCGAGCGCCATGAGGGGGAACACACCCCGGCCGAACCGGCCGGCCGCGGCGGGGCCTGCCACAGCCAGGACGGCGTGGAGAATCAGCAGGACGAGCAGCGGGGTCTCCAGGGTCGGCGGGAACACGGACCACCCGCAGAGCGGACCGGGGCCGCCGATCAGGCCCGGCTCACCGTGAGCGAGACTAGTCGTCGACGTCCCGAGCCGTGTTATCCGGCGGTACCTCGGGTACGCGCCCTGCAGTACGCGTGTGCACCGAGCACGCCATGCCACTTCTCGCGGAGGAACCCCTTGAGCCAGCAGCCGGATTCGACCAGGGGCGCCGGCGCGTCCGACAGCGGGGGCGAGCTCGACACCGACCTCAGTGCGGGCGCGCCCGGGCCGAGCGGCACCGGTTCGTTCACCGGCGCCGGCGCCGACCCCGACGCACCGGTCGTGGAGACGTCCGAGCCGGCCGACGACCGTCCGGCCACGTCATGACGCGGCCGACGAGCCAGCGCGTCGGCGAGGGCGGGCCGGCCGAGGACGGCCGCACCGACGAGGGTGCGACAGCCACCAGCGACAAATCGCTCGGCGAGCTGGTCTCGACGCTGACCAGCGACCTGTCGCTGCTGGTGCACCAGGAGATCACCCTGGCCAAGGTCGAGATCACCCGGGACGCCAAGGCAGCCGGCAAGAGCGCGGCCATGTTCGGCGGCGCCGGATTCACCGGGGTGTTCGCGCTGCTGTTCCTGTCGATCGCGGCCGCCTTCGCCTTCGGGTCGTTCACCACCCTCGGCGTCGGGTTCCTCATCGTGGGCGCCATCTACCTGGTCCTGGCCGCGGTGCTGGGCCTGATCGGCAAGAAGAAGATGAGCCAGGTCGGCAAGCCGGAGAAGACCATCGAGACGGTCAAGGACGACATCGCCTGGGCCAAGAATCCCACCAGCGCGCCGTAGCCGGCCGCGGCCCCGGGCGGGGCGTGGCGACGTGGCTACCCTCGCTTGATGCCGGTCGACCCGTCGTGCGTGCTCGTCGAGGGACCGTGGACCCACCGTGACGTGACGGCGAACGGCGCCCGGTTCCACGTAGCCGAGTGCGGGCCCGCCGATGGCCCGCTCGTGCTGCTGCTGCACGGCTTCCCGCAGTTCTGGTGGTCGTGGCGGCACCAGCTGGTCGCGCTCGGGGCCGCCGGTTTCCACGCGGTGGCCCCGGACCTGCGGGGCTACGGCGCCAGCGACAAGCCGCCGCGCGGCTACGACGCCTACACGCTCGCGAGCGACGTCGCGGGCATGGTCCCGGCCCTCGGGGCCGACGAGGCGGTGGTCGTGGGCCACGACTGGGGCGGCGTGCTGGCCTGGACCGTCGCCACGCTGCACCCCCGCGTGGTGCGCGCGCTCGGCGTGGTGGCGATGCCCCACCCGCTGCGCCTGCGCGCGGCGCTGCTGCACGACAGCCGGCAGCGCCGGGCTTCGTCCTACATCGCGTTCTTCCAGCTGCCGCGCGCCCCCGAGGCGCGGCTGCGGCGCGACGACGGCGCCTACGTCGGCGCGCTGCTGCGCCGCTGGGGCGGCCCGGGGTTCCCGGACGCCGAGAACGACCGGCGCTGCCGGGAGGCGATGGCCATCCCCGCGGCCGCCCACTGTTCGCTCGAGTGGTACCGCTGGGCGGTGCGCTCGCGCACCCGTCCCAGCGGCCTGCGCTTCCTGCGCCTGCTCGAGGCCGGCGTCGACGCCCCGGTGCTGCAGGTGCACGGCGCGCTCGACACCTGCGTGCTGCCGGACACCGCCCGAGGTTCGGACGCCTGGGTCCGGGGCCCGTACACCCTCGAGGTCATCGACGACGTCGGCCACTTCCCGCACGAGGAGGCGCCGGCACAGGTCAGCGCCGCGCTGCTCGACCTCGCGCACGGCTACGACGCCGCGACGACATGAGCAGGCGCCCGCTGCGCGGCCGGGACGCGGCCGGGCGGCCGGTGCCGCTCGACTCCCCCGCCGCCGTCGAACCGGTGCCCGAGATCGACCGCAGCCCGCAGGACACGCTGGCGCTCGCGCGCGAGCTGCTGGCGGCGGGTCGTCCGTTCTACGCCCACGACGTGCTGGAGGGCACCTGGAAGCTGGCGCCCGCAGCCGACCGGCCGCTGTGGAAGGCGCTGGCTCAGCTGTGCGTGGGGCTCACCCACGAGCAGCGCGGCAACCTCGTGGGCGCCGTCCGGCTGCTGCGCCGGGGCGCGTCCGGGCTGTCGGACCACCTCGGCCGCCCCGGTGCACGCGCGTATGGCGTGCCGACCGACGCGCTGGTGGCCGCCGCGCTCGAGCGGGCCGAGCGGCTGGAGGACGGCGGCGTCCCCGGTCGGCCGCTGATGCTCTGAGCCGGAGACCCGTGCCTGGGAGCTAGGACTTAGGACCTGCGACCTGGACCGGGAAGCTAGGCCGCCACGCGCCGCTGCTCGGCCGCCGCACCCAGGTTGGCCAGAAAGGCCTCGGCCATCCGGGTGAGGTCGCCGGCGTCGAGCCGGCTCATCGCCAGCGCGCCGGCCTCGAGCACCAGGACCGCCTCGGTCGCGACCCGGCCCCGCCCGGCCGGCGAGCCGGACAGCGTCACGCGTCCCTCGGTGACAGGCAGCCCCGGCCCGGTCCAGGAGAAGCGGGTGACGAGGGACGCGGCCGTGCGCTGCGGGCGACGGGCGTGGACCGACGCGGCGGCACGGTCGTCCGCGACCTCGGGGGGCAGCGCGGCCTCGACGAGGAAGCGCCCGGCGACGCGTCCGAGGCGGCGCACACCAGGCCACATCTCGATCGCGGTCGGTCCCGCGAGCAACAGGGCCGTGCTCGTGGGGTCGGCCTGGATGAACCGGCTCACGCGGATACGGGTCGTCATCGTGCTCCTGTCTCGGGTCGTCCGGCCTGATGCCGGTCGACTGTCGCCGCCGACCCGCGGGTGCTTGCTCCAGCAAGCATAGCGCGGACGCGGCTGCGTGGCAGGTCAGGCGCAGCCCTGCGTGCCCACAGGGGCCGTCGTCTCGCGCACCGCTGCGACGACCGGCGCGACGTAGGCCGCCGTGAGCGCGTAGCCGACGCTCGTGTCGTCGGCCGCCGCGGCGAACACGACGCCCTGCACGCGGCCCTGCGCATCGAGCAGCGGCCCTCCGGAGTTGCCCGAGCGCACGAGCCCCCGGACGGTGTAGATCTCCCTGGTGACCAGGTCGTCGCCGTAGATGTCGGCGCCCCGGGCGCGCAGGCGCTCGATGATGCGGGCCGGGTCGGCGCGAAACGGGCCGTCCAACGGGTAGCCGAGCACGACGGCGTCGTCAGCGGGGTCGGCCGGGGCGCTGCTGAACGCGAGCGCCGGTCGGGACAGGCCCGGCACGCGGAGCACCGCGAGGTCGCGGTCGGGGTCGTAGAGCACGACGGTGGCGGGCAGCCGGCGCTGCCCCACCTCCACGAAGGGGCGCTCGACGCCGGCGACGACGTGGGCGTTCGTGACCACCCGCTCCGGCGCGAACACGAAGCCGCTGCCCTCGGTGCTGCGCCGACAGCTCGGCGCCTGCCCGGTGACCTTCAGCACGCTGGGCCGAGCTCGTTGCACCGGCGCGCTCGCCGCCACCGCCGCATCGGGCGGTCGCGCGTCGTCCAGACCGGCCGGACGTAGGTCGTCGAACACGGTCGGGAAGTCGCTGGAGTCGATGAGCTCGCGAAAGGACCCGAACAGCTGCCGCCCCTGGTCGGGGACGGCCCTGTCGACGGCCCCGATGACCACCGAACGGCGCACCTGCCCGGCGGCCTCGGGGGAAGGGCGACCCGGCCACCGCCAGGGCGACGATCCAGGCGATGAGCAGCAGGCTCACGACGCTGACGCCCGCGCCGAAGACGCCGTCGATGCGGCGCGCCGGCCGGCTGGTGAGCCGGCGGCGCAGCACCACCCCGACGCTCGACAGCAGCAGCTGACCGGCGACGGCGAGCAACGCCACGAGCAGTAGCCCGGTCACCGCTGGGGGCACGGGCGCGAGGGCGTCCCACGCCGCCACCCGCGGGGCCAGCAGCGCCCCCCCGACGGCGCCGCCGAGGAAGCCGACGAAGGACAGCGCCCCCACGACGAAACCCTGCCGGTAGCCCGACAGCGCGAACAGCAGAGCGGCCACGACGAGGGCGATGTCGAGCAGGTCAGCGCCCATCGGTGTGATCCCTCCCCGGACTCGAGCGCTTCCTTGCTCGCCTCACGAGGCGGCGCGGACGACCACCTTGCCCTGCATCCCCGGGTGGAACGTGCACACGAAGTCGTAGGTGCCGGGGGCGGTGAAGGTGTACTTCTGCGTCCGGGTCTGACCGCCGGTGACGGTGTCGATGGCCGGCAGCGCCTTGTCGTCGAAGACGAGGTTGTGCGGCACGCCGCCGGTGTTGGTGAATGTGAGGGTGAGGGTGCCGACCCGGGCGTCGACCTCGTCCGGCACGAACGCGAGCTTGTCGGTGCCGTCGACGGTGGCGGTCTGGGCGCCTGGCGCACCGGCCGCCTCCACCGAGCTGCTGGAGGCCGATTGCTGGTCTGCCTCACCGGAGCCGCCGCACGCGGCGAGCAGGGTGAGGCCCAGTGCCGCCGCCGACAGGGCCAGGTGGCGGCGGGTGCGTACTGGGGGAAGGGAAAGCATGATGCTCCTGTCGTGTGGTCTAGACCCAACCTGTGGTCGAGGGTGAGGACGAGGGTCGCGCCGAGGTGCGGGCCGCCAGGGCGAGCGTGCGCTCGTCGAGCTGGCGCAGGCGCTGTTCGTCCCACGGGCGGGCCCATCCGCCGAGCTCGAGCAAGCGGTCGATCAGCATGGCGGTGAAGCCCCAGACGAGCAGATGCTCAGCCTCGAACGCCGGACCCGTCCAACCGCTGGGATGCGTGACCCGCAGCCGGTTCTCCGGTGCCGCGAGCTCGGCGATCGGCACCCGCACCACAGCGGCCACCTCCGCGGCGTCGACGACGCCGACCGGGTGCGGGACGCGCCAGTGCGCGAGGACGGGATGGACGTGGAAGCCGGACGGCGGCAACCACAGCGTCGGAAGCGTGCCGAGCACGTGCACGCTCGCGGGTTGCACCCCCACCTCCTCCTGCGCCTCGCGCAGGGCCGCCCGCACCGGCCCGCTGCCAGTCGGCGGACCGTCGTCGGGATCGAGCGCTCCGCCCGGGAACGCGGGCTGGCCGGCGTGCGAGCGCAGCGTGTGCGCGCGCTCGGTGAGCAGCAGGTCCGGCTCGCCGGACGACTCGCCGAACAGCGCGAGCACCGCCGAGTGCCGACCGCCCTGCGGCGGCGGCGGGAAGCGAGTGAGCTGCTCGGCCGTGACGCCCGGCAGCGCGCGGGCCAGCTGGTCCAGCCAGGCAGGCGCCGCGGGAACAGCCGGTCCGGTCACAACCGGACTCCCAGGTGCTCGGCGACGAGGGCCTCGAGCTCGCCCAGGTCGGAAAAGGCGCCGCGCTGCTCGTAGGCGATCTGCCCGTCCGCGGTGAGGAACAGCGTCAGCGGCGGGCCGGACGAGTAGGCCCGCAGCAGGTCGCCGTCGTCGTCGACCACGCTCGGGTAGTGCACCCCGTAGTCGCGGTTGAAGGCGAGGCCGCTCCGCACGGGGCTCTGGTGCAGCACCCCGACGACCCCCACCCGGTCGCCGGCCTTCTTCGCGAACGCCACCAGGTCGGGCGTCTCGCGCTGGCACGGCGGGCACCAGGTAGCCCAGACGTTCACCAGCGTCGGCCGGCCGGGGGCCGCACTGCGCAGGGCGACCTCCGGGCCGCCGGACAGGCAGGGCAGCGTCAGGTCGGGCAGCGCCGGGCCGAGCCCGACGGGGCAGGGCGCGAGGTCGGCTGCGCTGCGCAGCGCGCCAAGACCCGGGGCCGGCGAGGCGGGTGCGGCGGCGGGCACGGTGCCCCCGTTGCCGCCGGTGTCCTCACCGGTCGTCCGCAGCAGCACCGCACCGACGAGGAGCACCGCGATGCCGGCGAGCGCCAGCCACTGGCTGCACCTCACGAGGCGACCGGCGCCGCATCGGCCTCGGCCGGCATCCGCAGCAGCGCTCCCGCCTCGTCCGGGTCAAGGGGTCCGAGGCCGTAGGACGGGCACAGCCGGGCCAGCCCGCAGGCGCCGCAGGCCGGCTTCCTGGCGTGGCAGACCCGCCGACCGTGGAAAATCACCGCGTGGCTGAAGCGGGTCCAGTCGGCCCGGGGCAGCAGCTCGGCCACCACCGCCTCGACCTTGACCGGGTCGGTCTCGTCGGTCCAGCCGAAGCGCCGCACCAACCGCCCGAAGTGGGTGTCGACGGTGAGGCCGGGGACATCAAAAGCGTCGCCGAGCACGACGTTCGCGGTCTTGCGGCCGATGCCGGGCAGGGCGACGAGCTCGGGCAGGGTGGCCGGCACGTCACCACCGTGGCGCTCGACCAGGGCGGCACCGAGCCCCACCAGGTTCGCGGCCTTGTTGCGGAAGAAACCGGTCGGTCGGATCAGCGCCTCGAGCTCGGCGCGGTCGGCGCCGGCGTAGTCGGCCGCGGCCGGGTACCGCGCGAACAGCGCCGGGGTCACCTCGTTGACGCGCCGGTCGGTGCACTGCGCGGATAGCACGGTGGCCACCGCAAGCTCGAGCGGGCTCGTGAAGTCGAGCTCGCAGCGGGCGCTCGGGTGCAGCACGTACAGGGTGCGGGCGAGTCGTCGCGCGCGGCGCACGAGCGTCGTGCGGGCCTCGGTCACCACCCGATGACTGTACGGCGGGCACCGCGGCCCGGCCTGACCAAGGACTCCGACCGGGTGATGTTGCTACAGGCCCTGGCTCAGCGTGACGACCTAAGCGGCATCGGTCACGCATGGTGACTGAAGCGTAAGGAGACGCGCATGTTCGACACCCATGGCTCCACGCTCGCCCCCACGTCGGCCCCGACCCCGACGCCGACCGCCCGTGCACCGCGGCGCCGGCCCGCACCTCGACCTGAGCCTGAGCGTCACCCGGCCCTCGCCCACCTCGACGTCGAGCAGCTGCGGCACCTGCGCACCGTGCTCGACGACGAGGAGCGCCGGGTGCGCTACTGGGGGCGCATCCTGCGCGGCCGGCGCGAGGAGCTGCTCGCCGGCGCCACCGGCGCGCGCCGGGACGACCGGCTGGCCCGCGTGCTAGACGACACCACCGTGGGAGCGGGGCGCCAGGTCCTGTCGGCCCTCGCCCCCGAGCTGTCGCTGCCGGCCCTGCCGGCGCTGCTCGAGCTGTGGAGCCGGGCGCTCGAGGGCGCTGCCCCCAGCATCGTCGACGAGCTCGTCGCCGCCGAGCAACGCCTGGTCGACTACGCCGAGGCGCTGCGCGCACACGTCGTCGCGGCCACCTCCGACCTGATCGCCCGCTACCGGCACCAGCCGGGCCTGTGCCTGGCCGCGCTGCCGCTGCCCCCGCAGCGCCGCGCCCGCTGAGCCGATCCGGTCGTCCGGGTCGACCGACCGCGGTTGCGGGGGGCCCACAGCGGAAACACTGACGGGGTGCTCGCTAACGGCTCGCTCCTCATCGTGGGCCTGATCCTGCCGGTGCTGCTGCTCCTGCTGATGCTCGCCATGGAGCGGGTCGAGCGCCCGCTCCGACGGCAGTCGGTCGACCAGCAGCTCGAGGGCTTCCTCGACACCGCCCGGCCGGACGAGGTCGAGACCTACGTCAGCGAAGGCTTCGCGCCTGCCCTCGAGCGATACTGGCGGCGGCGGCGGCTCAGCCGCCTGCTGCCCAGCCGCCTGCGCTGAGCCTCGCGGCCTCGCGCCCGCCCGGCCGCCAGGGACCTGCCCGCAGCCCGCTGGCGTGACGTGGGACACTCTAGGCTCCACCCGCCCCACGAAGACGGAGACGGCGCCCCATGACGACCAGCAGCATCCGGCCCACGGTCGACACCAGCGACAGCGAGGTCCTCTCGCGCGCCGGGCTGTTCCAAGGCGTCGAGCCCGAGGCGCGCGACTCGCTGTTCAGCGCGCTCGAGCTGGCCGACTACCGCCGCGGCGAGGCGGTGTTCTCCGAGGGCGAGCTCGGCGACACGCTGTTCATCGTGCTGACCGGCAAGGTGAAGGTCGGTCGCCGGGCCGCCGACGGCCGCGAGAACATGCTCTCGGTCATGGGGCCGGCCGACATGTTCGGCGAGCTGTCGCTGTTCGACCCCGGCCCGCGCACCGCCACCGCCACCGTGCTGACCGACGCGCGGGTGGCCTCGCTCGCGCAGAGCTCGCTGCGGCCGTGGATCAGCGACCGGCCCGAGATCGCCGAACAGCTGCTGCGGGTACTGGCGCGCCGGTTGCGGCGCACCAACGACGCGCTGGCCGACCTGATCTTCACCGACGTCCCCGGCCGCGTCGCCAAGGCGCTGCTCGAGCTGGCCGAGCGCTTCGGCACCGAGGAGCCCGAGGGAACGCGGGTGCACCACGACCTGACGCAGGAAGAGCTGGCCCAGCTCGTCGGCGCCTCCCGCGAGACGGTGAACAAGGCCCTGGCCGATTTCTCGGCGCGGGGCTGGCTGCGCGTCGACTCGCGCGCGGTCACGATCCTCGACGCCGACCGGCTGGCCCGCCGCGCGCGCTAGCCAGCCCGAGCGTCAGGACGCTCGCTCGTCCGCCAGGTAGTCGAGCTGGGCCCGCACCGACAGCGTGGCCGCCGGCCACAGCGACCGGTCGACGTCGGCGTACACCGTCTCGACCACCTGCTCGGCGGTGCCGGCGCCGGCCGTGACGGCAGCACGCACCTGCGCAAGGCGCTGCTCGCGGTGGCGCAGGTAGTACGCGGCGACCGCACCGGCGTCGGCCAGCTCCGGGCCGTGGCCGGGCAGCACCGAGAGCCCGTCGAGCGCGCGCAGCCGGCGCAGCGAGGCGAGGTAGTCGGTGAGCAGGCCGTCCGGGTGCGCGACCACCGTGGTGCCGCGGCCGAGCACGGTGTCGCCGGTGAGCACGGCCGCGGGGCCGTCACCGCCCTCGTGCAGCAGGAAGCTGAGCGAGTCCGAGGTGTGGCCGGGCGTCGCCCACACCCGCACCTCGAGCCCTGCCTCGGCGACGACGTCGCCCTCACCGAGCCCCTCGTCGCCGAGGCGGTGCGCCGGGTCGAGCGCGCGCACCTTGGCGCCGGTCAGCTCGGCGAAGCGCCGTGCACCCTCGCTGTGGTCGAGGTGGCCGTGCGTGAGCAGCACGACCGCGACCGGTCCGCAGCCGGCCACCGCGGCCAGGTGCGCCTCGTGCAGCGGGCCCGGGTCGACCACGATGCACGACTCGTGCCCGGGCGCCCGCAGCACCCACGTGTTGGTGCCCTCGAGCGTCATCGGGCCGGGGTTGGGTGCGAGCACCACACCCGCCGCCGGCGTCACGGCCCGCAGCGCGGGAGTGCTCACGGCGAAAGGCGGACGGTGCCGTCGTCGTCGACGACGATGCGCGGCTGCACCGGGCTGATCGTGCGGGGGGCGGCCAGCGCGCTGGCGACGTCGGGCGCGGGCGCCAGCTCGCTGAGCACGGCGACGGTCGGCGCCATGAGGGCCAGGCCCGACTCGAGGGCCTGCGACGGCGCGATCCATACCCGCTCGTCGGCCTCTCCGCCGACGTCGCGGCACACCTGCCCGGCCGGCAGCTCGGCGAGGAAGAAGCGGGTGTCGAAGCGCTTGGCCTCCAGCTCGGGGGTGATCCAGTGCGCCATCGGGCGCAGCAGGTCGGCCCGCAGCACCAGCTCGCGGCGCTCGAGCAGCTGGGACAGCGACTGCTCGCGGGCCTCGAGGGCGACCCGCTCGGCCTCCCACTCGTCGGTGCTGACGTCGGCCAGCAGCGCGTCGGGCGCCGGACCGGCCAGCAGCACACCGGACTCCTCGAACGTCTCGCGCACCGCGGCGCAGACCAGCGCCCGCGCGAGCGGCTCGGCGCAGCCGAAGGCCGCCGCCCAGCGTGCAGGCGACGGGCCGGCCCAGGAGTGCTCGCCCAGCGGCCCCACCACGGCGTCGTCGGGGTCGACCGAGCCGCCGGGGAACACGTGCATGCCGCCGGCGAAGGCCATCGCCCGCACCCGGCGCAGCAGGTACACCTGCGGGCCGTCCGCGGTGTCGCGCAGCAGCACGACAGTGGCGGCGTCGCGCGTGGGCGCCGGCTCGATCTCGCCCGCGGCCAGTGCGCGGGCGCGCTCGAGAGCCTGCGGGCCCGCGTCGATAGACAGCTTGCCGTTCGGGCCGGTGCTCACCGCTGCGCCCGTTTCATCGCTCGAGCCTCATCGCTCAGGCCACCTCGACGACCAGCTCGACCTCGACGGGCGCGTCGAGCGGCAGCGCCAGCACGCCGACCGCCGAGCGGGCGTGCCGCCCCGCGTCGCCGAAGATCTCACCGAGCAGCTCGGAGGCGCCGTTGACGACCGCCGGCTGGCCCACGAAGTCGGGCGCCGAGGCGACGAAGCCGACGACCTTGACCACCCGCACGACGCTGTCGATGCCGACGAGCGCGTCGACGGCGGCGAGCGCGTTGAGGGCGCAGGTACGGGCCAGGCCCTTGGCGGTCTCGGGATCGACCAGCGCGCCGACCCGGCCCACCGCCGGCATCGCGCCCTGCACCATCGGCAGCTGGCCGGAGGTGAACACCAGCGAGCCGGTCTGCACTGCAGGCACGTAGGCCGCGACCGGGGGCACCACCTCCGGCAGCTCGATGCCGAGCTCGGCGAGGCGCTCGGTGACGCTCACGAGGCGTCCTTCGGGCGCTTGAGGTACGCGACGACCTGCTCACCGCCGCCGGGGCCGGGAACGACCTGCACCAGCTCCCAACCGTCGGAGCCCCACGTGTCGAGGATCTGCTTGGTCGCGTGGACCAGCAGCGGGACGGTGGCGTACTCCCACGTCTGCATGCGGCCGAGACTACGCAGCACCGGGGACCGGCTCTCAGGGATGGGCTGCCGGGTGTCGGCTGCTGGAGTGCGGGCGCCGCCTACGCTCGTGGCCGTGAGCGACTTCCCCGACGTGCGGCTGCACGTCGTCACCGGCAAGGGCGGCACCGGCAAGACGACGGTGGCAGCCTCCCTGGCTCTCGCGCTCGCGAGCGGTGGCAAGCGGGTGCTGCTCACCGAGGTCGAGGGCCGCCAGGGCATCGCGCAGATGTTCGACACGCCGCCGCTGCCTTACGAGGAGCGCAAGGTCGCCGTCGCGCCCGGTGGCGGTGAGGTGTACGCGCTGTCGATCGACCCCGAGATGGCGATGCTCGACTACCTCCACATGTTCTACAAGCTGTCGGCGAACGGCGTGGCGGCGCGCACGCTGCGCCGCATCGGGGCCATCGAGTTCGCGACGACGGTCGCGCCCGGGCTGCGCGACGTGCTGCTCACCGGCAAGGTGAAGGAGGCCGTGGTGCGGCCTGCCGGCGGCCGAGGACGCGCCCGTCCGTCTGGCTACGCCTACGACGCGGTGGTGCTCGACGGACCGCCCACCGGGCGCATCACGCGCTTTCTCAACATCAGCTCCGAGATCGGCGGGCTGGCCAAGGTCGGACCGCTCAAGACGCAGTCCGACGGCGTCATGGAGGTGCTGCGCTCACCGCAGACGGCCGTGCACATCGTCACCCTGCTCGAGGAGATGCCCGTGCAGGAGACGATCGACGGCGCTGCCGAGCTCGCGGCCGCGGGCCTGCCCGTCGGCGGTGTGGTCGTCAACGCCGTGCGCCCGGCGCTGCTGCACCCGGCCGACTTGCTCGCCGCCGAGGCGGGCACGCTCGACCGCGGGGCGCTGACCGCGGGCCTGGAGAAGGCCGGGCTCGACGCACCGGACGAGCTGGTCGGCATGCTCGTGGCCGAGGCGGGCGACCACGCGGTGCGGATGGCCCTGGAGGAGCGCGGCCGCGACGCGCTCGCCGACCTCGAGCTGCCCTCCTACGAGCTGCCGCAGCTGAGCGACAGCGTCGACCTGGCTGGGCTCTACGAGCTGGCAGCCCTGCTGTCCGCGCAGGGACTGGCTGGAGCCGGGGAGGCGGCGTGAGCACCTCCCCCCGCTTCGACGTCGACGCAACGCTCGACACCGCGCGCATCCTCGTCTGCACCGGCTCGGGCGGCGTCGGCAAGACGACGACCGCCGCGGCCCTCGCGCTGCGGGCCGCCGAGCGCGGCCGGCGCACCGTCGTGCTCACCATCGACCCGGCGCGGCGGCTCGCGCAGTCGATGGGCCTGTCCGAGCTGGACAACACGCCGCGCCGGGTGGCGGGTGTAGACGAGACCGCGGGCGGCTCGCTCGAGGCGATGATGCTCGACATGAAGCGCACGTTCGACGAGATCGTCACGACGCACGCCGCGCCCGACAAGGCTGAGGCGATCTTGAGCAACCCCTTCTACCAGGCGCTGTCGTCCTCGTTCGCCGGGACGCAGGAGTACATGGCGATGGAAAAGCTGGGGCAGCTGCGCGAGACGGACGACTACGACCTGATCGTCGTCGACACCCCGCCCACCCGGTCGGCGCTCGACTTCCTCGATGCCCCGCAGCGCCTCACGACCTTCCTCGACGGGCGGCTCGTGCGCATCCTGCTGGCACCGGCCAAAGCCGGTGGCAAGGCCTACCTCAAGGTCGTCTCGACCGGCTTCACCGTGTTCACCTCGGCGATCACCCGCATCATCGGCACGCAGGTGCTGCAGGACGTCTCGCAGTTCGTCGCCGCGCTCGAGACGATGTTCGGCGGCTTTCGCGAGCGCGCCGACGCCACCTACGCCCTGCTCAAGGCACCGGGCACCTCGTTCGTCGTGATCGCCGCCCCCGAGCGCGACGCGCTGCGCGAGGCGGCGTACTTCGTCGAGCGGCTCGGTGAGGAGTCGATGCCGCTGTCCGGCGTCGTGGTGAACCGGGTGCATCGTTCGGGCGCGGGCGCGCTCACCGCCGAGCGCTCCACCGCCGCCGCCCAGGTGCTCGAGTCGGCCGGCGGCGACCGCCTGACCGAGGCGGTGCTGCGCCTGCACGCCCAGCGCCTCGCCCGCTCGGCGCGCGAGCAGCGTCTGCAGGACCGTTTCCGCGGGGCGCACCCCGGCGTGCCGCTGGTCGAGGTGGCCGCCCAGCCGGGCGACGTGCACGACCTCGACGGCCTGCGGGGCGTGGGCGCCGACCTCGCGGGCGACGCCGCGGCTGCGGTGCCCGCCTGAAGCCCTCGGCTTCCTAGCTGGCGGCAGCGTGCTGCTCGCGGGCCTGCTGCAGCACGTCCTTCCACGAGCGCACGTCGGGGCGACGGCGCAGCACGGCCCGGCGCTCGCGCTCGGTCATGCCGCCCCACACGCCGAACTCAACACGGTTGTCCAGGGCGTCGGCCAGGCACTCGGTGCGCACCAGGCAGCTCTGGCAAACCTGCTTGGCGCGGTGCTGCGCGGCACCGGTGACGAACAGCTCGTCCGGGTCGGTCTCGCGACACGCCGACCGCGACGTCCAGGCGGTGGCCTCGTCGGACAGGGCGCTGGCGGCGGGAGCGGTCATCGGGGTCATGCGAGGGGTCCTGTCCGGGTCGTCGTGGCCGTGTCGGCCGCGCAGGGGGGTCGACCTGAACGCTACGAACGACGGGGCGCTCGCGTAAGACCCGTATAGCCCATCTTGGGCTAGTCCTTGCGGGCTATCCGAGGCTGATCCGGCTCCTACGCAGCTCCGGCCCAGCCTTGATCACCCAGCCCTGATCCAGCCCTGATCCAGCGGTGATCCAGCCGCCTGGACGGCCGGCTGTCACCTCTCCGGCCCGCGGGTCCCCCACCTGTCGGTGGCCCGCCGTACGCTCAGGAGGTGTTTCGCACCGTCAACGCCTCCGGGCGCCTGCTGCTCGCGCTGCTTGCGAGCGTCCTCACCGGCCTGCTGCTGGCGGCCGTCGCGCTGCCCGTCGTCGGCGGACTGGGCCTGGCCGCCAAGGCGAGCGCGGACGAGTTCCTCGTGCTGCCGGGCGAGCTCGTCACGACACCGCCGCCGGTGCGCAGCCGGCTCGTGGCCACCAACGGCGCCACGCTCGCCTGGCTGTACAGGGAGAACCGCATCCCCGTCCCGCTGGAGCAGATCCCGAAGCTGACGCAGCAGGCGCTGATCTCCATCGAGGACGCGCGCTTCTACCAGCACAACGGCGTCGACTACAAGGGCACGGCACGGGCCGCCGTCGAGAATGTCCGCAACAGCGGGGTCACGCAGGGCGGCTCGACGCTGACCCAGCAGTACGTGAAGAACGCGCTCATCCAGACTGCGAAGACCAAGAAGGGCCAGCTGGCCGCCCGCGAGACGAGCATCGACCGCAAGCTCAAGGAGGCGCGGTACGCGCTCGCGCTTGAGCAGCGGCTGTCCAAGGACGAAATCCTGCAGAAGTACTTCAACATCGCCTACTTCGGCAACGGCGCCTACGGCCTCGGCGCGGCGGCCAGCTTCTACTTCGGGGGAGCCACGGTCGACAAGCTCACCCTGGCCCAGGGCGCCACGCTGGCCGGCATGGTGCAGTCACCGACGCGCTTCGACCCGGTCCGCGCCCTCAAAGAGCCGAAGGTCATGACGGCGCTGCTCGACCGGCGCGACCTTGTTCTGCATGCGATGGCGGATCAGGGCTACATCACCGAGCAGCAGCGGGCAGCCGCCGTGGCCGAGAAGAGCACCGCGGGCAAGCCGCTGTTCACCATCCGGCGGATCCGGGCCGGCTGCGAGAACCCCGCGGTGCGGGCGCCCTTCTTCTGCGACTATGTGCGTTATGTGCTAGAGCGCACCGACCTCGGCGCGTCGCTGGGCAAGACCCTGGCAGAGCGCCAGAACGCCCTACTGGGCGGCGGGCTGACGATCCAGACCAGCCTCGATGTCAATGACCAGGCCGCGGCGCAGAAAGCCGCCACCGACGCCATCCCGGTCACCGACCCGTTCGCCACCGCCATCAACATCGTGCAGCCCGGCACCGGCTATATCAAGGCGATGGCGGTCAACCGCAACTACAGCGAGGCGAAAGGACCGGGCAACACCAAGGTCAACCTGGCTGTCGGCGGCTCGGGTGGCTTCCAGGCAGGGTCGACGTTCAAGGCGTTCGTGCTGGCTGCCGCCCTTAAGCAGGGCATCCCGCTGGGGCTCACGCTGCAGTCGCCGCAGACCTACACCTCGAAAGTCTTCATCGACTACAAGGAGGGCCGCAAGGTGCCGTACAAGGTGTCGAACGCTGGCGACTCCGAGTCCGGAACCTTCGACATGCGCACTGCGACCGCCGACTCGGTGAACACCTACTTCCTTCAGCTGGAGGAGCGCACCGGCGTCGAGGCGCCGGCGAGTCTGGCCGAGTCGATGGGCGTTCGCCAGTTGGGTGGCAGCTCGAGCGGCAAGCTCACGCGTGGGGGTTCGTTCACGCTTGGCGCCAATGACGTGTCGCCGCTGGCGATGGCCGGTGCTTACGCCACCTTCGCCGCCCGCGGCCTGTACTGCCCGCCCAACCCGGTCGTACGGATCACCTTCCCCGATGGCAAGCTGGTCGAGCCGGGCAAGGGCACCTGCAAGCAGGTGCTGGACCAGGGCGTCGCCGACACGGTCAACTCGGTGCTGAGCGGCGTGATCGACGGCCCGCAGAGCGGGCGCACCGGGCGGGCCGCCTCCCTCGGCCGGCCCGCCGCGGGCAAGACGGGTACCACCAACGGATCCAAGGCGGCGTGGTTCATCGGCTACACCCCGAAGCTCGCCGCCTCGGTGTGGGTGGGGTACCCAGGTGGACCGGGTGAACCGGTGCGCGAGATGCGTTACGTCACCGTCGGCGGGCGGTACTACCGCGTGGTGTACGGCGGCACCATCCCGGCCCCGATCTGGCGCGAGACGATGCAGGGCGCGCTCCAGGACGTGCCGCGCGACGAATTCGTCACGCCCGACCAGTTGACCACGCAGGGTGAGAAGGTGGCGATCCCTGACGTGCAGGGCATGAGTCTGTCCGACGCCAAGCGGACCCTCACCCAGGCCGGCTTCGCCGTCAACGACGGTGGGCGGGTGTCCGGGGCCGGCACCCGCAGCGGCACCGCGGCCTACACCTCGCCCAAGGCCGGCCGGGAACGCGCCTACGGCACCTCGGTCACCTTGTTCGAGTCCAACGGTCGACGACGTGCCTCCTCGAGCGCGACGCCGGGCGCGCTGACCGCCGCGCTGCCGCCGCCGGGTGGGTAGCCAGACGCTCCACGTCGAGGCGCCGGGTGCCCGACCCTCGCGAGCGACCCGCCAGCACGTGGTCACCGGCGCGGTCCTCCTGCTGCTGGCCGGGATGTCGCTGCTGTGGACCCGCGAGCCGACCTATGACCCATGGTCGTGGATCCTGTGGAGCCGGGAGATCGCACACGGCTCGCTGTCGACCACCACCGGACCCAGCTGGAAGCCGCTACCGGTCCTGCTGACGGTGCCGTTCGCGCTCGTCTCCGACACGCTGGCGCCGCTCGCCTGGCTGGTGATCGCCCGCGCCGGAGGGCTGCTCGCGCTCGTGCTCACGTTCCGCCTCGGCCACCGCCTGGCCGGGCCCTGGGCCGGCACGCTCGCCGCACTCTCGCTGCTGCTTGCGAGCGGCTTCGTGCGCGACGCCGCGCGCGGCAACTCCGAGGGCCTGCTCGTCGCCCTGGTGCTGGGCGCCCTGCTCCGCCACCTCGACGGTGGCCGACGCAGCACCTGGCTGCTACTGCTCGGGGCGGCGCTGCTGCGCCCGGAGGTGTGGCCGGCGCTGCTCCTCTACGGGCTCTATCTGGTGCTGCGGGTGCCGGGCAGCCGGGTGCTGGTGGCCGTCAGCCTGCTCGCGCTGGCGGTGCTCTGGCTCGGCCCGGAGTACGTCGGGTCGGGCAACGCCCTGCGGGCGTCGGACCGGGCCCGCCAGCCGAACCCGGACTCTGCGGCCTTTGCGGCCTGGCCCTTCCTCGAGGTGCTGCGCCGCTCCGCCAGCGTGCTGGCGATTCCCGTGCTGGCCGGCGCCGCTGTCGGGCTGGTCTTCGCCGTCCGGCAGCGACGGCGGCTGGTGCTGCTGCTCGGCGCGCTGGCGGCGGTGCTGCTGGCCATCGTCGCGGCGATGACGCAGGTGGGGTACTCGGGCAACCTGCGCTACGTGGTGCTGCCCGGAGCGCTGCTGTGCGCCGTCGCCGGCTGGGGATGGGTGCGGGCGGCCCGCGCGTGGCGTTGGCCCACTGCCGTGGCGGCGCTGCTGGCGCTGCCGTTCCTCGTCGTCAGCGGGCAGCACCTGCGGGACGACCTGCGGTTCGTGCAGGACGAGGCCGAGCTCTACGGCGACCTGCCCGCGGCGGTCGCGCTGGCCGGTGGCCGCGAGAAGGTGCTGCAGTGCGGGCAGATCCTCACCGGCCCCTACTCCACACCGACCCTCGCCTGGACGCTCGACGCGCGGCTGGAGCAGACGGAGCTGTTCCCCGACAGCGGCCGTCCCGGCACGGTCATCATCCCGCGGCTTGGACCGGGCACGGGATTCAACGACCCGCTGTCGCTGTGGCGCGACCCGGGCTACACCGACGTCGGCACGACCGCGCACTGGCTGGTGCGTGAGCGCTGCGGCTGAGCCCGGCCGGGTCTGCGTCGGCGAGGGCGGCTCGGAGCCGACCGATCAGGCGGCCAGTGCGGCGCGCACCGCAGCGGCCACCCGCTTGCCGTCGGCCCGGCCGGCCACCTGCGGGCCGAGAGCCTTCATCACCGGGCCCATCGCCCGCGGCCCGCTCGCTCCGGAGTCGCGCGCCTGCGCGACAGCTGCCTCGACCAGGGCGGCCAGCGCGTCGTCGGTGAGCTGCTGCGGCAGGTAGTCGGTGAGCACCGCCAGCTCGGCCACCTCGCGCTCGGCCCGCTCGTTCGCGCCGCCGGAGCGAAACGCCTCGGCCGCCTCGCGCCGCTTCTTGGCCTCGCGGTTGAGCACGGCCTGCTCCTCATCGGCGCTCAGCTCGCGCACCTGGTCGCCCGCGACCTGCTCGACGCCGATGGCGGCCAGGACCATCCGCAGCGTGGCGGTACGCAGCGCGTCACGCGCCCGCATGGACGCGGTGAGGTCGCGCTGCAGCGTGTCCTTGAGCTCACCCATGCCCGGCGAGGCTAGCGCCGCTGCGCACAAACCCGGCCCGGGCTGGGGCCAGTGGGACTCGCCCCGGCCCTGACCCCGCCCGCTGAACCAACCATGCCCCGCCCCCTGAACCCGACCCGCTTCCCCAGCCCGACCACGCCCACGCCGCTCGTCGCCGCGCGCCACGCCCCGCCGCACTCCGCCCCGCCCCGCCGCCGATCTACCGCTTGTCGGGGTCGCCATCAGCGTGTCGGGCCCAAGAAGCGGTAGATCGTTTCGCTGTTGGGCTCTCCCCCCCCCCGCTTCCCCAGCCCGACCACGCACCGCCGCTCGTCGCCGCCCACCCCGCCCCTCTTCTGATCTACCGCTTGTCGGGGTCGCCGCCGGCGTGTCGCACCCTAGAAGCGGTAGATCGTTTGCACGGGCGGGGCGTGGGCGACCGGGTACCCGAGCGGCACGCGCCCCGCCAGCGGGCACCTGGGGCAGGCCGCAGCGGGGCCCTAGCCTGCGGTCATGGCCGTCCCACGCGCACCGCTCGGCTGGGGCGCGGGAGCCGCCGCCGTCGGCGCCCTCGCGGCCTGGCCGTTCGTCGAGCCGGCCCTGTTCGCGCTGCGGCGCGTCCGGGTCCCGGTGCTGGCCGAGGGCGAGAAGCCGCTGACGGTGCTGCACCTGTCCAACCTGCACCTGCTGCCCGAGCAGCACCGCAAGGCCCGCTGGGTGCGCGACCTGGCCCGGCTCGAGCCCGACCTCGTCGTGTCGACGGGCGACCACTGGTCCTCGCCGCTCGCGCTCGAGCTGCTCGTCGACGTCCTCGGTGCGCTGAGCGCCCAGGCAACGTGCGCGGTCTTCGTCCCGGGCAACAACGACTACTACGCGCCGGTGCGACCGACCGTCCGCGACTACGTGCAACCACTGGGGCGCGGGCGGCGCCACGGGGCGCCGCTGCCGTGGGACAGCGCCGCAGCGGCGCTGACCGGGGCCGGCTGGCTCGACCTGACCGAGCGGCGGACCACCACCGTGCTGCACGGTCGGCCGGTGACGCTCACCGGCACCGACGACGCCACGCTGCGCCGTGACCGCTACGCGCGCGTCGCCGGCTCGACGCAAGGGCTGGCCCTCGGCATCACGCACACGCCGGCCCGGCGGCTGCTGAACGCCTTTGCCGCCGACGGCCACGCGCTGGTCATCGCCGGCCACACCCACGGCGGTCAGCTGCGGGTGCCCGGGATGGGTGCCCTCGTGACCAACTGCGACCTGCCGCGCTGGCGGGCCCGCGGCCTGACCCGCGACGAGCGCGGCTGGCTGCACGTCAGCGCCGGACTCGGCAGCTCGCCCTACCTTCCGGTAAGGGTGGCCTGTCGGCCGGAGGCAACGCTGCTGGAGCTGGTGCCGAGCGAGATCTCGGACGACGGGGCGGGCGGCGTCCGGTAGTCTCGGCCGCGCACGAGATCCGGGGTGTGGCGCAGCTTGGTAGCGCGCTGCGTTCGGGACGCAGAGGTCGCAGGTTCAAATCCTGTCACCCCGACATCACCCCGCTGCGGCGGGGCGACGGTCCCGGGAAGGGCATCGGCTCCGGCCGGTGCCCTTCGTCGTCAGCGGCGCGGTCCTGAGCGGGGCCGGCCACCCAGCGCGTGCTCGATGCGCTCGACCCCGACCAACCGGCTGCCGACGAGCACCAAGCCGAGCATCTCGGCGGCAGTGACGAGCAGGTAGCCGGCCCGGTCGCTGTAAGCGCCGACGGCCGCGAGTAGGCCGGCGACGCCCGCCACGGCGAGCGGCAGCAGCCGCGCGGCGCGGGTGCGATCCGGGCCCGACATCGCCGCGGCGCCCGCCTGCATCGTCAGCCACGAGCTGCCGCTGTCCGAGGCGGCCCGGGCTAGGAGAAGTTCGACCGTGAGGACGGCTCTACCACGGTGCTGCACGCCCGGAGTCCGCTGCGGCCCGACGCGCGCCGGGCGGCGTAGGCGGCTCGGGCGAGCACCGCGCGGCGCACCTGCTGCCGCTCGAAGTCGCTGCGCACCGGGGGGGCGACGCACAGCACGGCGACGCCGAGCACCACCAGCCCGGCCAGCACACCCTCCGAGGCCCGCGGGGCGGCCGCCCCTGTCGTGAGGCCGACGGCGGAGAACGCGACCAGCACGAGGCCGCCGAGTCCGAACACGCCCATGGCGCTCTCCCGGGCCCAGTCCCGCCAGCGCAGCAGGCCGAACAGCAGGATCAGGCAGACCAGGGCGACTGCCCCAAAGGCGGCCGCCGAGAAGGCTTCGGTGACCTGCAGCCCGCGCACGCTCGTGACTCCGGATGCGGCCAGCTGCTGACGATCCATGCCGTTCAGGTCGACGGCGACCGTCCCGCTGGCGACCAGGACCGATCGCACCGCGACGGCCGCCGGCGCAGCGGTCAGCACGGCCACCAGGCCCAGCAGCAGCCAGGTGCCTGCGCTGCGCCGGACGGGAGCCGGCACGCGCGGGGCGGCGATCGCAGCAGGAGACGGCATCAGACCCACCTTCGGGCAGCGCGTGCGCGGACGGCTCAGTATGCGCTCGCGCTGGCAGACTGCCAAGCATGACTGTCCCGCCGTGGGAGCAGCGCTTTCGCGCCACCCGCCTGTCCCTTCCCGACTGGGCCGACGACGCCCCCGACCGCTGCCTGTACGTGTCGAACCCGACCGGCACCTTCGAGCTCTACGCCTGGGACCGCGCCGCCGGCACGACCCGGCAGGTCACCGACCGGCCGGACGGCACGAGCACCGGAGCGCTATCACCGGACGGCGGGCAGGTGTGGTGGTTCGCCGACACAGGTGGCGACGAGTTCGGCTCCTGGCGGCGGCAGGACTTCGGCGGCGGGCCCGACGAGCCGGCGACGCCCGGCGTGCCGGACGCTTACCCCGCGGGCCTCGCGATCGGCCGGCAGGTGGTGGTCGTCGGCACGTCCACCGACGACGGAAGCGCCGTGCACGTCGTCACGGGCGGCGCGGCGAGCGTGCTCTACGCCAGCGAGCACGACGCCGACCTGGCCGACCTGTCCCGCGACGAGCGCCTGGTCGTCCTCGAGCACTCCGAGCACGGCGACTCGCGGCACCGGGCACTTCGGGTCGTCGAGCTGGCGACGGGCGAGACGCTGTGGGAGCGGTGGGACGGCGAGGGCCTCGGGCTGTCCGCGGTCGGCTTCTCCCCCACCCCGAGCGATCGCCGGCTGCTCGCCATGCACGAGCGCACCGGCCGGATGCTGCCGTTCCTCGTCGACCCCGACACCGGCGACGAGCAGCACCCGGACCTGTCCGGTCTGCCCGGCGACCTCGATGCCGACTGGTACGCCGACGCGAGCGCCCTGCTGGTCGTCGCCGAGCACGAGGGACGCTCGACGCTGCACCGCGTCGGGCTCGACGGCCCCGACAGCCTCGGCGACACGGCGATGACGCTCGAGACCCCGCCCGGCTCGGTGACGGCCGCGACCGCCCGGCCGGACGGGACGGTCGAGTACACGTGGTCGTCGGCCGCCAGCCCGACCGTGGTGCGCGCCACGTCGGGGCAGGTGGTGCTCACCCCGCCGGGTGAGCCGGCGCCGCCGTCGGTCGCGGTGAGCGACGCGCACGTCGACGGGCCGGGCGGGCGCATCCACGCGCTCGTCGCCGTCCCCGACGGCGCCGACCGACCGCTGCCGACCGTCTTCCTCGTGCACGGCGGTCCGACGTGGCAGGACAGCGACAGCTTCGCGGCCGACCGCGCCGCCTACGTCGACCTCGGGTGCGCCGTCGTCAACGTCAACTACCGCGGCTCGACCGGCTACGGCACCGCCTGGCGCGATGCGCTGACCGGCCGGCCGGGCCTCACCGAGCTGGAGGACCTTGCCGCGGTGCGGGCGTGGGCGGTCGAGTCGGGGCTCGCCGACCCCGACCGGTGCGTGGTCGCCGGCGGCTCCTGGGGCGGCTACCTCACCCTGCTCGGGCTCGGGACGCAGCCCGAGCTGTGGGCGGCCGGCGTCGCCGCCGTGCCGGTGGCCGACTACCACGCCGCGTACGAGGACGAGATGGAGCCGCTGCGCGCCTTTGACCGCTCGCTGTTCGGCGGCTCACCGAAGCAGGTGCCCGAGCGCTACACCGCCAGCTCGCCGCTGACCTACGTCGACGCGGTACGCGCCCCGGTGCTCGTGCTGGCCGGCGCGAACGACCCGCGCTGCCCGCTGCGGCAGATCGAGAACTGGCTCGACGCAGCCGACGTGGCCGGCAAGGACGTCGAGGTGTACCGCTTCGACGCCGGCCACGGCTCGCTGGTCGTCGACGAGCGGGTGCGGCAGATGCGCGCCGAGCTCGCCTTCGTCGCCGCCCGGCTCGGCCTACCCGCCCCCGCCTGAGCCGCCGGCCTTGTTGTCCTTGGGCTTCTTGTCGCCGGCCTTGTTGTCCTTGGGCTTCTTGTCGCCGGCCTTGTTGTCCTTGGGCTTCTTGTCGCCGGCCTTGTTGTCCTTGGGCTTCTTGTCGCCGGCCTTGTTGTCCTTGGGTTTCTTCGTGGGCTTCACCTTGGGCTGCTTCGTGGGCTTGTTGTCCTTGGGCTTGGCCTTCGTGCCCTGCTGATCGCTGGCGCCCTGGGCCTGCGGGCTCGCGGGCGGGCTCGCCGCCGGGGCACTGGTCTGCGGCGCGGCCGGCGGTTCGGTCGACGGCGGCGCTTGGGTGGGCTCCGGCGAGGGAGGCGGCGGCGGAGGCGGGGAGGGCGACGGCTCCGGCGGCGGGGACGGCGACGGCGGCGGCGACGGCTCGGGCGGCGGAGACGGTGACGGGCTCGGCTCCGGCGAGGGTGAGCTGCGCTCGGCCTGCAGCTGCTGGATGTCCTGCCGCACCTTGGCCGCCAGGTCGGTCAGCCGCTGGGTGCGTTCCGGGCCGTAGTCGGCGGCGTTGCTCCTGAGCGTGCGCTCCAGGTCGTCGAGGGCGCTGAACGCGTCGCCTTGGCCGCCCTGGCCGGTGCCGAAGGAGTTGCTCGCGTCGATGACCTTCGCGACGTCGCCCCGCAGCTGTTCCTGCGACGAGCTGCCGCAGCCCGCGAGCAGCACCAGCGCTGCCCCGGCCGCGAGCACGCCGTACCCGCGTCTCACTGCGCGGCCCCGCTCGGCGCCTGGTCGGCCGCGTCGCGCAGCTGCTGCAGGTCGCCCTGCAGCGGCTGCGGCACGTTGGGGCCGACCGTCGGCAGCGGCGCGAGCGTGCCGTCGCCCTGCAGCGCCTGCCCGATCAGCAGCCCGCCGACGAGGGCCGCGATGACGGCGACGAGCAGCGCGACGTACCGCCAGGGGCTGCGCTCGGGCTGCGCCGGCGGACGCCGGGCCGCCGCCGGGCGCGGGGCGGGCTGCGGCGCCGCGCTGGTGCGGGGTAGCGCCCGGGTCGGGTCCGCCGGTGGCGGGGTGCGAGCCAACAGCGTCGTGGCCTGCCCGCCAGCAGCGATGGCCGACAGGTCGGCGGCGGCGTTCTGCGGCGAGGGCCGGTCGTCTGGCGCACGCGCCGTCATCGCCCGCAGCAGCCCGGGCCAGCCGGCGGGCAGGTCGGCGGGCACGACCGGCTGGCGCTCCAGGCGGGCGAGCGCCACCTCGATGGTGCTGCCGGAGTACTCGCGCCGGCCGGTGAGGCACTCGAGCAGCACGAGGCCGAGGGCGTAGACGTCGGCGGGCGGGCCGACGGTCTCCCCCCGTACCTGTTCGGGCGCGAGGTAGGACGCCGTCCCGACCATCATGCCGGTGGAGGTCACCCGGGCCGAGTCGACGAGGCGGGCGATGCCGAAGTCGGTCAGGCGCACCCGCCCGTCGTCGCCGAGCAGCACGTTGCCGGGCTTGACGTCGCGGTGCACCAGCCCCTGCGCGTGCACGTAGGCCAGCGCCGAGGCGATCGAGGCGCCGATGCCGGCGGTGCGCTGGCTGTCGAGCGGACCGCGCTGGATCAGGTCGGCCAGGGTCTCGCCGAGGACGAGCTCCATGACGACCCACGGGCGGCCCCGCTCGTCGTTGCCGGCGTCGTAGACGGGGACCAGGCCGGGATGGGAGAGCCGGGCGAGCAGCCGCGCCTCCTCGCCGGCCCGCGCCGAGCTGTCGTCGGTGGGGACGGTGACGAGCTTGAGCGCCACCGCGCGCCCGAGCGAGCTGTCCTCGGCCCGCCACACCTCGGCGGTGCCGCCCCGCCCGATCAGCGCGTCGAGGCGGTAGCGCGCGGCCACGTAGGTGGGCTCGTCCTCGCCGTGGCGCAGCGCCTGGGTCGGCTCGGTCACGCGGGCGCACCCACCCGCACGAGCAGCTTGGCGATCTGTACCGCGTTCAGCGCCGCGCCTTTACGCAGGTTGTCGCTGCTCACGAACAGCGCAAGCCCGCGTTCGCCGTCCTGGCGCAGCCGGCCGACGTAGCAGGCGTCGCGACCGGCAGCGAGCAGCGGCGTCGGAAGGTCGACGACCTCGACGCCCGGAGCGTCCCGCAGCAGGGCAGTGGCGGCGGCGACGTCGAGCGGGCGGGCGAACTCGACGTTGAGCGAGAGAGAGTGGCCGCTGAAGACCGGCACCCGCACGCAGGTGCCCGACACCCGTAGGTCGGGGATGCCGAGGATCTTGCGCGACTCGTTGCGGAGCTTGTGCTCCTCGTCGGTCTCGAAGCTGCCGTCGTCGACGATCGAGCCGGCCATCGCGAGCACGTTGAAGGCGATCGGCGCGACGTACTGCTGCGGCGCAGGGAAGGCGACGGCGTCGCCGTCGGTGGCCAGCGCGGCCGCCCGCGCCGCGGTGGCCTGCACCTGCGTGTCGAGCTCGCGCACCCCGGCGACCCCGCTGCCCGAGACGGCCTGGTAGGTGCTGGCGATCACGCGCACGAGCCCGGCCGCGTCGTGCAGGGGCTTGAGCACCGGCATCGCGGCCATCGTCGTGCAGTTCGGGTTGGCGATGATGCCCTTGCGGGCCTCGTGGACGGCCTGCGGGTTGACCTCGCTGACGACCAGCGGTACGTCGGGATCCATCCGCCAGGCGCTCGAGTTGTCGACGACGGTGACGCCCGCGGCGGCGAAGCGGGGCGCGAGCTCGCGGGAGGTGCTGCCGCCGGCGGAGAAGATCGCGACGTCGAGCCCGCTGGGATCGGCGGCGGCGGCGTCCTCGACGACGACCTCGCGCCCGTCGAAGGACAGGGTGCGTCCGGCCGAGCGGGCCGAGGCGAACAGGCGCAGCTCGGCGAGCGGGAACTGACGCTCGGCGAGCAGGCGCAGCAGCACCTCACCGACCTGGCCGGTGGCGCCGACGACGCCGACGCGCGCGCTCATCGACCGCTGCCCGCGTAGACGACCGCGCCGTCGCCCTCGCCGGCCCCGAGATCAAAGGCGTCGTGCACGGCCCGCACCGCGCTCGGCACGTCGGTGTCGCGACAGATCACCGAGATGCGGATCTCGGACGTGCTGATCGCCTCGGCGTTGATCGAGGTGCGGGCCAGCGCCTCGAAGAAGGTGGCGGTGACTCCCGGGTGGCTCTTCATGCCGGCCCCGACGAGCGAGACCTTGCCGATGTGCTCATCGGACAGCAGCGCCTCGAAGCCGACGCTCGACTGGAGCCGGGACAGCGCGCTCATCGCCGTCGCGAGATCGCTTTTCGGCAGCGTGAACGACACGTCGGTGCGGTCGGCCGAGCCCGAGACGTTCTGCACGATCATGTCGATGTTGACCTCGGCGTCGGCGACGGCCCGGAAGATCGCCGCGGCCTCGCCTGGCTTGTCGGGCACCCCGACCACGGTGACGCGCGCCTCCGTCAGGTCGTGCGCCACCCCGCTGATGATGGCCGCTTCCACGTCGTCGCTCTCCTGGATGTCGGTGATGGTCGTGCCGGGCAGCTGGCTGAACGAGGAGCGCACGACCAGCTCGACGCCGTAGCGGCGCGCGTACTCGACGCACCGCAGGTGCAGGATGCGGGCCCCACAGGCGGCGAGCTCGAGCATCTCCTCGTACGACACCGTCGGCAGCTGCCGGGCGCTCGGCACCAGGCGCGGGTCGGCGCTGAACACGCCGTCGACGTCGGTGTAGATCTCGCAGCGCTGCGCCGACAGCGCCGCGGCGAGCGCGACGGCGGTGGTGTCCGAGCCGCCGCGGCCGAGCGTGGTGATGTCCTTGCTGTCCTGGCTGACACCCTGGAAGCCCGCGACGATGGCGATGTGCCCCGCGGCGAGGGCGTCGGAGATGCGGCCGGGCGTCACGTCGATGATGCGGGCCTTGCCGTGCACCGAGTCGGTGATGACGCCGGCCTGGCTGCCGGTGAACGAGCGCGCCGACAGCCCGAGCGACTGGATCGCCATGGCGAGCAGCGCCATCGAGATGCGCTCGCCGGCGGTGAGCAGCATGTCGAGCTCGCGGCCCGGCGGCAGCGGCGAGACCTGTTGGGCCAGCTCGAGCAGGTTGTCGGTGGTGTCGCCCATCGCGCTGACCACGACGCAGACCTCGTGCCCGGCCTTGCGGGTGGCCACGATGCGCTCGGCGACCCGCTTGATGCGCTCGGCGTCGTTGACCGAGGAGCCGCCGTACTTCTGCACGATCAGGCCCATGGGCGCGCAGTCTACGGCGGGTGGGTGGAGATTTCCCGGAAATCCGCGTCGGGGACTTCAGGCAGGAGCCGAGCACAGTCGATGCAGTCCCGGTGACCGCCGCCGCGCCGACATCGGGGCCGACGGCGGGCCGGCGGCTGCTGTCGCTGCGCCGCCGCTTCGCCCTGCTGTCGCTGCTCATGCTGCTGCCGTTGCTCAACCTCGGGGCGGCGTTCTGGTTCTCGATCGGCAAGATGGGACAGTCCGTCACCGCCGCCGCCGGCCGGTCCGGGACCGACGAGCTGCTGGTCGAGCTGCAGCACGTCAGCGCACAGGTGCGGATGGCGCTGCTCGGGAGCGTGCTGGTCGGGCTGGTCGTCGCCGTGATCGTCGGCCGGATGCTGTCCCGGGCGGTGCTGTCCCCCCTGCTGCAGATCCGGCGGGCGGCCGAGGGCTTCGGGTCCGGAGACCTGTCCCAACGCGTGGACCTGCGGCGAGGCGACGAGTTCGGCACGGTTGCCGACGCCTTCGACGAGCCCGACACGGCCCGGCTCGCGCTGCACGAGCTGCGAGCGCTGGGGGTGCGCCTGTCGGTCGACGACTACGGCACGGGCTACTGCTCGCTCAGCTACCTGCGCGACCTGCCCGTCGACGAGCTCAAGCTCGACCGTTCCTTCGCGATGTCCGGCGTCACGGGCCGCACGGCGGCGATCGTCGGCTCGACGGTGGAGCTCGCCCACGCGCTGGGGCTCACGATCGTCGCCGAGGGGGTCGAGGACGCCGACAGCGTTGCCGCACTCGCCGTCCTTGGTTGCGACGTTGCGCAGGGCTACCACCTCGGGCGGCCAGGCCCGGCCGAATTCCTCAGCCGGTCGCTGTCCGTCGAGGCCGCCCGAGGGCGGCTCGGCGCGGTCGCGCGATAGCGTCCGCCTGTGGTTGACGTGATCGGCGCGGCGCCGGGCGCGCCTCCCGCCGTGCCCGGCGTGGTCGCGACCGGGGTGCGCAGGCGCTTCGGGCCGGTCGAGGCGTTGCGGGGGATCGACCTGACCGCCGCGCCGGGCGAGGTCACCGGGCTCGTCGGCCCGAACGGCGCGGGCAAGACCACGCTGCTGCTCGTGCTCGCCACCCTGCTCGTTCCCGACGACGGCGAGGTGAGCGTCGCCGGCTACGACCCGGTGCGCGAGCCCGACGCGGTGCGCGCCCGGATGGGCTGGTCCCCCGACGTGTTCGGCCTCTACGACAACCTCACCGCCCGCGAGTACCTCGAGCTGTTCGGCCACGCCTACCGGCTGGGCAACGTCCGGGTGCGCGAGCGGGCTGGCGAGCTGCTCAAGCAGGCGCGGCTGCTGGAGCACGCCGACCGGCCGGTGCACACGCTCTCGCGGGGGCAGAAGCAGCGCCTCGGCCTCATGCGGGCGCTCGTGCACGCACCGCAGGTGCTGCTGCTCGACGAACCGGCGTCCGGGCTCGACCCGCGCAGCCGCGTCGAGCTGCGCGACCTGCTGCGGGCGCTCGCCGCCGGCGGCGTCGCCGTCGTCGTGTCGAGCCACCTGCTCGGTGACCTGGAGGAGCTCGCCGACCGGGTGGTCTTCGTCGACCGCGGCGCGACGGTGGGCGAGCACCGGCTCGACGAGCTGCCCGCCGGCCGGGCCCTTCGACCGTGGCGGGTGCGGGCCCTCGACATGGCGCTGCTGGTCGCGGCGCTCGAGCGCAACGCCTACGACTTCGCCCCGCCGACTGCGTCGGGGGTCGAGGTGCAGCTGGTCGGCGACGACGCCGCGGCGCGCCTGCTGGCCAGGCTGGTGCGCGACGGCGTGCCCGTCGTCGCCTTTGCCCCGCTGGGCGGAGCGCTCGAGGCCGCCTACCTCTCGCTCACGGACCGGTCGCGATGACCGCCGCCGGCATCGCCACCGTCGCCCGGCAGGAGCTCCGCCTGCGCATCCGCGCCGGTCGCTGGAAGTGGCTGCTGGGCGCCTTTTTTGTGGTGCTCGTCGTCTTCACGGCGCTGCTGTCGGCGGGGCTGGCCGGTGTCGGCGCCGAGCAGATCCCCTATCGCGGCACGGTGCTGTTCGGCAGCCTGATGCTGTTCGTGCTGGGACTCGCGCTGCTGGTCGTGCCGGCCCTCGCGGCGCAGTCGGTCAACGGCGACCGCGAGCGCGGCACCCTCGCCACGCTGCAGGTGACCCGGCTGTCGGCGGCCGAGATCACGCTCGGCAAGTTCGCCGCGGCCTGGGGCACCTCGCTGGTCTTTCTCGTGCTGACCCTGCCGCTGGTCGTGTTCGCGATGACGCAGTCCGGCGTGCCCTTCGGCCGCGTGGTCGTCGTGCTTGCGGTGATCGCGCTGCTGCTCGGCACCGTCTGCGCCGTCTCGCTGTGGCTGTCGGCCACGCTCGCCCGCACGACCACGTCTGCCGTGCTGGCCTACCTCGCGGTGTTCACGCTGACCTTCGGCACGCTCATCGCCTTTGGGCTCGCCACAGCCGTCACGACCGAGAGCTACACCGCGACCTACGAGGCGCCGTGCGCGGTGGACGACACGTCGTGCATCCCGGGCTCGGGGCGGGAGAGCTACGAGTCCACCCGCGCGCGCACCGATCGCACCTGGTGGCTGCTCGCGCCGAACCCGTTCGTCGTGCTGGCCGACGCCGCGCCGGCGCTGCCGACACATGACCCGGACCACAACCGGCTGGGCGTACAGGCGAGCGACCTCGATCCCCTCGGGCAGATCGGCCGCGTCGTGCGCGAGTTGCGCCTGCCGCCGCGTGACGACCCGGCTTGGGTGCCGCTGGGCCCCGACGGCGACCCGAACTCGGTGCGGGTGTATCCCGAAGGGGACCCGGGCTCGGTGCCGCTGCGGCCGGGCGACCTGTCGGCAGCACCCGCCGTCTGGCCGACCGGGCTGGCGGTCAACGTGCTGCTCGGCGTCGGGGCGCTGGTGCTGACGGTCCGCCGGCTCCGCACGCCGACGCGCACCCTGCCGACGGGCCAGCGCGTCGCCTGAGCTGGGTCTGCCGGCCGCCCCACAGCCGAGAGCGCAGGGCAGCCCCGACCCCTACACGTCCTCGGGGACGTCCTCCTCCGGGGCGTCGAGGCGCACGTGCGCGACGACGCTCTGCAGCGCCCGCAGCGCGGCGCCGGCCGACACGCCCCAGCTGTTGAGGTAGGTGTACTGCCACCACCACAGCGCCTCGCGGCCGCGGCCGGCGTCGTAGTGGGCGAGCCCGCGGCTCACGTCCTGCGCGATCTCGGCCAGGTCGTCGGACAGCCGGTAGGTGACAGGGTCGTCGCTGGCGTAGGGGTCGAACACCTCGGTGTAGACGTCGATCGGGTCGAGCGCGGCGGCCAGGCCCTCGCGCACCGTGTCGAGGTCCGGCGGCGGGGCGACGTCGGGCTCGCTGTTGTCGGACAGGATGACGTCGGTGCGGGCGCCGAGGTGCGCGCCGGCCACGCAGATCTGCGCGACGTCGAGCAGCAGCAGGGCGACGGCCTGCGCCTCGGCCCCGCCCGAGGCGACCAGCTCGAGGGTACCGAGGAACGAGCGGACGTCTCGGGCCACGTCGGTGGCCAGCTCGAGGTCCTGCGCGGGCTCGCTCACGGCTCTCCTCCCCCGGGCGCACCACGGCGGTGCCCTGTGCCGGAGGGTAGAGCAGCGCGCACACCCCGTGAGGCAGGCCAGCCGTCAGGCCGCGCAGGCCGCCCGGCGCGCCGCCGTGAGCTCGACGGCCAGCTCGACGACCCGGGAAGCAGCGGGCGACAGGGTGCGGTCGCGCCGCCACGCGAGCACGATGCTGCGCGGCGGCAGCGGCGGCTCGACGGGGCGCACCGCCAACCTCGCGTCGTCCTCGTCGACGGTGAGCAGCGGTCGCACCGTCATGCCCATGCCGGCGACCACCATGGCGATCACGGCGGCGTTGTCGCTGCTGCGGAACACGTACTCGGCCGGCACCCCGAGGCGCGCGAGGTTCGCCTCGACGAGTCGCTGGCACGAGGTGTGCGGCTGCTCGCCGATGAGCGGGCTCGCCCGCAGCACCGCAGCGCTGACCGGTCCCTCGTCGACGTCCTGCGGCCGGGCCACCACGACGATCGGGTCCTCGAACAGCACCGTGCCGGCGAGGTGGTCGGGCACCGGGCCGACCGCGAACGTCACGTCCAGCCGCCCGTCGTCGACCCGCCCGGTGAGCACCCGGTCGTCGTCGTGCTCGAACAACCCGATCTCCACCTGCGCCATCTCGCGCCGCAGCCGCGCCAGCACCCCCGGCAGGACCGCCGTCGACACGCTCTGGAACGTCCCGATGTCGATCCGTCCGTGCGCCCCGGCGCGAAAACGGTGCACGGCCGTGACCGCGTCGTCCGCCCGGCGCAGCAGCTCGGCTGCCTGCGCCGCCACGACCTCCCCCACCGGTGTCAGCACCGGGCGACGGGACCCGCCCACGCGGTCGAACAGCGGCTGGCCGACGGCCCGCTCCAGCGCCGCGATCTGCTGGCTGACTGCCGACTGGGTGTAGCCGAGATCCTGCGCGGCCCGGCCGAAGGTGCCGGTCCGGACGATGGCGGCGAGCGCCTGCAGCCGGCGCGGCTCGAGATCCCGGACGTCCAGCTCTTTCATGCCATTTCCTTATCGACAGCAGCACAGATCATCGTTGGACGCGATGATGCGCCCTGCCTAGCGTCGTGGTCAAGCCGCACGAGCGGCCTGCGCCGAGGGAGGCATCGCATGATCGAGTCGTTCCTGACCGAGCTGGCCTGGCAGATCGACGCAGGCGGCCTGGCCGCCGCGGAGGACGACGTCGCCGTCGTCGTCGCTGCAGCCCGGGCCACCGGCGCCCGCCCCGTCCTGGTCGAGGTGCTCGAAGACCTGACCGCGCCCGAGCCGGTACGGGTACGCGCCTTCGGCCGGCTCGCGCTGCACCTGGCGCGCCAGCTGGCCGTCGACGCTCCGCCGCCCGTCGGCCGCTGCGAAAACCTCAGCGTCAGCGCGGGCTGAGCAGCTCAGACCTCGACCTGACGGCGCCCCTCGAAGGCCCGGCCGAGCGTCACCTCGTCGGCGTACTCGAGATCACCGCCCACCGGTAGGCCGCTCGCCAGCCGGGTGATGCGCACGCCCATCGGCCCGATCAGCCGGGCGAGGTAGGTGGCGGTCGCCTCGCCCTCCAGGTTCGGATCGGTGGCGAGGATGAGCTCGGTGACCGCGCCGTCGGACAGCCGGGTGAGCAGCTCGCGGATGTGCAGGTCGTCCGGGCCGATGCCCTCGATCGGGCTGATCGCGCCGCCGAGCACGTGGTAGCGACCGCGGAACTCGCGGGTCTTCTCGATCGCGACGACGTCCTTGGACTCCTCGACGACGCAGATGACGGCCAGGTCGCGCCGCGGGTCGCGGCAGATCCGGCACTCCTCCTGCTCGCTGACGTTGCCGCAGATGCGGCAGAACCTGACCTTCTCCTTGACCTCGGTCAGGGCGACGACGAGCCGGCGGACGTCGACCGGGTCGGCGGCGAGCAGGTGAAAGGCGATGCGCTGCGCGCTCTTCGGGCCGACGCCGGGCAACCTGCCCAGCTCGTCGATCAGGTCCTGGACCGCGCCCTCGTACACCTACATCCCCGGCAGGCCGAGCCCGCCGAGACCGCCGGCGAGCGGGCCCATCGTGCTCTGCTGCAGCTCTTGCGCGCGCCCGGTGGCGTCGCGGATCGCGGCGACGACGAGGTCTTCCAGGCTCTCGACGTCATCGGGATCCACGGCCTGCGGCGAGATGCTGACGGACAGGACCTCACCCGAACCGGTGACCTTCGCCGTGACGAGCCCGCCACCCGCGGTGCCCTCGACTTCAGTGTTGGCGAGCTCTTCCTGCGCGGCAGCCAGCTGCGCCTGCATCTTCTGCGCCTGCTTCATCAGCTGCTGCATGTTGGGCTGCGGACCGGCCACGAGGCACCTCTTTCGGGATCGAGCGGGCGCTACCCGTCGGGCAGCAGGTGAAGGGTAGGACGGGCCCCCGACATCCGACCGCCGACTTACTCGCTGAGCACCCGGCCCCCGAGCTGGTCGACGACCAGGCGCACCGCGGCGTCCTCGCCCCGCGGCTGCGCGGCCGCCGGCGCATCCGGGTCTTCCTCGACCGCTTCGTCACCGGGGGCGAAGTGGCCGGCCGAGTGATCGGCCGACGGGCTCGACGCCGCCTGGTGCGGCCCGAGCTCGCCGTGCGGCACGCAGCGGATCTCGAGCGCGACGCCGAGCGCCTCCTGCAGCGACTCCTTGAGGATGTCGGGGCCGGTCGAGCCGGTGAACTGGCGCAAGATCGGCGCATGTTGGAAGGCGAGCACCAGCGTGCGGCCCTCGACGGCGACGACCTGCGCGTCGTTGAGCAGGGCGTTCGTGGTGCGCTTGCGGCTCTTGACCGACGCCAGCACCTGGTCCCAGGCGGCCCGCAGGGCGGCGCTGTCGATGGCCGCCGGCGCCTCGGGAGCCGGCGGCTGCGGACGCTCGTGCGGCGGCGGCACCGTAGCCGGCCGGTCGGCTGCGGGATCGGCGCTCCGGCCGCCGGGTCGGGTCGCCGTCGGCCAGGCCGCGGCCGGCCGCTGGCCGTCCCCCTGCGCTGCAGCGGGAGGCTCGCTATCGCCACGGGCCGAGCCCGGTCGTCCGTCCGCCGGAGCCGAGCCCTGGCGGGCACCGTCACCACGAGCCGAGCCCTGGCGCGCGCCGTCACCCAGAGCCGCGGCCGGCCCGCCGTCAGCCGGGGCCGCGCTCTCCCGTGCCGCTGGGCCCGGCGCCTCGGACGGCTTCGTCGCCACCGGGCGACGCGGCGGCGGCGCAGGCGGACCGGTCGGACCAGCCGGTGCCGCCGCGATCTCGAGCCGGCGCTCCAGGCGCTCGAGACGGTCGAGCAGCGCGGCGTCGCCACCCGCCGCCGCCGGCAGCAGCACCCGGGCGCACAGCAGCTCGAGCAGCAGCCGCGGGGCGGCGTTGCCGCGCATCTCGGTGAGCCCCGCGTGGAACAGGTCGGCCGCCCGCGACAACCCGGCCGGTCCCATCGCGACGGCCTGGCGGCCCATCCGCTCGAGCTGGTCGGCCGGGCAGTCGAGCAGCCCGGAGGCGCCTGCGTCGGGCACCGCGTCGAGGATGATCAGGTCGCGCAGCCGCTCGAGCACGTCGGTGACGAAGCGGCGCGGGTCGTGCCCGCCCTCCATGACCTGGTCGAGCAGCGCGTAGACGGCCCGCGCGTCGTGCGCGGCAAGGGCGTCGACCAGGCCGTCGAGCAGCGCGTCGGGCGTCACGCCGAGCAGCGCGGCAGCCACCTCGCGGGTGACGCCGCCCGGTCCGCTGGAGGCGAGCACCTGGTCGAGGATCGACAGCCCGTCGCGGGCCGAGCCGGCGGCGGCGCGTACCACGAGCGGCAGCACGGAGTCGTCGACGGGAATGCCCTCGGCCTCGACGATCCGGCCGAGCAGCGCCGTCAGGTCGCGCGGCGGGATCAGGCGGAACGGGTAGTGGTGCGTGCGCGAGCGGATCGTCTGCAGCACCTTGTCGGGCTCGGTGGTCGCGAAGATGAACTTCACGAACTCCGGCGGCTCCTCGACGAGCTTGAGCAGCGCGTTGAAGGCCGCAGGCGTCACCATGTGCGCCTCGTCGATGATGTAGACCTTGAACCGGCTCGACACCGGGGCGAAGAAGGCCCGCTCGCGCAGGTCGCGGGCGTCGTCGACGCCGTTGTGCGAGGCGGCGTCGATCTCGATGACGTCGAGCGAGCCGGGCCCGTTCGGCGCCAGCGCGACGCATGAGTCGCACACCCCGCACGGGGTGGGCGTCGGCCCCTCGGCGCAGTTGAGCGAGCGGGCCATGATGCGGGCGCTGGAGGTCTTCCCGCAGCCGCGCGGGCCGCTGAACAGGTAGGCGTGCGAGAAGCGGCCGTTCGCGAGCGCGCGCGAGAGCGGCCCGGTGACGTGGTCCTGCCCCGTCACCTCGGCGAAGCTGCCCGGGCGGTACTTGCGGTAGAGCGCGAGGCTCACGACGGTCCTCCCCTCTACACGAAGACCTCTGGCACGACAAGCAGCGGCGGACGAGAGGACCCCTCGCGCACCCGCACAGAGCCTGCCTGCCCTTGCTGCCTTCCGGCCCTGGGGGGGTTCAGCGGGGTGCGCGTCGCACGAGGGGTCTGCCGGTCACGCTAGTCGACGCAGGCAGGCAGCGGCAGCGAACGCGCGCGGTGCCGGGACAGGTTCGGGTTCCACCACGGGTCGGCCTCGGCCGGCACGACCTGGCGCAGCAGGCACGCGTCGACGTCCCGGAGCGCGGGCGCGGCGTCGGCCGACAGGCTCTGCAGGTAGGCGAGGTCGAGCCGCTCGGTTCCCTGCGCCCGCTCGAGGTTGTGCGTGGCGATGCGCGCATCCGGGTCGGCGACGGCGAACACCAGCAGGCCGAGCGCCGCCGACAGCACGACCGCGCGCGGGAGCCAGCCGAAACGCCCGACGGCGAGCCCGGCCAGCACCAGCAGCAGGACGGCGCCGAGCCAGAAGATCGCGCCGTCCACCGACAGGCGCAGCCGGGTGAAGCCGAACTCGGTCTCGTACAGCCCCAGGCGCCGCGACGCCGACGCCAGCACCACCAGCGTCAGCGCGCAGAGCATGCCGAGCAGCAGCCGCAGCAGCGGCCGGGCCGGCACCAGGCGGACGGCCAAGGCGACCACGGCGAGCGTCAGCAGCGCGACGACGACCAGCTGCCCGAAGCCCTGGCGGGCGTACTCGGCGTAGCTGAGCCCGGCGGTGGTGAGCACGTGGTCGCGCCCGCCGAACAGCACCGCCAGCTGCACGAGCACGAAGCCCGCGACGAGCAGGTCGAGCAGCACCAGCGGCAGCGCCCACTCGACGCTGCGCACCGGCCGGTCCTTCGCCACCGCGAGCACGCTGCGGCCGACGGGCCGACGCGCGGTCAGCGCTCCGGCACCGACGAGCAGGGCGACGGCGACGCCCGCGACGCCCCGGCCGGCCAGCAGGGCGGACGGCGCGGGCACCGCGAGCCGTTCGAGCAGGCTCGCCACCGCCGTGTCGGCGCTCGCGAACAGCACCCCGAAGACGGTGAGCAGCACCGCACTGACGGCGAGGCCGCGAAGCACCGGGACCGCTGACGAGCGGCGTTCGCTGCTCGCGAGGTGACGCGTCGGACGGACGAGGAACGCCGGCGCGCTCCACCAGCGCAGGCCGACCGACAGCACGCCGCGGGCGACGCCCGGCCCGCCGTCGCCGCGGCTGAGCAGCAGCGACCAGCACGACCCGGCGGCGAGCAGGCACAGGGCGACGAGCCAGCCGGCATCGCGCAGGGCGGCGATGGCCAGCAGCGCCGCGCCGAGCCCGGCCAGCGCGACATCGGTCGGGCGGCGGACCCGGACGGGCACCGAGGCGACGACAGCCAGCCCGGCGACGACGACCCCGGCCCCGAGGCGGTGGCCGGGGACGAGCAGCGCGGCGAGCAGGCCCGCCAGGACGGCGCGGCCGAGCAGCGCGGGGCTGGCCTCCGGACGCTCGCGCGGCGGTGGCGCGGGCCAGCCCGGCGGCGGGGGCGGCGGAGGTGCCCACGGGTTCGGCGGCGGTGTGGCACCCGCAGGGCCCGTCGGCGCTGGGCCCGTCGGCGCTGGGCCCGTCGGCGCTGGGCCCGTCGGCGCTGGGCCCGTCGGCGCTGGGCCCGTCGGCGCTGGGCCCGTCGGCGCTGGGCCCGTCGGCGCTGG
>JAABUN010000998.1_pt1 | contig 67666 bp, 65 predicted proteins | sample 5559311 | NCBI WGS metagenome assembly JAABUN01 (sample SAMN10711877, study PRJNA513370) | rock metagenome | isolation source: Antarctica rocks | place: Antarctica: Victoria Land, Siegfried Peak sud | reverse complement strand
GGGTAAGTAAAGCCTTAACTAAAAATATTAGACTTATAACTCTTTACTTTAAAATATAGTATACTAGAGGTATACTATATAAGATAATATAAGAATAGGCTATAAGTAACTTAGTAAAGGAGGTTAAGTACTATTATAAGGGGGGATAGTAGGAGCCTTCTTTAATTAATAGAGGGTAAGTTAATTATTAAGGATTACTTATAAAGTAACTAGTAGGATTATAAGGAGGTATAATAAGGTATAGAGGGGGTAATAATATAATAAGAATTAAAAAGTACTTAATATAATTAATAAAAAAAATTAAGATATTATAATTAGAAGAATAATATTAAAGTTATATAAAGGAGGTATATCTTAAGTACTTAATAAACCCTTAATAGTAACGACTTCCTATTTACTTTAAAATACTAAGACTTCTAACTACTTTTATAATAAATTAATAAAGAATAATAGGAAGTATAATAGGAATATATTATAATATAAGGATTATATATAAGAGTATTATCTATAATTATTATAATTTAATAAAACTATATATTCCTTAAGGCTTAGCTTAAAGGGCCTTATAATTAATTATATTATTATACTCTTATTAGAGGTATATTCTATTACTAAGAGAGTATCTTTTATAGATTATAACCTTTTATACTCTTAGAGCCTAAGAGCCTAGATAGGAAGATAATTATAAGGACTAGTTAGGAATACTAGTTAGGAATATAATACTACTATTAACGTGGTATTTATAGTATATAATAGCGCTACGCTACCCCTTTACTTATAATATATAGAGGAGGGAATTCCCCTTAAAGGGAAGGGTAGTAATTAGTCTTACTATTAAGGAGAATAGAGAGTTCTATATATATACGTATACGTATTATTTATAGTACTTAATAGCTACGTTATTACGTAGTACCCTTATAATTAGGTAGTTATAAAATTAGCTACTAACCTAATTAATTATACTATTATAAAATCTATCTAAATAAGATACTATTTAATTTATTAACTAGTTTCTAAAATTAAAGAAATCTATTTTAAATAAGTTAATATTAAAGCCTAATATATAGATCCTCTAATAAAACCTATTAGTCCTATTAACTTTAACTTAGCTAGATAATAGTTAGGACTAGCTCTAAGTAAAGTATAAGGGTATTTAGATATAGTAGTTAATAATAGAGACTATACCTTATTATTACTAAACTAAGAGGAAGTATTAGAAATTAGCTTAGGTACACCTTAGTAACTATAAACTATATCTTAGTAGATATTAGAAGAGATTTTCCTTTTATATCTCCTTTTCTATATATAAACGGTCTATTAAAGTTAAGAAATACTAAAGTAGGAGCGTTATATAGCTTTTCCTTAAGGATTTCCTAAGCCTTATAATATTAAGGACTAGCTTATAAACCTTCTATCTTATATATAATAGAGACTTAAGTAGGTTTTAGATAGGATATATCTACTAAGAGTTATTTTTTCTTAGTATAATTTCTTCTTAGGTAAACCTTAGTCTTATTATAGAGTTTATAATCTACTTTAAGAAGCTTTATAATATTATTATAACCCTAGATATTATTATAAGGGATAATAGCTAAGGGCTAATAATAATCTTTATTAATAATTAAACTACTATTAAGTCTATTTATAAACCCTAGAGCTAGTTTAAATAATATATATTAACCTAGATTATTAAATACTTTAAACTCCTAAATTATTAGATTAAAATCTACTAGATTCCTACTTATATTAGAGTCTCTAGAAATAAAGCTACTAACCTTATAATAAAGGAAGTTATAAGGTAGAGTATAAATAATATTAACCTTAAAGCTTATATCCCTCTTAACTTAAAAGGGTTAATTTTAATAGTAAAGACTCTTATCCTTAGATAAGCTAATATTATATAAGAGTAATTATAAGTTAAAAATAATATTAAAAAGGTTAATTTCTAACTCTAAGTAAAGCTATTAAAGTAGGTATTAGCTAAATTTAATAGCTAATCTTATATCTTCTACTTAACTCTTATTTAACTTTATATTAATAAGATTAGCCTTAATAACTACTTTTATTAAATTAAAAAAGAATCTTTAGTAGCTTATAATTATAACTTAATTAAGTAGATTATATAATATATACTATTAAGCTACCTAAAATTAATTAAGCTTAAGGAGTAAATATAAGTTAATAGACTAGAAAGGGATATATAAAAAATTCTCTTAAAACTTATATTAATTATTAAAGTAGCTAAATTTATTATAAATATAAACCTCCTCTTATAATTTAAAGTAATAGCTACCTCTTATAAAAGAGATCTAGTTAATAATATATTTATTAACCCCTCTAATAATATAAAGATTAAAGACTTAAGGTACTTAAATAATAAGACTCTTTAAATAAGGGGTATAAATTTATTATTAAGCTTAAAAAAGCTCTTATAACTACCTATAAATAATTAAGATCTTAGGTATAAGTAGGTATAAGTATAATAGTAATAGCGAGGGAATATCTTATTACTACTAACTACGGACTAAAGGACTAGGATAGAGGGGTAGGGTAATAGGATAGGGACTTTTAAGGGACTTTTAGAGATAATAATATATCCTATATATAATTTACTTAACCCGTAGGCGTATTTAGGGGGACGCTTAAGCCGAGCTTATAGCTTATAAATCGGCTACTCTAGAACCTACTAGGCTTAGAAACCCTACTAGATAGCTGCGGCATAACCCTTATAGGTGTTACGACCCGTCGTCTTCTAACTAGAAGGCTCCGGAGTCTAGGTAGATCTCGTAGAGAGGAGTGTTAAAGACTAGGGTAAATAGGCTTCGTACTAAACTAGTCTAATACAGGTCGAGTATTATATTTAGTATCTAGGAGATATCTAGGTTAATAATATAAGTTAAGTATAAAGCTCCTATCTAAGTAAGAACGCACGCTTTCTATATAGATATATAAGATCCTGCTAAGAGGCGTAGGTTAGTAGACCGATCCACCTAATCTATACGTGGCTCCTATAGTTTAGTAAGCTAATCCACCTAATCTACTTATAGGTCGAGTCTCTCTCTAGACTAATCTACCTATCGGTAATAAGAAGTGCCTTCGCTAGGCGTAGTATAAGGACCGCTGGTCTATACTTGTAATATTAGCTCCCCCTCTAAGAATTATCGTCCCGATAATCCTAACTTCTACTATACCTACTAATAGGTATAAACTATTAAGCTCTTTCCGTTATTATCAGCTATTATTATTAATCGCGCCGGTAACTCTAACGCGCGTCTATAAGAACTGTAAAAAGGCTAGGCGCCTAGAGAAGTATAAAGTAGGGGGTTCGTCTAATTATTACGTGGAATACGCCCGACTAGGCTATAGCTGCGATCTCGCTCCTTTCTCTCCTACTCGTTAGGCTCGCGTTTAGAAACAGCGCGATGCTAAGCTAGTAGAGTAGAAGGCTTTCTAAAAGGAGGCCTAGGCTCGAATAGTTCGCCTTACTATAGAGCTGGAAATATTAGAGCGAGTTTAAAGAGAAATAGTTAAAGGGGAACTATAAAATATCGAGGAGGTCGAGGTTAATAAGTAAATAGCTAATCCTTCCCCTAACGACTTCCTCTTTAATATCTCTTCGGAATAGGTTAAAGTCCCTCTTAACTTTAACTGGTCTAGGTTTACTATTATTAGCGGAACTGTTATAAGAGGCTCTAGCAGTTCTTAAGGTTCTTAATTAGCTCCTAGGTACTTTCCGAATCTCTATACCCTTTCTATTTTACTAGGTACTTCTAACTCTTATATACTAGAATTCTTTCGGCTTCGAATTCGTTTTCTTCTTCTATTTTAAAATAGAAGGTTTCTTATAAGGGTATATTAGGATCTACTAGTTCTAATATTAAGACATGGAATACTAGGTAGATTTTAGCGTCAGGTGGAAGCTATAATTTATAGTTGACAGGCCCTTTATTTCTAATAACTAAAAATGGTCCGACTTTAATATAGTCTAGTTTCCTACTTAGTCTTATACCTTTTAAATTTTTTATAAGGAGGTATACTTTATCCCCCTTCTTTAGCTAAGGACCTAATTTTCTCTTCTTATTTACTAACTTCTTTATAGTAATATTAGCCTTGCTAATTATATACTATATATCTCTATATAGGCTTTTCATGTTAGAAGTTAACACTAAGGCTTTTTCGGTATCTAGTCCTTGTCGGGGATCTAGGAATAAGTTTACGTGTCGACCGTAGTTTATAAAAAACGGTGATAGCCTTATCGTATCTAACCTCTTGTCGTTATATACTAACTATACTATTAGGAGTAGCGCAACCTAATTATTTTACCTTTTATTAACGTAGTATCTAAGGTATACTTCTATTATCTAATTAGTACGTTTAGTCTATCTATCTATTTAAAGGTAATAGGCTATTAATATTCATAGTTTAGTTCCTATTAACGCGATTAAAGTCTTCTAATAGTTTAACGTAAAGAGTTTATCTCTATCTAAAGTTATCGATTCTAGTATACTATAATCTCTAATTAGTCTGTCTAATAAAATAAATCTAAGCTAACTAGCGTTATAGGATTCCTTATATAGGATTATAATAGTATACTTAGTAAGTTTATTAATAATAACTATTATTAAGTTATACTTGTTATTAGTTACTAGGTTAACTAACTAAGGTAGTTTTATAATAAAGTCTATCGTAACGTCTTTCTATAGTATGTCTAGAACTTTAGCAAACTGAATTTATCCGTACTTGGCATGTCTTATAGATTTATTCTGCTAGTAGTATATATATTCCCTGATATATTACTCGACTAATACTCGCAGGTTTAATACGGCGTATACTCTTTAGATGAGTTCTAATATTTTAGATACTCCCGGATATCCTAGTAAAGGATTATTATAGTAATCCCTAATTACTTCTTTTATTACTTTCGGTAGTAAGTATAGCTTCTATTTATATAGTAACAGGTCCCGGCTAGGCTGTTCCTTCCTAAGTTATCCGGCTAGGTTATTATTCTCGTATACTTCCTTTAAATTAGGAACTGTATATGTCGTGACTCGTATAGTCGTAGCTAGATTCTTTACTAGTACTAACGATCTATCGTTTTCTTATTTTAAGATAGGTTAAGTAGTAATATCTTTTACTTATATATAGTTAGATCGTCTACTTAAAGCGTCTGCTCATCTATTATCTTTTCCTAGGGTGTACTAAATTTTAAACTTATATTACTTAAGGAGTTTAAACTATTAAACTTATCGTCGATTTAATTCTTTTATAGTTATAAAACCTACTAAATTTTTATAATTAGTAAAGATAGTAAGTTCCGAATAGCTTTTAGTATATACTCTCTAATGCTATAGAGAATAGACGACTACTAAAAGCTCTTTATCGTGTATATTATAGTTCTATTCTACTAGAGACATCTTGCGTAAGTAGTATGCTACTAGATACTACTTGCCGTCTTTCTACTAATAGAGGCATGCTCCGATTATAAGATCCGAAGCATCTGTTTTAATACGTACCGGTTCTCCGTTACGAAACGTGTAGAGTACCGGAGGATCTATATAAGCTTGCTTTAGTTCCTTAAATACTCTCTTCTAGTTAGTATCCTATTGAAATCCCGTATCTTTCTTAGTGATTTCCGTTAGTAGTAAGGCTTTCTTAGAGTAACCTTCTATAAAACGTCTATTAAAGTTAGCGAATCCTAGAAACCCTTATACTAATTTAATATCGTGTGGTATAGGCTATTCCTATATAGCCTGAATCTTCTTAGGGCTTATACGAACGCCTTTAGTTATTACTATAAACCCTAAGAACTTAACTAAGGTCTTATAAAACTCGTATTTCTCTAGCTTTAAGAGAAGTCTAGCTTATAATAAGCATGTTAATATATCTTATATATAAAGGATATATTCTTTAAGAGTTTTAGAGTAAATTAATATGTCGTCGAGGTATATAATCGCTGTAAGATCTAAATAAGCTCGTATAATATTATTAACTAATACCTAGCAGGTTACTAGTACGTTAGTAAGACTAAACGGCATGACTAGATACTCGTAATATCTATACCGAGTTCTAAATACTATTTTCTATTCGTTACCTTCTTTTATTCGAATCAAGTTGTACGCTCCTCGAAGATCTAGTTTTATAAAGATCTTTGCTTTAGCTAGCCGATCCTATAGCTCGCTAATATTAGGTAGCGGGTAACGATTCTTTATCGTTATATTATTTAACTTTCGATAGTCTACGTATAGTTATAAGGATCCGTCTTTCTTCTTTATAAAGAGTATCGGATATCCTGCTAGTAATTTAGATTCTCGAATAAATCCCTTTTTTAGGTTCTTATCAAGGTACCCGCGTAGTACTATAAGTTCCTTTTCGGATAACGTATAAATAGGTCTAAATATTAGTTCCTTCCCTAGTTTAAGTTCGATTTTATAATCCTAAGGTTAGTATTTAGGCAGAGCTTTTACTATTATCTCTTTTATAAAGAGGCGTTTCTATCTTTAATACTCTTATAAGATATTAGGAGTACTATTAGTTACTCCAAGAACTCTAACTTATTAACCTAGCGGACCGCTACTAGTATCTATTAAGTCGGATCCTTATATTTTAAAGTCATCCTTATTTGAAATTAAGGTAATATATACCTTAACCGTCTCCTAGTTTAATTTCTTATCCACCGTCATCTACTATCGACGTGTAGGTTAGAATCTAGTAATATCGCTAGTTCGCTTAAACTTAAGTACTTTTCTTCTCTAGTTAATTACTAGGTTATGCTTTTCTAACTAAGGCATGCCTAATATAATGTAATAGGTGGCTATCCCTATAACATCGAAGGATATTTCCTTATAGTGTCGTTAAATTATAAATAGTAGCGAGGTTATCTCCTCGTCTACGCTTCCTTTTAATAGTATTAACCCGTCGGCCATCCGTAAGTTATATAGATCCTTCTTTCTTCGCGTTAGTAGGCCTACTAACCGTACTAATGCTTTAGAGATAAAGTTTCTAGATACTCTAGAATCTATTATTACTATAGTCCGCTAACTATCTATTTTAACCGGTACGTTTATATATATTACGTAGTTCGTTAAATATAGCTAATATATTTTTAGGGTAAGGATATTAATCTCCTTATACTTCCCCTTAGTATAAGGGATTACTCTTTTCCCGAAAAGGATAGGAATCCGGTAGTTCTTTTTATATACATGTACTTTCTGTAATTGTCGTAGAAGCAGGCATACCAGTCCTATAAGTGATACTTAGAAGTATACTCGCTATACTTAAGGTATTTATAGAGACTACTATACTATCTTTAGTTATAGTTTAGAAACTACTTCCTCGATCTCTTAGTTACTAAGTACTAGTAATAACTTATATTATTATAACTTGACTAAACTTTTCTATACGTTTAGATTCTAATAGACTTCCCTAAGTTTATTTTCGCTTAGTAGTAAATCATATATATTTTATCGGCGTAGGCTAACTAGTATATTACTCCGTACTATAGATATACTAAGTCATTTCTAAACTCCTTCTATAGAAGTCCTCCTGCTACTTTTCCCTGGTAGAACTCTACCCGTTCCTCGAGTTTTATCTGTAGATCTTTTAATATAGAAGCTCGAGATACTACTCTATCACCTTCTTTCTTAGAAGTCTGGCTGAGGTTTTCCTAGTCGGAATCATCCTCGCTTTCTCGGCTTTATTCGGGTTTTCCCTTCTAAATATAACTACTATTATATCCGCTATTAGAGTCTAATTCCTTGAGTTATTCGTAAATATCTACTAGCCTTTATTTAATCTTTACGATATTCCTCTATTTCTTAGCTATTTCTTCGCGTAATTCTTCCTCTCTAGATTATAGTTCTCTATTAATAGGTAGATTAACGAGGGCTAGTAAATTATCTATAATTACGTCTAGCTCGGTGTCGTTATACTCCGTTTCTTATTAATCCTTTAGAGGTTTAGTCTTCCTAACTAGAACTCTTTCTAATATATTTAACTGAGGTCGTTTCACTATATTTTTTAACTTATAGTCTTTAACGATGTGGCCTAGTTTACTATAGCTATAGTAATTCATTACTTTCTTACCCCCTTACTATTTCTTACCTCTAAACGGTTTCTTCTTCTCGGTAAAGTCTAACTCTATTAGTATCGGACCGTAAGGATCGCGTGAGAATCGCTTCTTCCTATAACTTCCTCCGGAATAGAGTCCTATATAACTAAGTCTAGAAACTCTACTATCGTAGCGTAGTTCTATTACTAACTCGTAGATCTGGTTATTAACCCGTGTTAAGGCTCTTATTAATAAGTCTAAGTTATTATAAACGGCTCCGTCTCGTATAAGTTCCTTCTTTACCTAAGGTTTTAATCCTCTCTAATATATTACTATTAGCGCGTTATTATCCTAGTCGGTTCTTATAGAATACTATTAGAACTATATTACGTATTTAGATACCGACTTCTTTTATATTAAGTACTAGATAACTCTTATTACCACGCTTACTTTATTAGAAGGTCCGAATATTCGCCTTATTTCTCTATAAAAGAGTATTAGGCTCTCTATCTATAACTTAATAGAGATATTATCGTCGTCGTCAAGATCTTCTATATATCATTTAAGAAATAGAGCGGACTATCTCTAGGCCCGTCCTCTTATATAAGTTATTATAAATAGTAGTTATTTCTTTAGTCTTATAACGTCTTTATTAAAAGAGAAGTATAGTTATATCTATACTAACTACTCTTTAAGTTTATCTCGATCGCTATAATATAAATCTAGCTTGGCGACTTTAATACCTTCTTTAACTTCCGCTATTACTAACTATTATAGACCGCGTTTACTCGGGGTGAGGTCCCTTTATCCTGAGGTACTCATCTTAAGGGTACTTAAAGTGTTACGACCCGTCGTCTTCTAACTAGAAGGCTCCGGAGTCTAGGTAGATCTCGTAGAGAGGAGTATTAAGGACTAGGGTAAATAGGCTTCGTACTAAACTAGTCTAATACAGGTCGAGTATTATATTTAGTGTCTAGGAGATATCTAGGTTAATAATATAAGTTAAGTACGAAGCTCCTATCTAAGCAAGAACGTACGCTTTTTATATAGATATATAAGATCCTGCTAAGAGGCGTAGGTCGGTAGACCGATCCACCTGATCCACACGTGGCTCCTATGGTTCAGTAAGCTGATCCACCTGATCCACCTGTGGGTCGAGTCTCTCCCTAGACTGATCCACCTGTCGGTGACAAGAAGTGCCTTCGCTAGGCGTAGTATAAGGACCGCTGGTCCATGCTCGTAACAATAGGGCCGGATCCGTCTATGAATACTACCTACCTACCTACCTAACGATTCTGCCATAGTCTTTGTCACTCGGGTGAGGCCTACCCTCTCCCCCGCGACCGACTCAGGAGGTATCATGGATCCACTTAGCGTATCTGCAAGCATTGTTGCTGTCCTCCAGATGACGGGAACGGTCATTCAATATCTCAACTCTGTCAAAGGAGCGCCAAAAGACCGTCAGAGGTTGCTCCTGGAGCTGTCCAGTACCAGTGGCATGCTATACGTTCTCCAAGATCAAGCTGAAGAATCAAAGGAGGGTGACCCTCGGTCCTCCACATTGCGGTTGTTGAGCCTGCCTGATGGTCCGCTTGCACAGTTCAAGGCATCACTAGAAGCGCTAACGTCGAAGTTGGCTCCGGTTGATGGCTGGAAGAAGCTCGGTAAAGCGTTCATGTGGCCATTCGACAAAGATGAAATCTACGAAATAATGAATGCAATCGAGAGGCAAAAAACCCTTTTCAACCTGGCGCGGCAGAACGACCACATCGCTCTTTCAAAAGCTATCAAGCACAAAGTAGAGGATTCGGATGGTAGAGTCAATGATATTAGCGAAAGTGTTTCCCAAGTACAGTCATCCGTCAACCGTGATAGGCTTTGTCGATGGCTTCGAGCCCCTGACCCTTCATCAAATTACAATAAAGCAATCAAAGATCGCCATGTAAATACGGGTGCTTGGCTTGTGGCCACTGACGCCTTTCTAAGGTGGAAACGTGAGCCTGGATCGTGCCTTTGGCTCTATGGGATCCCTGGTAAGCCTCTCTGTCGTATTGTTAGGTTGCTTGTATCTTGCTTCCTGTTCTATGTTACATCTCATCACAAACATCGTGACTCATGAGAGCTTCGAGATTCCTGTCAACATGAATGCATCACCGGATGGTCTCGTTGACTCCGGAGCAATACATAGGTAGTGGTAAGACGATCTTGATCTCTACCATCTTGGAGCAACTATTGATCGGCTATCCTGAGAGCAAAAACAAATCAGCTGTATTATACTTCTTCTTCGATTTCAATGATGTCGAGAAGAGGCGTTACGAGAATATGGTTCGTTCCATGGCGAGCCAGCTATTAATGCACCGGGGAAGCTCAGACTCTCGAGAAATCCAGTCTCTGTATTCGTCTTGCTTATATGGCGAGCGACAACCGACGTGTGATGCGCTACTCGTGACATTGCGACAAATTATGAGCGCCTTCGAAGAAATATTCATTATAGTTGATGCCCTGGATGAGTGTACCGAACGACCAGAGCTACTTGCAGTCATCGAGGAGATCTTTGAGTGGAATGAGACCAACATGCACATACTCACCTCTAGTCGAAGAGAAAGGGCTATCGAGGCTTCAATGGAGTTGATGATAGCGGAGGAAGAGCGAATCAATCTTTCAAGCACGCTAGTGAATCCTGACATTCGCACCTATGTACGTCACCGACTTCAATCCGATCAGAAGCTCAAGAGATGGCACAAAGACCCCAGTATACAACTAGAGGTTGAAAGCGTGCTGATGAGCAAAGCCGACGGCATGTACGATGCCTATACTGCCCCACCTTAACTTAGTCAACACAATTATGCTCATTTGGTATTAGGTTTCGATGGGTAGCATGCCAACTTGACTCCCTAGGTAGCTGCTTCAATGCCCTTGCGCTTCGTAAAACACTGGCATCGCTGCCAAAAACCTTGGATGATACATATGCTCGCATTTTGTCCAACATTGACCATGACCATACTCAGCATGTACACAGAATTCTAAGATGGTTAACATTCTCTGCTAGACCGCTGAAACTCGAAGAGCTAGCTGAGGTCGTTGCTATAGATTTCGAGGAAACCCCCCAATTTGATCCAGAACGACGGTTCGCAGATATACAAGACATCCTGGAGCCATGTTCCAGTCTCATCTCAGCGATTGGAAATACACATCGAATCCCGAAACTGGTATTTCGTGACGAGAACGGAATGCAGCAGGGTGTGGATGAAGAAAAGAGCCCAGTGTATGTGAGATTGGCACATTTCACGGTGAAAGAATTCCTGCTCTCGCAAAGGATCCGGCAGGGAACGGGGAGGATATACGGCCTGGAAGAAATCAATTCTAACAGATTGATAGCCGAAGATTGCCTTGCCTATCTCTTACATATCACCCCGCTCGAAGCTTTGGACACGGCGTATATTGGATCCTATCCACTAGCTCGCTATGCCGCCAGCAATTGGTTTGACCACACTCGTATTGCAGTAGACAGCAATGGGAGAACCAATGCACTGATCATGGAGCTTTTTGGGTCCAAGAAGACAGCAGCCTTGAATAACTGGATTCGCCTCTATAATTGTACAACCCTTTGTCCCGAATCCTCTGTCGACAGCTGCGAGAACGCTCATCCGCTCTACTTCTCGTCATTACTTGGCCTGAGTTGGACAGTGAATTGGCTCACAGTGCGTGGTGCTGACGTGAATGCTCGTTGTGGGAAACATGGCAATGCCCTCTGTGCAGCCACATGGGGAGGTCATCAGCAGGTGGTGCGGCTTTTGCTCAGCAAGGGAGCTTCAATCAATCAATTAGGAGGGCATTATGGTAACGCCTTACAAACAGCTTCGTGGCTTGGGAATGGGAATCTAATCTGCTTATTTCTTGAACACGGGGCTGACATCAATATCCAAGGGCTGGTGGGTAAGACAGCACTCCACCAAGCTGTAGAAGCTGGAAACAAGGACTGTGCGCAGATATTGCTCAAAAAAGGTGCCGATGCTGACGTACGAGACGTATATGGGGACACCGCACTTATCAAAGCTGCACAACATTATAACTTGAAGATGGCACGCCTTTTAGTGGAGGCAGGGGGTGACATCAATATACAGAACATCTCGGGTGTCAGCGCGCTGATGGAGGCTGCTGGCAAAAACCATCCAGATATAGTCCGCCTTCTTTTGGAGAATGGGGCTAATTTGCACTTGCAATCAAAGACTGGCGAGGTTGCTCTCTTAAAAGCCACTCGTGCAGGGCATGGTATGGTGATACGACAATTGTTGTTGCATGAAGCTGTGACTGACTTAGACATTCAACAACAAGTGCGCGCAATAAAGAGGGTAATATTTGAGGAATATAAGGTAGTCGTTGAGTTTCTACTGGAGGAAATGTCTGAGCCAAGATACACGGACGTCAAAGGCAAGACTGCGCCGTATCATGCAGCGGCCGAGGGAAGGTATGCTATAATAGAGGTCCTACTCAAGCACAAGGCCAATCTGCTGAGCGTGGATAAGCACGACGAGAATTGTTCATATGATGCCGCAGAGGGAGGGCCTAATCGAACATCGAGATTGCTTCTCGATAAGCGGAAGGCTGATCCTGACATTACCAACTTAGACGGCTTGATGGCTTTGCCCTGGGCTTCCAGATACGGTTCTGCTGACACCATAAGGATCTTACAGGATGCAAGTACTGATTCAATTCCTGAAAGCATCCGAGATACGAACCGCTGGCAAAGAGGATCAATATATGAAATACTATCTACCCTAGATATTGACCCACACGAATTAGCGGAGACGTTGAGGACGCCCGCCTCTCGATGGAAAGCCGAAGTCATTGCCTTTACCAAGATGAAGCGCGTCATCTGTGACGGATGCCATAAAGTGAGCTTGCTCTACCTCCATAATGCAGTGTCCTTCATACTCATTAATGTGAGGGGATCTTTGGTACCTGGTATAAGTGCATTGATTGCGAGAGCTTCGATTACTGCTGGCGGTGCAAGATCTCATCAGACGACACGCACCCAGGTCATAAATTCGTTAGAAACCCAACATTGTCTCAGTTTAAAGCTTCGACAAAGTGGAAAGCGCAATTGCAATGGCTTGGTGGTGAGAGCGGTTGAGAGTAATCCCGAGTGGCACTCCACCTAGGTCTATCCTCGCACTTGCCTGTGACCTCTCTGAGTCAATGGCGTCTCAATAGACCTTCAGGCTTCAGTGGGCTTCAAGGGTGAGTACTTTACGATTATAGGTAACACGATCTTTTCGATATTTTAATTCTTATATTGTGATTGTTTTTTTGGGACGAATGTTTATGTGTATGATACCATGGCTGTATTGTCCCATAGTCTCACGGGGTCCTCGTTTCGAGAACCGCTGACGAAGCTCCAATGATTGTGGAAAACCTGCAGCTTGAACTACGCTCACTATTAAAACATCTGCGTTGACTCGAAATTCGATTCAGAATGCCGTTCCAGCTGATTGAATAGCAGTGCTAATGACCTATTCAAGCATCCAACTTACTGCATCCAAAGCAACTGCTCCAACCATTTTCCCATCACTCGAAACAGGGGAGATCTCAATCTCGCTCGCTAAACCTCACTAACAAAGTGCGCTGATAAGCGTCATCCCTGTATCGCTTGTCATACTTCCCACAGCTGTAACCCTTGTCAGCGGTAGGATAATTCTGCAATGAACATTCGGACTACTTGGCGCCAGTGCGGGGAGCTTCAAGATAGTCAGCATTATCACGTCATGACCTCCTCAAGGGGTCCTCTATCCAACTTGCCATGCCAAAGACTCTCGTCATGTCGATATCGATCTTGAACACTTTGACTGCAACTAAGACTGAATTTCAGCACTGTCTAGACTTTGAATAGGCAACTGATACAGAGCTTGTAGAGATCTATTCCGAGAGATCACGCGAAGTCCAACGATTATGTTGTATATCTAAGCACACATCGATAGGTCCAAGATATAAGCTAGCAAGGTGAGCAGATTTGCAATCGAATCTTATAATTCGAGTCTTCAATCCACTATCTTAGGAGTACGTACCCTTCCGCAATCACCAAGATACTATACCTAAAGTACTTTAGGTATCGACAGGCAACGATCAACGTCCACCCTCTCCTCACCGTCGAGTCCTAGGTCTCACGAGTGGTCCAACAAGGTCTACGTTGCTGCAGAAGGAACATGGGATTTGACAGCCTTGAATCTAATTGATCATTGGCTCGAATATGAGCTCAACAGTATGACCCAGAGATAATAGAATAGCGCTGAAATCCTCTGTGCCTGTCGCCTGATCAGCATTTACCGAGGATGGAGTTCTTCCCGCTATCAGTGGTGAAGCACATGGATCTAGGTGGATATAGAATAAGCGCATTGGGATGCCAGCTCCGAGCCCGTCTCAAACATCAGCTTCAGGCTAGGACTACTCTGGTACGGCTGCATGCTTTACCAGACCAGATAGAATCATCACCTATGGAACCCGCGCTCACCACTGGTTCAATATGAGATGAACTTGGTTGGTACTGAATGGTTGCCGGTATCAATCCACTGAAACACCATGGCACACGACTCACGAATCATCCCCTTCTTAATCGTAGCCTGGTCTTTCATTGTCGTTCATATTGAGCTCAATCTCAGACCTGATCAATAGATTCCCATTGTGATGATCCAGATACCAAGATGCACTTCGAGCTTGGACTCACGAGCTTTCAACCCTTTTAGCAAGCATTGATTCTTGCATGCATCAGTTTCTTGGGCCATCTTAATGGTCGAGTTCTACAATGCTCGCTTCATACTCATCAATTTGAAGAAGCAAGGTTTGGTGAGTATTGTGCCTTAGACTATAATGTACGATTCAAAGATCGGAGAAAACACGAAGGAGGCATAGTCATTGTCACCGTGTCATTTAGTCTTCGCGCACCTACTTCTGGCCCATGACCTCCGCTCCAAATTACCCCCGGACGCACATCCCTCGTACCTGCCTGGCCTGATACGACGAGCTCTTCCTGATGTCGGCCGTGTCTAGGACGAGGTGTACGCGTGCCGCCGCCCTAAATTTGACGGATCTGAAAGTAGCAAAATACACATTACATAATTACATCGCCTACGTATTTCATGTCTCTCAGAACTCGATTTCATCTCCTGCACCTATCAATGTACAGACTGGCTTGGGGTCGATATGATGGAGAGTTTGGTAGGTGCGTTATCCTTACTCTTGCACAAGAGCAGCAGTTGAATGTGGAATGGTATACCTGGTTGTATTTAGCTATGAGCTGGGGATGGTGGGACGTTCACTGTTTGACTCTGATAGGGGATAGTCGGAGTCAGGGACGCAGTATGGGGAGCGAATGGGATCTTGGGAGGGGATTGGGGGGGGGTGAGGGACAGGGAGAGTAGCTGGAGTTGATGGGTAGAATTGGACTTTTGGTACTCGAGTGATACGTAGGATGTCGTAAGACGTTGGCTTTGGAGGAGAGAGAGGTGAAGGGAGTGAAATGCAGGTAGGTGGTGAGAGCACCAATTATACAGGTATGCGTGACTCTGTTGTAGCGTTGAGAAAGCGGACGAGAGTAAATAACATCGCTTTACTGTGTGGCCGGAAATGAAAAGGTGGCACTTATTCCAGGTATATCTCTTCCCTTAATCTCCTCAAAAACCCAGGTCCACTCCCACCCCCATCACCTTGACCCCTGACCGCACTCGTCTCCCTCCTCACATCCTGTTTCCCACCCACCCCCTTCCTCCTCCCCTCCTCTTTCTTCTGTATCTCATCACCGACCATCGCTTCCAACCCCTCCACCCACTTCAGCCTCGCTTTCGCCTCCCCAGTCCCCTTCCATATCTCACAAATCTCCTTCAAATCTCCAACTCGCTCCCTAGCCCTATCCGCGCCGCGCCCTCGTCCATCCACATCTGCTAGTATATCAAAGACTTCTTGGCGTAATCGAGAAAGTGCAGCTTGGCCTTTGCTTTCGAGGTCGGGATCTTGGGTAGGTGGGTTGACGGAGATGAGGGAGGATGTGGTTGTGGTGAGGAGGGATGGTGGGAAGGGGAAGGAGAGGGCGAGGTTGAAGCGCTGGATTACAGTTTGGAGTTGGGCACGAACCTGCATGAGAGTGCGGAGGTGGGGGAGCGCTTCTGGCTCTCCTATGGATGAAGGGTTTGTAATTTGAAGATTGTCTTGAGCATTTCTCTCTGGTGGGGGTAGTTGTCCCTGGCTGCTATGCTTGGTCTTTGATGGTGAATGAGGAGGTTCTGGCGATAGACTGGCTTTGTCGAGCCCATCAGGCACAAACTTGCGGATAGACTCGTGTAGGTCCCCTCTCGATGATAAGGAATCTGCCAAAGATAGAGCTTCTCCCCTTAGCAGCTCGACTTCATAAGTCAGGCGAGAGCTGCTACGGAGTATGTCGTCCGTTAAACCTGTGAGGGTCGCAGATAGGCGAGTAGTCTGGGCGTTGAGTGTGAAGATGTGTGATTGCGTTTGAGAAGCTAGAGCTGAAAGGGGAGGGACTGATTGCTGCTGCTTTGTGGACGGCGGGAGGGTGGAGTTCAAGTAGTCGACTGGGGAGAATGTTGGTGAGAGGAAAGGACGGAGGGTAGGATCTGCGAGATGAGGATTCATGTTCTGGGGTGCTGCGATCATGCGTGTTCCTTTTCACTGCTGGTTCATGATCTGTAGAGACGATGAGTCAGGTTGTGTCCCCCACTAAAGCCTCAGGATAGCCTTAGCTGCCGGGGCTAAGATAGCGATAATGACAGTCTTCGGCAGGAAGTCACACCCTCGGGAGCTAACCTTTTGGGGTTGAAGTTTCAGATAAGCTAGTCCTTACAGGCTTAAATGATGTGAGCTTTGGGCCTCATTAAGTTAGCTCCCGAGGGAGTGACTTACTCACAGTAAGTCACTGTCGAAGGATGGCATAGTACGGGTACGGATAAACTGCCGTAACCTGGGGTGCCTGGGGTAACCGCTCCAGCCGCCATAGAGTTACAGCCTCGCCCAACGCCCTTTGTTGCCTGACTACACCTCATTTCTCCCAATATTCCGCTGTTTGTATTGGTACTGACTACAAGGGAGCTGAGGATACCAAGGTCTCATGTCTATGTATCAGATCTCTCATGCCTGTTACTTTCTCGCACATGGAGCTCATTGACCAAATATTGCACTCCTCTAAGCGAAGTAGTTTCAACACAACTACCACAGCAACACGTGCACTACGAGCCTTGCCACGCTTGATGCTGCTACTTCCTTTATATCCTTCGATCTCGTCTTCTTGTAAATTTCATGGTTTCCATGCGCCTTGATATAATCCCATAATTGGGCAGTTTCCATCCGCTTTCGATCAATAATCTGACACTCACTCAACATGCCTCGAAAGGCCTTCGTAGCCGACTTACAGGGGACGCTGATAGCATTTCAACGGAGTAACATCACCAACTTACGGGCAGGGGAGGAAGATGGCATGATCAACTTTCACTATCGTTGCAACAATGAAAACTCCGCCAATTCTACAGAGATTACAGTCCTCGTTCCAGGTGTGCTACCTTGTCAGCTGTGTTTCTTATGAACGTACTGATGGCCGAGACCATAGATCTTGGTGAATATCCAGAGTCACATATGTACATGTTCTACACGAACTCAGAGAGTGTTTCTCCATCCGTTCACTCGGCATTAGATTCCATGAGCGACTGTATGGGATTAACGATATCAGAGATGCTTTGCAAGGCCAGCAAGACTCTTGATAAAGCTACCGCTGGCTCGCGTCACAACCCTGTCGACCTCGAAGGCGGTGACCCTATGGACATAGATTTCGACCATGGTAAGTCTGGGGAAAGGCGGCCATGTACAACGACTGTACGATCAACTGATTTGTGGGCAATGAGACAGAGCTCTCTGATGACCCCGAAGATTACGATAGTGAAGCTGGCGGTTGGTCACCCAAATCTCCCCAGCATCAATCAAGTGCACCTTCTCAAATCCGCCGCGGAGGCCACCCCGATACCGCTGCAGCCAATGCCCGCGTACGACATGATCTCAGTAAGGCAAAAGAAGCCGGATTTCGGGTCGGCTACTTAGGTAACCTGTTCAATGGCGGTCAAGATGGGTTTGTGACGATATCATGCCGCGTTGCAAAGCTTGGCATCTCGGAAGAGGCTCTGCAAGCATGGCATTTGGAGGCCAATCAATACTTTCTGCTACTGATACGGTACACAGCGGGTTACAAGGATTTGGACAAGCTGATTGGAACGGCCATGGCCCATGGGGTCCAGATACGGGCGGGCTTGAGCAATAGATACAAAGTTGCCATTAACGAAGCTATTGCCGCCTTCACGCAATTGGAAGACAAAAGTAAATCGAGCAAACTCTTGCACAACGAGGCGGCGGATCCAAAGAAATCAGGAGGTTTGGGCCGTCTGTTCATTGGCCAGCCACTTGACGAGCTCTTGAACGACCGTTTGATACCGTTGCTGAGATACAGGATGGGCATGGGAATGCCATGGGGAGGCGCAGAAGATTTCTTCAACGATCATCAGGGCCGGAATCTCACAGATCAAGATGATATGGACCCTCGATACTGGGCTGAGGACGCTTCTCACTACCCAGAGACTCTACCTAATATTGTTACCCAGGATCACCTCAATGACCGTGCAAAGGAGAAGTCGTTTCCCGTGCTTGCTATGCAATTCGCCTTGCGTCATCTCGTCCGATGCACCGAATTCTGTTTGGTATGCCACTGCAAGGTGGAAGCGGACTTCGAGGCTTTGAAGCCATACGTCTGCTCCAAACCGTTGTGTCTATATCAGTACATGAGCCTCGGTTTCGGACCCAGTATCGAGCATGAGATTATCACGCAACCTCATGTCGTGGACCTTCTCATAAGCTTTTGCTATGCCAGTGCCAGTCATGCAAGGCTTCGATCCTTACCCACAGGAATGGCTCTCATGGTACCCTCGCCTTCTCTCATTTCGCAAGGTGCAGCGCCGAACAGCGGCTACCATCAAAGCCCGTTTCATAATAGTATACCGGACAGCACTTATGACCGCAAAATTTCCCATACTTCAGACTATACTCGGCCATCGCAGACATACAAAGCCAAGTTCGATCAGGCAAGAATGGAGCTCCTCTTCAATGGGGGTTCGCAAAAGGTACTGCATGCCGGAAACTGGATCACGTTTGTCCTTCCTGGGACTTCTGAAGAGCGATATCACTGTCGAGTGACTGAGGTGCTGCATCCCACCGTTAGGTTAGGAGCTGCAGTGATCAGGGGGTCAAGAAAAGGTGGTCAGATAGCCTCCGTCAGCGTATCTCAGAGGCACCTAAGTGGCTCGAACATAGCAAACCTGACTCCGGCTACAACACCTCCACCCGCCTCAAATACCGAGATATCAAGAAACCAACAATCCCAGATTGATTTCGCTGTCTATGATCAAAAGTTCGACGATCTCGACGGCAACGAGAAGCAGAGCTCAATCGTGATGTTACTTGATACCATGCCCAGCATAGCGCAAATGAGCGCTTTTCTACGAGGCAAAGGCGGCCAAGACACGTCTTTACGGACATGGGCCGATAGGATATCACCAGCATCCTTAGGCTTGCTGCGGTGGATCATCGCCTCAAACCGATCCTGCATCATCCAAGTCGATAGTCTTGATGGAAGCACGCGCAAATCTGAGGAGCGGGTGTCAGGAATGGCTGGCTGGATGCAGTTTCGGTTTGCGCAAGGAGCGCCAGACAAAGAGCAGAGATTCATGACTTCTGTTAGGGACACAACCTTTAACGCAAAGTACCCGACTCTGTTTGCGTGGCACGGCAGTCCTCTCCATAATTGGCATGGGATTGTTAGAGAAGGCTTGCACTTCGAAAAAGCAGACCACGGTAGAGCGTTCGGCGATGGCTGCTATCACTCCTTGCAATGCGCTACAAGTGTGGGATATAGCGCTATGAATGCTTACTCGCATCGTGGTGGAGACGGAGGATTGCAACCTGGAGAATGGCCGCAGAGTCAACTGAGAATATCGCAAGCCATTGCCTTGAACGAGATCGTCAACGCTCCGTTACAGTTCGTCTCAAAGTCTCCTCATCTTGTAGTGGCCCAACTCGACTGGATCCAGTCCCGTTATCTATTCGTGAAATGCAACATTCAGGGCACGGAAATTACTGATGAAACGCCGACACAAGTGTATGAGCAAGATCCGTCGTATACCCCGGTTGGGGAGAAAGGTATGCCAATTGTGATTCCTATCACAGCGGTCAGCAAGAAGAGGCGACCGGTGTCGAAGGACGCCACTTCGAAGATTATAAAGACCGGAAACAAGAAATTTAAAGTTGACAACATTCAGGACGCTGAAGAGGCCTCCATGCTCAGCGATGAGACTGACATGGAAGACTTGACTATACTCTTTGCCGACGCGGAGGAGGGGCCCGAAATAGCTGCAACGAAGCCAGGTAAAGGTAAGGCCAAGGCTGTGGCGGAGACTCCATCACAAAAGGATTCAAATAAGCCCAAGACGGACTTTGTACCCGGTAGGCTTGATCACCATTCACTACCGCTTCTCGAGCCACCATCATACGCAACATCTATGGCCACGAGAGCATTGCAGCGCGAGTTGACCGCGACACTCAAAGTCCAAGATTCACATCCATCGCACGAACTGGGCTGGTACATCGATCGGGAGTTGATCAGCAACGTCTACCAATGGATCGTGGAGCTGCACTCATTCGACTCTCAGCTTCCTCTGGCAAAAGCCATGAAGGAAAAGGGCATTACGAGCGTGATCATGGAGATTCGATTCGGCAAAAATTATCCCATGAGTCCACCCTTTGTCCGCGTCATCCGTCCACGCTTTTTAAGCTTCACGCAAGGCGGAGGAGGTCATGTCACTGCCGGTGGTGCTTTGTGTATGGAGCTCCTGACTAACAATGGGTGGAGTGCCGTCTCGAACATGGAGTCCGTGTTACTGCAGGTCCGTCTCGCCATGTCATCTACGGATCCTCAGCCAGCCCTTCTGGAGCCAGGAGGTGTGAGAGACTATCAGGTAGGCGAAGCGATCGAGGCGTTCGTTAGGGCATGTACCGCTCACGGTGTAAGTTCCCTATTTCAATATGCTGAAACGTGAACCTAACGGACCAATAGTGGGAAGTACCGCACGACATCATGGCCATGAACGGGCCTGGAGGAAACAGGGGTCCGCAAGCCGGATTTTAGAGAGAGCTCGAAGATCTCCGTTATCCCACGAGGAGTCTGTAATTGAATAATGCCACGCACGGCGTTACTGGTCAAAAGGCTGACAGAACATCCAACGGCGTCAAAAGCGAGGGTCACGAGGCGGAATCTCCTCACATTCACATGCAGTATGTACTAGACCACCGGACTACAAGACGTTGCAGAATCATGCACGACGAAGTCTCTAGTCACACCCATTCAGCATAGGTAATATAGAATTAAATAAGTCAATATATCCTGAACCAAAACCATGGCAATAGCTTGCCTTGCACTTCGGTAACACTGGTGGGAAACGTCACCATCATGCCCTATCTAAAACCTGCGTACGATGACGTTTACTCCAATATATAGAGAGGACAGGCTATCAAGTTACAATGGAAATGATAGTAACGTCCAAGGCCCAAATCAACCCCTTACCGATTACTAGAATATTCACGATCAGCCAAAGCACCGAATAATGAAACAGATCCCAATATCAATATTCACTTTCCGTACAATAGTACCGTATTCAGCTTCTCAATCGGCCATTCAGGAACACCATAATAATCTGGGTTATAAAAGCTCCTCACACTCACGCCTCACACCATGCTATCGTATCTCCAGTCTCTACCATCCTTACCCAGATGACTACACCTAGCCCATACGCATTCTCAGAACAAGAGAAATCCCCAACATATGTGGCACTGCCCTTCTTGACAAATAAAATTTCATGGTCTCGTAGAGGTTTCGAAGCCATTGGTCATGGACGCGACTTATTATCTATCGTACCAAACGCTATAAACTAACAGGCTATGCATGCAGACTCAATAAGACTCGTCGTAACCATCCCTGACAACAAAACCCTCACACAGGAGGAGGCCATTGGATGCCCATCGCCTTCCAACTCGGCAACCCATCAAACTCCCTCCTCTTCCGCTCGAAATACTCACTCGCATTGTCCTTCCAACAGATATCCTCCGCCGTCCACAGGCGATCCCCTTGCTTCCTCTGTCCTGACCTTTCTCCAATAGAAGCGTTGACTGCAACTTCCCCCCTCATGACCATGCCCACCCAGATATCGACACACATCCTGATCGGCAAGCCCTCCTCGATCCACTGCTCGCCAGGTTCAGCGAGCGCGAAGCCGCGTTCGTGCAACAGTACCATGAAAGCATCCGCGACGCTACAGTCACGTTTCGTGACTGTCCTCGACCAGCCGAGAGATGTGGTGACTGTGATGCCTACGTAAGCTGCTGCAGGGCTTTTCGGGTTGAAAGGGAAGATGTGAGCGCCGTAGAGCAAGGAGCTGAGGTAGAGTGGTCCGAGGGCTCGCATGTGGCAGGGCTCCCAGGGCGTCAATTGACAGAGGGGCTCGTACGGAGAGGAGGAAAGGATGTCGGCTTTTGTAGCTGGAGGTGGCAGTGCAGGACCTGGTGCGAGGACGCTCCAGATAGGGGCTGCAAGACGAGAGATCCAGTTGGACTGGGCTGGGGAAGTAGACTGGATTGGTTTGGGTGGGCGAGGTTCATGCTCCTCCTTCGACCTCGGTTTCCGGCTTTCCGTTCTTGATCGTAGGAGACTTGGATCGATGGGAGCTGGATCATGTTCTATGGTCTTTCCAGGAGGCTCCTGGATTGGCGGACTAGGAGGCTTGTCGAAAGACTGAACATCAATCGAGCCCATGGTCATTTCTCCATCCGAAGTGTCACTTGATTCTTCTTCGCATTGCTTTTGAGGGGTTCTGGGCGCACTATCCGCTTCAACTTGTCGCTTGCTGGAGACTTTGAGAGAAAGAACGTTAACCGAGTCAGATGGCAATGATACCCTCGCAGCTGTTACTGTGACTCTGAAATCTTTGGCGGGACTCAGTTGGCGAGCGATAAGCGCATTTGTCGAGTCATCTGGCTGACTAGAATAGTCAATCTTGTCGGGCGATTCCTGATCTGTTTCGTTGAGATTGATTCTGGACTGCTTGGGAGGACTGAGTTGGCTTGCAATTAGCGCCCCCGTCGAATCGTCCGGCTGACTAGAACATTCCGAGTTATCGTGCGACCTTTCTGAGCTCTCGTTCGATCCACGCCGATCCTTCGCGTGTGTATGTTCCGTGGTTTGGGGTAGATTAACCTCTGTAAGCTCTGACTCATCGCTATAGGTGATATGGCTGTTTCGCGTCCAGGGACTGGGTAGCTTGCTTCGACGAGGCTTGATGATTTCGGATTGCAACACAACATCAGAAGCGTCAGGGGTTACTTCTCGACTATGCTGCCCGGAGTGAGCCACCGCTTGCCAAATGTCGCTTTCTCCTTCTTCTGCTTCATCTCCAACATCGTGGTCGAGAAAATGCTCTTGTTCTTCGACTTGTTCGTTATCTTCTTCATCACTATCGATTACAATCACTTGACTCTTATTAGCCATCGCAATTTGTTTGCTTATGGCTTCGCGTTCACGCTGCCATTCTGCCTCTCTCGCCATCATGGTGTAATCGATGGTAGATTCGTCTGGCCCTCTCTCAATATTGTTTGCAGAAACAGAGGTAATGGATCCCGCTATATCACCCAACTTCGCCGGTGTATCTATTCTCCAGCTCATGCGATCGTCGTCTGCATCTGCTTCGCTCCTGTCGGGTGTGGGAAGCTGGTCCTTGGAGAGTCTAGGATAGCATACACTCTCCGTCGGTTCTCGCAGGGGACTAGGAATTGTCAAATTGTACTCGGTTTGGGTCTGGGATTGGGGCAACCGAGGATACTGAAGATTGGTGGCTGCGCGGAAGACATCTTCGTCTACCCCTGAATATGACCTGGTCTCCTTAGCAGGCTTCCGTTGTCTCTTAGCCAGCTCTTCCCCCAGTCTCAGCCCAGCTCGTAGCTCTCTCCGGGTGCCTGCGCCGAAGCCATTGAACAATTTGTCCAGGCGGTGTTTTGGCGATACGTCTTTGGAGACTGGAGGTGATGATGCTGATGAAGCTTTACTCGATTCATCAAAGGGCGAGCCCAGTCTCTGATCTCGATTTACGGGGCTAAGCACACCTTGGAGCGCAATACCTGCACGCACGACACGTGCAAGCTTAGGAGTCCCCTCTCGAGGCTCTTCCACATGGCGGGGTAATGGCTGGAGACCGGAGCCGTGAAATAAGGGTGGTTCTGTAGGCCAGGGATCAATGCCTGGGGTGTCTTTGTCGTTACTTAGTATGCTTTTAGACGGGAACGATTTGTTGGATTGATGGCCTGCGGATGCCAACGACTCTACAGATACCATACTGAAGCCTTCACTCTCAAGTATGGTATCGTACTCAATGTGATCATTTGTCGGATCGATATTCTCATGTTCATAGTGCTCTTCATGCCTTGCATTGGGCGAGGCGTCCTGAGAACGGCTCATAGATCCCCACATAATCTCATTTTGCTGTGCCAAAATTGAGCGTTCCGGCAGCTGCAGAGGTGGGCTCCTGGAATGACCGGCCCGTGTGGGCTGGCCATCCGCTGTTGCTCCATCAGGCGTCCGCTCTGGCCCAATTGGCTTTCCTCCAGCATCGCTCGGAGTATCGCGAATACTGTCGGAATCTAGATCTACACCAAGCCTCATGGGTGTGATCTCTTGCCTCCTTCCCTTAGTCCTTGTACGTGTGGTCTTTCCTCCTGCTACCGCTAGGTCCACTGTTTCTGCTACCGGTGTTGTGATTAACGAGTCTGATGCAAATTTTGTGGCAACCGTTGCAAGTTCCACACTCTTTCTCGGCCTTCCACGGGCCTTCTTAGGTGGTGTACTCGTTGGAAGGCTTGCGTTATCGGCATTGTCTTCTTCACTATCCCACATGATCTTCCGTCTCCCGGTCATCTTAGGCTTCGGAGTTCCAGCCCTCTTTTTAGGACTGTCTAAGGACTTCCTAGGTCTACCTCTTGCTCGCTTTGCCGCAGCTAGGGGAGTGTCATCACCAGCTTTGAGGGGGACTGTGATTGTGGTGGTGCGTTCCGTGAGACGCTTGGTTGGCGAGCTGTTTCTTCGCAGTCCATGTCTTTCTTCTTCCACTTGCTCCGCTTGCACTGTCAGCCGAATTCGCCATGGGCTTGTGGAGGCGGCGTTTTGGGGTGATTTGGTGGGCGAATTGCTGTTCTTCCGGGCAGGTGTTGATAGGAGGAATTCCTGGACATGGGCATTGCCGGATGCGTCAACAAGCGGTTTCCTTGGAGTTATGACCGAGGCTCTTTTCTTCGTTGGTCTAGCCTTCGGAGGTGAATGTACGGAGATGTTTTCGTTCGACAAGGCCAATGGATCTGGCGACGAGAACAGCCTCTTTTCATCCCGCGCCATATTATCTGGCTAAGCGACACAGTAAGTAGTCGTCAGAGATTAAACTCGAAGCGTGGGTATTCTTGAACCTCAGCAAGTGAAGTCGATTGGGAGGTTTGTCAAAAGGTAAACAAAGATCCGAGAGCGCTAATATTAAATCCGGTATGTCGGAGATAACGAAACCGCCAAGGGATATTGGAATTGGTCTATCTACAAACTTGGTTCTACTTATTTCGCCTGGAGCATTCAGGTTTCAGGAGGACAAGATGCTGAAATCGTATTGCGCAAATACCACGGCCGGCTCAGTATCTACCGTGTAGATCTGGTACTGATTCTGGCCCCATTGGGGATTATTGATGGCATCAATCCATTGCTGAGTCTCGATCACCACACACCCATATTGTGGCACATATGTGATCGAACCATTGCCAGAATGTTGCTGACTTTGCTTGACAGGGATGGTTCCATTAAGATTGTCGCAGGTGTAGATCTGCAGACTTTGCTGGTTGGTTCTGATATCGAGCTGGATGCCCGTGATGTTGGAGGCCATTGTGAGGACGCTCAAGTCGGTAGACTCCGGCGCGGAGTAACGAGGGCGATCCAGGATGAAGGCATGATCATAGCCTGTACAGCCGAGACCACAGCCATTGACTGCCTCCGCGATGTCTCTTCCAATCTGCTTAGGAGACGTGAAATCCAGATAAGTGCCATTGACGATGCCTATAATGCCAGTGGGTACTTCAATATTGTCGAACTCGATATAACGAGCAGCGTATGGCATGTGGAGCGTGTTGTTCAAAATCGTCGTGTCGACGGGATTGGCAAAAGCGTCCAGATTCCAGTAAACGTGATTTGCTAGCATAATCGGAGTCGGCTCGTCCAGGGGTATTGAGACCAGTCGTGAGGTCCATTGAGGTCCGGCAGAGACTGTGTATGTGGCGAATGTGATGATCGTCCCAGGGAAGCCCTCGAACCCTTGATCGAGTAGTGAGAAGGTGATCGTGCTAAAATTTGCTTCCACGATTGTCCAATTTCGTTGATCGTATCCCACGTCACCTCCGTGCAGAGTGTCGGCACCCATATGCTCATTTTCTGGGATGTGAGATGTGATTCCACCAATGGTGAAGGTGCCATTTTTGATGCGATTGGCATACCTCCCTACCACTGGGCCAAAGTATGTGTGAACCGTCTCCGTGTCTTTGAGGTATTGCGTATCATCATCGTAGCCTAGGACTACATCTTGGGGATGCCCGTTCTTGTCATTAACGTAGAGGTTGGTCAGACGTGCGCCATATGGTATGAAGCTTGCACTGATACCCGGCGCTGAAATTGTGTACTTCGTGAAAGGTGAGCTAGCACTCTGGGCCAGCGGTTTCAATACGAGCACGGTCAAGCCAAGTAGGGTAGATCGAAGCATATTGTCAAGACTGAGGCTTGCACAATGGAAGAGTCGCAGGAGAGGAGGGAAGATACGTGCAGTTCATAAGCGAAGAAACGCGGAGGGAATCTACCTTCTTGGAATCCCTCCCAGCTTTTGTATTTGGGAGAGGGTCCTAAGCCCGAGGTCAGATCGGTTCCTGAGAGTCTGCGGGGTTGCGCATCTGACGGGGAGGAGTCTTTTGGTCGGAGCATGATGCAATACTGCAGAGCTCGACAGGCATGATGCTTCTCCTGCAGATGCCCGCACGAGAAAACTTTCTCTAGGCGCCAATCCAATACATTGTGCAATGCTTTGCTCGTCCTCGGTATTCTTGCTAAGGATAATTGGCAACGAACGGAGAGACAGGGGCTAGTTGGTAATCCGGGGAGAAGAATTACCTTACCTTCTGAAGGGGTAGAATAGCCTCGCTACGGGGGCCAATCATAAGCAAGCATCAATTGCGTAGCCCCCCCCTAATGTCCATATTGCGCAAACACCTTGATTAGCACAGGCCAGGCTCTAGGCTTGCAGCTACCCCGGGATCCATTGCCGGAGCGGGGCTCAAATGCGAATATAATTCAAGACAAGACCGTCAGTAATTCACCAAACCTAGTAATCTGCTGGAAAGCTACTGTAGCTTTCTCGACTCATCGTACAGCAAGAAGCCCACGTTCAATGTACAGACTGGCTATATTCGTACTGGATGATGCTAACAGAAGCGAGCAGTGCTCCTCCGACGCCAAATCCCATGCAGAACAAAGGCAGAGAATACCAGACCTAGAAAACACTGATATAATTACCGATCCGCTCCTTCTGGTTTTGGGCTATACACTCTGCGATCCACGTAATGTTTCGTATCTCCTATGTGTTTGTCAGCCACGTCCTGTACATTAAGGAGCAGGAAAAGGATTCACCTGTTCTCTTAGCTTCACCCAAGCATAGATAACAGCGTGCGTGAACTGCCTTGTAAATGCTGATTTCGAAATCTCCATCTCCTTCTGATAGAACATATCCTCCAAGCTTTTACCATCGCTCCCCCCGCCGCCGCTCATGTTCCCGGGACCTGCAGACCCGCCACCCATGCCAACATTGTCAAAGTACGATTTGTAGTCGTGATTCCCACTGACAGCAAGGGACACACCATCAAGATCGTCCGCTCTTGAAAGCATGAAAGTCCCCTCTGGATACAAGCCGCCAAACTCTGGGTATAATTTTCTCCGATCTTGTTTTGACAAATCTGTACCGAAAGAATTCAGGGTGATGTTGATTGCCCGGCGATCTGCTTCGAATTCAAGCACTTCAGACATGACTTCCGACGTTGGGGTGCCACTCAACTCCGGGTCTTCTGTAACAAATTTGTAAAAGTCTTCGAGGTAGTTCTTGTAAAGTGTATTGCGGACGATTTCGATATTCAGTTCATCTAGATCCTGATGGGTCAATGAACCTTTAAAGTATGGTGCGAGTGGCGTTTCTATCAGGACGGAGTTATATAGCTCTTCGATGTTGGTTGCTACGCACAGCACTGGCATGGTCTCGAACCAGCCTAGGGGGTGACACCTTTCCAGCAGCTCTCTTGTGTCTCGTTCATGTAGTGTGCCAGTGATGAGTAGTGCCACATTGTCGATCATGTAGCCGTAAGTCAAGTATTCCATGAACTTCGCTAATGATCCTACTGCTTGGCCCTGTAGATAGCGAAATTCAGCGACGAGCTTGTCTGTGGTTTTGTTGGCTAATGACGAGGTTGATGGGTTGGGTGGGAGAGAGGCGAGGAAGTCGCCATAAGCAGGCGATAGCTGTAGCTTGACATCTGTATGCATAAGTAATGCAGGTATACACTTTACGTACGCCAGACATGATTACCATCTATTGTTTCGCATTGGGTCAGGTTGCTGTAATTCTGTCCGGTGAGGAGACTATTTCGGTAACCTCGAACAATCCCTTCGATATATCTGCAATGGTCAACCAGGATCTTCGGACGATATGGCTCACAGCGTACCCTCCATTCACATTGAAGAACAGGCCCTCCATAGCGATGAAGACTGTTCAAGAAAGCTAGGTTTCGTAGTAGTTGAGTCAAGAAGTAATGATGCTTGTGTTCGAGCGATCGCAGACTGGTAAGGCTGGATAGAGTACTAAGCTTATACTGGCTAGCGTATCCTTCAAGCCTCGCGAAATTTTGTCGAAACAATTTGGACGGTAGTTTGAGCAGGGACGGGAGTAGCAACAGAGCGTTCGCGCTTTCAATAAGTACGATGGGGCTCTTCATTCTTCAGTAGGCAACTGCGACTCAACCACTAAATCGCCGCACTACTAATTGTGTTGCAGAGAGACTCCTGTGGGATATGCTCTTCTAAAGGCTAAGAGCTCCAAGATACTCGAGCAAGATGGTGCTGTGGGCGGGGACGAATCCGCTGAAGGCATATGCAGCTTGTATGTAAAAGTAACCCTCTACGGCTCCTGGTCAGCTCCTTTGTTGCTGAATTGAGATGGACGACTGATCGCACCTTCCTTACTTTGCAGACTTAAATTGAAAGACTTTCATAAATTCGACAGCGCAGCTACTGGTCAGTCACTACAGCTTTTCCAGATTTGATACGGATTTCCTAGACTCAGTGACAACGTTACTGATTCTTGCAGCTCTGGAGCAAGCTGCTGCACTTGTGGAAGGAAAGGTCACACCTCGATTGTCTGGCTTGCTAGATTCGATCAAGGATGAAAAAAAGGTGTCATTGGCGGTCGCTGACCCCAAGCTCGGTATTCCGATACTTTACAGAACTAGCCAAGGGTCTCCGAGCTAATATACGTAGCCAATGCTATCAACAAGCTGCCCCAACTTTCTCTGAAACTTATCTCGGATTCTACAACCAACGACCTTTACCGAGCCATTCGTAACCACCTCCCATCCCTGATCCCAGGGCTTCTACCGCAAGATATCTCTACAATGTCACTTGGCCTCTCACACTCGCTGTCAAGACACAAACTCAAGTTTTCGCCGGACAAGGTCGATACCATGATTGTTCAAGCAATCGCTCTTCTAGATGATCTCGATAAGGAACTTAATACATATGCTATGCGGGTGAAGGAATGGTATGGATGGCATTTCCCAGAAATGGGCAAGATAGTGAATGACAATCTGGCATATGCGCGTGTCATTCTCAGCATGGGCATGAGGACGAGCGCTGCAGAAGCGGACCTTGCAGAGGTATTGCCTGAGGAAATCGAGACGGCTGTTAAGGCTGCCGCAGAGATTTCGATGGGCACGGAGATTACACGGGAGGACTTGGACAATATTCAAGCTCTTGCCGAGCAGGTTGTCAGCTTTACAGAATATCGCGCTCAGCTCTCAGGCTATCTTTCTGCTCGCATGGCGGCAATCGCCCCTAATCTCACCGCTCTGGTGGGTGAACTTGTCGGTGCTCGATTGATTGCCCATGCGGGGAGCCTCATGAACCTGGCAAAGAGTCCTGCGAGTACCATCCAGATCTTGGGAGCTGAAAAGGCACTTTTCCGAGCGCTGAAGACCAAGCACGATACCCCGAAATATGGATTGATCTACCACGCTTCACTGATAGGTCAAGCCACTGGGAAGAACAAGGGCAAGATCGCCCGGATGCTCGCTACAAAAGCAACAATGGGAATACGCGTCGATGCGCTCGCGGATTGGAGTGCTGAAGGAGAAGGCAAGGGGGATCTAGTCACGGAAGAAGAGAAATCAGCGCATGGTGTTGCCAATCGATTGAAACTTGAGCACCGCTTGGCGAGTCTTGAAGGAAAGCCGATACGTTCCAAAGGCGTTGCTATCGCTCCAAATGGCGTGTCATACCAGCCTGGGAAATGGGAAGTCAAAGAAGCGCGGAAATACAACCCTGATGCTGATGGTCTTGCTGGTGATGAGCCCGCCGCTGCTGCGCTAGTCTCCAACAAATCGAAGAAGGACAGGACAAACGGTGTCAAGTTGATCGAAGAGATTTCCGAAGAATCAATCAGAAAGACGAAGAAAGACAAATCCAATAGTATCAAACCTATCGAAGAGGTCGTTCTTGATGCAGTGAAAGAGGGTGCTGAAAGCTCGGACGAGGAGGAGGCGGAAGAGGAAAGCTCGGACGAGGTCATGGAAGATGAGCCCGAAGGAGTATCTGAATCGGCCACGTTGCAGATAGGAAAGGAAAGCAAGACCAGTGGACTCGAGGAAGAGGCGACAGCTGGAGCTGACGAGTCCGAAACGATATCTACCGTGTCAGCGGACAGTCCCGACTCCCCGCCTTCACCCACCCAACAGGAGATCAATTGGCAGTCTTCGATCCTCGGGAACACGAAAGTCGCGAAAAAAGCACGGAAGCTGGAGAGGCATGCACGGAAGCTTGCTATGTCAGAGGATAGAAGTGTTGCTAAGAAGCTGAAGAGAGAGAAACTGGCACGAGGACTGGACCGCAAGGCAAGGCGGCAGAAGAGGGCAGAGCAAATTGAGAGACGAGAGGAGAGGGACGATGATAAGTTTGGGACCGCAGCCAAGCAGGCCGGACTAACAATAAGCCGGTACAGGAGGAAGCTCGAGAGGGGTGAGATCGAGTTCGTCGATGGCAAGCCTGTGGCTATCAGCAAAAAGGACATCAAGAAGGCGAGAAAAGCGGCGGAAAAGGCCGAGAAGAGAGATCAAGCGGAAGCGGCTACGAATGGTGATTCAGGCAGCAGCAAGAAAAGGAAGAGAGATGGAGATGGGGCAGAGGCATTGGAGAAATCCGAAAAGAAGAAAAAGAAGTCTCATGCATGATGGAATATCCCGGGAATGATCCCCTGAACGCGACGTCATTTGGGTGGTTTATGACCGGCCACGTTGACTCTATGCCTATGTGGTCGAGGCGCCCGGCGTTTGTTGTATATGACACTGTTGCAGGGTATTCTTGAGTCTGCTGTGGAGGCGGAGTACCACGATCTCTGCACATGTTCATGTAGCTTTCACCAAAGAACCAACCGGGTCTACAAAGTATACACTCGATGTACAAGTGTGCATACTTTCTCCCACGAGCCAGATGTTGCGCGGTGGAGCAAGCTTCAGATATAGCATTTAGTGGATAGAATACGCAACAATAAAATAGCATTGAATCAATCCAAAGATTGGTAGAAGTGAACATATAGCCATATGCTCCAAGTACAGCTTCTGACCAACAGTCTTCTTGCGCCCCATGCAGAATCACACAATTGATTGCATGTAGCTCTCAGGGTATCTATAAGGAAACTTACAACATAAGTCGCGACGTATTTCAAGCATAGCTTTTTGCCGAAGCTTCCACCACGATGAAGGTTAGTCTGCTCGAGTAGGAGGATGTAGATCAACATACTGATGCTTATCAGATAATCGAGACTCAGTCCGCCGTTCTCTCCAATTACGAAGTCCTATCTCACATTAATACCACCCTCGCCAAACCCCGCACAACACCTCTGGCGCATCAAAATGTCTCTACAGTACTCAAAGAGGTAACAACTCCCTTGTCCTTACTTCCAAGCCCCACTTATACGACCAACATTCCACAGATAAAAGACTACCTCGCTCCACCGCCCGACTCTCGTTCCCCCATCCCACCCTACGCAGATCCCTCCAGCTTCTCCCCCGAAGCTTACCGAGCGCTGATGCAAGGCTTGGAGCCGTACGGTTTGACCAAATCCGAAATACTTATGATCTGTAACCTGCGACCTGGAGAGCAGACGCTGTTGGATTGTGTAGTGGAGGAATGTGACGAGCGTTTCTCGAGTGAGCAGCAAGAGGAGATCCTGAGGATTGTAAGGGATGCACTTGGAATTAAAAATGAGGAGGATGCGGTTGGGGTTGCCGTTGAGGGGGAGGGAAATGGGGATGCTGTGATGGATGAAGGGAGTGGGGTTGCGGAGGTTGAGGGCGATAGGTGAGAGGGAAGTTGACGACCGTAGGGGGGTATGCTAGGTGGTATGGAGCGACTACGACATGACCAAGTAATGCCATACGTTCACGACGCTACGAAAGCTATGTGCCAATTATGGAAGGTGACCCTGGGTTTTCTCTTCCTCTAAAGCGAATGGCTGCAGCTAATAGTTTCTAGATACAGCAATCCAGTAGCACACTTCATCTTCGCGGAAGTGCTATCCATATTCGTCGGCTGTACTCCTTCCAACTTGAATTCGCTCTAGTACAAAAAACGTATTACATGCTCAAACGCGGTGTCGCCAAAAGCCCACCCAGCTGCCAGATGTATACCGTCCCACCCAAAACGCATTCCGAATTCGGGCCAACGGGCATTTCATTGACGACATCGACTAGCCATTGTTCCCATGAACATAGTGGAGCAGTTGTGGCCGTACGAGGTCAAAGTGGTCCGGAGCGTCCACATCACGACAGACTGGATTTTTTGGTCGATTACTACTTCATCAAGCGTATCCGCATATGACACTGTACCCCCACTGCCATTCCGAATCCTCCCGGTACTTTCGATGGACATCGTTGAGTGTGTTCCAAGAGTCGTACTTTGGAGGAATCGCCTTCGTGGCTCTGGCGAGCTCCTCCAATACCACCACTGAGATCTTCCGAAATTGCTCGCTGATCTGCGATATGCTGACCATGAGTCGATCTGTTCGGATCATCATGTCCCAGAATGTAACAGTGCCACGGTTGGTGTATGAGTTGTATATGCGGAAGGCTCCTGGTGGGTAGATGTTTCGTATTATAGAGAGGAGCAACTCGTTTGGGAGGGAGGAAATGGCATTGAAGAGGGAAACTATCCCGAGGGAAGATCTTGATATGGATTTGGTTTTCGTATGTCTCCGATACTGGCTTATAAGTCTCGTGAGTCTCTTCATGCCCATATTGTTGTTTACTATTAGATTTGGAAGCTTTTATACAGCAGTTGCTGTCTGCAGTTCTGTCATTGTCCCCCCAAGAACTTGACGATTGGCGCTTATGAGGTGCTCTCTATATTGCGTACGCAAGATACGGTTTCGAAGCCCGATCCAGATGTCTCAATTCACTCAAGGAGAAGCCCGTGACGTTCAGCAAAAACCTCGGTGTCCCCACATTTGAGGCGATCAAAGGGGCCTTGATCACGGGCTGACCATTAGCAAGGTGTGACAATGTCCAAGAAAATACATTTCTAGTGGTGCAAAATAATCCCTGCCAGGCGAAGGATTTGGCGGTCAACACATGCCAACACATCCCAAGCGCTATGATGGTATCTCGGATATCTCTCTTGATTGTGGAGAGTACGAATCTCCCTTCTCTAACTGTCCATAGTGTAGGTTTCGGTTTGATAAACAGGGCACGTTATTAGCATCGGCCGAAGCAAGAAACATCCTCCCTTACGGCCTTAGCAACAACGTGAAGGCGCTGGCACGTGGGGATACTGGGGCCAATGTTTCATTTGCCTTCATAACGGAATTGCGGGAATTGTATTTAAATGTGGTCGTCGCGGTGAAGTCCACGGTTAAAATAGACCAGGTTGATGGACGAAGCTTCTCATTGATCAACATCTAGAAACCCTCAGTTGACAGACTTTGTTCACGACAATTTTGGACATCCGCGAAGCGGCATCTTGGCTTTGGAAGAACAGCCATGGCCATACCACTGCGAGAAGAGTATGATAAAGCTGGAATGGCAAACATCGTTCTGAGTGCGTTCATGATTGGGTATCAACAACAAACTTGAAAGGGTCGAGAGCTGGAGTATATTCAAGTTTGAATCAACGGAATGGATTAGGTAGCTTTCATCCATCGCCGACAAATATATACATTCTGCGTATTCTCACCCACTAACCCTCAAATGCCTTTGATTCCTGCTCTGGTATACTCAAAAATCCCTATACCCCTTCCCACCACTAGTCATCTCCTCCCCCATCCTCCTATGTTCCTCCCCCGGCCTCACCCACGCCTCACTAGCATCAACCAAAACCCCCTCCCCAAACTTCCTCCGACAAAACTCCACCACCTGCTTAATCTCCCCCACACTCTCCCCCTCCAACCCCTCCCTATCCCCCTCCTTCCTCTTCACCAACCCCTCCACCCTCCCAATAAACTCCTTAGCCCGCTCCTCACCCCCCCACACCTCCTTGAAGACCTCGCTCTCGGCCACATTGCTATACCACGCCCTCGCGTTGTCGTAATCGCCTTCGATACGGTGCAGGATGCCGTGCAGGAACATGCCTTCGTAGGCGGGCGGGGCTTGCATGTGGCGCACGAGGAAGTGGGCGGATGGGAGGTCGGCGTTTAGGATGTGCAGGGCGGCTTCGAGGGTGGGGTGGAGGGAGAGGGAGGAGATTTTGGCGGTTAGAGGGGCGGAGGTGGAGTGGCCTGGGGGATAGAGGGGCGGGGGCAGGGTGAGGATGTGGGCGTAGAGGGTGGAGAAGGTTTCTTGGGCTTGGGAGGACATTGTTCTGATTTTGCTATGGGAATGGGAAGGTGAAGGAGTTGGGGTAGAGCGGAAGGGAGAGGGGGGATGGTAGACGTCATGATTTTGACGGTAATAGACTTTCAATGCTGAGGCTAGTCTCCATGATTTGGAGTGGTTCGACAGCATTAGTCAGAGTGAACGTGGATGCAGTATGATGTACATCGAATGGTGGTGTAAGTTTATATGTCGAGAAAGCCATGCTTGAAAACGACGTCTGCTATATTGATACAGATAGTGGAAAATTTGGAAAACGATCAGCAACATGGCGCAGCGGAAGCGCGCCGGGCTCATAACCCGGAGGACCCAGTTAGTTTGCCCGCAGTTAACTTTATGATTGTTCAAACTAACACTTCCACTAGCGATGTAAGTAAATTAATAACAACCTCTTTAACTTTCGACTAATACCATAAAAGCGAAACGTGGTGTTGCTATCTTTTTCCTCCCTCTTTTTTGCCGTAGAATACCTAGGAGGTCGAGTCGCAGTGTTTCTTGTCGAACTTGAAGCTTAAGATGATTTACTAGCGGAATATTGTACTATGTTTAAGGGGTCACGGGGTGAAGGGATCGTCTACCCTTCGAGTACATGCGGTCATCATGCTATACTTGCTCATGTAGCGGAATCTAAAGCAGGTCTTGTTGTCTCCCGCTCATGGTCTGTCTTCTCCATGAAACATATGTTGAATCGGCAGCAGAGATATGGAGTTCTCTAAGCTAATGGTTAGCTACGATGCTGTTCAAGGGTCAACAGCCTGGTAAGGAATCGCACTTTGGACATTCCTCGAGTTCGTGACTTATCAATTATTCAACATATAGCTGTTTCCGCTTTAGTGATAATTAATAACGCGCCTGCTAACATGATATCATGATCCCAATGGCTTCCGCCATCACGCAAGATGTGCGAGTGTCTATGAATCGCCCAAAAGAGGTTGCTGGTTACCTGAGGCTCTCCTGTTTTCATCGGCATGTCGCTCTATCCTTCGCATCTCCATCAAGAATAGCTCATCGGCGGTGACGCGTCGATGGCGGGTCATGCAATGCATGTGAAAGTAGGTGCTTCGACCAGGTTTGTAGAATCCACGCAATTTTGACACTAATCCCACCGATAATTGTGTCTCAGCCTGTCTGATAATGACATGAACAGACAGTAATGTCTAGAAGTACAAATGGTTCAATTCATGCCGAGGGTCTTGCTCGTCTTTTGGTGTCGAAGCCTCCAAGCGTCCCAAAACGCACACTGGTATATTGGAGGTGCTTTCTCCAAGATGGCCTCGGAGTTGGTCCCAGTATTTCCTCAGATGTGACGGATGAAAGGAGGGGTATCTGCCAATCATGTTTGGTACACTTTATGAGTGCCGTATATATCGATCCGGGTACGTAAAGGGAAGAATCGACGCTTTCTTTGACGGATGTCTGGATTACTGAAAGGTCTGCTGTACCTCCGAGCGATGCAGCACAACATTTGTACTCGATGTGATGGACTGAGTCTCCTTTAGTCTTCAAGATGTTAAGTTGGTAGTGCTTTGTGCTTACATATCGCCGAAGATCACGGTTCATGCCTTGGGTTTTTGAAGATAATGAAATGGAGCATGCTTCGTAATACATTAAGAGCTCGAAAATAGAATCATGTTGGAGTGGTGCTATAGCCATTTGGTAAGGAGCAGAAAACCTCATCTACTTTACTCGCTATCATCGTTGACATTGAGTGCATCGACATGACTGCCCAATTCTAAAAATTGCGCTAGTCGGGCTTCAACGTCAACCTCCACCAATCTCAGTCGTTGATGATCTCCTTCATCAGCCGGCCTAAAATACTCCTCTACCAAAACAGACCTCGTTTGCTGAATTTCTCTGAATAACTGGAGCATTCCAACAACATCAGACTTGTCTTTCATATCACTCCTCCCTACCGCGAAGACCCCGTATTGTGTTAACCAATCAGGCACGACTATGAATTTGAAAGTCGGTCGTACTGATGTAGCGGCACATCTATGTTCTGATAAAAGTTGCAGGATTCGTATGATCAATAGTCTCGTATGTGGACAACAAAATCTTTGATCTCCAACATCACCCCATATAGCAGCTTGGCTTGTCCTTAGCCAAATGTGGCGAAAACGTTGGAGTGAGTGAGCATGTATAAATCCTGTGGCATATCCGTTGACAAGGTTGGTATCGACGGGAGCAGGCTCGTCACTGCGTAGAGGAATGCTGGCGGTATCGATTTGGAGAATGCTCCCTAGGCTGTCATATCCGATCGACAAACAATTATTCCTTGCGAGATCCAATTCGAAAACATCACTATCGTAGAGGAGGGGGATGGCTTCGAAGTGAATTTGCTTATTTACGCGGAGGATGGAAGGATAAAGGCTAACAGGGACTCGCCGTCCGGTTCGGTCATGCCAGAGTCTTTTGATGGTATGTACTTCCCCAGGGGCTAGACAGAGAAGCTCTTCGTATACCTTTGTTCTCAATTCTTGCGGTAAGGCGAGCAGCGGGGATTGTGGCCAGCTCATGGCCATGCTAGCAGTCCCCTAGAATTATAGCAGAAGGATGAAGTGAACGAATACTGCTGTTAGCAGGTGGCAGCAGTGCCTGCAGGTTTGTCACGATGAGTTGCCGGAGCTCGATCTACATAGGACTAGGCCGATTCTGGACTAGTTCTACGGTGAGGCATAAGCGTATATTCTAGAATAGCAGCCCAACTCCATTGCTAAAGCGCTATCATCTGAATGTTTGCACATCTCCATTTCCATATCGCCTCGGTACTAAGAGATGGTAGTCTAAAGCGTGCTGATATGATGATAAGTTTGCCAGATGGGTATGTCCAATAGCATGCTTTCTGTGACTTCGCGCAAAGTACCGAGCGCTGCGGCTGCTCATGCAACTAAGAAGACTCAGCCCGGACAAGGCTGCAAAGAGCTGTTCATGACCTGAACCCATCTCATATCCTTTTACACTGTCTATATAATTTTCCAAATTATATTGATGAATGTAAGTATGAGCTTCGGCTTCAGCATATCCGACTTCTTCGCCCTCGGCGTGTTGGCCCTGAAGCTGTACGATGAGATCAGAGTAGCACCTGGGGCTTGCCGGGCTTTTGCAAATCAGCTCTTGTTGTTTCATCAAATATTAGACAAAATAGGCTGCCTTCGAGAGGAAACCGAACTTCTCGGAGCATCCGACCGGGTTGCTCTGAAGACATGTGCAGATAGCTGCAAAGAACTTGTATACGTACAGATTTATGGTGCTGCTTGTGTACCTACCGTATTGCTGAATCCTGGAACTATTCCTAGAACTTCTTCCGAGTCTAGTAGTTTGATTCTGCAGCGTGGGCCAGACGGCGAGGATCGATTTCTCAGAGCATGGCGTCAAAGATGGGGGGAGAGGAAGTTTGCTGCCAGAATTCCACAGCTTCAGCGAGCAGTCACGGCTCACATCCAAAGTCTGACGGCTTTCTATACTCTCATCATTCGGTACGTACAGTTTCATCCCTTTGGGAGCGATCATTGATCAATGGAATGGTTCAGCTCCGAACAGCTGAGGGTCTTTGCTTGCCAAGACCGATTGGAGACTTTACATGAACAAACCCAAGAATACCTCGAAGATACCCATAAGTCTATGAAGAAGTCACAGATACGACTCGAAGCCGCTTCCGAGCGTCTCGAGCGATCCCACGCGATAATGGAACGTCAATTGCAAGGTATCCTAGCCTCGCAGCAAAGACAGGAAAATCCAATTCTGTCACAGAGCCTTGACGTATCTTCTCCTGAGGGGCGTGAGACATGGATGAATCTAGGTAGACTTTTGAGAGCAGAGGGTATCACTCCTGCAAGAATTAAGCAAAACCCTGAAATTCTTGTCAAAGCTATGAAGACCACCTTACAGGATGACGAGCCATCAAATACTCCACAGTCTTACCATACAGCATGCGAGTCGTTGCCAAATCATCATTCCACATTCACAGATCTAAATAGCAGTCGCTCATTCGCGCAAGATTCAGTCAGCCTCCTTAGTTCTGCACCACCCCGCGGCTCATTCTTCTCGAACAAATTTCTGGAGAGACACGACGGGCCGGCACGTTCACTTGACCAAGATGCAAATGTTAAGGATGGATTACAATCTCTCCTACAAGGCATGGACGACTACCGATTGCATGATGGCCCTGAAGACGTCAATGAGTACAATGAGAATGAATTAGAAGGCTTAAACGAAGTACACGAAATAACGGATGAATTTCATGACGACAGAGCACCTGTGCAGTGGATAAAAGTTCCGGACGGGCTAGATCATGACCAAAGTTTTGGGGAGAGAGGGGGCACCGGAACGCTCGGGGTAGATCGCGAAGTAGAACAATGGACATTTTAACGACGGCTGGAGGCCTTCAAGGCGAGGGGGTAGGATTTCAGATTGTGCATTCCATATCTTGAAACTGATGAGTTACGAACCAAATCCAACGTTTTTACAGCAAAGATCGAACATAGGAGTCATCAAACACAACAACTAATTACCGCTATGATTCACTCGTCTATATAACGCCCAAATGCTCGCAATGTTCACAATACAAGTTCGCCAATATTCCACTTCTCATCTATAATGACCGAAACCGCATAGCTCGCATTCAAATCAGAGCGCATGCGACAATGCCAGGGGCTGCAAGACTGACCACGAGGCCAGAGGAGAACGTGACAACAGCACCCTGAAAGCTGAGTGGGCTGGAGCTTGTGCTGGGGGAGCCTCCAGTGGACGAGCCTGAGCCTTTGTTGGTGAAGCTGCCGCTGTCAGCGCCGACAGAAGAGCTCCCAGAGTAGCCGGAAGAGGAGCCGCTGCTGGAGGGTCCGCTGTTGCTGGAGCCGCCCCATGTGTACCCACTGCCGGGGGTATATGATGGTCCTCCGGTGCTGGAACCAGTCGATAAGGCTTTAACGCCAGACGCGGTGCCGGATGCCGTGGGGTTGTTGCCCGTGGAAGAGGTGGAATTGAGGGAGATGAAGCGGCCGCCAGCGATAGCGGGTGGCACAGTGCCTTGGCTAGAATTGGCTGCAGCCATCTTGTATGCCAGAGTGTTAGGAGACGGAGGCGGTCTGGACCAATCGTCAGCTATACGAACAAGATAAGATTATGGTGAGCTCCCGCTTAGTTGACGACCGTACCCATTCCCATCTGACAATGACTTCCCTTCCTTTGCGCGCAGTATACATAGATCGGCTTCGTGTCACTGACTGTGACGACGAAGGCCACAGGGCCGGGGCCTGCGCTCAGGGGCTGGAGGCCGGAGAAGACACCGCCGGCGAGTGGGTCTGCGAAGCTGCTTTGGACGACGGAACGGTTTTTGGGGAAGTAGCTGAATGTGAGGGTGTCGCCGATTGCGGCTGTCATTGTTGATGGGCTGAATGCGAGTTTGGCGTCTGCACCGACTGTGATGGGGATGTCGTGGCGAGGGTGAGGGAGAGGAGGAGAGAAAGGGGAAGGGTGGGGATAGTTGAGTGCTTTTTGTGGTTGATTATCTGGGAGTGTTTCGCTAATGGATGAACGAATGAATGAATGAATCAAGAATCAAGAATCCAATGTTATTCGGCAAAAGTCAAGTAGCTGGATAAAGTACAGAAACGACGTTGATGAGACCCGAATGAAATATACTCAAGGAAATATGCAAGATAGGAAAGTAGATCTGTTTGGAATATGGTGTAAAAATTAGCAGTAGTCTTCTATATTCTGATACCCAAACCACGTCCAAGCAACCGTAAACATCCTACATGATGAGACTCACAATACCTGCACGTACCACATGCATCCTTGAAAATAGCAAAACCCAGATCTAGCATAAGTAGCAATAAGAAACCAACCTTCCTACTACCAAGATACAAGATACAAGTCTAAGGTAGCTAAGCGCAGAAGCAGGCAAGACCTATTCTATGCTAGACCCTAATCGTCCATTTACATTGTTTACGAATGAACAAGCTGAACTCCGCGCGCGCGAAAGTATTCAGATATTGTAGAATAGCGGGATGTGGCTCTCTCTTGCCTCAGTAGGCCAGCGACTGGTCGAGGGCTAGGATTGCTTGGGGGTTCGGTTGCCCTATAGGGTATGATGAGGATGGTGTGGTGGTAAGCGCTAGGTTGTGAAGGATGAGATATGATGGTGGAGGATTGGATTACTGTTTTCGCTACGGAGGTTTTTAAGGGAGGGGGTTGGGACATTCAATGGGCATTATAGTGGATGGCTGGGTTTTAAGACGATGATATATTGGATGAGAGATTGAGTGTGTGGGACAGTGGAAGAGGGATGGAGTTGAGGTATCAGAAATTTGGATTCTCGCTAAGGATTGCTTGCTTATGATTGGTTACTGAAGCCCCACGGTGATGATTTGTCTGGGGATCGGATAAATGTCATGACTTGGAGTTCGTGGTAGTGGAGTACGGACTCAAGGCAGTGGATCACAGCAATGTAGACCGCATGCATTCAATGACCGAATCAAAAGCACCATTTCCTGCTCTACCATACTCTTGATTTCCTCGCCGTGTTCTGTGATTACTGTAACGTCATTGAAGCCTGAACCTCAGCGCACTAAGAGCCTATGTTTCTTTAAAGGTTCACAGTGCTCCGCGGCGCCGAGTATTTTTTCACGAGCATTTCCGTGTGGTCCTCGGTCTCAGCTGTCTGCTCGTTCTGCCAACCGCGCATCGAACGTTCCACTTGATCGACGTACGTGGCAGTCTTGAATATTGAAAGAATTTGATCATCGTGTGGTGTGTACCCGGATTCCATCAGCCTTCTCACTTCCCAGAGACTCGCGTTTGCGGCATCCACAACTTTTGGGTCCCCGGCAAAGTCTTTGCAGTAGCCCGACAGGGAGAGATCGGCACAATATATCCTCTTGATGCCTTTGATGCTAGAGAGTGCGCTCTTCAGATCGTTTGTGAGACCGCGAATGGACTCTGGCAAAAAGAAACTCAGGAATGCACAAATATCCCACATGCCGTCTTCACGGCCTCGTCGGTCTGCAGGTAGCTGGAAGGACAAGCTAATGGTTTCCAGATGATGAGCGCTAGCAAACAGTTGCAGCGCTCTTCTGACAAAAACTCCACCCTTAACCCCTGGGTTTTCCATTGTCCAGAGTGAGGTTTTGGTCGCTGCGAATGTAGGATGCGTAAAGTGAAGCTCAAGGTGGCGAATCATTAGTCTGTTCTGATGCCCTATGGTGACTAGCCAGTCAAACATGAAGATGTAATCGCAGCGAGGAAGCATGCATGCTTCTAAGACTCTCTGTGTAATTCCATCTTTTCTACATTCCTTAGGGTCGAGCTCGGACATCAAGGTTCCGTATTTGGTGTCATCGAAGCAGAAGACATGGCTGCTGTACAGGACTGCGGCCCCTTCGTTGTGGGCCTGCTGGCAAGTTCGCAGTAGTCCCGAGCCGTTGTTTATCGTTCGAGCAGCGAGATCACCTTGTCCACGGCGGCGGAAGTAGGTTGGATCTGGGTTGATAACATTGCCACCACAAAGCGTCTGAAACATCTCCCCGTATATCATAACTCGTATCTCAAAAGGGAGACCAAAGAAAGGGAAGACCATTTCGACTGTAGCTATTTCACCACAAGTCAGTCAGTGGAGATAAGTTTGAAATGAGGATACTGACAGTAGTATGACAGCCAAGGATCTTTGTAATGTGTGTTGGAACGAATGCTGGTTTTGTTGAAAAAGAATGAAATGGAAGAAGCGAGGTGACTAAGAAGTGGGACTTCCTTGGTAACGGGCTTTCTACGACACTAACCTATTTGGTTGCCTCAAGGCTCCAAAGCACGTGATGATGAGCGCTTTTACCCAGAATCTCTACTTTTTGGTGGGAGATCTACCAGTCACAGCTCTTCCCTAGGCAAACTTCTATGGATGAGTCTAAGTGATGGCACGTCCTCTGCAAGCCAGACTGGAATGTTGTCCCATCAACACCGAATGTATATTGGCCGGACAACACCACTGACCTCGACATAATAGACTGTTAACCGTCGATGACATAGCATCACTCCTCAGCAACGATAAAACCAAAGTCGTCACAAAAGGCGTCGTAAATCTACCCCAAGGACAGTCTATCACCAGGGAGAGCAACGGCTTTCAACACTCCAGATCAATTTGTCCGATCAGCCTGGCGTCGATCTTATTCTACCATCTCATATAACGATTTGGGCAAAGGACGTCAGCTCCGTAAACACGATTTGAACTCAAAGCCCAACAGGTACTGGTCCTGAATCGGGCTACACAGAAATGCATGTTCCTTGTGAGATAGGCTCCACCAAACGTAAAGGAGCAGGAGAATATGCGTAGATAAGAGACCCACGACATGAAAAAGCTCACCTACAGTTTAGCAATCAAGGCACCGGAGGAGCAGTCTGAGAGAGAAGCTGCCGCTAGCGGTGATGTGGATCATCGACGTACACCATCTGACCAAAGTGAATGGAATACTATACCACATGTGATGTAGGTGAGAATGGAATGGTACAACCTGAACATTTAGAGAAGAAGGCGCTGGAAATTGCATCGAGGCAACCACGCCATATCGATAGACGATCCGCACACAGTGGCACCGCTTTGACGGAATCCTCTGACAAAGTTTGTAAGGGAATCTCACAAATTTGGATAAGCTTTTGCAGAGGAGCTTCAGCTTTATACTGATATTAGTGAGGGCTTCGATCTTAGGTGGATGAGTATACTTGATGATAATAAAATCAAAGCCTCGCGCGAATCAGCAACCGTCTTTCATTCCGGTCGAATTAGAGTAATTCCGTACTTTTCCCTCTTTGCCGTTTATGATCTTTCCGGATGTGCTGTCTACACCGATCATAATCTTATCCGAGCCAGAATATGGTTACTTAGCTCACATTCTGCATGCCGGCCACTCAAAGGGAATTCGTCTCGAATCAATGTGGCCTCGTCGACCAGTATCTTATTTAAAAACCTCTTCAGACCGCTCCTATGTCTGGCACCCTTCAACCGCAGGTCCAAAACTCTCCAGGAACCGCCATAAAATCTTCTCCCTCCACCCTTTCTCCTTCCAATCATTGGCCTTTTCCCTCGGGAACGTACCCACAACATCAAGCACAGTATCATCATGCGCAAGAGTAGTGAAAACGTTATCATATCCGTCAAACTCGCCCAACTTCGCCACACTATCTTTCGCAGCTTCCACATCCTTTGCAGCCGCTGGACTCGGTAATAGAAACGGCTCCGTCGACGCCCTCTCCGATGGATGCAGACGGTGTATTGACGCAAAGAGCGAGCCAGGACATACACCAGCATGAATGCTCGGTATAGGTGACGGATCGACAACCTCGGGCAAGGGAAGGTACGGCGTCGGTCTAATCACACCACCATGATGTGCACAATCGCCGCCTAGAAACATGAACGTGTCCGGATCCGTACTAGTCCGACATAATCCGCACATATGTCCTATGGCGTGACCTGGCGTGTCCAAAAGGTAGAAACTCCCGTCGTCAAAGAAGTCGATCGCGTTGAACCGACCGAGCATCAAGCTCGAGTCTTGGAATGATATTTCGCGGAGTGTGCGCCCTTTGTATGCGCTTTCTGAAATTTCACCATTGGGATTGCTGGGAAAGCCGGGAAGGAGCGCCTCTTTGAAGCCAGGGCCGACGATTAAGTCAGTGGAGGGTGGAAAGGTGGAAGGATCGCCGCTGTGATCCCAGTGATGGTGGCTAGCAAAACCGTCAGCATCATACAGGATATATACCACATCAATCGCGTTGTCTAAAGAACAACCCAACTCAAATACCTCCATATAATACCCCCAACATCACCAAGATCCACCCCTCCCTCCCGAAGCATCTCCGCAACATCCCTCTCCACGCTAACATCCCACCCCCTCCCCTTAATCCTCGTCACCACCGCTCCAGGCCCATTCTCCCAATCCTTCCTAACGCCAAGATCGAACAGGAACTTACGATGAGAGGGCGGATGTTCGATGAGGAAGGAGAGGGCGGGACAGGTCAGGTGGTTGAAACCTGCATATAGGGGTTCTACGAAGGTTTGGGATGGGATGTTGGAGATGCGGGAGGTGGTGTCGATGATTGAGACGGTGACGGTGGAGGTGGAGGGGGGGATGTGGAGGGGGGGTGGGGGGGTGGGGGTGAGGGACATGGGTGGGGATTTATTGAATAGAGGGATAGGTAAATTCGTAGAATATAGGGACTATCCGTGGGAAACTTACTATTGTACAAGGTAAATTCTCACGCAAGAGGATCGAATTCCATGATTCCCCCACTATAGAACTAGCGCATTCAAAACCCTTGCGACTCCTTGGCGCTAGATAGCATGAGACCACAACTGCAGAATATAATTCCAAATCCAGCCTTTCACGCAACTCTCCAGTTATTCAGCAGCTTACCACAATCCACCCCGCCCCCCTGACATTACCAGTATACTCATCATATCATTCAATAGTACTTGACCTTCTGCCAAATCAAGCAGATTGAGAGCGTAAGATAGTATACCATCAAGATCTTACCTTACATGAATATATACATATGAGTACATGGTGTAATCGTATCCGTCTATCTTGTAGAGAAGTGAGACTGGGTATGGGGTTGGTGAAGTATTTTGTATCAAAGGTGAGTACAGGCCAACGTGCTAACAATTGCACATCGCGACTCTCGACACGGAAAATTGAAAGACGATGGTCAGCCTCCGCAACATCCTGGACAACCTGAACAACAGCCGCGATTGTATGTGATATACAAGATCCAACACACCATCTCTTGACAAGGATAAAACACCCCGAACACAACCCACACAGCCACCACCTTCCGCAGCCTCCGCAACATCCTGAACAAGGACCGCGATTATACACAAGATCCAACACACCGTCTCCACACAAGGGCAAATCACCCCAACCACAACCCACACAACCACCACCTTCCCCCCATAACTCACACCCCATCCACCCCCCCATCAACCTTCCTCCCCATGAAAACGCTATACTGCCCCTCCGCCCCCGCCCACACCACCACCCTCCCCCTAACAGCCGTATTATCCACCACCCTCGCCCTCTCAACCTCCTCGCACTCCTCCCCACCCCCCTGCCCCGCCTGGCCCCGGGCATTGAACCCCCAACTCCACGCCCTCCCGTCCCGCCCAACCGCAATGCAGTGATCCGACCCCGCAGCCGCAAACACCGCATCCACGCCCGGCACCTGCGTCGCCGCCTTTAGGATCCCCGGACGGCCGCGAGCGTCGAGAACGATGTCGTCGTCATCGTCGTTGGTGGCGGCAGGGAGGTTGTGGAGATCGAGACCGGTGGCGAAGTTGTTGAGACGGCCCCAGGTGAGGCAGGCGCCTGTGGCGGTGGTGGCGATGCTGTGGTGGTTGCCGCCTGCGATGTGCGTGATGGGGCCGTGGGCGCGGAGGCTGGGGACGAGGGTTGGGTGGAGGATGTTGAGGAAGTCGTTTTCGCAGGAGAGGGAGGTTATGCCCGTCTGGCAATAGTTATTCAAGCCCCAGGCGTAGACGTCGCCGTCTTTGTGGACGGCGAAGGAGTGGTCGGCGCCGGCGCCGATGTCGATGATGTTTTTTTTCAGGCCGATGGATTGGGGTAGGAGGGCGTTTAGTTTGTTTCGCTCGTTGATGCGGCGGCCTAGTTGGTACTTTTCTCCCATGCCCCAGGCTAGGACGGCGCCGGTGGTGGTTAGGGCGATAGCGTGGTTGCTGCCAGCGGCGACTTTGGTGATTTTGTTTGGTGTGGGGATCAGCGCTGGGAACCTTTGGATCCATACTGTGGGGGAGAATGTCGAGTCTCCGTCGACAGACTGTAAGAAGAGATTAGTGATATATTAAAAATAAGATGGATAGGGGCACCTACCTTGAAAGTTCCCCAGCCGTACAACAATCCATCGTCAGTGAGCGCAAAACTCGCATTATCTCCGGCCGCCACCTGAGCGAATACCGTGCCAGTAGGAAACAAAGAGGCGTCGATCTCCGTTGGCGTCGACTCTTTTGGATTGAGGCCACTCGCTTCATCTTCACTGTCACTGTCGCTCTTGTTTGCGTTCGGATCGACCCACGCGGCTTCCCATGTTGTATCTCTGCCCAGCGCACCGAGATCGTTCACTCCCCAGCTGAGCAATTTGTTATCGTTGGTCAGCGCAATGCAATGCATGCCGCCTGCGGCAATTTGCACAATGCCAGCTGATGAGAGGATGGGGTTGAGGCGGGGACGATAGACAGGGTCTGGCTTCGACCCGGCGCCGAGACCAAGGCCGCCCTGTTCATTGGTGCCGCAAACAAAGACATCGGTGACTTCGGTCGGAGGATGATTAAGTATGATCTTCGCAGCGATAGCTTTAGCTTTGGTGGTTTTCGCTTTGGATGCTTTCGCCGTGGCAGCTTTTGGTTTCGTGACTTTGCCAACGTTTCGTGTTTTGCGAGAAGTAGTAGCTTTTGTTTTATTGGTGACTTTGCGGTTGACATTCGTTGCTGGAGCCGAGTATGCGAAATTCTCGGGCTTCTTAACCGCTCTTGGAGGCTGGGTGCGGGTCATTTTTGGCTTGAGAGTAAGGCTGAGCTGTGAGAGCGATAGGTGTAAAAAATCAATACAATTGAATGAAAGAGGATATGCAGATACTTGAGAACTAGCCAGCTAGCTTTGAACGACTGAGAAGCAGAGGTGTTGGAGGAAATCAAGGTGTTGATGTGCTTTATGAAGTATACGAAGGCAAGGTTAGATAAGAAAAAGAGAGGAAAGGTTAGCTGAACACATCGAGCGACTCACATTAACATCATGGAAGATGGCTGGTCATACCTATTGTGTGCGAAGTGGCTGGTCGATATCTATTGTGTTAGATGGTGGCTGGTTAGGGGTCTATTGTCATTATGTGTTTCAAGTTTCCCATTGTCATTTCACTTCACTTCTTCTGTACCAAACGGGGCGTTTCCCACCCATCCCCCAATTCAGCACCAAGCCCCTTCACGCCTGCGCAAATAAAATGCATCCACTATTGATATTGTAGACAGCCAGGTTTGATGGAACTGTACATTCGACAATGGTAAGAGCTCAAAAAGCCAACGATTCGCACACTGAAAATCGCTTATAGTATCATGTGAACAACTGGTTTGAGTCTCCAGGCAGAACGGTGGTCTATACAACGTAGGAACAAGCTACCAACGCCTTTGCTACCAATGCAAAAAAACCCCAGTCTGTCTCGGTACGCCTGGTCAAGGGAAAGGCCGGCGCTGCGTAGTCGATCGTAATGCGCCGGGATGCTGCTCAGTATCAAAGCAGTGCTTCTTATGGTTTGATGAAATACAAAGGGAAGGGAGTGAGTAGCTGGTGATCACATGCGCCATCAGGACATGCTCCACCTCCTGCTATGTAGCCCTTTGGGAAAAATGGGCAGAATCGGGGACTGTCCAGAGGTCAAGAGTGATCTCTGTCAGAACACGGCGGCAAGTCCGCTCTTTGACTGCCTCTTGCTGAAACGTTTGCCCATGAACGAGTCATCTCTGCTAGACTGATGCTTTTGGAGGATGTGACGATTAGAGAGACTAGGCCCGCTCTCGATAGGACCTGGTGAATCAAGATCGAGGCCTCGTGATGACGAAGGTGGGCCGGATTGAAGCTCCCTAAGAGCATCTTCACCAGAGTATGAATTTGATATGCTTTGTGAAAGCGCAAGCTCTCGAGCGGTTTCGATGATGTCAAGCCATTCTTGTGCAGAAGCTGAAGTTGCTGAGCCATCAGATTTCGCACCATTCGGGTCTTCAAAGCTGAAGTGCTTGTCATGCTGTTGCCAGTATTAGAAAGCAACCCACTTCATTCGTTGTGTTCGGAGTACCTACTGTGTCGACGCACCAATACGTCAGGCCTTTCGGATCCTGTAGCTTTCTCCAAGTACAGCCTGCGATCAGCAGCGGTATTTCGATCTTAGACTTCTTCTCTTCACCTCCGGCCGCCACAATGATGATGCGAGCGCTAGATGTAACCATGACCAAACGCTGGCGTTTCTTTGGTGTATTACTTCCGAAAAATCTCGAAAACTTCCTCGGCGTATCAGAGTCACCCTTTTGACCGCCATTCTTGTCATTCGGACTATGTGGAGCTGGAGAGGAATTCACAAGTAGATTTCCAAGCTTTAGTATCCTTTCGTTGTTCCGGGTCAGTACGGGCGACCATTCGATGTCAAGCTGACTAGGTGGCGGTAGTTCGGTGATGATAGTGGGGCTCGGTCGTGGCGCACTGTTGCTTGCTCCCTCAAAGCGAGTGGCTGATGTGCTATGTGATGGTGCGATGTTTGGTGGTAGGCTGTTGCTGTTGTTCTTGATGTATGATCCGCCATTGGCCCTTTTTGGGTCTGCTATTCCAGGAGTGAAGCTCTTTAGCCTAGGCGCCTTTTGCTTCCATAGTCCGCGACCCCAGCTCATCCCATCAAAAAATTCGTGGTTCTTGATATGTTCAATCGACAGGCGGCTGGCTGGATCAAGAACGAGCAATCGTTCGACCAGGTCTTTCGCTACTTCCGGAAAGCCTTGAGGAAATTTGTAATCGAGGGCAACAATCTTTTGGAAAGTCAAGTACTCATTACCAGCTTTGAAAGGGGGTCGACCAGCCAAAAGTTGGTATATGATGCAGCCGAATGCCCACAAATCGCTGGCTTTACAAGCCCGCTTGTCAGTGAGGAGCTCGGGGCTCACGTATTCAGCGGTCCCAACAAATGAATTTGCCTTGTTGTCCTCGGACCCATCCATTGGATCCCCGGCGCCGGGGCCACTGTCGATGGCTCCATCTGCCGGAGGCTTTTTGGGCATATCGAGGATCTTGGCCGTGCCAAAATCAGTTATCTTAACATGCATCTGATCGTCCAGAAGGACATTCTCCGGCTTCAGATCACGATGTATAACCCCTCGCGCATGCATGTAGTCGATGGTGTCTAGGATTTCAGCACCATAGAACCTTGTGCACTCTTCATCGAATGTGGCCATCCGCTTGAGAACACCCAACAACTCTCCGCTACTGGCGAGGTCCAGGACAAAGTACAATGACAGCTCATCTTGGAAGGTATAGTAAAGTCGCACGACTCCCGGATGGTCGGTCAACCGGTTGAGCGTGTCTTTCTCAATGCTTACATACTTCACTTTCTTCTCTTTTATAATATGTTTCTTATCAAGCACCTTGATTGCATATTCCTTGTTCGTTTGTCTGTCTGTCGCTGCTATGACCGTACTGTAAGAGCCCTCTCCTAATGTCCGCCCGAACTGAAAGTCTTTTACGCCTTTCTTTATGTGTTTCAATACCGGTTTCCCATTGGGGTCCAATTCCTGGCGTGTTCCGACAGCGGCACCTCTTTCTTGCCATTCTTCGCTACTTTTCAGAGGTCCATCCTCCATGCCATAAGGCGAGCCTGGGGTTGGTGTTGCCGCAGGTGACCCCGAATTTCCGAGCTGTCCACCTCCCATGCCCCACGAGCTCTTGCGTATGGGCAGTACAGTGCTACCGTTATACGTTTGGCTCTGCCGATAGGCTCGATCTGTATGGGTTGATTCCATCGTAGGCACTCCAGCTTGCATTGTTGCCGATGCGCCTCTCGAACTCGTTCTCTGCGGCATGCCAAGCATAGACGAGCGCGATGTTTCCTTGTGTAACCGGTATGATCCTTCTCTTGATGGCTGAGTCCCATTAGGATTCGAGGGCTGAGGATACATACTAGAGACGGGACGAGTACTCGAACTGGGATGCCGCTGATTCTGAGGCATCATTGTTGGGTATTGAGGGAACTGAGCTTGCTGCTGGTCTTGGTAAGTCAGGGGTATAGATTGCCGATTCGCATGCCGCTGCGCATACGGTGAGAGCTCTTTTGGCTTGGGGACAGAAGGTTTTTCGAGCGGGCTGGGCTTCCGCTCGGGAATCGTGTCTGTAGAGAAAGTCCTTGGATCAAAGCCCATGGGAGATGGGGATCGTATGAACCCGTTGCCAGGCAAGGATGGCGCCAGTTGGGGACTTTGCTCGTCTTTTGGGCTACTACTGGTGAGACTGGAAGAGGGAAGCGGTGACAGCGATGGCTCTCGGCTTATACATTCTCTGGTCGAGCCTGGTGAGCCGCTGTCCGGATTCGCAATTCGCAAGCCGCCGAGCGATTGGGTAAGGTTCATGTTATTGGCCATAACGGTCTATTTGGTCAGGATCATGGGTGAGACGATTGTCCTGGGCAGTGGTTCCGAGAGACAAAGACTGGCAGCCCAATGCCACAAAGGAAACTCTGTGCAACATAGACTAATGGACCGGTACCTGAATGGCGGAAGTAATGTCAGTTGTTACGCACACCTCTACCTTACCCAATCCAGACTGGTTTACCGGCTGTCGATCTCTAGCATACGGTAACCAAACGTGGTTACTTTAGATCTTGCCCATAGATCTGTTCCTTACAACATACTCCGTCTGGTAGAGTTGGAAGCCGATATCCTGTTCCATGCTAGATGTTGACTGATGAGAATCAGAGGTGAAGAGCAACGTCTTCGGGACTTTCGATATTCCAAGGCGTGGCTGAAGCTCGTATTCATGCGTGGCCTCTGGCTAGGCAGCGACTGCCATGAGGATGGAAGTACGTCACGCTGCAAGCATCCGAGAAACCTCAATAGTGCCTCTTCATCAATTATCATCAGATTGCTACTGCTAAGCCCGGTCGTCCAACACTTCCTAGGATAGCTGCCATACCAGGAGCCAACCCCGGCCATCTATGATGTTGCTCGAAAAAACAGCTACGGCAGCTGAGCTGAGATCTCAGCTGTCGCTCTTGCATATTCTTATCTTTCCATTCTAGTATCTTCGAATGGAGGATACGATGAGCGAAATCTAGCTACATTGGCCGGTGCGCTTGGTGTCCCGAGTCGATCTTGCGTTTCCCATCATGAGCAGGAATCACAATTGCTCCTTCCCATGATCCAAAAACCAGTCATGAACGACCTTTTCTTGCCAGTTCATTTGTCTCCTCGTGTTGTTCGTATCTACACATACATCTCCTTCATTGGCAAAATGCTGCGACTGAACCCAACGCAGATTAGGCTGGACAAGCGAGACCTGGACTGGCATCTACCCCGTCATGCAGAGCGTCAGGCTCAGAGGTCTGCAGTGCCTCGGCGTGATATAAACGATGAGACTAAGCGAAACACATCAAAAGATCAACGACAGATTGGTTTCCCTGATTTCTTGCCGTCTCCCAGCATTCCTCTCTCGTCCATGTATATAGATCCCCACAATGGCCCTAACAGTGAAATCTTCTCGAATGACCCCGTCCCTCTCCAAGATCGAGTCTACTGGGATGGATTCTTTGCGCAAGTTGGCACTCCAACGACCCTACAAGCAGCTCCTACAGCTAGGGCTACGATTGTTGCCCAATCTAATGACTTCCTCAATAGCACGCATTCCGCAAGAGCATCTATTGAGCTGGGCTCTATATCCATGGATGATGGCTCGGACAACGAACAACCTGCCTCCTCCGATACTCCGAGCGAACTTCCATCTGCTTCAGACTCATCAAACTCGGCCAGTCATCGCGGCACAATGACGGCGGTGTCTGAGGAGCAGTTACCCTCGGAAGACGTGGGAAAGTCCTCGTCCTCCAGACAGCGCCAGTCATGGATTCCTTGGCGCCACAAATCAAATCAAGTACAGGATGGATTCCGAGCCTTGCTCGGTCATGTCAGTCATAGCTTGTCAGGCAGCATGGCTGTTGATGGACCCTCTGACCGTTACTCGAGCCAAGATAGAGAGTCATCAAGGTCCACAAGTGGTGACCTGGGTCCGGATCTGGATGATGGACTGTACGGTAGCCGTCGGGATAGAAGGACCTTTTCTGGAACTGAAAGCCGGGAAGTCACAGCAGAGGAGCATCTGGAGCCTCCAACATATAGACTTCCTTATCGGCCTGCTTCACCACCACCTCGAGCCATCGGACACCCACGTCATGTATCGGGGAGCCATCCAAGGTCTTCTCTGTACATAACAGAAGCCGCAGCATCAAGCTCTCCAGAGAGACGTCCAAGGACCCCACCAGACTACAATCCCAATGCTTTCGTAAACCAAGGTCTACTTTCTTTACCTCCAAGGCGGCCAAGAGCGTACAGACCTCGGAGTCAGACCTACTCTTACGCCGAGTCTCTAGACTTACCTAATTCCATAGTGCCACAGTTGGATGGTCCATCAACAGCTCGAGGTACTACTACTCGGCTTCCATCAGTGCGAGTATGTAACCCTCAAACTAATAAATGCAGTCCTCGTGCCCAGTCTCTGAGCCATTTTGGCACGAGAATACTACTATGCTTACCGAATACCACCAATGCTGACACTGCGATATGCTTAGGTATCACATCCGGCCAATCAAACAGAGACATCACCATTAGTCCCACTGACTAGCCATCAATTATCGGTCTCCCCAGCGCGAGCTCAGGAAATTCACCTGCCATCGTCGCCTCCAGCATTGCCAACGAATTGGGGGCAAAGCATCCTTGCCCCACCAAGATCGCCTTATAGCAACTCTTCACCAGCATCGCCCCATGACCCTATCGCGGATCCCAGCTATCGCTCGAATGGTAGCATATATTCATCGCACAGCCGTCCCTCATCTGTATATCGTCCCATCAATTCTTCGCCTGGCAGGAATTATAGCTAAAAATTAACACAGTCTCAACGCAACCTCAGCCCATATGCGGCTACGTTTTATCCTCAACGTAATGGCTCCACTCAATTGTTTCTGCCACCACCCTTCTCGGCAACCTCCCGTAACGTATCAATCGGCTCCGCCTATCCGCCATCCTCTCCAGCATCTCGACACGCTTCACCTCAGCGTCATCTATCAAACAGTATCTCCCCTTCGACTGCACAGTATGTTCATTCAGACCACCAGCCATCAGCAAGCGTCTCACCTACCGCTGCACCGCCTCCTAGGCGCATCGCAGTTTATGATGACCGCCTCTCTCCCTCCCTGCAACCGCAGACTCCTGCCGGGTTACCACGGAATGGCGTGCCTGCCATGTCAACTCAGAATCCATTTCATACTGCACCGATTGGTAAGTGATACCCCCTCGGCATAACCTCTAGGGGCATCTCGAGGTCGTACCCTCTCCATCACTGTCTCTAAAGCTGATGGAAAGCCACAGGTACCCTCAATAGGAGCAGGGCCGTTGATCGTTGGCAAGCTTTTGCTACGCCTACTAGGAGGCCCGGTGCTAGGGAATGGTACAACAGGGACTTTGGAAGACCGGAAGCGGATCAGGAAAATGATGGACGCATGACTGATCTGGAGAGAGGTGCGAGAAGGGGGATGCGTGAGGAAGGCTGGGTACCACCGCTGGGGGAGAATGAATGGGGTACTCCAAGTCCGTGACTGATTGGTGTTGCTGCTTCGACTCTTCTTGTTGGGCTTGGATGTTCGATTCAGGACCGCTGTGTTTGGATATCTTTTGTTGAGCAGACTTTGGGTTTGTGGGATGGAAACGGTGGTTATTTGTACTGCAGCTGGCTGTTCGGACGGTAATGGCTTTGCGGAATGAGCTGGGAGATGATGATGTCTGAAGGGGCTTTTGGACATTCTTTGCACAGCATTGGCTTGAAGGAGGGAACTGGGAGATGGTACCGAGTCAATGAACTTTGGGCGCTCTTTCGAAAGGGATTCGCCTGCGGTAGAGCTTTGGACAAGGAGGGCAGAAGATCATTGGCCTTGCCTATGCCTCGTTTTTCTTTGTAGGATTACGATAAGCTGATGTCTTGTCTTTGATATAGGAAATTAATGAACGGCGAATATCATACATGAGCTCCCCTTGTAGAGATCATTTACAAGCTCATCTAGCATGTATTAGTGCAACTCTCCATCTATCTGATTCTTCGCAAGGTATTCGCAAAAAAAAGCAAATGCTTGCATATGACACGTCTACAACATGATGTACAAAAGCCTGTACATGTCAGAATCCACCCATCGCACATGAAAGCACTCACTTCCGAATGATCAAGAGTGATGGAATCGGATCATCTCCCACAAGAATTTTTTTCCTTGGAAGACATCCTCTTGTGCCCCATCGTCCCATTCCCATTCCCATTCGTCATCACCGGCGCTTTCCCCTCTTTACTGCCCGCAGTTGCCTCCGGCATCAACGGCTTCCCGTCATCTCTGATACCCTTCCGACTCTTGAAGAACTGCGCTCCATCCACCAATCTCCGCTCATGATTGACCCGTCCATTGACGAAGTCCGGATAATTCAGCGTCAGTTCCGCGGACCCATTGACGATATGATCGGCCGCCTCGACACCCAGCATGAAACTATGATCTTGGTTACCGACTTCGTAGCGCCAGCTGCCGAAGCGGCCGCGGGAGTAGATGTCTTTTTCTTGGAGGCGGGGGAGGAGTTGTGTGAGGACGGCTTCGCGCTCGAGGGAGGGGGTCGGGTAGCCGTGGTCGAAGCGGCGGTGGTAGGTGGACACGATTTCGTCGGTGGGCTTGAGCATTTCGGTCGCGACGAGGCCTTTGATGCAGTCGGCCAGCATGTTGGCGTTGTCGACGGGCTTCAGGGAGGATTCGGAGACTTCGAGCATGATGGACCAGTAGGGGCCTTCGCGCGCGGGGGCGTCGGGGGTTTGTTGGCCGGAGGCGATTTGCAGGGTGGGCAGCTTTTTGGAGGCGGCAGGTTGGTTGTTGGGGGAGTAGTTGGAGAAGATGGTGGCGCGGTAGAAGGGGCAGTCGGGTTCGGGGAAGTAGAGCCAGCATTTGTCGCCTATGCGGGAGGGGCGCTCGCCGCGTATGCCGACGCCGATTATGTGGGTGGAAGAGTAGAAGAGATCTTTGCTGAGGGAGACGAGGGATTCGTCGCCCATCATTTGGACGAGAGAGTCGACGCCCATGGTGTTGACTAATTTCTCGTATTTGATAGTGTTGCCGTTTTCAAGGGTGACCTTTTTGGCGTCTGCGTCAACGCTCTTGACTGTGCCGTGGGAGCCGAATTGTGTCTTCTCCTTTGGCAAAGTGTTGGCGACAGCAATCCAGATGCTGCCCGTACCACCGTGTGCTGGAAAGCGGAAGGTGGCATTGGGGCCCCAGTTGCCGGCGGTTTTCTGCAAAATGACATTCTTGGTGACGGTCTTGAGATCAGGCGCAGCAACGCGCTCCCCGAGCCATTGGCATTGCATCTGTTTATATCAGCCTACTGCTTATTGCATATTCTCCGCCTTGCCCACCTTTGTCGTTGGTACAGCCCAGACCTTGAAGTTGTACGGTCTCATGAACAGATCCGCGATGCCCGTTCCCATCATGCGCACAATCCATTCATCAAAATTCTTCGGCTTTGTATTGGACACACGGGCTTCCAATGCTGCATCAATCATACCATCCATGCAGTCGACCTGCTCCTTCTTTGGCAACATGGATATGTTGTTCTGGAAAGGGTATGGTACCCAAAGATTCTTGCAACGAACGTAGGAAATACGCTGATGTGTGTACCAATCATCTGGCTTGGGCAACGCCTCATCAATGCAATCGTCGAAGTATTTGTAGTGGGAGAAGATGACGTGCCCGCCGACATCGTAAAGCTGGCGGCTAATCAGCATCTGGAACGATCAATTGACACGGCATTGGACGTACAAAGCCCTCAGACGTAATATCTGTAGATGCCAACCCGCCCGGCGTCTCATTGGAATCTATTATCAACCATGATGGGCCATCCTGCGCTATGCGTGAGCGTCGTCGCTACTCCGTGCCTGTGATGAACGACGCACCAGCTGATGGAGACGTTTTGCTGCTCCCAGACCGGTTGGACCAGCACCAATGACCAGTACGTCGACTGAGCTGCAGTTTTTAGCAGGGTTGCAAGCTGTATGGAAAGTGGCGACACCAACATATCTGATTTGCCCATCTTTTGTAACCGTTCAGCGCTTGAATCTCAATGAAAGCAATTTGGACAAGTGGCAAGCCAACGCTCTATTTACAAGTTCATAGAAACACAGTGTAGGATGAAAACGACAGTGTTAAATGGGACGATAACGTTGGGAACAGGAAGGATCGAACATGCAAATGGAAACATTGCTAGCGTGAAATCTATTTAGGGCAGCCCCTAGCGGCCCAGAGTCGCGGGGCGCTAGACTTATTCTAGCAAGGTAAGTTGCAGATCGCTAATCCGAATACGGCAGCTTTCGATAATATGTATCCAGCATGAAAACACTATAGATCGACCTACATCATGCGAAATAGACGGTGATGCATACGAAGAATGGCGAGATCCCTAAAGTGTCGCTGTCAACCGTGAAAGTTTTTCACGTACTTCAAGTTCGCGACAAGATCTTGCAGGCCCTTTACAACGCCATTATTAGCATATTAGAAGACGAGCGACTGATATGACACTTAATTGAACGTTCGGGGATAGAAGGTCTAGCTAGTGTAAGGTTTGACGACTTGGAATTCGTACGCTTGTTTGATCAAATGTGATAGGGTCACGATCCTTCGTTCCTGCAGGACTTGCTCATCATCATGATTGGAATGCTTGTGTAGGATTTGTGAATATATGTGAGCATCTCACGGAGACAATTGTTCATTCAAATTTGCCCATTAGACGTGCAAACATGGTCTCGTGCTATTGGAGATAGAGTATCCCGAAAGATCATTTCGACAGTCTATAACCTAGGTTTTTGGCTCTGGTTTGCTAGAGTTGACCTCATGTACTCGCCCGTTCCGATAGATTGCTTAGATAATAGACGATGACTACGCAATTAAAGCTCCCATACCGACACTGAGCACGACAAGGGACATCCAAATTCCAGCGTTCGCCACAACAAGAGTCGAGCCACCGGTGAACGCAATGGGCACGGGAGGGACCGGCATGGTTGCGTTACTGGCTTGTGTTCGTACCCCGCTCAAGTTCGTGCCCTCGTTGATACCACCAACAGGGGCGCATAGACGATAAGATAAATCAGTAACAACTGCATTCACGAGACCTTGTCAGTACGATCATACCCTGTAAAGTTTTCCTGGGATGGTGTAGGGGATACATACTTTCCAAGTCCGAGGGACTGCAAGTGGCTACCTCGCAATTACCGAGGATGATGGAGGCGGGTGGGTTGCAGAGACAGGATACATTCTGACTGCCACAGCCACCGTATTTATTGGCAATCGTGCAGTTTTGCTATTTTGGTGGAAAAGTCTCAGCGAGCCGTCCGATATAGGATCGGGTCTTGAAAACTCATTACTCACAGCACAGGCGGGATAGGTGGCGAGGTCGAAGATATCCTTCCCAGTAGTTGCTGCCGCAGCTACGGATGTTGCAGATGCAATAGCTGATGCGACGCTTGTACTCAAAATACTGTCGTTACTGTAGAGTGGCCCGCACAGTCGCTGCGCAAGGACTTCCGTGGCTATATTGCTATTGTTTCAGCAGAGCATTTCGAGTAGGGCAAAACATGACCTACCCTGATAGTCCGCAGCATTACAAGTAACCTTCTCGCAGGCGCCAGTTTGACTCCGAAAGTAAGCACCGCAAACGCATTCGATCTTGCTCGCGTCACAACCAGGTATGGTAGCTGCTAGGAATGGGGCTGTTCCGTTGGAACATATTTGCTGGACAGGGCTGAGTATGGTAGCAATGACTCGAGACCGATATGATCACTTACAGCGCAAATAGGGTATGTTAGTATATCGGAGGCATTACCAATCGATGTTGTCATTGGTGTAACGAGAGTAGGCACGGTGGGAGATGCGCTCGGGGATTGCGCATTTGCGATGGTAGTGAAGACAATGGAGAGTAATGTGAAGACTGATGCCATCTTTGATTGGCCTGTGAATGTTCTAGGGATTGATGAAGAACATTGGGTTTAGTGTGGGCAATGACTCTTATAGAGCGGTTGGAGCAAATACAGAGTTGGCGGATAGTAGTATGGGTGGCACGAGAGGTCGTCCCGTCATCGTTTTAATTCGACGCATTTCACCGATACGAGAGTAGTGACACACCTCTAAACGTTATTGTAGCTTGAAAGGAGAAGTACGAGTTCGTCCACCAGCATATTTGCAGCGCTTACCCGGCGTTGCTCGTAGATCACGTGTAGATCGCTGCAAGAGGTAAAGCTAATGCGAGTGTGCCTGCAGCACTGACTTCCATCGTGGGGATCTTGATGATCGATCAGATTCAAGAAGTGCAATGACCAAAAAGCGGATGTAGGGCTTTGTGTGATTGGAGATAAATCGTATCATGAAGAGTATGAGTTCCAAAGAGATCTACCACTTGTGAAGAGCTTTTTCTCTTCTATTGTGGCTGATCTCACGCGAGAATTGAGATCTTATATGTCGAAAGCAGCAAGAACATAAATGACACATAAATCCAATCGGCCCAAAAATGGGGCATTTGCCGCACAGCATATGTAAACATGTGACAAGAGAGTGAGGAATTGTGATCAGGGTCCTCGCTATAGTATATTCAGTTACCTGCCTCATTACCGAAAAGATCACGGTGGATATAATTGTCGAATTCGTTGAAAGGAACTTCTGCTAGTGAAAACCTACTCGAAATCGACGGTTTGCGTCCGTTTAGTTGCATCCCTGTCAGTGGACTTGGTCAGATGATGATCATCATAGCAACAATTGGATTTACCGCGATCCTCATAGGTACGCTCAAGGCTGTTGAGGTAGGCTGTCATGTTGAAATGATGGCATAGGTTCCTCTGAACATCTGCCCTAGTTGATCCCGGCCTTCACGTAATTCGATGTTGCGTGTCACTCTTTCTTCGTTGTGGCCGCAGAAGTATGGGACCTTAACCGAGCCAACTGTTTAGCGTTCATGCGAAGTGTTGTCCTATGACGCGAGAAGGAAACAAAATGTCCTCTTTTCATCCGCAGGACTGATGCAGATCCGATCTTCACCTTCAATCTATTGGGCAGATTGTAGTCACCCATTGGGCGAGATCGAAAGCTTATGAAATCCAATTGATAAGGAAAGTAGGAATACCTGATATTACCATCACCAAAAGCTAGCAAGGGATCCAAGTACCATCTGATGTATGTTGAACAACCAATTGAACGTAGAGTTGCTGGCAGTCGAGAATCACCTGCTAATTTCCTAATCTGTGATGAAGAAATATCGGCCTTCCTACTTGAAGGCGAGACGACTTGCATATCGGTAAGAACTCGTAGTGTTTCCCCCTTGCTGATTCTCCAAGGAATTTAAAAAGGTCTTTGCATAGCATACGAGTCATTAGCGTACGTATCCTTTATGAGGTTGAAAGACACTGACAAGCGATAAATGTAGGCTTTCCGGAGCTTGTATATACTGGCTCCATTGTCAGCCTGAATATCAAGTTTGGAACAGCGATCGCGGCCACGGCAGACCCTCATGGGTAATACACTAAACTGCGGAGTGTCAATATAACTGTCATTAGCTCATGCCCCGGCGTCCTGTGCCATACTTAACTTAGCAAATCTCAAAGACTGGCCGTGAGCAAAAAGGCATATTCACCAGTGCATCATGCTCTTCTTCGGAAGCCCAATCAGCCTGAGTCCATCAAAAGGGAGTTGGCATTTTGTCAGTATCGACAATGGCTGTTCCTCATAAATTGATCGCAAGTCAAGACGCAGTTAGCCAACAAACTTCGGTGAAAGGAGTGTGGAGAAGATTGTCCAAAGCCAACGAAGTATCTACTCTGAAAGCTCATGATCTCGTATCCCTTCCAGCTGGACACGAGACAGGGGCTGTCGTAGTGATCATTCACCTGCAACCCATCGATCAATGACAAGTGATGTTCCGAAGACCTGAAAGCCATCTAGGAAAATCGTTGTTGCCGTCTGTCACAGGGTGGTCTATCCCATGTCCTGGCAACTTGAGCACTCGTGATATCTCGCGACAAACCATTGAAATTCCAGACTGCGGAGATTGCCTCAACATGTCCCTTCCAATATGGCGTTCTTCAACAAAAACACAAGTTACCTAGCCTACAGCAGTACCTAGGTCTTAGTACCCTTCGTCGTCGATATTCGTAGACAGAAAGCTTCCCAAGTGGCTTCCTTTTCATCTGCGGCGCCGAAGATGCTTTGTAATATCCTATCCTCTGTCCGAGCACATAACCGCATCATGATACGACATAAGAAGCAATTCGCGATCAGGATGATGGACTTGAAGAGAAGCAAGATGTGTGAACTTTCAACGACGTGGATCACTCGCACTGGTTTACTGCATCGCTCAGCGATGGAGGTGGCTTCACTAGGCCCCAGTCGCTAAGGCTCTAAAAATAACCGTCCGCTCTCCATCTCGAGCGAATCCTCCGACTCCTTTCTCTGTAACCTCATTCGAACTTCCACGTCCAACAGCGCGGCCCGAACCTCGTGAGAGAGAGGACGACAAACGTCTTGCCCTACCATAGCAGATGCTTTCAGACTATTTCATCCTGTCCTGTTCCCAACATCACAACAGTCTGAAACCCCCCTGAGCATCGCGATCACGTCAAGGTTACAGTGGTCGGAAGATGGGCATTGATGAGACTGGCGGGCTGGAGATCCTCTACAGTGAGGCTGAGTGGTCCACTATCACCCGCGCAGTCAGCATCGTATCGTATCTCATCTCAGCTTCTGCTTGAGCCATCAGTCTTCCCTGTCTTCCTCCAGGATCATGTTGTACGGGGCTGAAGCTTAGTAGTATTCTCATCCTCGTGTTGCAGTGCCTCTTTTGACAAAAGTATATAACAACAGTCGCAGGCTGCATTCTTTCTTCGACGTGTTTGTATACCCAATATCTCCATTACTTCATTATCCCACGCTTCAGTTCTCTTGATTTTTCACTCGCAGCTTTAATCCCCACATTCTACCGCAAAAGCACTAGATCACATCATCTCTCCAACTCTACCATCCGTCCAAACCTCCCACCCTAACCCGCAACAATGCTCCTAATCCGCACCCTCCTAATCTCATCCCTCACCCTCCTCGCCGCCGCCGACACCACCACACCCGCAGCCCCCGCAGCCCCAACCATAACCAACCTCTCCGCCCCCCAAGTAAATCTCCTCTCCGACCTCTCCCTCTACCGCTCGACCAAAACCACCGACCCCGCCTACGCCGCCGCCCTCGCCGCCATAACCTCCGCAATCCCCACCTCCGCCCTCTCCCAGATCGGCGCCGACCCCACCGGTTTGATACAGAGCGTCATCACCGGCACCGGCACCGCGCTGTCGGACTGGTATAGCGCCGTGCCGACGAGCGCGCGGAGCGTGCTGTCGAGCGTGATTAGCGAGGAGGTGGCGATCGCGTCGAAGGATATCGCGAAGGGGCCGGCGCCGACGAATGGGGTTGGGGTTGTGGGGGCGGCGCTGGCGGCGGGGGTGGCGGCGTTGGCTGTTTTGTGAAGCGGGGGGGATGATGTATAGCTGGCTGCTGGGTTGTTATTTGATGAGAGTGTGAGCGGATATCCCTATGCGTTGGAGCTGGTGCGTTTCAGTCCCCAGTGCTTCGTGCTTAAAATTTCAATATACCGTGAGATCTTTTGAAAATTGAAGATAATTTTCGGTTTACCATCATCCCTAATCCTACAAGCCATCACACAAAAAATCTGCAACCATATCCAGATACCAAAACCTCCTACTGCACTTCCCGAACTCCCTCTGCAAAATCCAGCCCAAACCGACCCTAAGAAACCATTGCAATAGAAACGAACAGCTCTTCTCCCATATCAATATCCTCTCATACCCCCTCCCAACATCTCCTCACGAGGCCTTCAACCTATTTGCCAACGCCCCACTCCCACTCAGTCCCCTCGTCGAATATGCCCCACTCTCCACCATGCCCAACCACTCCCCAAAATCAAAATTAACCACCCTCAGCACCACCGCCAATCTGTCCACCAATACTCCGCTCCACTCCTTGCCCGTCAATGTACTCTGCTCCCCTCTTCCCCTCGAATTGCCATACGCCTGCTCTCCGTGTCCCGTATTCTCCAAAACGTCCAAGAGACCTTTATCAGCATTAGGATTGATGCTATGTTTTCGGATAACCGACATGAGCACGCTCGTAGCATTATTGGCCACAAGCGGGTTGACAGCGGCAAGGATAGCGTGTTCCGACGAGGTTTTGTTGAGAGCGGAGGCCCAGGCTCGGATGTGGTGGTGGACGGCATATACATTCCACGCTGCGTACCAGCCTGCCGCTTCGTACATGGTGATGCCTGTTACATTAGACCGTTGGGGTTGGATGCAAGTTGTAGAGTTTAGAGAGGCGCAGTCGAAGGGTTGGCATTTCGATACTGAGGGGGCCTTGGGGACGCAGCGAGCGCCGGCAGCTTGGTAGACGGCTTGGAGGAGGCACTTGGACCAGGATTCGTAGGGGGCGCAGACTTCGGGGGAGGTGAGGTTGTAGTTGTTTAGGTAGGCGGTTGTGTTAAGGGTTGTGTAACAGGGGATTGTGGGGGCGGTGGTGAGGTTGGTGCAGCTGGGGAGGTGGGCGGAGACGTTGGGGTGGGTGGAGATGTTGAGGCCGGGGGAGACGACGAGGGGGACGCCCGACGCTGAGATTGAGGTGATGAGGGTTGTGAGGGACAGGATAGTGAGCGTGGTGCTGCTGGACCTGTGCATCTTGTGGGGATGATGAGCTCTTCGCTGCGAAGAAGGAGAGGTCAGCTAGAGACCAAGGCATCGTGGGGTGGAGAAGTGTATATAAGCTCGAGTCAGGTAGAATGCCGACACCAAATTTTGCCGCATGAAAATCCGAAGAAGGGCATGTGCCAGACATGCGTAGAAACCTTGCTGTAGCCATTGCCGCGCTTGTGGGTCGGGAAGTTTGAACATTGGCGACAACGCGACTATAGGGAACGCTGCCGGCCAATCAGAGGAAACTTCGAACAAAAGTAGGCCATCTTCAGTCTTTCAGAGGTCCGTGGCATGCGGCCCGTTGTATGCGTTCGACCTTGCGCTTGATCGAGAAAAGCGCAGTCTAGGAATAGAACGAAAAGTAATGGAAAGGATAAATGACCCACCCATGATGATTTGAGTATTAGCCCAGACCTACTTATTGTTGCCGACTTTCGTCTCTAATCAATATCCAAGGCTGGCTACTCCAGTCCTTCGTATAAGATCGTCGATATCTATTAGCCATGACACGCTCAAGTTGTGTATGCTGTTTTCGATCACTGTGCCTGGTGTAAAGGTCGCGGATGATGATGGCTTGATCTGTGAGGAATTATCATCGGAGCGGAGAGTAAAGATCTTTCTTTCGGCACATGTAGGCGTTACGCCGTTGCAGGTACAACGTCTGACTTTTGGAGACATATTTTGACCTCGACTGCTGTGCTGTAAACGGGTAAGGCTGTGAGCTCTTTGATCCGAATTGCTAGAGAAGTGTCACCAAGTCTTATTCGACGTATTCCTGGTTACCTCGCGCGGCACCTTGGACTTGTGTAAGGATATGTCGGACGAGGACTCTTCTTGCTGTCGTAGCCCATCATCTTAAATGCATAGGTCCACCTTTTCCACCAATCGCAACCCAGTCTGTGCCTGCGGGGTATGTTATGAAGAGAGTAGCACTCCTCATTCAGTTACTCATTGCTCCAACAAGACAAGGCAGGCTTCGTAGATGGAGAGGACCGAGAAATTCCATTGAAATCTGCGGTTTTCCGATGGGAAGTTCCGCTGCGGACGCAATTGCACTTGGCGCGCCTGTCTGACATGGACGGTGAAGGACCAATCTTTCCATCTTTCCATCTTATGACCAGATGAGTACTCCGCAAGATCATAGGTCTCCCAATTGTGGTACCATGGCTAGGCGAAAGTTGCAGCGGTGTTGAAACATGGTTGGGAGGACGGGAGGATTCATATTCGGCTGAAATTGCCTTCCCCAGCCGATGCATTTAGCGTGGAATATTCCAAGGGTGGCACGGCTGGGGCTTGGGGAAGATTGTGGACACCTTCGGTCAACAAGAAGTCAAGAACACATCGCCAGCAATCTTTGATCAATGCCTACAACTCTCTGCGCCTAGTCGCAAAGGTACCCACTGTCACTTACTCACCCTGTTTCGAGCCGGTAGTCATCCACGGTCGCGGCCGTTCGACCTCCACTCATTCTTTGACGCCCAGCTACAGAAGGTGAACAACATGGGCGAGCCAAAGGAGTATACCGAGAAGGAGCGTATGTCTGCAGAGATTGTCAGATCAGGACCTGGATCGCCTTCTCTACCGGTTCTGCCCACCGTGAATCCAGAGGTCGAGAAGAGGGAGCAGCCAGCGTCAAAGCTCCATCCATCGTTCTACGTGATGTGAGTGTTATAAATGCCGTGAAGACGGCGCATTGGTTTTGGCAGCACGTTCCCAATGCTGATGCTTCCTTGCTACAGAACATGGATCACCTTGAGCTCCGGCATCATTCTCTTCAACAAATGGATCTTACACCCAAGCAGATTCCGTAAGTCACTTCGGTCACCATTGACACGACCTCGAACATACAGTATGCTGACGTTGTGCTACCAGCTTTTCGTATGCCCTACCCCTGTCTCTACCCTCATACCATACTGATCGTGGGACGACAGCCATCACGCTGACATGCTGGCATCTGACGTTTGCAACCGTCATGACACAGCTTATGGCGCGGACAACGAAACTCCTCGATGGCCGTAAAACGGTGAAGATGACGGGGAGAGTCTATCTACGGGCCATCGTACCCATTGGCGCCTTCTTCAGCTTGTCGCTCATCTGCGGTAACCTGACATACCTATACCTCAGTGTGGCGTTTATTCAGATGCTCAAGGTTCGTCTGCTATCCTGGGCTCAACATGTTCCGAGTTCTGATATCCAAATAGGCATGCACACCGGTTGCGGTACTGCTCGCAGGATGGTTGATGGGCATTGAGAAGGCTGATTTTAGAGTCCTGTTCAACGTATCCTTCATCGTCCTTGGTGTCATCATTGCCTCATTCGGCGAAATCGAGTTTGTCCTCATTGGAGTCCTCTTCCAGATTGGCGGCATCATCTTCGAAGCGATAAGGCTTGTCATGGTGCAACGATTGCTGAGCTCATCCGAATACAAGATGGATCCGCTGGTCTCGTTATACTACTTCGCCCCGATCTGTGCCTGTATGAACTTCTGTGTGGCACTAGTATTCGAATTACCTAGGATTCCCATGGAGGCGGTTTACGCGGTCGGCGTATGGAGGTTGGTGGCGAACGCAATGGTGGCATTCGCATTGAACGTTTCCGTGGTGTTCTTGGTACGGTCTATCCTCCACCGAATCGCTGCAAATATGCTGATATGCACAGATTGGCCGAACATCGGGCCTGGTCATGACACTCTGTGGCGTGCTCAAGGATATCCTCCTCGTTGGAGCTTCAATTGCCATCTGGGGGACCCAGGTCACGGCTCTCCAATACTTCGGCTACAGCATCGCCCTTGGCGGACTGGTCTACTACAAGCTCGGCGGATCGACCATCAAGACCCAGCTTTCAGAGATGAATCGAGCTTGGGCAGAATATGGTGCCAAGCATCCTGCTCTTCGGAAGCTGATCGTGTTCGGTAGCGTCGTCCTACTTCTCTTCCTCGTACTCGGAGGTCTTGCGCCTACGGTCGGCTATGACTCGACTTATCTGACTTCTGTCATCAAGGAGGGAGATAAGTCCAATTGATTCCATCATGGACGGCATGCTAAGACTACCGTCGAGCATTAGAACATTGCTAAGATCTGCTTCAAAAGCTTCTATCAATTGAGTGTACGATGTGGCTGATGTTTGGATCACGACGCAGCATGAGTGGCGTTGTGAAAGGCTTGCTGGGATACGATTCTTACAATTGTACTTTATCCTGCAAACATTGCATTCTTCTAACCCATCGCGAATGCGCCAACACCTCTGGCTTTAAAGCATGAGTGAAAGTGCTTGCACTGATATCAAGAGATTTAACACCGTGAGGATGATATCCCGATATGCCAGACACTATTAGAACTGGCATACTATACTTACACTCCGCCTGTAAGGTGTCGACGCAACTGTCAGAGCTGGCATACATGCCCTCAACCCATACGTCATCACCAGATTACAAAACCCACTAAGGTACTTACATAAACCTCGACGCAGCCCTCAATCTACAACGCTCTTCCCCCACAAGCTGCGTCTCCTGTACTACCCACCTTATCCTGGTCTCCATCCCTTCTCCCTATCCCCCTCTTTCCCCCTCCCCAACCCCTATGCCCCACTCCCCCCAAAAAGCCCACTTTCCATCCCCTACTTCCCCCAACAACCCCATCCCATATCCCATATCCCAACCCACCCCCACCCCCAATACCCTTCCCCCATCCTTTCATCC
>JAABUN010000997.1_pt1 | contig 67684 bp, 67 predicted proteins | sample 5559311 | NCBI WGS metagenome assembly JAABUN01 (sample SAMN10711877, study PRJNA513370) | rock metagenome | isolation source: Antarctica rocks | place: Antarctica: Victoria Land, Siegfried Peak sud | reverse complement strand
GAGGGACCCCTCCCCACCGCCTGCGGGCGGCGACCCTCCCCTAAAAGGGAGGGTGGGGGGTGAGGTGGGGGATGGGACGACGGGAAGGCGGGCGGTCGCGCGATCCTGCCGCAGCGGGGAACGCCGCTACGGGGCGAGGTGGATGGGCGTTCGGCGGGATACCTCTGCGTCAGATCCGGGGCACGTTTGGGATACGGGCGGGCATGGGGTGTGCGTGGGGCGGGGCGCGGCTCCATGGCTTCACCGCTCCTGCGCGGGGTGGGGCGGGGGCGGGGCGAGGTGGTGGGGGGGGGCAATCCGGCAAAACCGCTTCCGACTGCCCGTCGTTATCGGGTGCGTACGTCGCCTCCGTGGCGGGGGTGCGCGCGGTGACGCCGGGTGATCGTGTGACGCGAGGGGTACCATGATGATGCAGCGACGATGATGCAGCGATACCAGCGCCGCTTGCGGGCGGGACTCGCTTGGGGCGCGCGCGCCAGCGCGCCGCCACTGTTGCTCTGCCTGGCCCTGCTGGTCGCCTGTGGCGGTGGGGAATCCACGGTCGCCAACCGGCTGTCCGAGGCGAGCCCGACCCCGATCAGCGTCGCGGCGACGGTTGCCGTGGGGTCGGCGACGGCTGGTGGCGGGAGGGCCACCACCGCCGGTGGGAGGGCGACCGTCGCCAGCGCGACGGCACCGCCCGGCACCGCGCTCCCGCTCGCCACGCCGCCGACCGCTGCGGCGCGGACGCCGACGATTGTGCGAACGCCGACGATTGTCGCGGCGCGGACGCCGACGCTGGTGAGGACGCCGACGACCGCTGCGACGCGCACGCCGAGCGGGACGGGGCGGGTGCTGGCCCCGCTGGTCGGTGGCCAGGCGTACAGCGATCCGCAGGGGCGCTTCTCGCTGCTGGTGCCGCCGGAGTGGATCCGCATCTCCGACCGACCGGATGTCGATGCCGCCTTCACCGCCGGGGATGATGCGACCGTGGCGGGGGTGAAGCTCGGACCCGCGCCGGGCGTGACGCCGGAGCGCTATGACGAGTTGATCGAGGGCCAACTCCGGGGACTGGCCGGGTACGCGCCGATCAGCGCCGAGCGCGTGACGATCGGCGGGCGACCGGCCTACCGGCGCGTCTTCCGGGCCACCGTCCAGGGACTCGGGCTGCAACTGATGCGCGTCACGATCGTCGCCAACGACACGGCGCATGTGCTGACGTTCAGCACCCGAGCCGATTTCTTCGCGCGCTTCGAGGCGACCTTCGACGGCATCGCCGGCTCGTACCGACCGTAGGTGGGCGCTACGCCGGTCGCCCAGGGGCGGACGCTGTGCGAGGTGCTGTCATGCCCGTCTCGGGCGGCGCGTTGGCCTCGGTGGGGGGCGGGGGACGCCGGTGCCACGAGGGCGACGACACTCCTGACCGCCCCTTGCGGCTGGATCGGGAGGGGTGGGCCGCTTCGTCTCACCCCGGCAGTTTGAGGTCCGCGCCCTTGAGGGGGAGGCGCACTGGCTGGCCGGTGCGCGACGAATGGTAGATGGCGAGGATGATCTCGAGCGCCTTGCGCGCCTCTGCGCCGGTGACCGCCGGGTCGCGCCCCGCGCCCACCGCCTGAAGGAACTCCTGGATTTGGAGGTGGTGAAAGCCGGAAAAGCCGGCACGATCGGTGTCCCCGGCCAACGCGGCGACGCGCTCCACCGCGAAAGGGTCGATGTGCGACTGCTCGCCCTCGACCGTCCAGAGGTCGTTGATGCCCTCGGTGATCTCCGGCTGTTCCCAGACGCTCACGTAGGCGTTGCTGTCGCCGTGGACCGCGACTTTGAAGCCGAGATCCGGCTTCACGGTTGTCGCGGCCTGGATGAAGCCGAGCGCGCCATTTGCGCAGACGACCGTGGCGACGACGGTGTCTTCCACGTCGATGTAGGCTCCGTGCTGGAGGGTGGCGTACTTGCCGTAGATCTCGGTGATCGGTCCCATGTACCACTGGAAGAGATCGATCGCGTGGACCGCCTGGTTCATCAGCGCGCCGCCACCCTCGGTCGCCCACTTCCCGCGCCAGGCATCCCGCGCGAAATAGGCCCGGTCGCGCGCGAGGCGGGCCTGGCATTCGCCCATCGTGAGGCGACCGAGCTTGCCGTCGTCGATCGCTCGCCGGATGCGCTGGGCGGCGGGCCAGAAGCGCCGCTGGAAGATCCCGCCGAGCTTGATGCCCGCGCGATCCGCCGCCTCGATCATCCGGTCCGCATCGTCGAGATCGATCGCGAGCGGCTTCTCGCAGAGGACATGCACGCCGGCCTCGGCGGCGGCCACGACGACCGCCGCATGGGTGGGGTGCGGCGTGCAGACGCAGATGGCTTCGACCAAGCCGCTGCGTACCAGCGCCTGTACGTCGGTGAAGACGTGCGGGACATGGTGCTGCGCGGCCAGGGCCCGCGCCCGGCCCTCGTCGATGTCGCAGCAGGCGACGAACTCCGATTCGGGCAGCTCGGCCAGGGCCTGCGCGTGGATTCGCGCGATTCCGCCGCACCCAACAATGCCCGTTCGCATCGGTCCCTCCGCTCGAATACGCTCCGCCCGCCCGATCGGGGGTCGCTCGAACTCGCCGAAAACGCGCGTGCGGTTCGTCATGGGAAAATTGTCGTCGCTATGCGGATAATAGGGTAGTCAGCGGGGTGGTGTCAAGCCCTCGTCGGGCGGGGTATAGGCGTGGGCAAATCGTCGGCGCGAGTTCTTGACGGGCGGAACAACAGCGGGTATCATCACGATGACGGAAACATGTTTCAGATTCCGCTCTTTGGGGTGCCATGGGCGTCCCCGAGTCGGCGCGCATTCCGGCGCGTGCGCGAGACCTTGATCCTCCTGGTGAGAGGGGTACGATGGCACCCAACACGTACGAGAAATCGGGGTCGGACCTCATCCTCAGCACCCTCGACAAGGGCCTACATGTCCTCGAAGTGCTGGCGGGTATCGACACCGACGACGGCCTGACGCTGACGGAACTGGGCCTGCTGCTGGGGATGCATCGCACCACCCTGCTCCGCATCCTCACGACGCTGCGGGCGCGCGATTTCGTCACTCGCGACCACGCGACGGATCGCTACCGTGTCGGGCTCCGCGTCCTGACCCTCTCGGGCGCGGTCCTGCGCCACCTCGACATCCGCCAGATCGCTCGCCCGGTGTTGCAGGAGTTCTGCGCGCGCATCGAGGAGTTGGTCCTCCTGACGGTGCTGAGCGAGGACGCGATCGTGACGATCGACCGTTTCGAGGGCCACCCGACCCTCTCGTTGCGGACCGTCCCAGGCGAGCGGCGACCGTTGTACTGCACCGCCGCCGGGAAGGCGCTGCTGGCGAACATGCCCGACGCCGTGGTGCGCGACATCCTCGCCGCCGGGATGCCGGCGATGACGCCGCGCACCATCACCTCGCCGGAAACGATGCGGCAGCAGTTGGTCGAGATCAGACAGCGCGGCTTCGCGTGGGACGATGAGGAGCGCATCGAGGAGCTGCGTTGCGTGGCCGCCCCCGTCTTCGGCCATGACGGCGTGGCGATCGCCGCGATCAGCGTGGTGACGTTCGCGATGCGCACCCCCTGGAAACAACTGCTCCAATTGGGCGACGATACCCGCCATACGGCGGCGGAGGTTTCGCGGCGGCTCGGGCACACGATCGGCCAGCCAAGCCAGAACAAGAAGGCTTGACAGTTCGATTTCCGGGGTGTATGGTGCGGATGTTACACACGCTTTTCGCATCATGCACATCAGGGTGGCCAGGGCGCACTCGGCGAGGGTGCGGGCCACGCTATAGGGGGGGGTAGGGCATGGCATCGCGGACTACGACAAGTCGCCGTCGCTTCGTGTCTCTGGCGGCGGGCGCGGGCGCGGGCCTGCTACTCTTGGCGTGCGGGGGCGCGTCGACACCCCAGGCTCCCGCCATCGGCGGCGGGGGCGGGGCCTCCACCGCCCCGAGCGGCGGGGCCTCCACCGCCCCGAGCGGCGTGGCTTCCGCAGCCCCGGCCTCCTCGGGCGCGGCGACTGGCAAGAGTACGGTTTATACGCTCCTCGATAAGACGGTCGCCGACACCGGCGCGCGCGACGCGACAACGGTGTACAACACGGCGCGTGCGAGCGCGGCGCAGATCGTCATCGAGGATGCCGCCGACGGCTGGGACGCCAAGGTGCTGCCGCAAATCAAGGACAAGAGCCTGCGCTGGAGCGGCAGCGGCTATATCCCGTACTTCGACCAGTACAAGCGGATCAAGTCGGGCATGGTCGCGCCGCTCGACGACTTCCTGAAGGCGAGCAAGGTGCCCTGGGCGCAGAAGCAGAAGGACGGCTACTTCACCTCGCGCGTCTACGACGCCCTGTTGCTCGATGGCAAGCAGTACTACATCCCGATGAAGATCAATGTCCACATGGCGGGCTGGCGGCAGGATTACCTGGAGGCGGCCGGCTACCAGACGATGCCGAAGACCTGAGATGAAGTGGACCAGATGCTGCCGAAGATCAAGGCGGCGACGGCGAAAGACAATGTGATCCCCATGTCCCTCCAGCGCGATCTCTGGCGCTCATTAGGCACCACCTTCGCCACGTTCACCGAGAAGATGACGGACGACCAGGGGGTCTTCCGGGTCGAGAGCCCCGAATGGCTCGACATGATCGGCCTGTTCAAGAAGTGGATCGATGCCGGCCTGGCCCGCTTCGACACGACCGAGAACGCGGTCGATGCCTGGCAGAAGGGCAAGTACGCGATGGCGCTCACCTCGCACTCGTGGGTGCGCCTCGGGCGGCAGGTCTGGGGGCCGGACAAAGTCAAGGGCGGCGTCCCGCCGCAGGCGAACGCCACCGCCCCGCCGCGGACGTGGTGCCACGTCGATTCCAGTTGCGTCTTCGTGAACTCCCCGAACCCGCAGGAGACGACCGACTGGCTCCTATCGATCTACGGGCCGGAGGGCACCCCGGCCGAGACGTGGTTCAAGGGGACGCTGGCCTTCTCGGGTTCGCCCACGTATCAGACGATGGTCGACAAGCTCGTCACCCCGAATGCGGCCATCAAGGAGGTCGCCGACGTGCTGGCGCTCCTGCCGAACACCACGATCACGAATATCAACCAGGCGAACGGCTTCGGCATCGCGCAATTGAAGCTGGCCCCCTGGCTCGACCGCTACTTCAAGGGCGAGCTGCCCGCGAAGGAGGCGATGACGAAGTTCCGCGCCGAAGTGGACGAGGAATTCGCGAAGCAGAAGGTGTAGCGGGTCCACCGCTGGCGACCAGGGCGGCGGCGGCGAGGCCCGACCGCCGTCGGCCGACCGTTGGAAAGGTGACGAGCGGCGATGCGTATGGACACGCGCACCAAGACGGCGGACGTGCCGACGACGAATAACGCGGTGAAGTGGTGGCGGGCCGTGCGAGGGCTGCGACACGAGGCGCGGGGGCAGGCGCTGGCGGGGTACCTCTTCATCGGGCCGACGGTGTTGCTCTACCTAGTCTTCAATGCGTATCCCCTGGTGCGCGGCATCGTGATCGCTTTCTCCGATTACCGCTACCTCATCCCCGACTACGCCCCCTTCAACGGCATCGACAATTGGCGGGAGATGGCGCGCGACGCCACCTTCTGGCAATCGCTGGCACGCTCGCTCGAATACACCGCCATCTATATCGTGCTGAACTTCGCGCTGGCGCTGATCGTGGCGGTGCTGATCACCGAGATCAAGGGGAACCGCGAGGCGAGCCTGTATCGCGCGATCGCCTACCTGCCGGTGGTCCTGCCGATCGCGGTGGCCGTGCTCGTCTGGAAGCAGTTGATCAGCCCGCAGTTCGGCTACATCGACCACGTTCTGACCACGGTCCTGCGCCTCCCGAACATCCCCGATTTCACGCGCGACCCTGCCTGGACGATCCCGGTCCTGGCGACCGTCGCGGTCTGGAAGGCAGCCGGTTCGAGCGTGCTGCTGATGCTCGTCGGCCTCTACAGCATCAACAGCGAACTGTACGAGGCGGCGGAACTCGACGGCGCGGGCTGGTGGCGGCGGCTCTCCGCGATCACGATCCCGCTGCTGCGACCGACGTTCACGCTGATCTTCGTCCTCGGAGCGGGCGTGCTCGGGGCGGTGGAGGAGTCGCTGGTCTTCTTCGGCATCACCGACGCCGGGCCGTTCGGCGCGGGCCGCCTGATCGGTCGCTACGCCTACGAGACGGCCTTCCTGCAGGGGGACCTCCGGTGGGGCTACGCGGCGGCGATGAACCTCACGGTCGGCTTGATCTCGATGGCGATGTCGGCGGTGATTTTTCGGCTGCTACGGACGGAGAAGGGTGGATGACGAGCGGGATGACGAGCGGGATGACGAGCGCGCCACCGACCACCGGCACCACGCCCCGGAGGACGCCGCCGGGTCAGCGTTTCGCGCGCCTCTGGGGGAAGTACGCGCCCAAGCTCGGCCTGCGGCTGATCCTCTGGTTCCTGCTGATCTTCTTCCTTCTGCCGCTGGTCTGGGCGGTCACGGCGTCGCTGAAGTCGCGCGTCGAACTTTACCAGACCGACCCGCACTTGCTCGTCTGGCAACCGACGCTGGCGAACTACACATTCGCGTTGCGTAAGCTGCAGAACTTCCCGGCGTTCTATCGCAACAGCATCATCGTCACGCTCGGCGCGGTGGTCGTGCAGACCACGCTCGCGACGCTGGCCGGCTACGGCTTCGCCCGGCTGCGCTTCCGGGGGCGCGATCTGATCTTCTACTCGATGATCCTGTTCATCTTCGTGCCGCGCGCCGGTGGACTGATGGCGCAGTACGAGTTGATGAATTTCCTCGGCCTGCGCAACAATCTTTTCGGCCTCGTCCTGGCCCTCTCGGCCGGCCTCGCGGTGCCGACCTTTATTATGCGCCAGGCGTTCCTGGGCCTGCCGAACGAGTTCGAGGATGCGGCGCGGATCGACGGCTGCAATCGCTTCCAGATCTTCCGCCACATCATGCTGCCGCTGGTGACCGGGGCGATGGTCGTCGTGGCGCTCTTCGAGTTCATCCGCGTCTGGGGCGAGTATCTGCTGACCCTGACGATGATCGACGACCAGCAGAAATACACGCTCGGCATCGGTATGGTGCAGCAGTTCTCGAGCGCGACGCTGGAGTTCGGCACCTTCACCTCCTACGGCGGGCAGGCAGCCGCCTACGTCATGGCCGCCGCCCCGGTGGTGCTGTTCTTCCTGGCGTTGCAGCGGTGGTTTGTGCGGGGGCTCCTTTCGGGGCTGAAACTCTGAGGCGTGCGTCGGCGATGGGGTGAGCCAGGGGTCGCATCGTTGCCGGGGCGAGGAAGGGAAGGACGATGTTGCTCTCCTATAGCACCTGGGGGATGCCGACCGTCCCGATCGATGTGGCGGTCGCCCACTGCGCGGCGCTCGGTTTCGACGGGCTCGAACTGACGGTCATCCCCGGATGGGCGACCGATGGGGCCACACTCGACGCGACCGAGCGCCGTCGTATCCGCGCGTTGTACGACGACCAGCGGCTCGACCTCTGCGGGCTGTGCGCCAACACCCCGCTCCTGAGCGCCGATCCGGCGGAACACGGGCGGAATATCGAACGCTTCCGCAGCTATCTCGACCTGGCCGGTGAGTTGCAGCGGCCCGGCGAGCGGATGGGAGTGAGCACCACCTCCTCGGGACGTCCGGAAGACTGGGAGGGGGTGAAGCACCAACTGCTGGAGCGTTTCGGCGCGCTCGCCGACGATGCGGCGGCGCGCGGTGTCGTCGTGACCATGGAACCCCATGTCGGCACGGCGCTCCACACGCCGGAGCAGGCGCTATGGCTCCTCGATCAGATCGCTTCCCCCGGCCTGGGTCTCCACTTCGACATGAGCCATTTCAACGTCCAGGGGTTGGACATGCAGGCGGTGATCGCTGCGCTGGCCCCGCGCAGCAGTCACACGCACGTCAAGGACGAGCGCGGCGTCGTGCCCGACTTCGAGTTCCTGATTCCCGGTGAGGGTGAGATGGACTACGTGGGCTATCTGACGGGGATGGACGCGGCGGGCTATCGGGGCCACATCGTCGTGGAGATCAGCATCATGGTGCAGCGCCGCCCCGATTACGATCCGCTCGCTGCCGCGACGCAGTCGTATCGCGTACTGGCCCAGGCCTTTGTCGAGGCGGGGCTGACGCGCACGCGTCCGGCGTGAGACATGGACCGACACGGGCGATCACCCGATATTGGGGACGAGCGGAGGCGGGGGTGCCGTTGGACTGAGGCCCCGCCGGGCTCGCCCGCCGCAACGGGCCTTACGTGCCATCGTCCCGGCTGAAGGCACCGCCACGAAGTCCGCCTGCGCGGACTGGGGGGCAAGGTGGGTGCCACCGCACGTCGGCGTCGGCAGGGCCCGCGCGCCCCGCCGCGCGAGAGGTTCATCGCACCCTCCTGATCGGTCGCCCCGACGCGCCCCATAGCGCACAAGGGTATTGTGGAGGGTCGCGGTTCGTAGTCGGCGGGGGCGGGCCCGGCTCCACGTACATTTTGCGCCGCACGTCGCACGCCGCACCGAGTGCGATTCAGCATCTTGGACGGTGGAGACGCGGCCGGTATGGCCGGTTATCCTGGCGTGGCGGGCGCGGATGCGGGGGTGGCTGGGCGAGCGCCCGCTGCGAAGCATCCGCGCCTTCATGCATCACAACCTCTCCCACATGACACGTCGAACCGCGCCCTGTCTCCCTTGCACCGTACGCCGCCCTGCCGCCGCCCTGCTACAATGACGCTGCGAACCTCGTGGACAATCCAAGCGATGTAGCAAGCGACGTAGCAGAGGAGGGGGCCATGACCATCCTTGTTGTGGGGGCGACCGGGCGGCTGGGCGGCGAGATCGCGCGTCGGCTGCTGGCGGCGGGGGATGAGCCGGTGCGTATCCTGGTGCGGCCCGGCGCGCAGTATGACGAGTTGGCCGCACTCGGCGCGTTGCCGGTGACGGGCGACCTGAAAGATCGCGGCTCGCTCGACGCGGCGGTGCGCGACGTGGCGACGATCGTGACCACCGCCAACTCGGCGCAGCGCGGGGGCGCGGACAGCGCGGAGGCGGTCGATCAGCAGGGCAACCGGAACCTGATCGACGCCGCGCGGGCGGGCGGCGTCGGGCACTTCGTCTTCATCTCCGCGCTCGGTGCCGACGAGAAGAGCGCGGTCGGGCTGATGCGCGGCAAGGGTATGACCGAGCGCGCGCTGCGCGAAAGCGGCATGGGCTACACGATCCTCGCCCCGAACGTCTTCATGGATGTCTGGGTGCCGCTGGTTGTCGGCGGGCCGACGCTGGCCGGGGGGCAGGTCACGATCGTGGGCGAGGGGCGGCGGCGGCACGCGTTCGTCGCGATGGCCGATGTCGCCGCGATCGCCGCCGCGACGGTCGGCAACGCGGCGGCGCGGGACGCCTACATCCCGATCGGCGGCCCGGATGCCGTCTCCTGGCGCGACGTGATCGCGACCTTCGAGCGGGTGATCGGTCGCCAGATCGCTGTGAACAGCGTCGCGCCCGGCGCACCGCTCCCCGGCTACCCCGAGGTGATCGGCGGGCTGCTGACGGCGATGGACACCTACGATTCGCCGCTCGATATGACCGAGACGGCCCGCACCTTCGGCGTGCGTCTGACGTCGCTCGAAGAATACACGCGCCATGCCTTCGGCGGGGCCGGGGCCTGAGAGCGCCGGGGTGCTGTGCGGCGCGGTGCGGTGCGGCGTGGCCGCTCATCCGCCACCCGGCCTCCGCCACTTGTCGCCACCACGCTGCGCTTCGATCGTGGCGATGGAGCGACGCGACGAGTGCGCGGCGGCGGGCGGCTATTCCTCTTGCCAGCGCGCCGCGCGCAACCCGCCATGCAGCGTTGCCACGAGCGCCAGCGCCAGTTGCGGCACGAAGAGGAGACCGATGGTCCGCTCCGGGCCGATCCGTTCCAGCAGCACGCCCGCCAGCGCCACCCCGAGCGGTTGGCTCCCCCAGACGATCAGCCGGAAGACGGCGTTCACCCGCCCTTGCAGGCGGTCGGGCGTGGCGGCCAGCCGGTAGCGATACTGCGTGGTCATGTAGATCGGCACGATCACGCAGGCCGCCGCGTTGGCGAGTCCCAACGCCAGCGGGGTCGGGGCAAACAGCAGGAAGAGCCAGGTGAGTGCCCAGAGCCAGGCCGACCCGATCAGCAGCGGGCCGAACTCCCAGCGTCGTTGCAGCCAGGGGGTCAGCAGGCCGCCGACGATGCTGCCGAGCCCGGCCCCGGCGAAGATCAGCCCGATCTCGAACGCGGTCGCCCCGACCTGCGTGCCCAGCACGATCACGATCAACGGGTAGCCGATGCTGCAGACCATCAGCCCGCCGGTCAGCAACGCGACGGAGCGGAGCAAGGTCTGACGCCAGAGCCAGACGACCCCTTCGGCGATCTCCTCGCGCAGTCGTCCCGGCACGGTCGTCCGAGTCTCCTGGAGCGGACGCCGGATCAGGAGCAGCGAGAGGACCGAGAGGGTGTAGGAGATCGCGTCGCCCACGAACGGGACCGCCGCCCCCAGCCCGTACAACGCGCCGCCAAGCGACGGCCCCAGCGTTTGCGCGGTGGACGAGGTGACCTCGTTCTGGGCCAGCGCCTGCGGCAGTTGCGCCCGCGACACCACTTGCGGTAGGCAGGCCGCTTCTGCCAAGCTGAAAAAGAGGTACAGCGTCCCCTCGACCAGCGAGACGATCCCGAGTTGCGCCACGGTCAGCCGGTCGAGGGCCAGCGCGACCGGGATACTCCCCAGCGCCACCGCCCGCCCGAGATCGCTGATGATCATCAGGCGCTTGCGATCCCAGCGGTCCACCAGCGCCCCGGCGTGCAGGCTGAGGAGCGCGAACGGCAAGGCCCGCAGCGCGCCGACCAGCCCCGCCTGCGCGGGCGAACCGGTGAGGGCCAGCACCAGCAGCGGGAAGGTCAGTTGCGTGATCTGCGAGCCGAACGAGGAGACCGCCTGCCCAGCCCAGAGCAGCAGGTAGTCGCGGTTGTGCCACAACGGCGCGGGTCGCCCATCGCTCGCGCCGCCCGCCGGGTGCGCCGCCGTCTCGACTATGTTTTTTGCCACGAAGAAGCCCCCAACGAATGTCGGGGAGGGGAAACCTGTATCGGGCGCCCGCCCCCGCTGTCCCTGCGCCGCTCGGTCAGGACAGCGGGAAGCGGCTCATTTCGAGGAACCAAGCGGCCGGGCCGCCGGGGGGATAGCGCATCGTCGTTACCTTGGTGGGGGAACGTCCACGAGTGCGGAAGTGTAGCAAGATTGAGGGTGGCGCGGCGACTGTCCGGAAGGACAGGGGGCATGGCAGTGGGTGCGGTTCACCGTCCGGCGCGGCGAAGGCGCGGGCGGTGCCGACCATGGCAGAGCGGAGCGGGGCCTCAAACGCCTGCCACACCGCCCCAAGCACCCGCGCACGGCGTTGAATCGCACCCCATCCTAATCGACGGCGGCGACGGCAGCGTCCCGTGCGCGAAAATCGTAGCCGCCGAGGAGCGCCAGGCCCAGTAGCCCCGCCGTCGCCAGGAGCGCGCCGCCCAGCCAATACAGCGGTCTGATGCCCGCCACATCCACCAGCACGCCGCCCACGGCCAGCGACAGCAGCCGCATCGCGTTCCAGGTCACATCCAGCAGCGCGAAGACCCGCCCGCGCATTTTATCCGGCACGGCCCCCTGGATCGTGGAGTTGAAGACGACCATGCCCGTCGATGTGTTCAGCCCGTAGACGAACAGGATCAGCAGCGCGACCGGCAACGGCGTGAACACCGCGATCAGCACATCACCAAGCCCGCGCAGCACATACGGCACGAACAGCCAGCGGGCATCGCGATAATCCGTCGCCAGGGTGTTCGGGACGAGCGGGCCGAGCAGCGCCCCCAGCCCGATCGCCCCGATGAGCCACGCGAACCCGGCGGGCGGCAGCCGCAGATGCTGCTCGGACAACACCACCAGCAGCGCCCCGGTCGCGCCCACCGCGAACGACGCCAACCCTTGCACCAGCAGGAGCCGCGACACGAAGGGGTCGCGGGTCGCATACGCCAGCCCGGCCCGCGCCTCCCCGAAGAAGTCCCTCAGCCCGCGCTTCGTCCCCGCCCCGAGTTCGCCCGCGTGCGCGGGGATCGGCAGCAGCAGGATGAGCGCGGCCGACAGCGCGAACGATGCCGCGTTCACGGCGAAGGCCGCGCCCGTCCCGACCAGCGCGATTAGCCCGCCTGCGAGGGCCGACGCGAGGATCTGCACCAGCCGCCCGGTGGACCACGAGACCGAGTTGGCCGCGAGGCGCTGATCGGGCGTGGTCAGGGAGGGGATCACCGCCTGCACGGTCGGCCCGAAGAAGGTGCTGCCCGCCGCCAGGCCCGCCGCGACGAGATAGGCGTGCCCAACACCCTGTGGCCACACCAGCGACAGCACCAGTGCCGCCCGGAACAGGTCGGCACCGATCAGGACCGCCTTGCGGCTGAAGCGATCGATGACGACCCCGGCGATCGGCCCCAGGAGCAGCACCGGCACGATCTCGGCGGCGACCACGCCCGCGACCGCCACCCCCTGCCCGGTGAGCCGGAAGACCAGCACCACCAGCGCGATGTAGTGCAGGGTATCCCCGAAGTTCGACAGGAGTTGCCCCAGCCAGAGCGGGAAGTAGGTGCGGCTGCGGATGACCCCCATATAGGCCCTGCCTACCCCGCCGAGGCGCCCCGCCAGCGTCGTCATCGTCGTGCCCCCTTCCTGCTCGATGGCAGGATAACGCAGTTCGCCCGACGCGGCGAAGTCGGGCATGGTGCACACCTCTCGCGCTCACCAGAACCTATCGGAACTCGCCGCCGAGGTGCCACCGCCTCGCCGCCGCCACCCGCTGCCGGACCCGCGACGAGCGCTGCGCCACGCGATCCGCAATTGTCGCTGCCCTGGCTTGGCTTGCAGGGAGATTTGCAGCGAGGTCGCACCTTTTCTGCACAGATTTTATGGGATGACTTGTGCAAAGTATTGACGAAATAGCGGAAGAGGCGGATAATATGTCCATGGTTGGGAGCGCGGTGTTCATTGACCAGTCACCGTCTCCCCGTTGCACCGAATCAACGCAGCTCGCCTGGACAGTGAGCATGACGGCCGGATTCGGGTCCGTCGTTCGCGTACGGTTGACCTCCGCCTCGTCAGCGGGGTTCGTGGGGCGCAATACCGCCCTGGAGGAGGGACATCGCGTTCGTCGGCCAGAACTCCGTGCCCGTGTGCGGTGCGTTCTGGCCGAATCGTCTACTTCACTCCGACAGGTACACCCTTCCATGCCACAGAACACCGCAGAACCACAACGACGTGGTTCCGTGGTCGGAGGTCGCCGAAAGCAGCCGTCGCTTGGTCGCACTACACCGGGAGCGGACACATGAACGAACTCACCGCTGGACAGTTCCAGATCGTCTACAACGCCTTCTCGTTCACTATCGCCGTGATGGGCGCGGCGACGGTGTTCTTCTTCCTGGGGCGCTCGCAAGTCGCTCCGGCCTATCGGTCGGCCATTACCATCACCGGCCTGGTCACGCTCGTCGCCTGTTACCACTACTTCCGCATCTTCAGCAGTTGGGATGCGGCCTACACGACGCTGAACGGGAAGATCGCCCTGACCGGCGTCGCGTTCAACGACGGCTATCGGTACGTTGACTGGCTGCTGACCGTGCCCCTGCTGCTGGTCGAACTCATCCTGGTGATGCGCCTGTCGCGCGCCGAGACGGTGACCAAGAGCGTCAGGCTCGGGGTACTCGCGGCCCTGATGATCATCCTCGGCTATCCGGGAGAGATCGCGACCAGCAGCGGCACGCGCTGGCTGTGGTGGGGCCTGGCGATGATCCCGTTCGTCGTTATCGTCTACGACCTCTTCGTCGGCCTGAAGAAGTCGATCGATTCGCAGCCGGAAGCGGTTCGCGGCATGGTGAGCGCGGCACGCTGGATCACCATCGTCTCGTGGTGCTTCTACCCCATCGTCTTCGTCTTCCCGATGATCGGCTTCACGGGTGGCGCGGCGACCACGGCGGTCCAGGTCGGCTACACCATCTCCGACATTGTCGCGAAGGCGATGTTCGGCGTGTTCATCTACATCATCGCCATTCGGAAGTCCGAGGCGGAAGTGCTACCGGCCGGGATGGAAGCGCTGGCCCCGGCCCAGGCGGGGGTTCGCTAAACGACCGACAAGCCTCGTCGCGAGCGGTTTCGGCGGGAGACGGCACAGTGCCGTCTCCCGCCGTGCGATCCGCGCGGCTGCGTCTCGGTTCATCAGCGGAGATCATCGCGGAACTCAGCCTCGAAGACCGCCTCGTGAGCGCTGCTGCTCCCCTTCGACAGAGCCAACCTCGTGCCGCAACGTCTCCACCGTCTGTGGCGGGGTTGTGCCCGCGAGCGCCCGTTCCAGGGCCTCCAGCAGGCGGCGTGCGTTGGCTGGTGAATGCAACAGATGGGCGGTTTCTTCCAACGAGGCGAGTTCGTCCGCCGCAATGAGGGCGACCGATGCACCATTGCGCCGAGTGATCAGCACCGATTCGCGCTGCTCGGTCACCTCATCGAGAAGCGCGGCCAGGCTATATGATACTTGCCGGGCCATCTGCGCCTCTTACATGCTACGTTCTGTCAGCGCCTGTGACCGCTCGGGACCGTTACCAGCCCCTTTATAACTGTACTGTTTTCCTGTACAGGTTGACGCGACACAGATCGAGTAGTCCGCCCGTGGTTGCGGTTCGATATTTTGCGCGGTAAGGGTAGGCGGTGGCGCGGGCGCTGTGGCAGGCGGTTGAGGCCCCGTTGCGCTCTGCCACCACCGCGCCTCGGGGTGCGGCGGCACCACGAAACCCGCCTGCGCGGGTGAGGACCGTCGCCGGTACATCGCCTCCTAACCCATGCAGATGGGTTTCGTGGCCCGCAGGCCCCGAGGCGCGGTGGTGGCAGAGCGTAGCGGGGCCTCAACCGCCTGCCCCCTCGTCATCACCGTCTGCCCTCGCCGCGCAAACCTCTGAACCGCACCTTCCTCCCATGCCCGAATGGCGACCCCGATCTGCCTGTGCTATAGTGCCGGGCGCGTCGCTCTGCCCACACTGCCCGGTTTGCGGCATGATCGGTGTCATGGCGCGACTCGCCGTTGGCGACGGTCGTAACAACCGTAGCAGTGGTCGGGCGTTCTATCGGTTCGCGCGATCCGGGCGGGCGCGTCGGCGGAGCGATACCACGACACCTCATACGCGACGCCGCGACAGCGGAGGGAGCAACAGGAAGTATGCGGTCGGAGTTTCTGATCTTCGGCAGTCCGCGCATCGAGGAAGAGGACATCGCGGAGGTCGTGGCGACGCTGCGTTCCGGGTGGATCGGCATGGGGCCGCGCACCCTCCAGTTCGAGCAGGACTTCGCGGCCTACGTCGGGGCGAAGCACGCCATCGCCGTCAACTCCTGCACCGCCGCCCTCCACCTCGCGCTGATCGCCGCCGGGGTCGGGCCGGGTGACGAGGTGATCACCACCCCACTGACCTTCGCCGCGACAGCCAACGTCGTCGCCCATCTCGGCGCGACGCCGGTGTTCGCGGACGTCGACCGCCGCACGCAGAATATCGACCCTGCGAGCGTCGCGGCCAGGATCACCCCGCGCACGAAGGTCATCCTGCCGGTCCACATGCTCGGTCGCGCCGCCGAGATGGACCCGCTGATCGCGCTGGCCCGCGCGCACAACCTGAAGATCGTCGAGGATGCCGCGCACGCGGTGGAGACGATCTATCGGGGTCGCCACGCCGGCACGCTCGGCGACTTCGGCGCGTTCAGCTTCTACGCGAATAAGAACGTCACCACCGGCGAAGGCGGGATGCTGACGACCGACGATGACGTCGCCGCCGACCGCATCCGTACCCTGCGCCTGCACGGCATCAGCAAGGATGCGTGGAAGCGGTACTCGGCGGAGGGGTTCACTCCTTACGAATTGATCGAGCCCGGCTTCAAGTACAACATGCTCGACCTGACCGCCGCGCTCGGCCTGGGGCAGTTGCGCCGCGTGGAGGAGAACTGGGCGATCCGCGCGCGACTGGTCGCCCGTTACAACGCCGCGCTGGCCGCGCTGCCCGGCCTCGGTATCCCCGCGACCGCGCCGCTCGGACCCGGCGACCGTCACGCCTGGCACCTCTACCCGATCCTGCTCGACCTCGACCGGCTGACGCTCGACCGCAACGGCTTCATCGACGCGCTGAAAGCCCATAACATCGGCAGTGGTATCCACTACACCGCCCTCCATCTCCAGAGCTACTATCGCAACCAGTTCGATTATCGGCGCGGCGATCTGCCCGAGGCGGAGTGGGTCTCCGACCGCACCGTCTCGCTGCCGCTTTCGCCTGCGATGGGCGACCGCGATGTGGACGATGTGGTGGAGGCGGTGACCGCGATCCTGCGCGAGTACGCGCGCACCGACGCGCCGCCACCCGAGGACGCGTGAGGCCCGATACGACCGCGCGCGGCGGCGGGCTCGACCTCCTGCGCGACGAGCGGTTGCGCGCGTTGCTCGATCGCCCCGCCATCTTCAATCTGAGCCAGCTCGCCATCTCGGGCGGGCAGCGCGCGACGAAGCGCTGGGCGCAAGCGTGGCTCGACGCGCGCGATGGCGACCACATCCTCGACGTCTGCTGCGGCACCGGCGAGTTCGCCGCCCTCTTCCCGCCGCGCGTTACCCCGTACAGTGAGGGCGTGGGGGGCTACCTGGGCGTGGACCTGAACGAGCGCTATATCGACTACGCGCGCGAACGGTACGGCGAGGTGGCGGGGCGGGCATTCGCGGCGGTCGATGCGACCCAGCTGCGCCTCGCGCCGGACAGTTTCGACCGCGCGTTGTTCATCAACAGCATGCACCACTTCCCGGACGAGTTGAACCGGGGCATCTTGCGCGAGGTGGCGCGCGTCTTACGACCGGGCGGTCGCCTGATCGTGATCGACATGGTCGGCGACGACCGGCGGGCGGCGCAACGTTTCTTCCTCGACCGGGATCGCGGCGAACAACTGCGCCCGCTCGCCGCGCAACTGGCGCTGCTCGGCGAAAGCTTCGCGATCGAGCGGCATGATACGTTCGATAGTGGGTTTACGCCGCAGACGATTGTCGCCGCGCGAGTCGTGAGTCGTGAGTCGTGAGTCGCGAGTGGCTGGGTGGCGGCTGGTAGTAGTCAGAGGGTACGGGGGCGTGAGAGGGGAGACGACGGGGATGGGGCGGGAGGGGGGGGCAATCGACCTGAGCGTGGTGCTGCCCTGTTACAACGAGCGCGCCGTGATCGAGGAGAGCACGGCGGAGTTGGTGCGCGTGCTGGAAACCACGCGGCTCGCTTGGGAGATCATCTTCGTTGATGACGTGAGCCGGGACGATACGGTCGCGCGGGCCGAACAGCTCTGCGCCGCTGACGACCGTCTGCGCCTTATCCGACACACGCGCAACACCGGGCGTGGACGCACGGCGACCGATGGCCTGCGCGCGGCGCGCGGCACGATCGCGGGCTTCCTCGACATCGACCTGGAGGTTCCGGCGCGCTACATCCCCTCGGCGGTGGAGGCGATTCGCGCGGGGATCGATGTCGTCTGCGCCTGGCGCATCTACCTGCCGAACCTGCCGCTCCTCCATAGGGAGATCCTCAGCAAGGGCTACTCGCGGCTCGTGCGCGCCCAACTTGGGTTGCCGCTGCGCGACACCGAGGCGGGTTTCAAGTTCTTCAATCGCGAGCGCATCCTGCCGATCCTCGATCAGGCGCACAACTCGGGCTGGTTCTGGGACACCGAGGTGATGGCCCGCGCCTACTTCGCCGGGCTGCGCGTGGCCGAGCTTCCCGCCGTCTTCATCAAGCGCAACGAAGTCCCCTCGACCGTCCGCATCATCCCGGACACGCTCGAATACTGGCGACAATTGCGGCGATTCCGTCCGGTGGCCCGACGCCTGCGCGCGGAGCGGCGCTACAACGTCGGGCCGGACGGCACGGGCCTGTGGGCCGCGCTGATCGACGATCGCCAGGCCTGGGGCGAGCCGCCGCCCACCTTGAGCATCAGCGACATCGCGGGCGACACCCGGCGGTCGTAGGCGGTCCATTTCACCCGCTGTCGTGGTGGGAAGGCCGCTTACGGGGGGCGGATTCGACGTTGTGCGCGGCGCGATGGCGGCGCAGGAAGGCGCGGATGCTTCGCGGCGGCTCAGCATGACAATTCCGTTTGCGGTGGGCCATGTACCGACGTTCGAGTCGGTCGCCACTTGCGCGGACGGCCGACCGCCGAGGATCGGTCATGCTGAGCCGCCGCGAAGCATCCGCGTCCGCCGCCCCAGGACAGCCCGTCACACCGCGCCAAATCCCCGCGCACAACGCTGAACCGCACCCCACATACGGGTGGTGGGGCAAGGTCGGTCGAGCATGTCGGGAGCGCGTATTGCCGCGCCAAACTCGCGTATGTATGAGCCGCAGCAGTCCCATCTCGCCCGATATCTCGCCCATTTTCCTCTTGACGCCCCCTGGATCATCGGGTATCCTTCGCCCGGTCGTCACGAACGTCGCCGTCGGGCAGCGAATCTGCGCCGCCGGGGACACAATAATCTCCCGACTCGGGAAAGCAAACGCGTTCCGGTCGGCATATGCCCAGGCATCGCCGCGCCTTACCCGACGCACAGCCTCGCTGCTGCGAAGGGTGGGTGGCTGTTGCGGGGCTGGAGGAGGCTGCGCGTGCGTTCGCCACGCACCATGGGGATACTGTTCCCTTTTCTCGCCCTGTCCCTGATTGTCGCCCTCTGCGCCACGCCCGCCACCGCCGAGGCCCGACGCTCGAACTCCCTGATCAGCGCCCCCGATGGCACCCTCTTCCTGCTGTATGGCGACGCCCGCCACGCCAGCGACCCCGCCACCCTGGCCGCCCTCGGCATCGACGAGCAGAACACGCGCGTCGTCTCGCAACGCACCCTCGAAGCGTTGCCGCTCGGTCTCCCCCTGCCCACCCTGCGCAACGGCGACCTGGTCGCCGGTCCCGACGCGCGCCCGTACCTGCTGCTGCATGGCCTGCACGCCATTCCCGAGGAGGAAACCTTCCACGCCGACGGTTGGGGGGGCTATCGGGCCTTCGCCGCGACGCCGGTGGCGCTGCTCGACGATGACCTGTTCGGCGTGCTGCCGCGCCGCGCGCCATTGGCGGATGCACGGCGTACCGGCCCCGGCCTGTTCGAGTGGGGGAATTGCACCTGGTGGGTGGCCCAGCGCCGCGCGGTGACCTGGCTCGGCAATGGCGGCGAGTGGTACGCCAATGCGCTGGCGCAGGGCTACGCGGTCGGCGACCGACCGCTGCCGGGCGCGATCCTCGTCCGTGGCTCGGCCGGGGGTGGCCTGGGCCACGTCGCTTACGTCGAGACGGTGGATAGCACTAGCTTCACCGTCAGCGAGATGAATGTGCAGGGGCTCGGGGTACTCGGCGCGCGCACCTACGACCTCGTCGGCAACCCGCCGCCCGGTCTCATCGGGTTCATCTACTGGCGTTTCGGCGAGGAGCCGTCCGCCACGGCGATCGAGGATGACGCGCGTGGCGGGGGGAGCCAACTCGGCCCGAATGTCATCCCGTGATGCAGGTGCCGGGTGCGGAACCTGACGACCGACGACCGACGACTGACGACTCGCCCCCCTTACGCGCTCGCGGCGGCGATCAGGGCCGGGATGGCCGCGAAGTCCGGGTGGTCCCCGGCGTGGCGGAAATGGTGTTGCCAGACCCTCCGCCCGCCAATGAAGGCGAAGAGGCCGGGCATCAGCCGGGGGTCGCCTTGGGTCGGCCCCACCATGTTCCCCTTCAATGTGGCGCGCACCCCGCAGGCGACAACCTCCGGCGAGAATAACTGCCGCATGGTGCCGCGCTCGACACCGAATGCGCGATAGAGGCAGGTGTCGGGGTCGGCGACCGCGCGCGCATCCGGCCAGAGGGCAGCGAAGAACGGCTCGCCTTCCTCGACCGTCCCTTGATAGGCCAACACTATCGTCGGGTAGTTCGGGTTTTGCTCCGCAGCCCGGCGGAAATCGCGCACCGTCTCGCGCGCGAAGGGTCAGCCGAAGTGGCGCAGGAAGACCAGCAGCGTCGGCCCCGCGCCGAGTTGGTCGCGCAACGTGCCCGGTCGTATATTCGGCCCCGCCACCGGCGTGTCGAGTGTATCTATGTTCGTCCGCTCGTTCCCCTGCATTATTCAGCCTCACCTTTCCAGCGCTGACAGGCTACGTCGCAGCACATTCGCTCATTGATTGCAAAAGCTGTGCCGCTGTTGTGCGGCATTGAGCATGGGGGCTAACCCGCCCATGAGCCTGGCGGCGGCGTGACGGGGGGGGTGGCGGGTGGGCGAGGTGTGATGAAGCGGGGACGGGCCACGTCCCGAGGCCCCTGAGGAATAACCGGCCCCGGCCCATGGTTAGCGAGGGCAGGAGGATCTGCATGGTGCTGATCGCCGCCGAACCGGCCACGCGCAACCCGCACGACCCGATCCGCGTCCTCGTCGTCGCGGCGTACCCGATCGCGCGCGCCGGGTTGGCCGCGCTCCTCGGCGGCTTCGCCGATCTGACGGTTGTGGGGCAGGCGTCCGGCAATGGCGCGTGGTCCGCGCTGCTCGACGCGAGCGCGCCGGATGTGGTCCTGCTCGATCAGGCCAGCGGCGACGAGGAGGCATTGGAAGGTTTGGGGCGCATCCTGACGGGCCGTGTGGGCGTCGCGGCGCTGGTCCTCGGCGCGGAGCGGACGGAAGACGCGCTCCTCGACGCGCTCGGCGCGGGCGGGCGCGGCTATCTGCCGCGCGAGAGCAGCGGCGAAGAGCTCGCCGCTGCGGTGCGCGCGGTGGCCGCCGGGCTGATCGTCCTCCACCCCGATCCCGCCATGCCCCTCCTCGAGCGGATCCTGGATCGCCCGCGCCCTGCGCTGGCCGAAGCCCCCGGTGAGGCGCTGACGCCGCGCGAACGCGAAGTGCTCCAGTCGCTCGCCGGGGGCCTCACCAACCGGGCCATCGCCCGACGCCTCTCGGTCAGCGAGAACACGGTCAAGTTCCACGTCAGTTCGATCCTCACCAAGCTCGACGCCGCCTCGCGCGCCGAGGCGGTCGCGCTGGCGGCGCGGCGCGGGTTATTGCTGCTCTGACACGCTGGTTAACGCGCCCGCCGCCGGACCCAGCCGTTCGCCACCTGCTGCCAGCCGATGTGCCGGTGGTAATCCGCCGCCAGCGGCGCGGGGCCTCGACCGTATGCCATCCCGCCCCAACTACCCGCGCATGGCGCTGAGACGCACCCCTCCGACCTTGGACCTTCAACCTTCACCGCCCTTAACCTCGCCGTTTCCGAAAGCGATAGACGACCAGGAACCAGAGGTTCTTGAATCCGTCCTGCCAGGTGAACAACTTCGTCTCGCCGATCCGCTCGTAGTAGGCGATCGGGCGCTCCCCGAAGCGCACTTGCGGCGCGCGCATCGCCGCCAGCTTAATCTCCTCGGAGAAGGCCATGCCGGTCTCGCTTGGGTGGACCCAGCGCAGGCAGGTGCGGCGGAAGACCCACATCCCCGACTGGCTATCGGCCACCCAGCGCCGGAATAACAGGCGCGTCGTCCAGGTCAGCACCATGTTGCCGAGCCAGTTGCGGCGGCGCATCGCGCGCGCGTCTTGCAACGGGAAGCGGCTCGCGGAGATGAAATCGAGTCCGCCCGCCAGCAAATCGTCGATCAGCGGGGCGATCATCGTCGAGGGGTAGGTGCCATCGCCGTCCACCGTGGCGATGATGTCGCAGGTGGCGGCGGGGAGTCCGGCCTGATACGCGCTGCCGTAGCCCTTGTGGGCCTCGTGGATTACCAGCGCGCCGAGCGCGCGCGCGGCCTCGGCGGTGCCGTCGGTCGAGTTGTTATCGACGACGATCACCTCGTCCACGTAGTCCGGCATCCCGCGCAAGACGTGGGCGATGCCGACCTCCTCGTTGAAGCAGGGGATGACCACCGCGATACTGAGCTTCTTGTACATCGATACTCCAGCACGACCCTAACATGACCCTGACATGGCAACCCGCGCCACGTCGCGCGCCGCCAAACGCGCGACCGCCCCCCCCTTGGTGACGGGCGCGGGACGCGGGCGGCGCGATCATGCGCCCCCGCACCTAAACGGAGCGTGTCGCCCGCGCCCCCACGTCCTCACGCGCCACTCGCCGCCTCCCTCATGCGCGGCTGACCGTCGGGCGCTGCGCGGTCGTCGTGTCGTACAGCTCCATCAGGGCGTGGACCTCGGGCGGCAGCTCGTCGCCGACCGGCAGGCCGAGACGCCGCGCCTCCTCGAAGAGGATCGGGTAGTGCGGGGTCCAGTCGAAGCCGGCCAGCAGCCCGGCGACCTGCTCCGCGTCTTCGCGCTCGGGCGCGCGCGCGAGGAGCAGTTCGGTGATCAACGCGCGCGACTGCGCCGCCACCTTCCGCGCCTGATCGGCGAGGATCAGCGTCTCGTCGGCGAAATGCACCGCGTCTTTGTCGCGCGTTGCCAGCAGCAGGGACGCCGCCGGGTAGGGGCCGACCTGCGGCGCGACCGGACCCAGCACGGCGTTCGGATCGAGGATGATCTCGTTGGCCGCCAGCGCGATCAACAGCCCGCCTCCACCGGCGCGGTAGGGCACGAAGACGGTCACGCGACCCGCGTGGCGCACGAGGGCGTGGGCGATCTGCTCGGCGGCGAGCGAGTGTTCGGGGCCGACATGCAACACCAGATCGATCGGCGTGCGCGGTGGCGTGCGCCCGATCGCGCGCAGCACTCCCTCGGGCAGATCGAACACCTGCCGCTCGCGGAGCGGGAAGCCGAGCAGCCGATCGGTCTCGCGCCGCGCGATCAGCGCGATCGCCCGCGAGCCGCGTGCCCGTCCCAGGCGTTCAAGCCCCCCCACGCGGCGCACCTCGAGCAGTCGGCGCTGCCAGACCGGCCAGAGGAGCACCACGAGCAGCGCCACCCACACGAGCGTATCGATAAGATCGAGTATTGCCACGCGCTATCCCCATGCTACTGCTACGTGTCGAGTCGCGTGACCCCTCCCCGCCGCTGCGACGGCGACCCTCCCCTGAAAGGGAGGGTGGGGGAGAGGTGAGTGGTGCGCGGCGGGATGGGAGGGACGGACCTCTCCCCGCCGCTGTGGCGGCGACCCTCCCCGACGCGGGGAGGGTGAAGACGGGACAGGCCCTCCCAGTAGGTATTCGTGGATCGCAGCACTTCGCCGGGGGCGTGTCCTGGTCGATTCCAACGCCCTGCATTCCCCAAACGCCCCATATGCGGTATGCTTACCCTGTACGGACGGTCCGCGCGCGGCGAGCCTTGTGCAGGGTTCCACGAGCGCCGCCGCCGCCCGAGATGGCGGCGCGACCCGTGCCGGATACAAGCACCGTGCCGCATCATGCTATCATATGCGCGGCGGAGGCAATGATAGCGGCATGGCGGCACAACGGCACAGGGTCGGCGGTGAGGGTCGGTGCGCGCGATGGGTGGCGAACACGGCGTGATGGCCGGGGCTGACGCCCCGATGGTGCGCTGGTTCGCGTGGCGCGACGTGTACGCCGCGTTCGCCCATGGCCGTGCAGGCGGGATCGCGCTCCATCGCTTCCGGCACGATCTGCGCCGTTTCGGGCTGGGGGCGGATGCACCGGCCTGTCACATGCTCTCGGCCGATCGGGCCGCGCTCGTCGCCTTCGCCGGGCGCTTCGGGCTGCGTCCGGCCTGGATCGAGCCGCCCAAACCCCACCGTCCCGACATCTGGCACTTCGACGTCTTCGGGCCGACCCTGCACACGTTGGAGGCGGCCTACCCGCCTCCCGTCGCGGGCGTTACGGGGGCGGGGGCGGACGAGGCGGCGGAACGTCGATTGCGAAAGGCCGACTGATGCCGCCGCTTGGGGGAGTGGCGGCGCGGCAGACCATGTGGCAAACTGCGCGGCAGCAGTTGCGGGCGATAGGAACGCGTGAGGGAGTGGCTGTGAAGGGTGTGAAGGGACGGAGGTGGGCGGTATGAACATGGAGACAGGTGGGTTCGGCGGGGACGATCGGCGGCGCTTCTTGGTGCCGGCCCTGATCGTCGCGGCGGCCGTGATCGTCCTGCTGCTGATCCTGGGGATCAGCGCGGTCGTCCGCTCGCGCACGGCGGCGGCGGTGCCGGCAACCGCGACAGTCGTTCGTACGGCGACCCGCCCGCCGGTTGTCGCCACGCCCGCCACACGAACACCCGCGCCGAGCGCGCCGACCGTGCCGGGCGCGATCCCGACGCCGCGCCCGAGTGGTGCCCCGAATCCCGCCCCGAGCGCCGCTCCGGCTGGGGCCAGGGCGTTCCTGATCGCCAATACCGGCGGCGACAACATCAACATGCGCCTCACCCCTTCGACCACCGGCGAAATCGTCGCGCGGCTCGCGCAGGGGGATGAGGTCACCGAGATCGGCCCGCCAAAGAATGCCGAGGGGCGCGACTGGCTGAACGTCCGCACCGCAGACGGTCTCCAGGGCTGGATCGCCGCCGAGTTCGCCGCGCCGAAGTAGCCACGCTGCCGCCGACATCACGCCTACCATCGATAACACCAGCGACAAGGTGAGGAGGCCGGGGGATTGTCCCCTGGCCTCCGGTTCGTTTCGCGCCACAGCGGGGTTGTAGGGCTGCCGACACCCTCACCCCGCCGCCTGCGGGCAGCACCCCTCTCCCCATCCGAGGGAGAGGGGGGAGGCAATCCGAAAGATCGTTGTGAAACAGACCACCTAGCGGCCCTCCAACATCACCTCGTCTACGTAGCACCAGCGCCACGACTCGCCCGGTTCGACCGAGCGCATCAGCGGGTGCTGCGTGGCGTGGAAGTGCTTGGTGGCGTGCGTGTTCTTCGAGGAATCGCAGCAGCCCACCTGGCCGCAGATGAGGCACATCCGCAGATGCACCCAGCTATCACCCGTCTTCAGGCACTCCTCGCAGCCGTCGGCGCTCGCCGTGACCTCCCGAATCTGATCCAGGTGCGAACACTGTGCGCTCATCGCTCTCCTCCTCGTATGACCGCCTTGCGTGGCCTCGTGTGACCGGCTCCAGTGTATGACATTGGGGCGGCCCGCACCCGTCAGCAGCGCCTCATGGACTCGTTGCGCGCGCCGTTGGCTCCGCTTTGTCGGCCTTCGGCCCGACCGTCACCGCCGCCGCCAAGCCGCCGAGCGCCGCCAGCGACGCGCAGACCAGCATCGCCCGGTGCAGAGCGGCGGTCGCGGCGGCGGCGACCGCCCCCGCGACCTCGGGCGGCAGGTCGGCGGCGGGCCGCGCGCCGGGATTCCGTCGCGCCGCCTCGACCTGCGCGGCGACCTGCGGGTTTAGGGCGAGATCACGCGTGCGCGCGGTCAGCGTGGCACCGAAGGCGAGCGACACGATGCCGCCGAGCGCGGCGACCGCCAGCAGCCCCGCGACGCGCGAGGCGACATTATTGATCGCCGATGCGATCCCCGCGTTGTGCGCCGGGACCGCGCCCATCACCGCCGCCGTGAGCGGCGCGATGATCGTCGCCAGCCCGAGGCCCATCACGAGGGCGGCGGGGAGCACCGTCGTCGGATAGGTGGTGCCCGGCCCGACGCGGAGGAAGAGGAGGGCACCGCAGGCGAAGAGGAGCGCGCCCAGTGTCAGGAACGGGCGTGGGCCGTGGCGACCGGCCAGCCGACCGAAGCGCGCGGAGAGCAGGAAGATGATGACCGAGATCGGGAAGAGGCTCGCCCCGGCCGCCAACGCGGAGTAGCCGAGGGTGTTCTGCAGGTAGATGGTGATCAGGAAGAAGGCCCCGCCCAGCGCGGCGTAGATCAGCAGCGTCGCCAGATTCGCCCCCGCGAAGACCCGCGAGCGGAAGAGGCGCAACGGCATCATCGGCGCAGGCGAGCGCGCCTCCAGGGCGACGAAGGCCACCACCGCCGCGAGGCCGCCGACGAGACTGCCGACGACGAGCGGCGCACGCCACCCGAGGGCCGGGCCTTCGGTCAGCCCGTAGGCGATGCCGCCGAGCCCGACGATCGTCAGGGCCGCGCCGGGCCAATCGAGCTGGCGTGGGGCCTGCTCGTCGCGCGTTTCGGGGACGTACCGCCAGAGGAGCCACCAGGCCACGGCGATCAGCGGGACATTGATCAGGAAGACCCAGCGCCAGGAGAGGGTATCGACCAGCAGGCCGCCCAGGAATGGCCCCAGGAGCGACGTGATGCCCGACCAGCCGGACCAGGCCCCGATCGCCCGCCCGCGCTCCTCCTCCCCCGTATACACCGCCGTCAGGATCGCCAGCGAGCCGGGGACGACCAGCGCGCCCGCGAGTCCCTGCGCCAGCCGCGCGCCGACGAGCCAGCCCGTTTGCGGGGCCAGGCCGCACGCCACCGAGGCCACGCCGAAGCCGACCAGTCCGAAGAGCATGGCCCGTCTGCGCCCGTAGCGGTCGCCGAGCGAGCCGCCGAGGATCAGCAGCGCCGCGAGGGTCAGCGCGTAGCCATTGACAATCCATTGCAGCCCCGCCAGCCCCGCGCCAAGATCGCGGTCGATCGCGGGCAGCGCCACGCCGACCACGGTGCCATCGAGGAAGACGATCCCCGAGGCCAGGATCATGGCGATCAGGGTCCAGCGTTTGGGGGGGGGTGGGTCGTGAGACGTGAGACGTGAGACGTGAGTAGAGGCTTGTTGTCGGCGCGGTGCCCGTTCGCCACCGCGCAGCCACTCACGACTCATGGATCGCGGCGTCGGTGTCGGCGGTCAGCGACACGCGCTTGGCGTCCGGGAAGAGGTCGGGGCCGATGGCGGACTCCAGGAACTCCACGCCCGACATCTGCGGCATCCGTTGGTCGGTGAGGATCAGCGCGACCGTCTCGCCGCGCAGCTTCGGCTCGCGCAGGGCCTCCAGGGCCGCTGCGCCCGAATCGGCGCGGAGGATGCGATAGTCTTTGCCGTACTGGCGGCGCAGATCGCGCTCGATCGCGCGCAGCACCTCGGCGTCGTCGTCCGCGGTGAGTATCGTCGGCTTCGCCATGTTCCTGTGGTTCCTTCGATTGTGCAGCGGTTCAGCAGCGCCGGGTGGGGGGGAACGCCGTGCCAGTTCGCAAGCTTCATGCCCGTAACGCGCCGCCGCTCGACACCTCCGGCCATGTCCGCCACCTCGGCACGGTCAAGTCCGTGAAGCTCTGTACTTTCCTCTACCCCGATTCGCCGATTCGGGCGAGTGTCGGCAGACGCCTACGCGCTGACTATCGGCCGCCTCTCCACGGCCAGCCGTTCGAGCAGCGCCACCGCGTGGTCCATCCCAGGCAGCGCCGCCATCGCGTCGCGCACCCGTTCGGCATTCGCCCGATAGGCCGGGTCGGCCAGCACCGCGCGCACCGCCGCCCGGATGGCGGCGGGTGTCCGCTCATCTGGCCCGATGGCGATCCCCACGCCTAAACTGAATCCCCGGTGAAAACCACATACCAGATGCGTGAATGCGTGGAAGTTTCATTGGCGCTTTGGTTTAGGTCGGCGCAGCGCCGGGCGTTGCGCGGCTGGTCGCCTTGCACCGGGAGCACCACCAGCGGGACGCCGACACCGAGGCAGCCCATGATCGTGCCGAAGCCGCCGTGCGTGACGACCGCAGCGCAGCGGGGGAGCAGCACCGCGTGGGGGACGTACTGCTCGATGTGGACGCTTGGGGGCTGCGGGTCGAACTCGGCCGGGTCGCGCTGCCGCCCGATCCCGACGACCAACTCGATGGGTTCATCCCGCAGCCCGGCGAGGATGGCCTCGTAGAGCCCCGGCGTGCGGTTGACCTCGGTCGTGCCGAGCGTGGCGTGGACAAGGGGGCGGCCCGCAGGCAGCGTGTCGAGCCAGGCGGGCGCCACCCCTGGGTCCGCGCGGTCGAGCGGCTGCGGGCGGAGGAAGTGGGCGGTCGGGGGCAGCTCCTCGTCCGGGGCGACCCAGGCGGGCGGCAGCGGGGCGAGGGCGAGGTAGCGGTGGACCTCGCGACCCATCGGGTCCGGGGCCAGCCCTAGCTCGCGGCGCAGCGCGTCGAGCGGGGGGGCGAGCGGGGCCTGCGGGCGGAACCAGAGCGCCCCGGCGGCCGCGTGGGGCAGGCCGAGCAGCGCGGCGGCCAGGCAGGCACCGAACTCGTTGCCCTCGCGCACGAAGAGGTCCGGCCGCCACTGCGCGGCGAGGGCGAGGAGGTCGGGCACCATCGCCCGCGCGGTGGTGGAGCGCCAGTGGTGGACGGCCCAGGGGCTGCGCGCGGGGCCAGGCGGCGGGGCGGCGGGGAACGCCTCGGTCAGCCGGTCGTTGCGCCAGTCGAGCCCGACCGGGAAGGCGGCGAAGCCGGCCGCCTCGATGTCGGGGCGAAAGGACGGGGCGCAGGCGAAAGCGACCGCGTGGTCGGCATCGACGAGCGCCCGCGCGAAGGGGGCGAGCGGGTGTAAGTGCCCCGAACCGGGCTGGGTCACGAAAAGGACGCGCATGGGGCACCTCCTGGTGGGAAGTATGGTGCCGGCGTGGGCGCGCGTGCGACCATATCCGGCGACCGCGCGAGGGTGAGCAGCAGTATACTCGTCTGGCCGACTAGGATTCCCCAGAGAGCAGCGACCCTCGCCCTGTCCCTGCCTCCGGTGATTCGACCGGATGCCCCATACACAGCGCGCTCACCAGGCGCAAGCAGGCCTCGCGGTTCGGGAAGATGCGCACCACGCGCGTGCGCCGCTTGATCTCCTGGTTCAACCGCTCCTGGCCGTTCGTGGTGCGGAGGCGCGGCTGATGGGCGAGGGGGAAGGCGAGGCAGGGCTCGATCTCCTCCTCCAGCGCCGACGCCACCTTCGGATGGCTGGCGCGCCACTCGTCGGCCAGGTTTCGCGCGACGGTCAGCGCCTGCTCGCGCGTGGTGGCGGCGAAGACTTGCCGCAGCCCGGCGGCCAGGTCCCGCCGCTTGCTCGCCCCGACCTGCCCGAGGAGTCCCCGCGCGAAGTGGGCCTGGCAGCGCTGCCAGCTCGCGCCCTGGAAGGGCCGGGCGATGGCGGCCCGCAGCCCGGCATGGTCGTCACTCGTCACCAGCCGCACCCCGGCCAACCCCGGCTGCTTGAGGCGGCGGAAGAGGCCATGATACGTCGCCTCACTCTCCGTGTCCGCCACCTCCACCGCCAGGATTTTCGCCGCCCGTCGTCGCGGATGGCCGAGGCGATGAGCACCCCCTGACTCACCACCTGCCTGTCCACACGGACATGCTCGTAGCGCGCATCGACGAAGAGGTACGGGTAGCCGCCCGTAGTGAGCGGTCGCTCCCGCCACGCTTGCAGGTCGGTATCCAACCGGCTCGCGAGCTCGGACACCTGGCTCTTCGCGAAGGACGTGCCGCACAGCGCCTCGGTGATCTCCGCGACCTTGCGCGTCGAGACGCCCTCGACGTACATCTCCATGAGGGCCAGCACCAGCGCCTTCTCGCTGCGCTGGTAGCGCGCGAAGAGCTGGGTCGAGAAGGTGCCCTCGCGGTCCTGCAGGACGCGCAGCGTGAGCGTGCCGACACGGGTGTGCAGCTGCCGGGGCTTGTAGCCGTTGCGGTGGCCCTGGCGGGCATCGCTCCGCTCGTAACGCGCCGCGTTCAGGTGCGCCGTCATCTCTGTCTCCAGGAAGCGCTGGAGCGCGCGCTCCACGAGCTGCCGCAGGAAGTCCGGGTCATCCAACGCCACGGCGTCAATAAGCGTATCGTCGAGGTTCTCGATATCCTGGGGCATTACGCTTCCTCCTTTTCAATGTGGTGCGTTGCACGCAGCCTCGGGAAGGAGGATAGCGACGCGGCTCAGTACCGCGTACTTTTACAGAAGTTTGCGGACACAACCCCTCGGTACTTCCCATAACGCGCGTGCGCACCAGCTTCTTCCCACTCGCCTCGACAGCTTCTGCATTTCGTCACCATCGCCGCGCGCTTCGGGGCGGCGGGGAGAACCCCGCCGCCCCGGCCCTCGACTGGACTGGTGTAGCCCTACGCCGCCATGACCACCCGCGCGTAGCGCTTCTTCCCGGCGCGCAGCAGGAGCGCGCCGTCGCGCAGTTCGGCGGTTGTCAGCCGCGCCTCGGTGTCGGCGACGACCGCGCCGTTGACCGAGGCCCCGCCCTGGCCGATCAGGCGGCGCGCGCCGCCCCGCGATGTCGCGAGTCCCGCCGTCACCAGCAGCTCCACCAGCGTGATACCGTCGGCCAGCGCCGCGCCCGACACCTGGACGGTCGGCACCCCCTCGCCGGTCGCGCCGCCCCCGGCGAAGAGCGCGCGTGACGCCATGCGCGCCTCCTGCGCCGCCGCCTCGCCGTGGCTGAGGCGCGTCGCCTCGAAGGCCACCGTCTCCTTCGCCGCGCGGATGTCGGCCCCCTCGCGACTCGCCAAGTCAGCGATTGTTTCCAGCGGCAGGAAGGTGAACAGCTTCAAGAGCTGCTCCACCTTCGCGTCGTCCACATTCATGAAGAACTGGTAGAACTGGTACGGCGAGGTCTGCGCCGGGTCGAGCCAGACCGAGCCCCCCTCCGTCTTGCCCATCTTCCGCCCGTCGCTCGTCGTCAGCAGCGGTGTGACCGCCGCGAACGCCTGGGCCCCCTCGACCCGCCGGATGAGATCCGACCCCGCCAGCACATTGAACCATTGGTCGCCGCCACCGAACTGGAGGGTCGTGCCGAACGCCCGGAATTGGTGCAGGAAGTCGTAGGCCTGGAGCAGCACGTAGTTGATCTCGATGAAGTTCAGGCTGCCCAGCTCCAGCCGCTCCCGATAGGTCGAGTGGCTGAGGAGCTGATTCACGCTGAACAGCTTGCCGATGTCGCGCAGGAACGGGATGTACTCGAGCGTCAGCAGCCAGTCGGCGTTATTCAGCAGCAGCGCGGCGGGGTTGTCCCCGAAACGCCCGCCCGCGAAATCGAGGTAGCGCGCGAACTGCGGTCGCATCCCCGCGATGTTGCGCTCGATCTGTTCGAGCGTCAGGATCGGGCGCTGGCTGGCCTTGTCGGTCGGGTCGCCGATCATCCCCGTGCCGCCGCCGATCAGGGCGGTGGGCCGATGGCCGTGCCGCTGGAAGTGCGCCAGCGCCATGATACTCAGGAGATGTCCGATATGCAGGCTCGTCGCGGTCGGATCGAAGCCGATGTAGACCGTCAGCGGCCCGCCCGCCGGGTCGGCCAGCGCCGCCCGCAGCCCTGGCCCGTCGGAGACGTTGGCGATGAAGCCCCGTTCCTCCAACACGTCGTAGACATTCCGGCTGGTGTCGATCCCGTCGCCGCGCGCCGGTGCGACCGTCTCGACCCCGCCTTCGCTCACCCCATCCTCGCTCACCTGTATGATTGCATCGGTCATGGCACCACCCCTTCCGGGTTAAAGCAACACGCGCCCCGTCCTTTGGGAAGGACGGGGCGCGCCGTGGTACCACCTTCATTCGCCGCACCCTCGCGGGGGCGACCTCGCGCGGCACGGTCGGCGGAGGCCGACGGATGCCACAGCCCGCTAACGGGGGCGACCGACCGGATTTGAGCGCGCCGGGTTGGCGCGGGTTCGTCCGGCGACTCCAGAGGGTAATTCGCGCCACCGCGTGCCACGGGCTCGCACCGACCGCCCGCTCTCTGAGGTTACCGCGACGCCGCTACTGACACTCCTTCAACGTGTTGGGCTCAAGGATACCATGGGCGTCAACTGGGGGGTCGGTAGGCGGTAGTCGGTAGTCGGTAGAGGGTTTCGCTCGTCGGCACTGTACCCGCTTACCACTGCCCAGCTACTACCGCCTACCGCCTACCGCCTACCGCCTCGCCTACGCGATAGCCTCCGCCACCCCGTTCCCGAGATGGTCGCCGAGCGGCACCAGCTCGGGGTACTCGGGGACGAGCGCGGAGACGACTTCCAGGACGATGGCGATCGCGGCCTCCGCGCCGCGGAGCTTCTCGCGAATGTCGAGCAGTGCCGGCGGCTCGATCGCCCGCATGCCGGGTTGCCGGGCCAACTCCTCGGCGAGATATTCGCGCGACATCAGCACCGAGCGTCGCAGCGGGACGCCGCTGAGGAGGCCCTGCTTGATCAGCACGCAGAGATCGACCGCGTCGCCGTTGTAGCGCTCCGGGTTGCGCCCCGAGGTCGCGATATAGCTCTGGCCAGTCCAGTGGCTGATCTGGCGCGTGGTGAGGCCGCAGATCTCGGCCAACTGGGTCTTGGTCAGGGCCAGCATCGACCAGAGCGCGCCGCGGTTCGGTGGGACGAAGACGAAGTTCCGCATTGTTGTCTCCCCCGTAGTATGGAAAATGTGTCCGGCACGTCACGAACCTCACCGCCCATCGGGCCGTGTCGTGGTCGCCACTTGCCGGAAGGCCACTGCGTAGACGTATCATAGCAACCGATGTTCATTTTGTCCACAGAAAGCGCAGATTCGTACATTTGGCTCTGCGACAGCGGTACATCTGTATCGCGCGTGGCCGCGCGGGGTGCGGTACACTTCCCGCGCGATGATGACGGTGTGGTCGCCCGACCGCATACCGACCGCGATCGTGTAGCAGTCGTGACCCCGAGCGTGACCCCGAGCATGACCAGGAGGGCAAAGTGGCCGAACGCGCCTGGATACAGACGACGACCATGGCAGGCGAATCGATCGCGGTGGTGCCGCTGCCGGAACGACCGCGCGGTATCCTGGCGCTCGACATCGATGGCACGCTCCTCGGGCCGGGCAGCGTGCTGGCCGAGCGCACGCGCCGCGCCGTTCACGCCGCCGGGACGGCGGGCTGGCTGGTCACCCTGGCGACCGGTCGACGGTGGGGTTCGACGAAGCCGGTCGCCGACGCGCTCGGCCTCGAAGCCCCGCTGATCTGCTTCAATGGCGCGTTGGTCCGCGACTCGGTCAGCGGGGAAATCCTGCACTATAATCCGCTGCCGACCGCGACGGTCGCCCCGCTCATCCACGCCCTGGCGGCGCGCGGCCTCCAGCCGGTCATCTACGAGGATTTCCAGGCCGGTGAGCGGCTGCTGACCGGCCCGATCGAACATGATTCGGAGCCGATCGGGCGCTGGCTGGAGAACATCGACGATGAATATGGCCCGGTCGTCGAGCGCGTGTCGTATGAGGAGTTGGCGCAAACACCGGGCGCGACGCGGATTCTGATCTACGATCAGGCTGAGCGCGCCAGTTGGGTCGCGACGATCGCCGACGACCTCGGCCTCGCCACGCGCGTCCTGCTGTACGAGATCGGGCGTAACAACACGCTGATGGCCGAACTGCTCCACCCCGATGGCACCAAGGCGGTCGCCATCGCCGCGCTCGCCGCGCGCTATGGGCTGACGATGGCCGAGGTGATCGCCGTCGGCGACGGGCAGAACGATGTGGAGATGCTGGCCGAGGCGGGTATCGGCGTGGCGATGGGGCAGGCGCTGCCCGAGGTCCGCGCGCACGCCTCGCTCGTTATCGGCGACCACGGGAATGATGGCCTGGCCGAGTTCATCGAGCGCGAATTGCTGACCGGAGACGCCTTCCCTTACCACCTGGGCGAGCGCCGGAACCGCTGAGTGGTGGGCGGTGGACCCCTCCCCGGCCCCGTTTCTCTCTGCCCTTGCCGCCTGCGGGCGGCGACCCTCCCCTAAAAGGGAGGGTGGGACGAGGTGGGGGGTGGTCGCCGGGTGCCCATGACGTCATGAGGGGTCCGGGGGTGCGGCCACGACGTCTACGGCAGGGCGTAGCGGGGCCTATGGCAGAGCGCAGCAGGGCCCGCCTGCGCGGACTGGGATCGCCAGTGGAGGCGGAGAGCCGTGGGGGCTCGGGGCGGTTGTACGGCGCGGGGATGCCGTTGGACTGAGGCCCCGTAGGACTCTGCCATCGTCCCGGCTGAAGGCTCCGCCACGAAGTCCGCCTGCGGGGACTGGGGGGCGGCGCGGATGGGTGGGGCAGCGCCCGCTCTGCCCAGCGCGCAAGATTTTGAATCGTATCCGGCGTGTGGCCCCACCTCGACAGCGGAGGCGATATGGCAGATGGACCATTGGCGGGTCGGCGGGCTTTGGTGACTGGCGCGGGGCTTGGCATCGGGCAGGGCATCGCGCGCGAACTGGGGCGTCAGGGGGCGGCGGTCGCCCTGCACTATGCCGGGAGCGCGGCGGGTGCGCGGGAGGCGGTCGCGGCGATCGTGGCGGCTGGGGGGCAGGCACTCGTGATTCAGGGCGACTTGCGGGAGGTCGCGGCGTGTCGCCGGGTGGTGGGGGAGGCGGTCGCCGCGCTCGGCGGGCTGGACATCCTGATCAACAATGCCGGGGTGACCCGCTCGCAGCCCCTCGCGGCGACAACCGAGGCGATCTACAACGAGGTCTTCGACCTCAACATGCGCGGCTATTTCTTCTGCGCGCAGGAGGCGCTGCCGCACCTCACGGCCCGACCGGGCGGCAACATCATCAATATCACCTCGGTTCATGGCGGTGGCGGGCTCCCCGACCACGCCGCCTATGCCGCGACGAAGGGGGCGATCATCGCCTTCACCCGCGCGCTAGCGATCGAGCTGGCCCCGCAAGGGGTCCGCGTCAACGCGATCGGGCCGGGCTTGATCGAGGTGCCGCGCTACTTCGACAATCCCGACTACCGCTCCGAGCAGGGCGGCGCGCTGGTCCCCTGGGGGCGTGTTGGCACCCCGGCCGACATCGCGACCGTCGCCGCCTTCCTCGCCAGCGATGCCGCCGGGTTCGTGACCGGCCAGACGCTCTATGTCGATGGTGGGACGAATGCGCGGATGGGACTCAGGCTGTGAGTCGGTAGACGGTAGTCGGTAGTCGGTAGAGGGGTCCGCCCGTTAGCACCGTGCCGGGACGCCACTGCCCAGCCGCTACCGTCTACCGACTACCGACTACCGACTCTCCAAGGAGGCCATATGACCCCCGAACTGATCGCCGACTACGCCTGCGAGACGGGGGAGGGGCCGCTGTGGCACCCCGAGGAGCGCCGGGTCTATTGGGTGGATATTCCGCGCGGGCGGCTTTTTCGCTACGATCCGGCGAGCGGGCGGCACGAGCAGATGTATCAGAGCCCGGAAGCGCTCGGTGGGTTCACGCTGCAGGAGGATGGCGCATTCCTGCTCTTCGGGGCGCGCGGCGCGATCAGCACCCTGCGCGACGGTGTGGCGACGGTTGTGATCCCCGAGATCGCGGGTGAGGTCGATGGGCGCTTCAACGACGTCATCGCCGCGCCGGGTGGGCGCGTCCTCTGCGGCACCATGCCGACCGAGACGCACGATGGGCGGCTCTACCGCCTCGATCCTGACCGCACCCTCACCACGCTGCTCGAAGGGGTGACTGTCTCCAACGGGCTGGGCTTCACGCCTGACCGCACCGGCGTCTACCACACCGACTCGCTGAAGCGGACGATCACGCTGTTCGATTACGCCGAGGCGACCGGCGACATGGGCAACGGGCGCACCTTCCTCGATACCACCGGCGAACCGGGTATCCCGGACGGCATGACGGTGGATACCGAGGGTTGTATCTGGTCGGCGCGCTGGGATGGCGGCGTCCTCGTCCGTTATGCGCCCGACGGTCGCGAGGTGTCGCGCGTCGCCTTCCCGGCCCGCAAAGTCTCCAGTGCGATCTTCGGCGGGGATGACTACACCGATCTGTACGTCACCACCGCCGGGGGGCAAGATAAGGGTGCCAACGGCCCCGGCGCGGGCGCGCTCTACCGCCTGCGCCCGGGAGTGCGCGGCGTGCCGGAGTTTCGCTCGCGCATCGGGCTGTGAGGCGTGAGGCGTGAGGCGTGAGTCGTGAGTGGTGGTCCGCTCTACGGCGCGGTGCCGGGATGCCACCGCGCAGCCATTGTGGCGTGCGCGCGATGCATGTCTCACCGGGCGTGGTTGCGCACTATCGCGAGAAGCACGGAACGCAAATGGACATCGGGCAGGCCGAGCGCCTGCTCCCAGCGGTGCTTGCCAATCCGTTGCATGTGTATCAAGGGAAGAAGCGCACAACGCTCATCTTCGTCGAGCGGTATGATGGCCACTACCTGCTCATCGTGCCTGTCAAATGTATGCCCGACCATATCTGGCAAGAGACGCTCTACATAACCGATCCAGCCTCGTTCGAGAAACGAGGCTGGGTGCGCTCTGGCTTTTTATATGCGAGAGAGGGGTGATGACGCTTGGCAGGGCGGGCAATTCCTGCATCAATCTCCAGGCGGCCGGACCCACTATCGCTCCGAAGTACATGGTGCCCTTTCCACCTCAAGCGTCAATCCAAATGGTAGCGCGTAACACGTATTGTGTCAATAAAGCGACACAATACCATGATAGTGTGGCGAATAAGACGCGTGGTCGATCACGCCGATTCATTAAGGCTACAGACTTGCCACATTGGCTCATTTTGCACGAATCCCGTGCCAAGCAGAGAAGGCCGGGGGTGCGACTATGCACCCTCGGCCCCGCCCCGCCGCTTGTTCGCGCCTCGTCCTCTTACCGGCGACGCCAGCGCGCGGCCAGCATCGCGCCCGCGACCCAGAGAAGGGGGTGCGCCAGGACGACGGTGAATGTTGTCGGCGTCAGGTCGGTGAAATTAAGATGGGCGAAGGCGATCACGCTGCCGCCGAGCGCGGCGGCGGGGAAGCGCGTCTGCGTCAGGATGCGCCCGAGGAGCATCCCGCCGCCGAGGCTGACCAGCGCCGTCAGCGCCAGGAAGAAGGCCACCATCCCCGTGCCGGCGGTCAGCAGCGGCGCGATGTCGGCGCTGCCGGTGAGGCGGTGCGGCGGCAGGATGAGGCGATCGAGGACCAGCGCACCGGCAATGGTCAGCAGCGTCGCCCAGAGCGGCACCATCCAAGTGACACGCGCCGCGCGCGTGAAGCCGCTCGCCATATTCTGGCGGAAACCGACCGTCTCCGCCGCCTCTGGCGCGACTGGCGGCAGCGGCAGGGGCGGTGCCTGGCGCACCGTCTCCACCGTGACGAGGCTGGCTTGCAGCACGACCAGTTTGGTCCCACAACTGGCGCAGTGGGTACCGCCGCCGCTGCCGCTGTAGACGACCTCACAATAGGGGCAGAGGGTCGAACCCGGTGGGGCCGACTTCGCCCAACGATACGGCGTGGCGGTCGCCATAAGCGTTCGTTCCTTGTTTCTCTGTCCGACCATCCCGACACCTGCGCGCCGGGAAGCTGCGACGGTGGGCACACCATTTGGGCGCTGCAAACAACGGCGGAGTTCCCCGTACAATATTACCACCGATTGTAGCACGCGGCGCGGCAGTTCAATTGCGCGAGTCTGCCGCTGTGTGCGATTCAGCGTCTCGTGTGGTAGCGGGGGCGGGGAGGGAGGCGGATTCTTCGGCCTGCGGCTCAGCATGACAATCCCGTGCGTGGGAGGCCGACCACCGAGGATCGCTCATGCTGAGCCGCAGGCCAAAGAATCCGCCCCCGCCGTGCAAGGTCTTAAGTCGCAGGACCCCTTCCCGCGAGGAAATGATGCCGTCGCAACGCGCTGGTCGGCCCACCAGACACGTTCGGGCAGAGGGCACCCCACGTACCCGCTCCCCACGTACCCTCCTCCCGTTACCCGCGCATTGCCTCTACGCCGGACGCAGCGACCCGCCCGCAAGTGCGTTATGATGCCGTGCGTAACGGGTCGAGGGTCGAGGATCGAAGGTCGAAGGTCGAGGGTGGAAAGGTGCTTGGCTCTACCATCACGCCGCACACTGACGCCGACACGAGACCCGACCACCTGCCCTGCCAGTTCCCGCAAACCTGATCTTTTCCCCGCTCCTCGGCTGGGCGGATGCCCCCTGCGCGGCGGTCGCCGTCCGCAGGCGCCGGGGGTGATGGTTCCCAGGTCACCCCTACGCAGTACGCAGCACTCGCCACGCCTTTTCGACCTTCGACCTTCGACCCCCATTATGGAGACGTTGCATGGGCTTCTTTGCCGCCTTACTCGCTGGCCTGGGCTGGGGGACCGACTCGGTGTTGGCGCGGCAGGGGCTGCGGACGATACCGCCCGCTGTCGGCACCGGCCTGTCCCTCTGCGCCAGCCTGCTGATCTGCCTGATCGCGCTGGCCTTCGTCGGCCCGACGCGCTTCCCGCTGGCCGGGATCGCCTGGTTCGGGCTGATCGGGTTGATCAACTTCCTGCTCGGGCGGCAGTTCAACTTCCGGGCGACTAAGCGGCTGGGGGCGGCGCGCGCCGCCTCGCTGATGGCGACCGCGCCGCTGGTCTCGATCAGCCTCGCCGTGCTGCTGACGGGCGAGCGTGTGACCCCGCTCCTCCTCTTCGGCGTCGCCCTCTCGATCGGTGGCGTGGTCCTGGTGGTCAGCCGATGAGTCGGCAGGGCGAACCGTCCGAGCAGGGCCACGACTGGGGCGGCTACCTCCTCGCGTTCGGCGCGGCGGCCTCTTACGGCACCGCCGCGCCGCTGCTGAAGATCGGCCTCCGCCAGTACGGCTCGGTCCTCACCGGCATCACCATCGCACTGGCGGTCGGGCTGCTGGCTGTCGCGCCGCTGGCTTTCGCCGCCTGGCGCGGCCAGGGCGCGGGCTGGCGACCCGACCGTCGCGCGACCCTCTTCGTCCTCGCCTCGGGCTGCACCGCTCTCCTCGGCTTCGGCTCGAACACGTATGCCCTGTCGCAACTCCCCGTCGTCGTCGTCGCGCCGATCAGCAGCAGCTACCCGCTCGTCACCGTCCTCCTCGTGCGCCTCTTCCTGCGCCAGAGCGAGGCGATCACGCGCCGTACCGTCCTCGGCGCGACCCTGATCGTCGCCGGGGTCATCTGTGTCACCCTCTCCCAGCGCTGACCCTGTTCCCCCGCTCCCTGGATGGCCGGGGGGATGGCTGGGGATGGCCGGGGATGGCCGGGTGCCCGCTGGGCGGCGGGGTGGCGAGCCGCAGCGATGCCGGGGGTGCGGGTGTCCGCCTTGCCGCAGCGATGCCGAAGATAGGCGCTTTCCCCAACTCCTGGCACTCATCTTGCCCGGTCCTGTCCCAGCACCCACGCCGCGCCCATGCGGGCGCGGCCCCGAACGAAAGGAGGCCCCCCGTGAGCCACAATCCCAGTACCAACGAGGAGCGCTGCGGCAACTGCGGCACCGTGAATCCGCTCGGCCAGGATAGCTGCATCCAGTGCGGCCAACCGCTGACCGCGTCCGCCGAGACGGGCCTGCGGACCAACCTGGACGCGCAGGGGGACGCCGCCGTGATGGGCGGGCGCGACGACATGACCACCATGGGCACCGGCTCGCCCAGCGACGATCCGCGCGATCCCGGCTTCCCCGCTCTCCCCATCCGCCCCGCCTGATCGATGACCAGTCTGCGCCTGGACCGCCTGCTGGCAAATCTCGGCTATGGCAGCCGCAAGGAGGTCGCCCGACTGGTGGAAGCCGGGCGCGTCGCGCTGCACGGGGTCGCCGCGACCAAGGTGGAGCAGGGTATCCCTCTCGCCGACGCGCGCGACGGCGCGCTGACGCTCGACGGCGAGCCGGTCGATCCGCCCGCGCCACTCACCGTGGTGCTGCACAAGCCGCCGGGGTACACCTGCTCCCACGACGAGCGCGGGCTGCTCGTCTACGATCTGCTGCCGCCTCGCTGGAAAACCCGGAAACCGGCCCTCTCCTGCGCCGGTCGGCTCGACAAGGAAAGCACCGGTCAGGTGATCCTGACCGACGACGGCGATCTGCTCCACCGGATCATTCACCCCAAGAGCCAGGCGGCGAAGCATTACGCGGTGACCCTGGCCCACCCCCTGCGCGGCGACGAAGCGGCCCTCTTCGCTACCGGCACCTTCGTGATGGCGGGCGATGCGAAGCCGCTCAAGCCCGCCTCCTGGACGCCGGACGACGAGCGCGGCGGCACGATGATCCTGCACGAGGGCCGGTTCCACCAGATTCGCCGCATGTTCGAGACGCTGGATAATCAGGTCATCGCCCTGCACCGCTACCAGACGGGAGGCCTGCCGTTGCTCGATCTGCCGTCGGGCCGATACCGTATCCTTGACGAAGCCGAGCGTCGGGCGGTCTTCGCCGCAGGCGACTGATCATCCGGCTCCACCCTCACCCTCCCCGTGTTGGGGAGGGTCGCCGCCCGCAGGTCTCTGGAGCATCGCTGGACCACCGCGACTGGTGGCCGCGAATGGTGGCTGCGACTGGTGGCGGCGAGGAGCGGTCGGTCCCTCCGCCACGGAAAGGAGCTACGCCATGGAACAACGCAACCTGGGGCGCACGGGCTTGCGCGTCTCGACGCTCGGGTACGGCGCGGGGGCGGTTGGCGGCTTGATGGTGCGCGGCACCCCGACCGAGCAGACGCGCGCCATCGCCCGCGCGATCGACGCCGGGATCACCTACTTCGACACGGCACCGGGCTACGGCGATGGGCGCTCCGAGGAGAATCTGGGGCGGGCGTTGCGCGAGTTGGACGCCTGGGGGCGCGTCGTGGTCGGGACCAAGGTGCGGCTGCGCCCGGATGATTTCGCCGACCCCATCCCAGCGATCCGCCGCTCCTGCGAGGCGAGCCTGCGCCGCCTCGGTCACGACGCGATCGACCTGATCCAATTGCACAACGGCATCCGGCGCGACGCGACCGGCGCGACCGCCGCCAGCGGCGAAGCGTTGCCGCTGGACGCCGTGCTCGGCGCGGTCACCGAGGGCTTGCAGCGGCTCGTCGCCGACGGCCTCGCCGCGCAGATCGGGGCCACCGGCCTCGGTGATCCCGACGCGACGGCGGCGCTGGCGCGTGACGGGCGCTACGCCAGCATCCAGACCTACTACAACGCCCTGAACCCGAGCGCGGGCGCGGCGGGGGCCGCCGGGGGCGGGCAGGACTTCGCGGGGCTGCTCGACACGGCGGCAGCGCACGGCGTCGGCGTGATCGTCATCCGCCCGATGGCGGCCGGCGCGCTCGGCGGTGCGGTCGCGCGCCACGCTAATGCGGGCGAGCCCGGCTCCCCTCTGGCGGGTGGGCCGGGCTATGCCCACGATCTCGCCCGCGCTCAGGCGCTCGCGCCGCTGGCACAGGAACTCGGGCTGGAGAGTCCGCTCGAACTCTCCCTGCGCTTCGTGCAGGCGAACACCGGCGTCTCCACCGTGCTTGTCGGCTACTCCGACCTCGCGCAGCTCAAAGACGCGCTCCGCTGGACGGCGCGTGGCCCGTTGCCCCCCGCCGTGGTCGAGCGAATCATCGCCCTGGCCCGTAGCGATGCGGCATCCTGAGCCGCCACCCTCACCCCCGGCATCGCTGCGGCTCGCCACCCCGCCGCCCAGGGGGCACCCGGCCATTCGAGGAGCGGGGGGACGCCACCGCACACGCTATTCTGGTGGAGCGGTGCATCAACCGCTGCAAGCAGTTCCGGCGGCTCGTCACGCGCTACGAGGAGCGCGCCGGGCATTTCCGCGCGATGTGGGTCACCGCCCTGCTGCTTGCGTGGCGCTAGCACCTATGCGGTTGGGGAGGAGCATGGACGAGGCAACAACGCTACTCCAGGCTACTCTGCGCGCACACGTCGCGCCCGATGTGCGGGTCATCGCCGCGGTGCAGCGCGCCGCAGGGGAGCAGGGTTACTCGGGGGCGAGGTTACGCTACTACGACGTCACCTACACGCGATCCGGTGCAACCGCTCAGGCGACATTGGTGACCAAAGATGCCCCCCTGCTCGAGCGGCGCACCCACACCTGGCTGGGCGACCGCAGGCTGCCGGTGCCCTTCAGCCATACCCCGGACTTGGCGACCGATGCGGCCGCGCCGCTGTGCATGCAGTACATCGGGAATGCCCCGGCGATGGACGAGCGGGCGGGACGGGCGGCGCAGGCGCTGGCCGCCATCCATCACGCCGCCCTGGGGCGTGATGCGGTCCTACGCTGGCTGCCCCGCGCCGACCCCACGTTCCTCGCCGACTGGCTCATCGACGCCTGCTGGCGTCGGGGCTGGCAGAGCGTACTCGCCGGACAGGGGCACATCGATGCGTATGGGCGGCACTTTGGCCCGCCCAAACCGGGTGCGGATTTCGCGGCCGAGTTCGCCGCCTACACGCAACCCCTGGAGGATGCGGCCGCGCGCTTCCTGCGCGCCATGACCGCGCTGTGGACGGCCGGCGACGCGCTCACGCTCATCCACGGCGATCTCCACGGCGAGCATATTCGCACCCAGGGGCAGCGTGCCTACGTGATCGACTGGGGGCAGGCGCGGTATGGCCCCCTGTATCTCGACCTCCCCAACTCCTTCTCGCGCACGGATGCGCCGCGCTATCGCGAGGCGCTGGCCGCGCTGGGACACACCATCCCGCCGGACGTGTTCCTGGCGCGCTACGATGCGGCACGCGCTTATGTGGGGTTCAAGTACTTCGGCATCGGCCTGTGGCAATGGTGCTACGGCGATCCGCCCCACCGCCGCAGACCCGTGCAATACTGGATCGACCTGGCACTACAACCGTAGCGCCATATCCCGGAACCAGTCATGGGTGGTTTTGGCGTTCGCATACCGGACCGAGCTGGTTTGCCCCCATCCCTGCCCGCCCTTGTAGGGGAGGGGTTTCGCCCCCCCGCTGGTGCCCCCTATTTGACCATACCCCATAATTCAGCTATCGTATCCTAGAGAATGATCGGGGCGTCCCGGCGCGCAGTGCTGCGTCCCGGCCCCGCGACCAATCGGGCGTTCGGTAGCGCGGCACGCCCCCGCACGAGGAGGACGTGATGGCCGTTTCCGGCGACGCCCAAACGACCCGAACCGGGACAGGAAAGGCACCCGTAACGATGACCACAGCCAACGGTGTGGAGACTGCGGCAAACACCGCCACAGGGGACGCTATGGGGGATGCTGCGGATGGTGCTGCGGGGGGCGGCGACGGACAGAACGGGCGGGCCGAGACTTCCCCGGCGGTCGACCTGAGCAATGAGCAACTGATCGCCTTCTACCGGCAGATGGTCCTCATCCGTCGCTTCGAGGAGAAGTGCGCCGAGGGCTACGCGTACGGCAAGATCGGCGGCTTCTGCCACCTCTATATCGGTGAGGAGGCCGTGGCGGTCGGCTCGATCGCCGCGCTGACCGATAAGGACCATATCGTCACCCACTATCGCGACCATGGCTACGCCCTCGCGCGCGGCTGCGAGCCCGGTGCCACGATGGCCGAGCTGTACGGTCGCGCGACCGGCCTCAGCGGCGGTCGCGGCGGCTCGATGCATCTGGCCGATGTCGGGAAACGCTTCTGGGGCGGCTACGCGATTGTGGCAGGACATATCCCCCTGGCCGTCGGCATTGCCAGCGCGATCAAGTACCGTCGCGAGCAGGAGGTCGTCGTCTGCTACTTCGGCGATGGCGCGACGAACAACGGCTATTTCCACGAGGCGCTGAACATCGCCGCTGTCGGCAATCTGCCGATCATCTTCCTGGTCGAGAACAACAACTACGGCATGGGCACCGCGATCGACGCGGCTTCGCGTGTCACCGAGATCGTCGATAAGGCGGCGGGCCTCCATATCCCCGCCGAACAGGTCGATGGCATGGATCCGTTGCCGGTCTACGAGGCGACCGCCCGGCTGCGCGAGCGCTGCCTGAAAGGTGAGGGGCCGTTCCTGCTGGAGGCCAAGACCTACCGCCTCGTCGGCCACTCGATTGCCGACGCCGCCGCCTACCGCAGCAAGGACGAAGTCGAGCAATATCGGGCGGGCGACCCCATCGCGCGCTTCGGTCGCATCCTGGCGGAGCGCGAGGTCCTCTCCCCCGACGATGCCAAGGCGCTCGACCGCGAGGTCATCGCCGAGATCGAGGCGGCGGCCACGTTCGCCGACGAGAGCCCCGAGCCCGATCCGAGCACGCTCTTCGACTACGTCTACGCGAAGCCGCTGGATTAGTCGGCAGTCGGTAGTCGGTAGTCGGTAGTCGTGAGTAGAGGTGCGCCATTAGCACCGTGCCGGGATACCACCGCACAGCTACTACCGACTACCGACTACCGACTGCCGACTGTCGGCCACACCGAGGGGAACATGGCCGAAATCACTTACCGCGAGGCTATTCGGCAGGCCTTGCGCAGCGAGATGCAGCGCGACGACCGGGTGTACATCATGGGCGAGGACATCGGCTCGTATGGCGGCTCGTATGCCGTGACGCGCGGTTTCCTCGAAGAGTGGGGGCCGGAGCGGATCGTCGATACGCCGATCGCGGAGGGCGGTATCCTCGGCGTGGCGACCGGCGCGGCGATGCACGGCCTGCGCCCGATCGTGGAGCTGATGTCGATCAACTTCAGCCTGCTGGCGCTCGACCAGATCTGCAACCACGCCGCGAAGCTGCACTACATGTTCAACGGCCAGATCACCGTGCCGCTGGTGATTCGCACCGCCGCCGGATGGGGCCAGCTCGCCGCGACCCACTCGCAGACCTTCGAGTCGTGGTACTCGTACATCCCCGGCCTGAAAGTCGCGATGCCGGCCACCCCCTACGACGCCAAGGGGATGCTCCTCAGCGCCATCCGCGACCCGGACCCGGTGATGTTCATCGAGCACAGCCTGCTGTACAGCACGCGCGGCGAGGTGCCCGAGGGCGACTATCTGGTGCCGCTCGGCAAGTCCGAGGTGAAGCGCGAGGGGAGCGATCTCACGATCGTCACCTACTCCCGCTCGCTGATCGTCGTGCAGCAGGCGGCGGCGAAGCTGGCGGAGCAGGGCGTCTCGGTGGAGATCATCGACCTCCGCTCGCTGCGCCCGCTCGACCTTGGACCCGCCGTCACCTCGGTACAGAAGACCAATCGCGTGATGGTCGTCACGGAGGACTGGCGCAGCTACGGCGCGGGCGCGGAGATCGCTGCTCGCCTCCAGGAGGAGGTGTTCGACTACCTCGACGCGCCGGTCGCGCGCGTCGCGGCGGTCGAGGTGCCCCTCCCGTACGCCAAGAACCTGGAGCGCCTCTGCTACCCGACCGATCAGGACGTGGTGGACGCGGCGTTGAAGTTGGTCAATCGCTAGGGCGATCGGGTTGCAGGTTGGCAGGCTGGCAGGCTGGTTCACGCCGAAACGGAGGCCATCTGTCGCACCTGCCAACCTGCAACCCGACGGAGGTTTTTGTGGCTAACGACGTACTGATGCCCAAGATGGGCTATGACATGACCGAGGGGCGCATCCTGCGCTGGCTCAAGCAGGAGGGCGAACAGGTCGAGCGCGGCCAGGCCCTCGCCGAGATCGAGACCGATAAGGCGTCGATCGAGATCGAGGCGTTCGCGTCCGGGACGCTCGGGGGCATCGTCGGCAAGGAAGGCGACACGATCCCGGTCGGGCAGAAGATCGCCGTGATCCTTGGTGAGGGCGAGACCGCCGAGAGCGCGCCCGCCGCACCGCCGCCGACCGAGGCGAAGGTCGCCACCGCCGCGCCAGCATCGACCGAGGCGAAAGCCACCGCCCCGCCGCCGACCGAGGCCAGGGCCACCGCCGCCGATGCCAAGCCCGCCGACGATCCCGATACGGCTGCGGCGCGCGAGGATATGGAGTCGATGGTCGAGGGTGGCCCGTCGCAGGCCGAGAATGTCATCCTCAACGCGGGGCAGCGCACCATCGCTGGCGCGTTGGCCACCGCCGCGTTATCGGTCGCCAATGGTGCCGAGGGGCGCGTCAAGGCGTCGCCGCTCGCTCGCCGGATCGCGCAGGAACACGACATCGATCTGGGCCAGGTGCCGGGGAGTGGTCCCGGCGGTCGCATCGTGCGCGAGGATGTGGACGCCTTCCTGCGCCGACCCCAGGCCGCCGCGCCCGCCTCGCAGGCCACCCCCGCCCCGGCACCCGCTGCCGCCCCGACGCCGCCCGCGCTGGTCGCCGCCGCCATGCCCGCCGCACCCGCACCCGCCGCCGGGGCGAACGACCGACAGGTGCCGCTCTCCCGGATGCGCCAGACGATCGCGCGCCGGATGACCGAGAGCAAGACGACCATCCCGCACTTCTATGTCTCCGCCGAGGTGGACATGACCGAGGCGCTGGCCTGGCGCAAGCGTCTCAACGAGGCTGCGCAGGCCGAGGGCTACAAGATCACGGTCAACGACATGATCCTCAAGGCGTGCGGGCTGGCGCTGACGAAGTTCCCGAATGTGAACGCCTCGTTCGGCGGCGACCACATGATCATGCACGACGAGGTCAACATCAGCGTCGCGGTCGCGCTGAAGGATGGGCTGATCGCCCCGGTCGTGCGCGGCGTGGACACCAAATCGCTCGGCGCGGTGGCCCGCTCGTCGAGCGACCTCGTCGCCCGCGCGCGCGACGGCAAGCTGAGTCCCGACGAGTACGCCGGTGGCACCTTCACCGTGAGCAATCTCGGCCCGTTTGGCATCGAGACGTTCATCGCGATTATCACCGCGCCGCAGGCCGCTGCGCTGGCCGTCGGGTCCTCGACGCAGAAGGCGGTCGTCGTGAACGGCGAGATCGTCATCCGCGATCGGATGAACATCACCATCTCCGCCGACCACCGCGTGACCGATGGCGCGGAGGCGGCGCAGTTCGTCGCCGAGGTGCGCCGCTTGTTGGAGCACCCGCTCGCGTTGCTGATGTAGTTCCTCACCCCGCCGCCTGTTGGCGGCACCCCTCTCCCACTGCGGCGGGAGAGGGGGAGTCCCGTGAGGAGGCGGTGCTGGTCTGAGGGGCGACGTTAGCACAGGAGGGCGGTCGGCCTTCGCGACACGCCTCGGGACCGTTCCTCCCCCTCTCCCGCCGCAGTGGGAGAGGGGGTGCCGCCCGCAGGCGGCGGGGGTGAGGATCCCCTGCCGACCGCCGCGATGCCGAGAGTAACTGTCCTCGCTCGCCCGCCACCGTCTCTCCGTCTCCCAGAGGGCCATGACCGCCACAGGAAATCACGACCATGCCTGAGCAAACGAGCCAGGAGCGCCGGATCGCGCTCGGCGGGCGGCAAATCGCGTACACGGTGCGCCGTAGCGAACGGGCGCGGCGGGTTGGTCTGCGTATCGGCCCCGTGATCGGGCTTGAAGTTGTGCTGCCAGCGCGCGGGCGCTCGCCTGATGTGACCGACCTGCTGCGCGAGAAGGCCGATTGGATTCTCGCCACGCTCGATCGCCTAACGGCGGCGGTGCCGCCAGCAGCGGTGGCGTTGGCGACCGATGCCCCCCTGCCCTACCGGGGCATCGCACATCGATTGATCGTCCACGTCTTCCCCCTCCTGCGCTCGCGTGTTGTTCGCGACGCCGACGTGCGGACGCTGACGGTCGAGCACGACCCGGCCAGCGCGCCGCTCGCCGCCGTGCTCGAAGGCTGGTATCGCCAGGAGGCGCGCACGCTCCTGACTGCGCGGGCGGCGCAGGTCGCCGCCGACCTTGGCGTGACATACGCGCGCCTGACGATCCGCGATGGCCGCTCGCGGTGGGGTAGTTGCTCGTCGGCGGGCGGGTTGAACTTCAGTTGGCGGTTGATCCTCGCCCCGCCCGACGTCCTCGAATACCTCGTCGTCCACGAACTGGCCCACCTGCGCGAACTGAATCACAGCCCGCGCTTCTGGGCGATTGTGGCGGAACACTGCCCCGAATATCGCCTGCAGCAGCGTTGGCTCAAGGACCACGGCGCGATGTTGCAGGCTGTGCTGCGCTGATTGCCGGTACAGGAGATGAGCAATTATCTATCACGGCGACATAGTTTTTAGAGTCTCGGCACGCGCCTTGCGAAGGAGTTGGGTATGGGCGACCGTTGTGGTCGCCCGGTCGGGCTGTTCGCAGGGCATTTTGGGCATGATCGCACACACCGAGACGCCGCATATCCTCTACGAGCAGATGAGCGATGGCATCGCGCTCGTGGATGCGCGTGGGGCGGACATGCCGCTGATCTCGCTCAATCGGGCCTGTCGCGCGGTGCTCGGGCTCGCCGAGCGCCCGATCGCGGGCCAGCCCTGGGGGGCGATATTCGCGCATAATGACGCGCACGGTGTCTCGGAACAGCTTCGGCAATGCATCGACACCGGCGAATCCCGCACGATCGAGGCGATTCCCTACGTACTCGGCCAGATGGTATCCGCGCCTTGGCAGCCGTACCAGCGCACCTACTGGGATTGGCACATCACGCCGCTCTCCGATGCGAGTGATCGCGTGGACAGCCGGGTTGCTCGCCTGATGATCGTCATGGTGGATACGACGGCGCGCTGGCGGGGCGAGGAAGAGGAGGAGGAGCCTGGGCGCTGGCAGATCGAGCGGGAGCGCGACGCGTTCCTCTCGTTGATCTCCCACGAGATCAAGTCGCCACTGACCTCGATCAAGGGCTGCTCGCAGTTGGCGCTCCGCGAATTGCGCCACGCCGCCGCAGCGCACGAGCGCCTGGTGAAGCATCTGCGCGTGATCGAGCAGCAGACCGATCGGATCGCGCGCCTGGTCACCGATCTCTCCGCCGCCGCGCGCCTCCACGACGGTCGACTCGCCCTGGCCCCGGCCCCCTTCGATTTCGCGGCCCGCGTTCGCGGCCTGATCGGGCGCTACGAAACCTCGCCGGAGAGCCATCGGGTCGCCCTGACCGGCGATGAAGCACCGTTGACGGTCCATGCCGACCCTGATCACATCGATCAGGTCGTGCTGCATCTCCTCGCCAACGCCGCCAAATATACCCACGAGGTCGCGCAGATCGCGGTCACGCTCGAACGGCGTGGCGATCAGGTCGCCCTCGCTGTGCGCGATCGGGGCATCGGTATCCCGGCGGACGAACTGCTGCGCGTTTTCGGGCGCTTCTATCGCGCCTCCAACAGCTTCGGTGGGGGGTTGGGGCTCGGGCTCTTCATCGCGCAGCAGACCATCGCTCGCAGCGGCGGCACGCTGGAGGCCGAGAGCGCGCTTGGCCAGGGCAGCACCTTCCGCGTTATCCTGCCTCTGGTGGACGAGCGTCAGTCCAGCGCAGGCTGACGGGGCCGGGCATTGCCCATGCCGTCCCGCTAGCAAACTCTGCGTATACCGCCAGGCGTAGGGGTGTTCCCTGCTGCGGCAGGACCGGGCAACCGCCCGCCCACACCGTCTTAACCATGCGCGGGCGTCGTGGGCAGAACGACGGGAGGGCGTTCAATTGAACGCCCCTACGCGCGGCCCCTCAGCCGATCACGGCCTTCAGCCCTCCCAGCCGATCAGCACATCTTCGCCCTCGACCCGCACCGGGTAGGTCGCGACCGGCGTCACGGCGGGCAAGGTGCGCGCCTTGCCAGTCTTCAGGTCGAACTCCGCGCCGTGCAACGGGCATTCGACGCAATCGCCGAACACATCGCCTTCGGACAACGAGGCCTCGGCGTGCGTGCATGTGTCGCCGATCGCGTAGATTGTGCCCGCGACGTTGAAGAGGGCCACCGGCTCCTCCTCGATCTCGACGCGCAACGCCTTACCTGGCGCGATCTCACCGATGGCGGCGACCCTGACAAACTCCATCGTCATCCCCTCACGTCGCGGCCGTGTGCCGCAGACCTTCTCGCTCATACATCCGTGCGCCGCTCACGGCGTGGCGGTGGCCCCTCGGAGCGCGACACGGAGGACGCCGAGCGACAGGAGGGCGCACTTCATGCGCGCGGGCGAGAGGGCCACGCCAAGCAACGCGAACAGATCGTCGCGAGTGAACGCCGCGACCTCCTCGACCGTCTTCCCAACGAGTTCTTCCAGTAGCATCGACGCCGCCGCCTGGCTTACCGCGCAGCCATGCCCGTCGAAACGCGCCTCCGCCACCGTGCCCGCCTCCAGCAGCAGATCGATGTGGATCATGTCGCCGCAGAGCGGATTCAACTCCTCGTAGCTGGCCGTCGGCGCGTCGAGCCGCCCGTGGAAGCGGGGATTGCGATAGTGATCCATGATCTGCTCGCGATAGAACGAACTATCCATGCCGTCTCCGCTCCGTTGATACCCTCACCCCCGGCGTCGCTGCGGCTCGCCACCCCCTCTCCCCATCCGAGGAGAGGGGGGAGTCAATCCGACAGGCCACGTTGAAAGAGACCACTTCGACTGATGACTTCTGCGTTCCGGTCTATCTCCGACCCGCGCAGGCGGGTCATTGCGCCCTACCCGTGAAGGGCACAATGTTCACGGGTGTTTGTGGCCGCAGGCTTTAGCGCTGATGGTGGCGGAACCCTGCGGGGCCTCAATTGGCAGCACCGCCGCCCCATATAGCGTGCGCGGTGATGGCGCGGGCGGTGTGGCAAGCTTCCCTTGGAGTGGCGGGCGCGGATTCTTCGCGGCGGCTCAGAATGACAGTTACTATCGTGATCGGCCACACGCGTACGGGATTGTCATTCTGAGCCGCCGCGAAGAATCCGCGCCCGCCAGCGCCACCACCGCACCCCCATATATCGCCGTCCACCTCGCGCATAACCCATGCTATCCTTCGTTGCCAGCTCACGCCCGCAGCGTGGCGCGGCCCTAGCAGCAAGGGGAAAGCGCATGGATAGCAAACCCGAACCCGCGCCTGCGCCGCCACACGATGACACGGCGACGAACATGGAGATGTCCCGCGAGGAGTGGATCGCCTACCTCGCCGGGCGCGAGACCCCGGCCTACTCGGGCTGGGCGGATAATCTGCCGACTCCGTGGCGTGGTGCTACGGGGGTCGAAGGTCCAAGATCGAAGGTCGAAGGTGGACGGTCGTTGGACTGGCCTGACTCGACCGGGGGTGGTGCGTAGCTCCACTCACGCGCCAGGGGTGTCAGAGGGCAAAGATAGCCTTCGCCCGCTCTAGCGCGCGCGCCAGGCGATCGACGTCCTCGGTGGTGTTATAGAGATAGACCGAGGCGCGCGTGGTGGCGGTCAGGCCGAAGCGGTCCATCAGCGGCTGGCAGCAGTGGTGGCCCGCGCGCACGCAGACCCCCTCCTCGTCGAGGAGTGTCGCCAGGTCATGCGGGTGGATATCGTCGAGGCTGAACGAGAAGACCCCCGCCCGCCCGTCGGCCCCTTGCGGCCCGTGGATCGTCAGCCCCGCGACCTCGCGCAACCGCGCCAGCGTATAGACCGTGAGCGCGTGTTCGTGCGCCTGCACCGCCTCCATGCCCAGCGTGCTCAGATAGTCCACCGCTGCCCCGAGCCCGATCGCGTCGCCGACGCTCGGCGTCCCCGCCTCGAACTTCGCCGGCAGATCGGCATACGTCGAGCTTTGGAGGGTGACCCGCCGAATCATCGAGCCGCCGCCGAGGAAGGGCGGCATCGCCTCCAGCAGTTCCCGCCGCCCCCATAACGCCCCGCTGCCCATCGGCCCGAGCATCTTGTGGCCGGAGAAGGCCAGGAAATCACAGCCGAGGTCGCGCACATCGACCGGCAGATGTGGCACGCCCTGCGCGCCGTCCACCAGGACCAGCGCGCCCACCGCGTGCGCCCGCCGCGCGATCTCGGCCACCGGGTTGATCGTCCCCAGCGTATTGGAGATGTGCGTCACGGCCATCAGACGCACCCGCCCCGCGTGGCGGGTCAGGAGCGCGTCGTAGGCGTCGAGATCGAGCAGCCCCTCGTCCGTGACCGGGATCGCCGCGAGGCTCGCGCCGCGCTCCTGCGCCAGGATTTGCCACGGCACGAGGTTGGAGTGGTGTTCCATCTCGGTGACGATCAGCACGTCGCCCGCGCCGACATTCGCCCGCCCCCAAGAGTAGGCGACGAGGTTGATCCCCTCGGTGGTGCCGCGCGTGAAGATTATTTCGCGGTCGTCGGTCGCGCCGATGAAGCGCGCGACCTTATGCCGCGCATCCTCGTAGGCTGCCGTGGCCCGCTCGCTGATCGCGTAGATGCCGCGATGGACGTTGGCGTTGTAGGTGCGGTAATACTCGTCGAGCGCCCGCAGCACCGCCGTCGGCTTCTGCGAGGTCGCCCCGCTATCGAGGTAAGTCAGGGGCTTCCCATGGGCCGTCTCGCCCAGGATCGGAAAATCGGCCCGCACAGCGACCGCATCGAGCACACGAACGGGCGGAGCGTGAAGCGTCATGGCGGCACCTCCTGGGTGTGGGGTCGAAGAATCGAAGGTCGAAAGGGGTCGGCGTAGGGGCGTTCAATTGAACGCCCGGTCGTACGGCCTCCCGCATTGGTGGGGTGCCGTGACGTCGGCACCCCCGACCCCGGCGTTGACGGTGTATCACGGCGTGGGCGGCGTCCACAACCGGGCGTTGGTGGGTCGGGGTGCTGACGCCGGGGGCGCACCGCCAATGCGGGGGCGGTACGACCGGGCGTTGGTGGGTCGGGGAGGCCGACGTTGGGGACGCACCGCCGATGCGGGGGGCGGTACGACCGGGCGTTCAATTGAACGCCCCTACGCCGACCCCCTTCGAGCCGGTCCCTACACCCCGTAATCCTCTTTGAGTCGCGGCGGCAGCCCCATCTTGGCCTGGAGGGCGTCGGAGAGGCGGTCGCGCACTTCTTCGAGCGGGATGCGCTGCACGATCTCGTCCAGGAAGCCCTCGACGATCATCCGCTCGGCCTCCTCGCGGGTCAGGCCGCGGCTGCGCAGATAGAAGAGGTATTCTGGCTCGACCTGGCCCATCGTCGCGCCGTGCGTGCAGCGCACGTCGTTCGCGCCGATCTCCAGCTTGGGCATCGAGTCCACGCGGGCCTTGTCGGACAGCAACAGATTGCGATTGGCCTGATAGGCGTTGGTCTTCTGCGCGCCCGGCTCGACCTTGATCATCCCCGAGAAGACCTGTCGCGCACGGTCGCGCAACGCGCCCTTGAAGAGGAGATCGCTGGTCGTGTTCGGCTTCACATGATCCTGGATCGTGTGCTGATCGAAGTGCTGCGTGCCGTCGCCGAAGTAAATGCCGAGCATCTCGCTCGTCGCGCCCGGTCCGCGCAGCGAACTCTCGACATTCGACTTGGTCAGCTTCGAGCCGAGGAGGATCGAGAGCGAGTTGGTGGTGCTGTCGCGGTCGGCAATCAGGCGCTGCGTGTTGAAGTGCCAGACGTGGCGGCCCCAGTCCTGCACGTTGAAGTAGCGCAGGTGGGCGTTCGCGCCGGTGTGCAGCTCGACCGCGCCATTGGAGAAGCCCTGGCCGCTCTCGGCGGTCGGCGAGATGAACTCGTCGATGAAGACGGCGTGCGCCCCTTCCTCCACGACGATCAGGGTGTGGGCGAAGACGGCGGGCGCGTCGGCGTCGGCGTAGACGCGCGTCTGGAACGGCGTCTCGATGGCGACCCCGCGCGGCACGTAGAGGAAGGTGCCGCCGCTCCAGAAAGCCCCGTGCAGCGCGCTGAACTTGTCGTGCGTCGGCTGCACCGCCTCGGTCATGAAGAACTTGCGGACCAGTTCGGGATGCTGGCGCACCGCCTCATCCATGCCGAGGAAGATGACCCCCTGGGCGGCCGCTTCCTCGCCGCGCATGTGGAAGACCATCCCGGAGTTGTGCTGCACCAGCAGACCCGCGCGCCCCTCCTCGCTGATGCCCGCGCGCACCGCAGCGGGTAACGCTTCCAGGCTCGCCTGCGGCAATGTGCCCGGTCCGAACGGCAGCACTTGATCCAGCTTCAGCGCGCGCAGGCTCGTCCGCCGCCACTCCTCATCGGTCTGCGCGGGCATCGGCGTCGCCTCATAGGTCTCCCAGGAGGCCAGCCGCGCCTCGCGCATCCAGCTAGGCTCGCCCTTCGCCGCCGACAGCGCCTCGACCCCCTCGCGCGTGAAGCCGCGCATCTGCGCCCCGGTCGGGCGCTCCAGTGTCGTGCTCATCCCACCTCCCCCAATATGGCCTACGGAACACTATGGCTTGCGGAACGCGAGGTGGAGGCGAACCCCCGTCGCAACACGCCCGACCTCTCCTCCACACATGGTGAGGGGCGGGACTCTGCCGAGCCCCGCCCCCATCACCTTGCAGTAGCTCTCGGCTCGGGCCGCGACTGCGGGGGCCTGCGCGTCGCCGCGCCGCGCCGCGCGTGCATCGCTTATCCGACGCTGCCGATCATCTCCAACTGGATCAGCCGGTTCAGCTCGACCGCGTATTCCAGCGGCAGTTCCTTGGCGATCGGCTCGATGAAGCCGCTCACGATCATGCTCATCGCCTCGTCCTCGCTGAGGCCGCGACTCTGCAGGTAGAACAACTGCTCCTCGCCCACCTTGGAGACGGATGCCTCGTGACCGATCGTCACGTTGTCCTCCTCGATCTCCATGTAGGGGTAGGTGTCGGTGCGCGACTCCTCGTTCAGTAACAGCGCGTCGCAGACCACGCTCGACTTCACGTTCGTCGCGCCTGGGTGGACCTTCACCAGGCCGCGATAGGACGAGCGCCCCGCGCCCTTCGAGATCGACTTCGAGATCACCGTCGAGGAGGTGTTCCCGGCGACGTGGACCATCTTCGCGCCGGCATCCTGGTGCTGGCCGTCGGTGGCGTAGGCGATCGACAGGACCTCGCCGCGCGCGCCCGGCTCCATCAGCCAGACGGCGGGGTACTTCATCGTCAGGCGCGAGCCGAGGTTGCCATCGACCCACTCCATCGTCGCGTCCTTGTAGGCCGCCGCGCGCTTGGTGACGAGGTTGAAGACGTTCTTCGACCAGTTCTGGATCGTGGTGTAGCGGCAGCGTGCGCCCTCCTGCACGATGATCTCGACCACCGCCGAGTGCAGCGATTCCGAGCCGTAGGTCGGCGCGGTGCAGCCCTCGACGTAATGGACGTAGGAGCCGGGGGCGCAGATGATCAGGGTCCGCTCGAACTGGCCCATGTTCTCGGCATTGATGCGGAAGTACGCCTGGAGCGGCACATCCAGATGGACGCCCTCGGGCACGTAGACGAACGAGCCGCCCGACCAGACCGCCGAGTTGAGCGCGGCGAACTTGTTGTCGTTCGGCGGGATGATCGTGCCGAAGTACTGCTTCATCAGCTCGGGATACTCGCGCAGGGCGGTGTCGGTGTCGGTGAAGATGACGCCCTTCTGCTGCAAGTCCTCGCGCAACGAGTGGTAGACGACCTCGCTCTCGTACTGCGCGCCGACCCCGGCCAAGTGCTGGCGCTCGGCCTCGGGGATGCCGATCTTCTCGAAGGTATCCTTGATGTAAGACGGGATGTCGTCCCAGGTCGCGCCCTGCTTCTCGGCCGGCTTGATGTAGTAGAAGATGTTGTTGAAGTCGATCTCGCTCAACGCGCCGCCACCGCCCCAGGTCGGCATCGGTCGCTTGAGGAAGTAGTCGTACGACTTCAGGCGGAACTCGCGCATCCAGTCCGGCTCGTTCTTCATCGCCGAGATCTGCTCGACAATCTCGCGCGAGAGGCCGCGCTGCGCCTTGAACGCGTAGTCTTCCTTGTCGGAGAAGCTGAAGTTGTAATCGCCGGTTACTAGGAGTTCGGACTCTGTGGTACTCATCGGATCTCCTTCGGGTTGCGGGTTGCCAGGTTACAGGTTTGCTTCGATTATCCAGGCAGCGCCGATGCTGCCAACCTGGAACGTGTCAACCTGCCAACCACGTTTACTGTCCGGTCAACGTTCGCGTCACCGTGATGCCAGCGGGTGCCTTGGTCGCGACTAAGGCCTGCTCCTCGTCGCCGACCATCGGCTCGTCGGGGGCGAACTGCTGGCGGAGCCAATCGTAGCCCTTCACATCGAGTTCCTCGGCCAACTCCGGGCCACCGTTGGCGACGATCCGCCCGTTCATCATGATGTGGACGAATTGCGGCTTGATGTAGTTGAGCAGACGCTGGTAATGCGTGATCACCAGCGCGCCGACCTGGCCGTTCAGTTGCGAGTTCACCCCTTCGGCGACCGTCCGCAACGCGTCGATGTCGAGGCCGGAGTCGGTTTCGTCCATGATCGCGAACTTCGGCTCCAGCATCGCCATCTGGAGAATTTCCATCCGCTTCTTCTCGCCACCGGAGAAACCTTCGTTCAGATAGCGGCCCATGAACGAGCGGTCCATCCGCAACTCGCCCATCTTGCCGGTCAGGCGCTTGCGGAACTCCGCCACCGGCGGGGCCTTGTAGACCGCGTCCGGGTTCGCCTGCATGAAGCGCGCCTGCTGTACCTTGTTGTAGCTCTGGCGCAGGAAATTGGCGACGTTCACGCCGGGGATCGAGGTGGGGTACTGGAACGCGAGGAAGAGGCCCCGGTGGGCGCGCTCGTCGGGCTCCAGGTCCAGGATATTCTCGCCGTCGAGCAGCACCTCGCCCTCGGTCACCTCATAGTTCGGGTGGCCCGCCAGGACATAGGCCAGGGTGCTCTTGCCGGAGCCGTTCAGGCCCATCAGCGCGTGGACTTCGCCCTGCCCGATCGTCAGATTGACGCCGCGCAGGATCTCTCGCTCCTCGACCTTCGCGTGCAGGTTCTTGATCTCCAACGAGGCCAATATGCCACTCCCTCCTACTCGCTGCCCCTCGGCCAGATGCCGACCGCAGTATCAGCAGTATCGAATCGAGCGCCGCCGCTGCCAGCGAGCGGGGCCGGTCGCCCCGCCCCGCGCCGGTGAATGCGGCGCGGGGAACTTTCGCAACTAAATTATCCCATAATGTTGGGGGGGTGGCAACCGCCGCCACACGGCGCGCTGCCCGGCCCGCAGGCCCTCAAGTAGCCCTATTGCGCCGTCGCGCTGGTGGCACGCACGTCGAGCATGGCGAGTCCCTGGCAGGCGGCGCAACGCCCCCGGAACTCCAGTTGCGGGCGTACCTCGTAGTAATCATAGGCGTCGCCGACCGCGCTCGCGGCCGACAGTAGCACGGCCGGATCGCCGAGCGGCCCGTCGAGTACGAGATCGGTGATCGCGCCGCAGACCTCGCAGATCAGGTGGGGGTGGGGGCGCGGGTCGCGACCGTCGTAGCGATGACTCTCGCCGACACTCAGCTCCAGGACCTCGCCGATCCCCTTGAGCATGTCGATCGTCTTGTAGATGGTGGCGAGGCTGGTCGTCGGGTAATCGCCGCGCACCCGATCGTAGACCTGCTCCACCGTCGGGTGGCCGCTATCCTCGGCGAGGACCCGCAACACCGCCATCCGCTGCGGCGTCAGCCGGAAGCCGTCGTGCCGCAGCCGTATGAGCAACTGATCGTAGCGCGTGGTGACCATCCTCGTGCCCAACCATCCTTCCCCGGCCATCCTCGGCTATTAGCTGAGAATGGTTCTTATCTATCCCTGTGCAAAGAATAACAAAGTTTGTGGCATCATGCAACAACCGCTGTGGGGTGGGGGGTGGCGGTTCAGGATCGTGCGCGGCGGAGGAGGGGATGCCGGTGGACTGAGGCCCCACCGGGCTCGCCCGTCACAACGGGCCTTCCGTGCCACCGTCCCGGCTGAAGGCGCGGCCACGAAGTCTACGGCAGAACGCAGTGGGGCCCGCCTGCGGGGGCTGGGGGGCGAGGGGGGTGGCAGTGGCGCGGAGGGGTGAACTTCCCCGAGGCTGCTGGCGCGGATTCTTCGCGGCGGCTCAGAATGACAGATCCCAAGTGGTCGGCCCATAGCGATCGGAGTTGTCATTCTGAGCCGCAGCCGAAGAATCCGCGCCCGTACTCGCCGCGCCTGCACCACACCCTCGGGCCGCTCCGCTGGCAGATATACCCCCTTGCCGCTACCCTACCCCCGACCCGCGAACACGGTCATCGCGTCATCGCGTATGAGGAGCCTCGATGGAGAACGAATTGCTCGGTCTGCTCGCGGCGCGCACGGGGCATTTCCGCCTGGAATCGGGGCATCACGGCGACCTGTGGCTCGACCTCGATCCGTTGTTCCTGCGGCCAACACGCCTCCGAGGCTTCGCGGCGGCCCTGGCAAGTCGCTTCGCCGCATATGATGTGGAGGCGATCTGCGGCCCGCTGAATGGCGGCGCGTTCGTGGCGCAACTGATCGCGGCGGAACTGGGCGTGGCATTTTCCTATACGGAGCGCCACGCCCCCACCCGTACCGATGCCCTCTACGCGGTCGAATATCGCCTCCCGGCCGGGCTGCGCGGCCCGATCGGTGGGAAAACGGTCGCCATCGTGGATGATGTCATCAACGCGGGTTCGGCGGTGCGCGCGACCTACGCCGCGCTCCGGGCGTGTGGCGCGCGACCGATCGCCCTCGGCGCGCTGCTCGTCCTCGGCGGGGGGGCGGCGCGCTTCGCGGCGGATTCCGCGCTCCCACTGGAGTACCTGTCCCGTCGCGAGAGCCACATATGGATACCGTCCGAGTGTCCGCTGTGCGCCGCCAACGTGCCGCTGGTCGATATGGCCTGATGCCCAACGCCGCGCTACGCCCGCATGTCCGCTGCCAAGCCCTCCCACAAGAGGTGTAGTTCAGAGCCTCGCGTGGCGGAGGTGGGGATGCCGTTGGGATGGGGGCTCACGACGCGGGGATGCAGTTGGACTGAAGTCCCGGCTGGGGGCTGCGGCCACCAAGTCCACCTCCGTGGACTGGGGGGCGAGGTGGGGGGCGGGGGGCGAGGTGGGGGATGGCGCGGGTGGGCGGGGGCAGCGCCCGCGCTCCCCGCCGCGCACGATTTTGGACCACACTCTTCCACAAGCGCAGACGCTGACAACAGCGACATCACTGACACACTTTCGTCATACGCCCCCCACACCTCTCCCCCACACTGGCTACTACCGACTACTGACGACCGACGACCGATGACTCGCAAGGACCCCCAATGAGCCAGATGATGGAAACCGAGCAACGCTGGGAAGAGGCCCAGTCGCGGCACAGTCGGCGGCGACAAGCGCGGCACGCGCGGCGGCAAGTGCGCCGACGGCAGCGGGTCGTCTTCCGCGCGCAGACGTATCGCAACATCCTCTATCTCATCGCCGCGTTCCCCCTGGGTCTCGGCTACTTCATCTTCCTGGTGACCGGGCTCTCGGTCGGACTCGGCTCGGCCCTCGCGGGGGTCGGTATCCCTATCTTGGCGGCGACCCTGCTTGGCTGGTGGGGGCTGGCGGCGTTCGAGCGGCAACTGACCATCTGGTGGCTGCGGATCGATATCCGCCCGCTGTATCACCCCCGCCCGGTCGGCCTCGGCCCGTGGCGCTGGCTGCGCCTGCACCTCGGCAGCAGCGTCACCTGGACCAGCCTCCTGTACCTGCTGGCGAAGTTCCCGCTCAGCCTGATCTCCTTCGTTGTCGCCACCGGATTGACCGCCGCGACCGCGCGCCTCGTCCTCGCCCCCCTGCCCTATCTGATCGATGTGGCGACCGGCCAGCAGCTCAACGCCGCCGCGCTGACCGGCACCCTCAGCTTCTCGGCGCTGGGGCTGGTACTCGGGCTGATCACCTTGCATCTGCTGAACGGGCTGGCCGTCCTTTCCGGGCGCTTCGCCCGGCTGATGCTCGGCCAGAGCGACCTCGCCGCGCGTCTCACCGCGACCGAAGCGGTGGCTGCCTCGGCCACGGCGCAGGCCGAGCGTTCCGAGCAGCAGCGGCGCGAGTTGATCGTCAACGTCTCGCACGAACTCCGCACCCCGATAGCCTCCATTCGCGGCCATGTCGAGTCGCTGATGATGGGCCTCGATCGCCCCGCCGACGCCACGGCGAACCCGCCACCCCCCGCCGAGTTGCGGAGTTATCTCGGCATCATCGGTCGCGAGGCCGAACGGCTCGGCACGCTGGTGGACGAACTGCTGTCGCTGGCCCGCTCCGAGTCGGGCGAGTTGCAGATCGTCCTCGCGCCGGTCGTGCCCGGTGAGATCGTCGAGGAGGTCTATACCTCGCTGGCCCCCCTCGCCAAGCGCGAGCGGCAAATCACCATCGTGCGCGATGTCGCCGCCGAGCTGCCGCCCGTCGTGGCCGACCGCCAGCGGCTGACCCAGGTGCTGCTCAACCTCGTCCGCAACGCCATCGCCTACACCCCGACCGGCGGCATCGTCTCGATCGGCCTGCGACCCGACGGCCCCGACGCGGTCGCGCTGACGGTGGCCGACACGGGCATCGGCATCCCGCAGGAAGACCTCGACCGCATCTTCGACCGCTTCTACCGCACCGACGCCTCGCGCGCGCGCGCTTCCGGCGGCTTCGGCCTCGGCCTGGCGATCGTGCGCGACCTCGTCGCGGCGATGGGCGGCACCGTGCGCGTGACCAGCGTGGTCGGCGAAGGTAGCACCTTCACGGTCACCCTCCGCGCCGCGCCGCCCAGGGTCGAGCAGCCGCCCCTGCTCAGCGGCCCCGAACAGGGCACGCTGCGGCAGTCGGGCAGCGCGGCGCTGCCGACCGAGGAGGGCCAGGAGCGCGGCGTGACGCCCTGGTAGTGGGCGGCTGGTCGGGGACCCTCACCCCCGGCGTCGCATTCGCTCGCCACCCCCTCTCCCCATCCGAGGAGAGGGGGACTTATCCTGGGCACAGCGGCTGACAGGCAAGGCTGTCGCTCCGAAGCGAGTCCCCCTCTCCTCGGATGGGGAGAGGGGGTGGCGAGCGAATGCGACGCCGGGGGTGAGGGTCCCCCGCCGCCGCCTATGCCCCCGCCCGCAGCAAACCCCTATGGTATACTCCCCCCCGTACGAAGCCGAATCATGGGCCAGCGCGATGCGCGTACAAGAGCGGGGGGTCTGCCGGGCATGGGCGACGATGCGTATGAGCCAGGGCGCGACGCCGCGCAGCTCCTGAACGGCGACGATCTGCACGAGGAATGCGGCGTCTTCGGGATCTACGCCCCCGGTGCCGACGTCGCCCGCCTCACTTTTTTCGGCCTCTTCGCCCTGCAACATCGCGGCCAGGAGAGTGCCGGGATCGCCGTTTCCCACGCCAGTGGCGGCGCACCGCTCGCGGTGCATCGGCACATGGGCCTCGTCTCGCAGGCCTTCACCGAGGATGATCTGGCCCGGCTGCGCGGCGACCTCGCCATCGGCCACACCCGCTACTCCACGACCGGCAGCAGCAACCTCGCCAACGCCAGCCCGTTCGTCGCACAATCGAGCATCGGCGAGATCGCGGTGGCCCACAACGGCAACCTGACCAATGCCGACCATCTGCGCGCCGAACTGGAGAGCGAGGGCGAGCGCTTCCTGGCCTCGACCGACTCCGAGATCGTCGCGCGGCTGATCGGCCAGGCGCACGGCGACACCATCGTCGAGAAGTTGCGCCGCGTGATGCCCCGGATGCTCGGGGCCTACAGCCTCACCATCCTCACCCCCACGCAGATGCTCGGCGTGCGCGACCCGCTCGGCGTCCGGCCCCTCTCGCTCGGACGGATGCCCGATGGCGGTAATGTGATCGCCTCCGAATCGTGCGCCTTCTCCACGATCGGCGCGGAACTCATCCGCGACATCGAGCCGGGCGAGATCGTCGTGATCGACGACATCGGCGCGGATGGCGTGCGCTCCTATTGCGGGCAGGAGTCGCACCGCCGCGCCGCCTGCGTCTTTGAGCTGATCTACCTCGCGCGCCCCGATAGCGCGATCGGCGGGCAACGGCTGCACCTGGCGCGGCAACGGATGGGCGCGGAACTGGCCTGGGAGGCCCCCGCCGAGGCCGACATCGTGATCGCCGCGCCCGACACCGCCACCCCCGCCGCGCTCGGCTACGCGCGGGCCAGCGGCATCCCCTACGCGGAGGCGCTGATCAAGAATCGCTATATCGGGCGCACCTTCATCCAGCCCGACCAGCGCTTGCGCGAGTTGGGCGTCGGCCTGAAGTTCACCCCGCTGCCGGAGGTGCTGCGCGGCAAGCGGGTGGTTTTGGTCGAGGACTCGATCGTGCGCGGCACCACCAGCCGCCCGCTGATCGAACTCCTCCGTAAGAACGGCGCGGTCGAGATCCATATGCGTGTCCACTCGCCGCCGATGGCTTGGCCCTGCTACCTGGGCGTGGATACCGGGCGGCGCGCGGAATTGATCGCCGCCTACAAGTCGGTCGAGGAGATCCGCGAGTATATCGGGGCCGACTCGCTGGCTTATCTCTCCGAGGACGGCCTGACGCGCGCCCTGCAAATGCCGCGCAACGATTTCTGCTTCGCCTGCTTCAACGGCAGCTACCCGGTCAGCGTGCAGATGGAGTTCGACAAGCTGGCCCTCGAAACGCCGAGCCGCGCCCCCCTCCGCGCTGATATGGCGGTCACGGGTGACTAACGGGGTCGTAAGGCGTAAGACGCGAGTCGTAAGTGGCTTTGCAGTGGTGTTCAACCGCTGCGGCTGGCGGCGGACCCCTTCTTACGCCTTACGCCTTACGCCTTACGCCTCGCCATGATGCGCCTCGGCCTCCTCGCTTCGCATGGCGGCAGTAATCTCGGCGCGATCGTCGCGGCTTGCCGTGCGGGGCGGATCGCAGCGGAGCCGGTCGTGGTGATCGGCAACAACTCGCGGGCGTTCGCGCTCGAACGGGCACGTCGGGCCGGTATCCCCGCCTATCATCTCAGCAGTAAGACCCACCCCGACCCCGCCGACCTCGACGCGGCGATCACGGCGACCCTGGCGCGCTACGACGTGGACTTTATCGCCCTGGCGGGCTATATGAAGCGGCTCGGCCCGCGAACACTCGATCGGTGGCGGGGTCGCATCGTCAACATTCACCCGGCACTGCTGCCACAATTCGGCGGCCAGGGGTTGTTCGGCGCACACGTCCACGCGGCGGTGCTCGCGGCGGGCGCGACGGTTACCGGCGTGACGATCCATTTCGTCACCGCTGAATACGACCAGGGTCCGATCGTCGCCCAAGCCACCGTGCCGGTCGAGCCGGGCGACACGCCCGAAACGCTCGGCGCGCGCGTGTTGCAGCGCGAACACGAACTCTACGTCGAGACCCTGGCGCGCGTCAGCCGGGGGGAACTCCGCCTGCCGGACGAGGTGGGGCTGCGTATGCAATGACGCAGGACTGGTGGCGCGGTTCGGCGGCGTGATGGAGCGTCAAGGCTGGGGGGAGGGAGCGCGGCGGTTCGGGCGTACATCGGGTAGAATCACCCTGCCTGCAAGGGTGATCGAAGAGCGATCGTTTGCCAACCACGGCGAGCGGGTTCTGCAAACCCGCGCTTGCGAGGCGTTGATCGCCCGATACGTGCGGAAGATGGAAGCGAACAAACGGCACGTTACGGCGTTTGCGCGGGCAAAGGTACGGCGTGTGCAGACGTCGCTCATCGCAATCTTCGGCGCGAAGTATGCTGGTTTCGCCGCTCCCGGTACGTGCCACGTTCGTGTCGGCATCGGCGCGTAGCTGGTGACGCGCAACATCCGCCAGTTGCTGGCCGAGCTGCGGCGGGTGGGGTTCGAGCAGTTGGCGGGGCGTGGTAAGGGGTCGCATACCTTGTGGGCGCACCCGCTCACGCCCGGTGAACAGCCAACGATCGCCGGACGCGCGGGTAACGACGCAAAGCCGTATCAAGAGCAGGTGGTTCGGGCGGCGCTGGCGGCGGTCGAGGCCGCGAAGGCCGCTGAGAGGGAGTGAGCATGAAGGCCGACACACCTAACGCCCGCGAGGTGGGCACGCCGCTCCATCCGGTGGCGCGTCCACGCCACCGGATGGAGATCGAGTGGTCCGCAGCGGATGAGGCCTACGTGGTCGCGGTGCCCGACTTGCCGGGATGCATGACCCATGGCGCGACGTATGAGGAGGCCGCGCGGATGGGTGCAGAGGCGATCGCGCTGTGGCTGGATGGGGCGCGGCGCCGGGGTACGACGATCCCGGAGCCGCGCGCGGTGCGTCACCCGCTCGCCCCGACCGGCGATTAAGGGCCGCGCTTTACCATGGCGCGTCGGGTTACGAACCCCTCCCCGCCGCCTGTGGGCGGCAACCCTCCCCTAAAAGGGAGGGTGAGACGGGCCAGGCCCACCCGACAGGCTCTTGTGAAACGGACCGCTAATGGCGTAGATAGCCACGATCGGCACGCTCGATGCCCCGCGTTGACCGAGGCCAACCCGTGGGGTGAGCGTATACGCATGTCGCGCAACGCGCCTTGCCGTGACACTTTCACATCCCGGTAGAGGATAATTATGACCTTCATGGGCGCTTCGTGGTCGCAGCCCCCAGACGGCATGATGGCACATGAGGCCCATTGCGGCGGGCATTGTCCCGTCGTCCCGTCGTGGCGGGAGCACCTGGCGGGAGCCACCAGGTGCGGCCACCAGGCCCGGTGGTCCGGAGATGCTCCAGAGACAGCTGACCTACCCATGAAGGGCAGTTGCTCCCCGATTAAGGGGACAAGGTTCACGGGTGCGAGTCCGACGGGGCCTCAATGCCGGACATCTCAGCGCCGATTATCCACTCTCCTTACCACCGTCCCGTAACGGCACAATCACAGAGGTGCAGCCATGACCGGGATCGGCGACGAACGACTCTCCTACGCGGCGGCGGGGGTGGACATCGCGGCGGCGGACGCGACGAAGGCGGCGATGGCGGCGAGCCTGGAAACCGATGATCGGCGCGTGCTGAATCGCATCGGCGCGTTCGCTACCCTCTTCGATGCCTCCTTCCCCGGTTACCAGCACCCCGTGCTGGTGCTCAAGACCGAGGAGCCCGGCTCGAAGCAGAAGTTCGCGCTGGCGCACGACCGCGTCGAGTCGCTCTGCCACGACCTCGTGAATCACCTGATCAACGACATCATCGTGATGGGCGCGCGGCCCCTGGCTGTGCAGGACGCCATCATCTGCGGCCATCTCGATGGCGCGATTGTCGGGCGTCTCGTCGCGGGGTTGGCCGAGGCGTGCCGCGCGCAGGATTGCACCCTCACGGGCGGCGAGACCAGCGAGCAACCCGGCGTCCTCGGCGACGACACCTACATCCTGGTCGCCAACGCGGTCGGCGTGGTCGAACGCGCACGGATCATCGACGGCGCGCGGATCGCGGCGGGCGACCGGGTCATTGCGGTCGCCTCCAACGGCCTGCACACCAACGGGTATTCGCTGGTCCGCGCCCTCCTCGCGCGCCAACCCGAACTGGCGACCGCCGCGATCGATGGCGAATCGTTCCTCGACGTCATCCTGCGCCCGCACCGCCCCTACTACGCCGCCGTGCGCGACCTTTTCTGGCACGAAGGACAGGCGGGACACGACGGGTTGCACGGGCTGGCGCACATCACCGGTGGCGGCATCGCGGGCAACCTGCGCCGCATCGTCCCTGCCGGGCTGACCGCGACGATCGACCTCCCCGCACTCCGACCGCCGACCGTCTTCCGCGTCATCCGCGAGCGCGGCGGCGTGGACGACGCCGACATGCTCCGCACCTTTAATCTCGGCGCGGGCCTGCTGCTCGTCGCCGCGCCCGATGCACTGGCCGAGATCGGTGCCCACCTGACCGCGAGGGGCTACGAGAACACGGTCGTCGGCACCATCGGCCCCGCTGCCGACCCGGCCATCGGGCGCGTTACCTTCACCGGCGCGCTGCCATGGTAACGCCGCTCCTCGCCTCGCCGCGCGCCACGCGCCTGGCCCCCGTGGGAACGTATCGCATACGCCTTCTCGTCGTCTTTCCGCCGAAGGTGATGGGCAAACGCAGCGGAGAGGGCGCTCGGTGCTGCGGCAGGACCGGGCGATTGAACGCCCTTACGGTGCCGCGCCCACAGCGCCCACAGCGCCCACAGCAGTGAGGGGAACGCCATGCGCGTAGGCATTCTCGGCGGTGGGCAGCTCGCCCGGATGACGGTCGCCGCCGCCATCGGCCTCGGCCTCGATGTGGCGATCTTCGAGCGCGAGGCCGACAGCCCCGCCGGGCGGCTGACGACCCGCGAGGTCGTCGGGGCCTGGGAGTCGCCGGAAGCGCGGGCGCGCTTCGCCGCAGTCTGCGACATCATCACCCTGGAGAGCGAGTTCGTCGATCCGGCCATCCTCGCCGCCTTCGAGGCGGGCGGTATCCCCGTGCGCCCCGGTGCCGCGACGCTGGCCCTCGTCGGCGATAAACTGCGCCAGAAGGAGACCTTCGCGGCGCACGACCTCCCGCTCGCCCCCTTTCGCGCGGTCGCCACCCCCGACGACGTGCGCCGCGCCGGGGCCGACTGGGGCTGGCCGATCGTGCTGAAAGCGCGCCGCCTTTCCTACGACGGCTATGGCAACGCGACCGTGCGCGGCCCGGAGGAGCTGGAGGGCGCGTGGGTGCGACTCGGTGCCCCGGATCGCGCCCTCTACGCCGAGGCGTGGGTGCCCTTCCGACGCGAACTCGCCGTGATGGTCGCCCGCGCGGTTGGCGGGGCCATCGCGACCTATCCGGTGGTCGAGACGGTGCAGGCCGCCGAGGGCCATATCTGCCGCGTCGTGCGCGCCCCCGCCGCTGTCGCCGCCGCGACCGCGACCGCCGCGACCGCGATCGCGCGGCGGGCCGTCGAGGCGGTCGGCGCGGTCGGCGTCGTCGGCGTCGAGTTGTTCGAGCGCGAGGATGGCACGATCGTGCTGAATGAGATCGCGCCCCGTCCGCACAACTCCGGCCACTACACGATCGAGGGCTGCGTCGCCTCGCAGTTCGAGAACCACCTGCGCGCCATCCTCGATCTGGCGCTCGGCGCGACCGCGCTCGTCGCTCCCGCCGCCGTGATGGTCAACATCCTCGGCGAGCGTGACGCCCCGGTCGCGGCCACGCCGCGTGGCCTCCCCGAAGCGCTGGCCGTCCCCGGCGCGCACCTGCACCTCTACGGCAAACGCCGTTCCCGCCCCGGTCGCAAGATGGGCCACGTCACCGCCCTCGGCCCCGACCTCGCGACCGCCGAGGCCACCGCGTCGCGCGCGGCGGCGCTGGTGCGGCTGTGAACGGGGTGGGGCTATTCCGCGCCTGCGCTCCGTGCTACTCTTTGTGCAGGCACGGTGAGCGGAGGGACAGGTAAGCGGATGGCGATAGCGAAATCAGGTGCGCAAACCGACGCGGATGAAGCCACCGTGTACGTCTTCGAGGACGAGCGACTGTTCGAGTTACTGGTCGCGGCGACACAGTGCGCGCTGGATCGGTTCGATGACGACGTTCTCCTGGCGCAACGACAGGCCCACATCCTTGCAAGGGTCAGGCGCGCGGTGTTCGGCGAGCTTCGGCGCGCGATGCCGGATCAGGTCGCCGCACGAAGCCCCTGGCACTTCAGTCGAGCGCTGGGCGCATATGTCCTCAAGGAGGTCCGCAAGCGCCAATTCGCGGCGTTCGAGCGGCGCTTAACCGAGGAGTACGGGCCGGTGGAACCGCTGACGGCCGAGGAGTACGCCGGTCGTTCGTCCATCGTGAACGGCGTCCGCGTCTTCCGCGTCGATCCGCCGGAAGTCGATCCACCGTGGGATGAGTCCGCCACGGGAAACACTGCGTGAGTGAGCGGCGGAGCCTGCCGGTCAACGGGCCGATCGTTCTCGATAGTGGTGCCGTGCTCGCCTTCGTGCGCGGGAAGCGTGAGACACGACTGGCGTGTCAGGAAGCCGCCAATTCGGGTTCCCAGTAATTATACCGACGGCAGTTTACGCACAGGTCGAGCGTGGAGGGCGTCGCGGGCAGCACGAGCGGCAAAGTATCCGCCTGCTCCTGGAGATTTGCGAGGTCGTCCCCCTCACCATCGACATCGCCCGGCAGGCGGGCTGGCTCCTCGGCGACTCCGCGACGATCGACGTTGTAGACGCCGTCGTCGTGGTGGAGGCCCTGAATCGTGACGATGCCCTCATCCTCACCAGCGATCCCGGCGACATTCACCACCTTCTGACCTTCGGCTCGAACCGTGCGCGCCGGGCGGTCCGTGTGGTGCGCGCCTAACTGCTCGTTCCCTTGCTTGCGCTACTACGGCCCGCACCTTCTGCCGGATCGTCGCCCACGAGGCCCCGCGCACACGCCGCATTCACGAGGGCGGTCGGTCGGTTTCCCGCACTATAATCTCGCGGCAGATCATGCCCCCTCGCCCCGCAGTGTTGATTGCGGATGCCGTAACGGATGTGTCGCGCCTTAGTGCTGCGTTTCAGGGATAGTTGTCGGGTTAGGCGGCGATCGGCTGCGGTAGTTGCGGCGGCAGGGGCTGTGGCGGCGGGCGTGCGGGCAGCGCGGCGAGGCGGGCCTCCAGGTGTTGGCGG
>JAABUN010000996.1_pt1 | contig 67705 bp, 60 predicted proteins | sample 5559311 | NCBI WGS metagenome assembly JAABUN01 (sample SAMN10711877, study PRJNA513370) | rock metagenome | isolation source: Antarctica rocks | place: Antarctica: Victoria Land, Siegfried Peak sud | reverse complement strand
CGTAATGGGGAGCGGGGCGGGGCCGGGGGACATCGCGCCTCCTGGGGAGCAGCCGCCGCAGCGGCAACGTCACGCTACCGCCCTATTCTCGCACAACCCTTCAGGAACTTCCGCGACCCTGTACTAGCTCTACGCCTCGCGCCCTGCCGGGGCCACGCGGTGCTATTATCCGCCCAGAAACGTGCCCGCGAGTGGAACGCCGCGCCGGGGCGGTGGTCGCGTCCACTTTTGCCCCTTCGACCTTCGACCTTCGACCCCCGCTCGTGAGGAGTCATGATCCCAATGGATGCGACCGAGCTGTGTTTCGCTTCTGCGACTGAGTTGAGCGCGTTGATTCGGAGCAGGGCGCTCTCGCCGGTGGAGGTGACGGAGGCGGTGCTGGCCCGGATCACCCGCCTGAATCCGACGCTCAACGCCTATTGCACGGTGACGGCGGAGGCCGCGCTGGCGGAGGCGCGTCTGGCGGAGGCGGCGGTGTCGCGCGGCGACGCGCTGGGACCGCTGCATGGCGTGCCGATCTCCATCAAGGATTTGACCGCCACGCGCGGCGTCCGCACCACGCGGGGGTCGCGGCTCTACGCCGACTCCCTGCCAGACGAGGATGCGCCGGTTGTCGAGCGGGTGCGTGCGGCGGGCGCGATCGTCCTGGGTAAGACCAACACGCCCGAATTCGGCTGGAAGGGGGATACCGGCAATCCGCTCTTCGGGGTGACCCGCAACCCCTGGGATTCGGCGCATGAGGCCAGCGCCGGGGGATCGAGCGGCGGCGCTGGCGCGGCGGTCGCGGCGGGGCTCGGCCCGCTGGCCCTCGGCACCGATGGGGCCGGTTCGATTCGTATCCCCGCGTCGTTTTGCGGCGTCGTCGGACTGAAGGCGCAACTCTGGCGCGTCCCCACCTACCCGCCGTCCTCGGTCGAGACGCTGGCCCACACCGGCCCGATGACGCGCACCGTTCGCGACGCCGCGCTCCTGCTCGGGGTGATCGCCGGTCCCGATGAGCGCGATCGTCTCAGCCTCCCCGCCACCGGCGACGACTGGCTCGCCGCGTGCGACGTGGGTATTCGCGAGCCGGGACGGAGCGTGCGGAGGTTGCGCGTCGCCTGGTCGCCCGACCTGGGCTATGCCGCCGTCGAGCCGGAAATTGCCCGGATCGCGGCGGCGGCGGCGGCGCGCTTCGCGACCGATCTCGGCTGCACCGTGGAGGAGGCCCACCCCGGCTTCCCCGATCCCCGCCGCGCCGAACTGATCCTCTTCTACACCGGGGTCCTGGCGAACGTGGCCGATCTCCCCACCGAGCGCCGCGCCCTGATCGATCCCGACCTCGCCCGCGCGCTGGAGGAGGAGACGACCGGCCTGACCGCGCTCGACTATGTCCGGGCCAATGCCGTGCGCCAGGGGGTCTGGGACGCCGTGCGCCGCTTCTTCGGCATCTATGATCTCTTGCTGACACCCAGCGTCGCCGTGTCACCCTTCCGAGCCGGGGAGGAGGGGCCGCGCGGGGACGCGGGCGGGGCGGGCGGGCGCTTCGGCTGGACCCCGTTCACCTACCCGTTCAACCTGTCCGGCAATCCCGCGCTCAGTATCCCCGCCGGGTTCACCGCCGCTGGGTTGCCGGTCGGGCTGCAACTCGTCGGGCGGCGCTTCGACGAGGCGACCGTGCTGCGCGCCGGGTCCGCGTTCGAGGCGGTGCAGCCGTGGGCGCACGTTCGACCACCGGGTTTGGACGGCGGGTGAGGGTGCGGGTCGAAGGTCGAAGGGTAGAGGTCGAAGGGGGGAGGGGCGGGGCGATCGCCGACTTGCCGCGCCCCCGGCCACCCGCTACCATGATTCCTGGTCACCGCTCCGCCCGTACACCAGGAGGAACCGTATGCGCCTCGGCGTCACCTTCCCGCAGACCGAGATCGGCAACGACCCCATCGCCATCCGCGAGTGGGCGCAGACCGCCGAAGGACTCGGTTACACCCATATCCTCGTCTATGATCATGTACTCGGCGCGAGCCTCGCCACGCGCCCCGACTGGAAGGGGCCGTACAGCAGCGCCACGCCGTTCCACGAGGTCTTCGTCCTCTATGGCTACCTGGCCGCGCTCACCAGTCGTATCGAACTCGTCACCGGCGTCGTCATCCTGCCGCAACGCCAGACGGCGCTCGTCGCCAAGCAGGCCGCGACCCTCGACCTCCTCAGCGGCGGGCGCTTGCGTCTCGGTGTCGGCGTCGGCTGGAATGCGGTCGAGTACGAGGCGCTGAACGAGAACTTCGCCACGCGCGGCGTGCGCAGCGAGGAGCAGATCGCACTGCTGCGCGCGCTCTGGTCGGACACCGCGATCGATTTCAAGGGGCGCTGGCATGTGATCGATCATGCCGGAATCAATCCGTTGCCGGTCCAGCGGCCCATCCCGATCTGGATCGGCGGGACGGCGGAGCCGGTGTTAAAGCGCATCGGTCGGATCGGCGACGGCTGGTTCCCGCAAGGTCCGCCCGACGACAAGGCCCGCGCCATGGTGGACCGCCTGCGCTTCTACGCGCACGATGCCGGGCGCAACCCCACCGCGATCGGCGTCGAGCCGCGCATCAGCATCGCTCAGGTTGGCGAGGCGGAGGCCCCCGCATTCCTGGCCCGGTGGCGCGATATTGGCGCGACCCACATCAGCATCGACTTCATGAAGGCCGGTTTCACGAGCGCGCGGGAGCATATCGACGCTCTTGGTCGATGGAAGGAGATCCTGGGCGACGGATCCGGGTGATGAGGATATTCCCGGCGTTGCGGCAACCCGACCACCCTCACCCCGGCGTAGCTGCGGCTCGCCACCGCCGCCCAGGGGGCACCCGCCCATCCGAGGAGAGGGGGCAGGGGGCTGAGGCTGTGGGTGGTTGGGGAGGATGGGGGTGGAGGCGGCGTGAAAGAACAGGCGCGGATGCTTCGCGGCGGCTCAGCATGACCGATCCCGTATGTGGGAGGCCGATCACCGAGGATCGGTCATGCTGAGCCGCCGCGAAGCATCCGCGCCCTATCCCTGGCGGGTCTGCGCGGCGATCCTCGTCGTCGCGTCCCGGCCACTCGAGACGTGTGCGACATATCCGCTTGGGGGTGTGCATATGCGCGTATGCATGAGGGGGGTGCTTCGAGCGCGGCGTTTGGGCGGGTGGGGTGTCTGCTTGCCGGGGCTATGCGGGCGCGGTTCCCGTGGCGAGGCGGGCGCGCACGGCGTCAAGGTCTGCGTTGACCGTGGCTTCTGCTTGGGCTAGCGCGTCGTCTTGCAGACGCAGGAGATAGGCGGGGTGGAAGGTGGTCAGGATCGCGGTGCCGTGCGGGCCTGGCAGCCACTGGCCCCGGCCCTTGGTGATCGTGAAGCTCGGGCCGAGCAGCGCTTTCCCGGCAGTGCCGCCGAGCGCCAGGAGTACCTGCGGGCGTACCAGCCCGATCTCGGTTGCGAGCCAGAATTGACATGCTTTGGCCTCGACTGTGGTCGGTGGGCGATTCTTCAAGCGCCCGTTCACTGGCGCGGCGGGGCGGCAGCGCACCACATTCGTCAGCCAGATCTCCTCGCGCCGAAGCCCCAGCCGCGCGAACCAGGTTTCCAGCAACGTGCCCGAGGGGCCGCTGAATGGTGAGCCGGAGCGGTCGTCCATCTCCGACGGTCCTTCGCCGAGGATGAGCAGCCGCGCCCGCGCCGCGCCCGCTCCGAACACCACCTGCCGCCGCGTCCGGCTGAGGTCGCAGCGCGTGCAACCGGACGCGACTTCCCGCGCCGCCGCCAGATCGCCGAACGTCGGCTCCGGGTCTGCGGTCGGTCCATCCCCGAATAATTTTCCCTGCACCATCGTCCGTCTCCCTCGTGTCTGCTCCAGCCCGGTGGCATTGGGGCATGACGCAGGAGTTGGGCCAGGGTTGTGCCTGGGGCGCGTGATGTGGTGACGGGGCGTGGCTGTGGGGCGTGGGGTCAACATGCCTGGGTGCAAGGCGGTTGACCCCTCCTCCGCCCTCCACCATAATCGCCCCGGTGCCACGATGCGTGGGGGCACCCCGCAAGCGTGAAAGAGGGGGCAACATGGTCGCTATCGCCAGTGTCATCGGGCGCGAGATCCTGGATTCGCGCGGCAACCCCACCGTCGAGGTCGATGTTCGGCTTGGTGACGGCGCGATCGGACGTGCCGCCGTCCCCTCCGGCGCCTCGACCGGCGCACATGAGGCCGTGGAACTGCGCGATGACGAGCCAGGGCGCTACGGCGGCAAAGGGGTCGGCAAGGCGGTCGGGCATGTGAACGGCGCGCTCGCCGAGCGGGTGATCGGGATGGATGCGCGCGATCAGGTCGCGCTCGACGCGGCGATGATCGAACTCGACGGTTCGCCCAACAAGGGCCGTCTCGGCGCGAACGCGATCCTCGGCGTCTCCCTCGCGGCGGCGGTCGCGGCGGCGGCGTCGCTCGGGGTGCCGCTCTACCGCCACCTGGGCGGCCTGCGCGCCCGGACCTTGCCGGTCCCGATGATGAATATCCTCAATGGGGGCAAGCACGCCGAGGGGTCGAGCGTGGACATGCAGGAGTTCATGGTCATGCCGCTCGGCGCGCCCTCGTTCCGGGAGGGGTTGCGCTGGGGTGCCGAGGTCTACCACGCGCTGAAGAAGGTGCTGCACGGTCGTGGCCTCCTCACCAGCGTCGGCGACGAGGGTGGCTTCGCGCCCAGCCTCGGCTCGAATCGCGAGGTGCTGGAGCTGATCGTCGCCGCGATCGAGGCCGCCGGGTATCGACCGGGCGAGCAGATCTGGATCGCGCTCGACCCGGCCTCCTCCGAGTTCTACGAGGGCGGGCGCTACGTTTTGCAGGGCGAAGGGGTGACCCACAGTGGCGCGGAGATGGTCGAACTGTACGCCCGCTGGATTGGAGAGTACCCGATCATCTCGATCGAAGACGGCCTCGCCGAGGACGACTGGGAGAACTGGCGGGCGCTGACCGAGCGGATCGGCGGCACAACGCAACTCGTCGGCGACGATCTCTTCGTCACCAACACCGCGCGTTTGGCCGAGGGGATCGCGCGCGGCGTCGGCAACTCGATCCTGATCAAGGTCAACCAGATCGGCACCCTGACCGAGACGCTGAACGCGATCGAGCTGGCCCAGCGTGCCGGGTATACCGCCGTCATCTCGCATCGCAGCGGCGAAACCTCCGACACCACGGTCGCCGATCTCGCGGTCGCCACTGCGGCCGGGCAAATCAAGATCGGTGCGCCCGCCCGGATGGATCGGGTGGAGAAGTACAACCGCCTCCTGCGCATCGAGGAGGAGTTGGGCAACGCCGCCCGCTATCCGGGCCTTGGCGCTTTTCCGCATCTGAAGGTGGGGTATGGGAAGTAGGAGGTGAGACGTAAGACGTAAGTCGTAAGTCGGTAGACGGTAGACGGTAGTGGACGGGGGACGGGGGCGAAGGGGCGGGCTGCGGCGCGAGGGATTCCGAGGGGTGAGAATCCCGGCCAGGCTCTGAGTTTTGCAACCGATTGTTGCCTCGGGACAATTCTTCCCCCGCTCCCTCGGATGGGGAGAGGGGGTGGCGAGCCGCAGCGACGCCGGGGGTGAGGGTGCCCCGCCGACCGCCCCGCCGCCAGGGTGAGGGCCGTCTTCGCCACACCGCGATTCGTGTAGCTTTCCGGGGCGTTGTTACGTAGATCAGACGTATCGCCGCGCGATGGTGGCAGCACCTTTGCATGGGAGGCGAGCGAATGGGTATACTATCCACAACCGGACAAGCAAGGAGTGGCGATGATGGCAAGAAGGCCGATGGGCAAGTTTGATTTCGGGATGCTCGATCGCTTCCGACTCGGTTGGCGGCTGCTGCGCGATCCCCGTATCCCGGCCTGGCCGAAGTGGCTCGTCCCGGTCGGCGCGCTGATCTACACGCTGTCGCCGTTCGATGCCATCCCCGACTTCATCCCGCTGCTGGGGCAACTGGACGACGTGAGCGTTATCGCGGTGTCGCTGGCCCTGATCGCGATGCTGGTGCGCTGGTCGCCGCCGGAGATCGTGGCGGAACACGCCGACAGTCTGGGCTTGGGCGGGCAGGTACTCCGCGCCCGACCCGAGCAAGGCCCGGCACCGCGCGCGGCGAAGCAGAAGGACGAGCCGATCGAGGCGCAATACTGGACCGACGACTGGCGTTAGGGCGGCGTGCGACGGCGCGCAAAGCGACCCGACCGCTGCCGCGCCGACGATGAACGCCAGACGTAAGGAGCAAAACGAGCGGTGGTACGGAAAGTGGCGATGCAGGTTCCGGCGCAGCGGCGTACTGGCGTGAATCGCGCGCAGTTGAAAGCATTGGCGGCGCAACAAGCGATGTCGAGCGCCGCCGCGCGCCCGGACGCGCGCGTCATGGGGGTGAGCGAGGCGAGCGATGGACCCGGCCCCATGCTCGATATCGCCGGACTCGCGCCTGCGCGACGGCGCTATGTCCTCTCGCGCGAGCAGGAGTTCGCTTATATCCGCGCCGACATCGTGCGGCTGCTGATCATCTCGGGTCTCTTACTCGCCGTCTTGGTTGTCACCCTGTTGCTGCTGCGCTAGCGGGGCGCTTTCCCCGGTCATATACAGCGAGGGGCCGCAGGCGTTCGCCTGCGGCCCCTCGCTGTTCGCGGATAGTGCGTTGAGATCCGATCGGGTGCAGGCCGGGCGATTCCTGGTCCTTGCAGGCGGGCAGGGGAAAGGGGCCAACCGTCGTCGTGCGGTTGGCCCCTTCCTGGTCAGCGCGGCCCGCGCGACATTAGTTCGTCTGCTCTTCTTCCGACTCGTCGTTGAGCGCTTCCTCGCTCTCGGAGAACTCCTCCTCCTCCTCGTTGTCGGCATCGTCGCTGTCCTCGGCCTCGTCGTCGTCCGAGAAGTCTTCGGCGTCGGTCGCATACAGACGCTCGGAGGCGCGGGTGTAGGCGCGCGGCGCGAGCGGCCTGTTCTCGACCGGGAAGGAGAGCCGACCGTCCTGGGAGGGGTGCTGATAGGTCTCGCGCACGATCGCGCGCAACATGCCCGGCTCGACCGCCGTCACCGCCGCGCTGTAGCGGTTGCCGCCTTCCAGCAGGGTGATCAGACGCTGGGAGAGGCGCAGTTCGAGCCGCCCGAGGCGTAGCCCATCCTCGCTGTAGGCGACGACGTATTTGCCCTCCGTCCGCAATTCGAGGCGGTCGCCGGAGTTCATTTGCGCCAGGGTGGCGTTGTCGGCGAGACCTTGCAGTTCGGTGACGCGTGTCTTACCGATCTCCTCGATGAACATCGACTGGCTGGCCTGGGTCCGCCGTCGCTCCGCCTGATCGACCCCCTCCTGATCCTTCAGCGGTTCGAGCCGCTGGAGGTTGCGCCGCGCGATCTGGTTGGTCGGGTCCAGTTCCGCCGCCTTGCCGTAGGCGGCGTGGGCCTCGCCATACCGGCCCAACTCCGAGAGCGCCTTGCCCAGGCGGTTGAGCGCGGGCACCTCGGCGGGCGCGGAACCGAGGATTTCCCGATTGAGCGCGACCGCCGCCTCCCATTCGCCGTTCGCGGCCAATTGCTGCGTTTGCTGGAGCTGTAGGCGCTTGCGCTTCGATTGCTCATCCAGGTTGAACGTGGTCAATGCCGCCTCCCTTTAGCGCCTGATGTAGCGCGTGCTGTGAATGTGGCGCGTGGTGCGTGGCAGGGCGGGGCACGTCCCGCCCGCCGCGTCGCACCGGTGTCGTGGCGCTTCCTCCCGTTACCGTTGGACCTCGCCGATGGCGTGCCAGGAGTGGGTCTCGGTGACGCGGACATCGACGAGGCGACCGAGCCATTCGCGCTCCTCGCCTGGCGCATCGAAGAAGACGAGCTGGTTGCCGCGCGTCCGACCGCGCCAGCGACCCTTCTGCCAGCCGTCCACGAGGATCTCGTGGGTGCCGCCGAGAAGCGCCGCCTTCTTCCGGGCGGCGACCAGCACCTGCTGCGTCTCGATCGCCTGATGGCGGCGTAGCTTCTCCTCCGGCGGTACGTCGTCCTCCCACCGGCTGGAGATCGTCTTCGGTCGTGGCGAGTACATCGCGGAGTGGACGACGTCGAACTCCAATTCGGTCAGCAGATCCAACGTGCCCTGGAAATGCTCCTCGGTCTCGCCCGCGAAGCCGACGATGATGTCGGTGGCGATGGTCACGTTCGGGATCGTCTCGCGAATCTCGTGGATGACCCGGCGATAGTCGTCGGTCGTGTAGTTGCGGCGCATCCGTTGCAGGGTCACGTCGTGGCCAGCCTGCACGGGCAGGTTGATATGCTCGCAGACGTGCGGCAGATCGGCCACGGCGCGGATCAGCTTCGTGGTCATCTTCTGCGGGTGCGAGGTGAGGAAGCGGATCCGCTCGATCCCCTCGATGTCGTTCACCTCGGCCAGCAGGTCGGCCAGATCGGGCGTGCCGGGCAGATCGTGTCCGTACGCGTTGACCGTCTGACCGAGCAGGGTGATCTCGCGCACGCCGCGCTTCGCCAGCATCCAGGCTTCGCCGGTGATGGATTGCACGGGCCGACTGCGCTCCTTGCCCCGGCGATAGGGGATGATGCAGTATGAGCAGACATAATTGCAGCCGAAGATGATCGGCATGAACGCCGTGACCTCGCCGCGCTGCTCCTCCGCGCCGTAGTAGTGCGGCAGTTCGGTCAGATCGTCCTCGATGTCCTGCAACTCGGGCACGATCTCGGCCAGTTTCTCGACCGCCGAGGGGCGGAAGAAGAGGTCGACGTGCGGGAACTGCTTCGTGAGTTGCGCCTCCTGTCCGGTCACCATGCAGCCGGTGAGCGCGATCTTCAGGTCGGGCTTGTCCCGCTTGAGTTGTTGGAGCGCGCCGAGTTTGCCGACCACCTTCTGTTCCGCCGATGCGCGCACGACGCAGGAGTTCAGGACGATAATGTCGGCGTCGCGCTCGTGCGGTGCGGGGCGGTAGCCGGCCAGTTCGAGCGCCGCGCCAACTTGCGACGATTCCGACTCGTTCATCTGGCAGCCGATCGTCCAGATCGAGTAGCGCTTCCCGTTGCCCACCTCGGCCTCGATCGGCTGGTCGCGCGTGTCCTGATCGGGAGCGATGGTCATGGTCTCCGTCCCTTCCACAGCAATGCAGCAATCCGCCTCCCTTGCGCGCATAGGGACACGGGAATGTCGCGAAGTATACTTGCAAGCCGGGACCGTTCCAAGGGTAAGGCGCTTCGCGTTGCCTTTGGCCGCTTTTCGCTGCGTTTGAGGATAGCGCAATCCTGGCTCGGGCGCGGTCGGGCCGCGCACATCAGTGGCGACCCGATCAGGTTTCGGGCTATCGACCGCATCACTGCCATCACGATTACTGCCATCACGATTACTATAGATGGCCGGGGAAGATGGCCGGGGAAGATGGCCGGGGAAGATGGCCGGGGAAGATGGCCGGGGAAGATGGCCGGGGAAGATGGCCGATAGCCGATAGCACCTGGCCGATCGATTGGGGCAGCTAGCGCCTCGTGCGGGAGAGAAGAGACCGATGACGTCGTTCGCCGACACCCATCCGTATCATCGCGAGGTCGAATTCGCCGCGCTGCTCCGCGAGCAGCGCATCCGGGTCGTCACCAAGCCCGGCTTCCCCAACTGGGAGGGTATCGGTCCGGCGGCGACGTTGCTGGCCGAGAGTGTGATGCTCGAACCTGACGCGCGCGTGCTCCATCTGGGCTGCGGGCACGGTGGCCTCGGGGTCTTCCTGGCGCGCGGCGTGCCGCGCGGCTCGGTGTGGCTGATTGACGCCAGCCACGTCGCCGTGGGGCTGGCGGCGCGGACGCTGGCCGCGAACACGATCAGCAACGCGCACGTCACCGGCGACCCCGCCGAGCCGCTGCCGGAGGCCGACAGCTATGACGTGGCGGTCCTGGAAGTTCCCGCCGGGCGCAAATTCGCCCGACGCTGGCTGGCGCTGGCCCAGCGGTCGCTCAAGCCGGGGGGGATCTTGTATCTGGCCGGCCCGAAGGCGGAGGGGATCGCATCGGTGATCGGCGACGCGCTGGCGCTCTTCGGTCGGGCGGCGACGCTGGCCTACCGCGATCATCACCGCGTCGCGGTCGCCACTAAGATGGCGGGGACAACCCCCCCGGCGTGGGCCGACGAGCCGGGGATCGCGCCGGGAACATGGCAGCGCTTCGAGGCGAGTCTGGGTGGCCGGGACTTCGCCATCGACACCCTGCCGGGCATCTTTTCGTATGACCGCCTCGACGATGGGACCGCGTATCTGCTCGACCATCTGCGGATTCGCCGGGGGGAGCGGGTGCTCGATCTCGGCTGCGGCTGGGGCGCGATCGGCCTGGCGGCGGCGCAGGCGGGGGCGTCCCAGGTCGATATGGTCGACGTCAGCCTGCCCGCCGTCGGCGCGGCTGCGCGCAACATTGCAGCGGCTGGGCTCACCAATGCGCGCGCCCTGCCGAGCGACGTGTTGGTGGCGGTGGCGGGCGAACGGTACGACCTGATCGTCACGAACCCGCCTTTTCACGCCGGGAAAGCGATTGATTACGACGCCTCGCAGGCGTTCATCGCCGGTGCGCGCGATCTGCTGACGCCGCGCGGGCGCCTGATCGTCGTCGCCAACGCTTTTTTGCGCTACGAGCGGGCGATGCAGGAGCGTTTCGGCAACGTTGAGACGCTTGCCGAGAGTCGCCGCTACCATGTGTTGCAGGCGTTGATGCGCGAGAGGCGGGAGCTACAAGATGATGCGGAGGGGCGTTAATCAAGGCGTGATGCGGGTGAAATGGCCCGCCGAGGCCGGACTTTCCTCCTGGTTTCCCGCATAGGGGTTGCACATTCCCCAGGGCCGGTGTATTATACGCCAGACGTTGCGGACCACCCCCAGAAACAGATTGCGCTTTGGAGTGCGGAATTCTGGCTGCTTGTCGTCAAGAGACGACGCGGATTTGGCGGTCGCTGACCAGAAAGTTGACAGGTCCGACAGACGATCGTGGCATTGATGCGTTCCGTCGCCACCGGAATGCATCGCTCGCGCTCCCGACGTGCCCGGTAGAACGGCTATCGCGTATGCGGAGTCCCAGTGCCACGATCGCGGCTCCTGGAACGTGAAAGGAACGCCCATGGTTCGTCGCCGCCGGCCCGCGCCTCAGCCACGCAGGCAGACGACGATAACCCGAACGGTCCTCCCGCTCCTCCTCCTCACGTTGCTGTTGGGAGCCGTGCTACCCGCACCCGCCCGTGCGGCGGGGTCGCGCTATTTTTCCGAAACCGGCCATACCTGCCCCGAGATTTTTGCCAACTATTGGGCCGCACATGGCGGCGTCGCCACCTTCGGATTACCGATCTCCGAGTCGTATAGTCGGGATGGCCTGACGATCCAATGGTTCGAACGGGCGCGCTTCGAGCGTCATGTGGAGAACAAGGATACGTCGTTCGAGATCCAACTCGGCCAGTTGGGTCGCGAGGTACGCCCGGTCGATCCGCCGGTCGCGCCGGACGGGGCGAAGGGTTCGCGTTACTTCATCCAGACCGGTCACAATCTCGCCCTTTTCCTGTCATACTGGAATACGAATGGTGGCCTGGAACGTTTCGGCCTGCCGCTTACGGAAGAGGTGCGCGAGACGAACGTGGCCGATGGCAAACCGTACACGGTGCAATACTTCGAGCGCGCACGCCTGGAGTATCACCCTGAAAGTCGCGGGACCGCCGACGAAGTGCAACTCGGCCTGATCGGCATGGAGCGATTCAATGCGGTCAAGGTGGCCGATTCGGTCGCCGCGAATGCTGGGAAGCCGGTCCCGCCGCCGGTCGCCGCCGCCGCGCCCGCGAGCGGTGCCGCCACCGCCGAGAGCGTCGAGCTGCTGATGTGGCGCACGATTAACAGCTATCGCGCCTCGCGCGGCGTCCCGCCACTCGCGTACGATCCGCTGGTGGCGAAGGCCGCCGCGAACCATGTCGATGACATGATCGCCAACAACTTCCTCGAACATATTGGCAGCGATGGTCGCCGCCCGATCGACCGGATGCGCGCCGTCGGCGTCGAGGTCCAATGGGCCAGCGAGAATATCTCGATGGAGTGCGCGAAGGATCCGGCGACTGCGGTGCGGAACATCCAGGCCTGGATGCTGTCCGAACCGTACGCCGATGGCGTCTACAACCATCATTGGAATCTCCTCTATAAGGGCTACAGCCGGATCGGCATCTCCTTCCGGGTCGGCAAGAATGGCTGCTGGGTCGTGGCGGAGAACTTCGCCGATGGGACACCTTCGGTCGGCTCGCAGCGATAACGCGCGACGACCGAGGCAACAGGGCGGGCATAGGCGATGAGGCGCGGGGGTTTTCCCCCGCGCCCTTGCCGTGTCCCGGCCCCTGCCGCCTCGCGCGCGCCGTTGTTACGCGCCCGACTTCCTCGCCCCGACTTCCTGGCCGACACCGAGTGGTATTATCCAGACCGCGCCGTTATGCGGCGAACGAGCGATATCGTAATAGTGGCGAGCACAGCGGCGAGAACAGCGGCGAGAACAGCGGTAAGGACGGGAGTGGGCATGTTCCTGGTTGAGGGCGGGCATCGGTTGTCCGGGACGATCACGGCGGCGGGGAATAAGAACGCGGCGCTGCCGATCCTAGCGGCGACATTGCTGACCGACGAGCCGGTGACGCTGCGCAACCTGCCGCGCATCGGCGATGTGGAGACGTTGCTGCGGCTGCTCGAACAGATCGGCGCGCGGATAACTGAGCGTGGGCCGAATGAGATCACCATCGAAACCGCCGCGATCCGCGCCACCGATCTGGACCCGCAACTTTGCCAGAAGATCCGGGCCTCGATCCTGCTGGCCGGGCCGCTGGTGAGCCGTCAGGGGGAGGTGCGCCTCGCCGAGCCGGGCGGCGACAGCATCGGGCGGCGGCGTATCGACACGCATTTCCTGGCGTTGCGCGCGCTCGGGGCGACCGTCACGGCGGGCGACGATGGCACGATCACGCTGCGCGCGCGCGAACTCCGCGCTGCCGACATCTTCCTCGACGAGGCGAGCGTCACCGGGACCGAGAATGCGATCATGGGGGCGACCCTCGCGCCCGGTACGACGACGATCGCCAACGCGGCGAGCGAGCCCCACGTTCAGGATCTCTGCCACTTCCTGAATAAACTCGGCGCGCGGATCGGCGGTATCGGCACCAACACGCTGACGATCGAGGGGGTCGAGCGGCTGCACGGCGGCGACTTCCGGATCAGCGCCGACCACATCGAGGTCGGCTCGTACATCGGACTCGCCGCCGCGACCGGCAGCGAGATACTGATCAAGGACGCGGTGCCCCGACACCTGCGGATGACCAACTATACCTTTGCCCGGCTCGGGATCGCGGTCGAGCAGCGCGGCGACGATCTCTTCGTGCCGGGCGAGCAGTCGCTCGAAGTGCAGGATGACTTGCATGGCGCGATCCCGAAGATCGACGACGGTCCCTGGCCTGCATTCCCGGCCGACCTCACCAGTATCGCCGTGGTCACGGCGACCCAGGCGCGCGGCACGGTGCTGATCTTCGAGAAGATGTTCGAGAGCCGCCTGTTCTTCGTGGACAAGCTGATCCAGATGGGCGCGCGGATCGTCCTCTGCGATCCCCACAGGGTCGTCGTTGTCGGACCCTCGCCGCTCCATGCCGAGACGTTGTCGAGCCCCGATATTCGCGCCGGGATGGCCCTGCTGATCGCCGCGCTCGCCGCGCACGGTACGAGCGCGATTCACAATGTCGACCAGATCGATCGCGGCTACGAACGACTCGACGAGCGCTTGCAGGCGCTCGGCGCGCGCATCGAGCGCCGGGGGTGACGGACCCCCCCGCCGCAGGGAGGGTGGGGACGTGAGACGTGAGTCGTGAGTCGTGAGGGGGACGGGGGACGAGGGGGAGTCGGTAGACGGTAGACGGTAGGGGGCGGCCCGCTGCCGACGCGACTGCTGGACGTGAAGGAGGCGGGATGGGCGGCGAGCGCGAGGCGGTCGAGGCGTTGGAGGCGCGGTTCTACACGCTGCTCCGCCGCTTGCATGATGACCCCGAGGCGTTGTCGGCTTTGCTGGCGCTGTGGTCGCACGGGGACGACGTGAGTACGATGAACGCGCGCGGCGGTGTCGAAGCGGGGTGGTCGGCGGTGCAAGAACGCTGGACCTGGTGGGCAAGCCAGGGGATCCCGATGGAAGCGGAGCCGGTCGAGTCGCTATCGATCCTGGCGACGCCCGAACTGGCTTTCACGACGGGGCTGGAACACCACAGCGATCGGACGCTGCGGATCACCCATGTCTATCGTTGTGAGCAGGGCACCTGGCGGATGGTCCACCGCCACGCCGATCCGCTGGCGGCGCGGCGCACATAAACGGGTGTTGCTGCGGCATCTGGGATGGCGACGACTTCCTCATGTGGTGCCGCTCGCCCGACTGAGTCGCGATACTCGGCGTGCCCCCGACTCGCGTTGCTACAGGCGGAGCGACGCGTCGAGCGTTTTCCAGACTCGCTCGATGCTCGCCGTGCCGCTGGCGATCTGCGCGCGACCGATCGGGGTGTTCAAGACCGATAGTAGGCGCGTCGAGGGCGGCTCTACCGGCAACTCGCCGACGCCGTGGTGGAGTCGCGCCTGCGCTATCAGCCCTGACCGTGGCACCGCAGCGTGCGGCGCATTATCCCAAAACCGCCGCCCGTACCGCTTGGCGAACGGTGTCGGGCCTCGGGAGGGTGGCCGGTTGCCGCTGTGCGGGCCTCGGCCCGTGATGAAGCGCGAGGACGTGCCGCTGAATGCGCCAGACGTGTTGGGGTGTCGCCAAGCTGTGACACGACGCGGTCGCCGCACGTATCAGATAGTGTCAGGCGGTGAAGGGGGGGAGATGGAAGAAAACATCGCGCTATTGCAACGGGTTCCGCTTTTTCGGGCGCTCGATGCGGCGCAGCTCGGCCCCCTGGCGAATGCCGCGCGCGTCTGTGTCTACCCGCAGGATTCGGCCATCGTGGAGCAGGGGCAGCGCACCCAGGAGGCCGAGGACGGCGACAGCCTCTACCTGATCATCGCTGGTCGGGTGCGCGTGGTGCGCGACCGTGCCGGGCACGAGGAACTGTTGGCACACCTCGGATCGGGCGAGCTCTTCGGCGAGACGGCGCTGTTCGATGGTAGGCCGCACTTGGCGACCGTAATCGCCGAGGAAGATACGCGATGCCTCGTCCTCGCGCGCTGGGATCTGCTGCGGGTGATGCGGCGCAACCCGGAGATCGGGATCCAGATGCTGACGGCGATGGGTGAGCGTCTGCGCGGTATGCAGGACCTGATCGCGTAGGCCGGATGCCGGGTGGTGGGCCGGGGGCGGGGGCGTTGAGCAGCGCCGAGGAGCGGACGAACGAGCGGGAGGGCCGGATACGCCACGTTGGCGGCCCTTCGCGTCGTGTTCCGACGGGCCTGTGGGGTGGAGCGACATGGTGGGCATCAGCGCCGAGCCGGGACAAGCGCAGACCGTCTGGCCCTGGGCGCAGGCCCCGCTTTTTCGCGGTTTGGGGGCCGAGGAGCGGGGTTCGATCGCCGCCCGCCTCACCATGCAGGCGTTCCAGGCGGGCGAGGCGCTGATCCGGCAGGGTGCCAGGGCTGGTGCCCTCTTCATTATCCACAGCGGGATCGTGCAGATCGAGATCGAGCGCGGGGACGCCGCTGGACCGCCCGGCCCGGTGGGGCCAGCCGAGCGCGCGAAGCCGTTGCGGCGTCTCGTCAGCGGCGATTGCTTCGGCGAGATGTCGCTGATCACCGGCACGCCGCCCTCCGCAACGGCGCGCGCCCTCACCGCCGGCGAGGTGTGGGTGCTCGGGCAGCAGGATTTCCTGCAACTGGCGATGTCGCAACCCCAACTCTCCTATAACATCAACCGCATCCTCAGCGAACGACTCTCGCATACCAGTCGGCATCAACTGGTCGAGGCGGTGCCGCAAGTGGTCGTCATTGCCGCCGATGGGCAAGAGCCGTGGCTGTCCCTCGCCCGGCAGGTGGCCCGGCTCACGCGGCGGGCGACCCTCTTCGTCGATCTCGGGGTGCGGGGGGGGGCGGCGATCCCCTTCACGCTCGGCGATCTGCTCAGCGGGCGGCTGCGACCGGGGGCGGCGACCCCGGCGAGCGGCCTCGCCACCCGTCTATTGAGCGAGGGGCTGACGATCGTGCGCGGCATGGGCGCGGGTGCGGACGATGCCCCAGCGTCCGATCTCCCCGCCGCGCTGGGGCATCTGGGTGAGACGTACCAGTACGCCCTCGTCGTCCTTCCTCCAGGGCACCCGCTGCTGACGATCGGACTCCTCACCTATGCGACGCGGGTGCTGGTGGGGGAGCGCATCGGGGCGTTGACGCGGCTGCGCGCTACCCTGGCCGATTTGCCCCGGCCTGCCGCCGAGAACATCTCTCAGGAGATCGGGGTCGTCCTGACCGACGTGGCGGAGCCGATCGCGCCGACCGCCACCGTCCGCGAGGCCCTATCCGAGGAGCTTGGGGTGCCGGTGCATGGCCTGATACCGGCGGTCGGTCGTCGGCAACTCGCCGCCGTCGCCGCCGTGGCTCGGTGGCTGGTGGGGCAGCGGATCGGCTGGGTACTGGGGGCGGGCGGGGCGCGGGGCTTCGCCCATGTCGGCGCGGTGAGGGCCCTGCGCCGCGCTCGCCTGCCCCTCGATTGTGCGGCGGGGTCGAGTATCGGCGCGATCATTAGTGCCGGTGTGGCATTGGATCTGTCGGATGCCGCGATCGATGCGGCGTTGCGCGGCGGCGCGGGGCGAGCCTTCCGTCCGACCGTGCCGCTGCACGCGATCCTCAGCAATGCCGCGCTCGCGCGTTGGTTCCGCCGCGCCGACGTGTTCGGCATGCGCCAGATCGAGGATACGATCTATCCGTTCGCCGTGTCGGCGACCGACCTGACGCAGGGGCAGGAGATCGTCATCCGCCGTGGCCCGATCTGGCGCGCGGTCCTGGCGAGCGCGGCGATCCCCGGCATCTACCCGCCCTCGCTGATCGGGAAGCAATGGCTGGTGGATGGCGGGGTGGTCAACCCGGTGCCGGTGAGTGTGGCCAGGCTGCTCGGGGCGGACATCGTGGTCGCGGTCGACCTATCCTTGCCGCTGGTCCCCCGGCAGGAACTCGACCTCGCCGGGAACACGCCGCCCCCGCGACAGCCGCGCCTGATAGAAACGATGCTGCGCGCGCGCGACATCCTGATGTCCGAGATCCGCGCCCACACCGTTGGCGAGCCGGCGATCCTGATCAAGCCGCAGGTCACCGGGGTGGCGATACGGGATTTTGGCGATGGCGCACGCTTCATCGCGGCGGGCGAGGAGGCGGCCGAAGCGATCCTGCCACGCCTCCGCGAACTGCTCCCCTGGCTGGATGAGCCGACCGAGGCCGAGCCGACGTGTCGATGAGGTATTGGCTGGCCCGTTCGTGCGGCGGTGTCCGGTCGTTCTATCCAATGCCCATGGCGAAACAGTCACGCCTCGCCGACAGCGCTCCGGAAAAGGCAATCGCTGGACCGAGGAGGGAGACGCCGATGCCAATGGTCGAAGCGCGCCGCCCCGAGCGGGCAGCGAATGGATCCGGCCCTGTATCAAGGACACGCCGCGCCCATGTCGCCCCCGTCCACTCGCGGCGATGGTCGTCGCCGCGTCGCAACTGCCCGCGACGACGGGCCGGTGACGCTGGCGCGCATCGAGGCGAAGGAGGGTCACCTGACCCTGTATCAGCGGGTGCTGAGACGGCGAGCAGTGGCAGACGGCGGAAGAGCTACGCCTGCTATAGCAGGTTGGAGCGATTTGACGCTGGTCGCCAAACTCGTTACCTTATCAACATGACGTATGAAGGTATGACTTCAGGAGCAATTCCGATGGCAACAGCGAAGCTCTCGATAATGCAGGATAAGGGCCAGGTGACCATCCCTGCGGCGATTCGCAGGCGATTGGGCCTCAAAAAGGGTGCCCTCATCGCGTTCGTGGAGACGGAGCAGGGGGTGCTGATCGCCCCGCGCGAAGTGATCGCCGCCGAGGCGCTCGACCACCTCGGCGCGATCCTCCGCGAGCGGGGCCTCACGCTCGATGAGTGGGTCGCGTCTGGTCGCGAACTGCGCGGCGGGCTGATCGAGGAGGAGTACGGCCTGAAAGAGCGGGCGTGATCCGCATCTTCATCGACTCCACGGTCCTCTTCAGCGCCTGCCTCCCCGCGAGCGGGGCGTCTCGCGCCATCCTTGAACGGGGCGTGCAAGGGGAGATTGGGATCGTAGTCAGCGCACTTGTCTTGAGCGAGGTGGGAGGCAATCTCGCCGATAAGGCTCCGCTGGCACTACCCGCTTTCGGGCGGCTGCTCGCGGCCCTCCCACTCGAGATTGTTCGCCCAAGCAAGGCTGAGGTCTTGGACGCAGCGGCATACACCGCATTCAAGGACGCACCGATCGTCGCTGCGGCTAAGCGCGCGCACGTTGTTTCTCTCGCCAGCCTGGACCGCCGACACCTTGTCGATCCACCCGAAGTCGCCGCGCGTTCAGGTCTCCAGATTGTCCTCCCTGGAGACTTACTCCGACGGCTGCGCCAGGGGGAAGGGGAACTCGGCAAGGGATGACGCGGCAGCGGCTCAGCTAACGGTTCGGCTGCTTCCCACGCGAAGGAACGCCAGGCCGCGACCGACGCGCCCGCAGCCACCAGACGATGTGCCGCACCCTTCTGGAGCTATCCCGTTGCGTGACGCGGCTCCACCGTCCGAGTTTGGCGATGTGGGGGCGCGGGTGGTGCGCCCAAGAGCGCAGCAGGCGTTTACCGCCCACGCTCATCTGCCGGAGCAGGCGGCTGTGGCGTCCGATCACCAGCGTGCCGAGGATGAGGAAAGGCATACCTGGGAGGATCGGCAGGATCACGCCCAGGATCCCGAGGGTGATCAGCGCGCCGCCGACGATGAAGCGGAGCGAGCGCGTCAGTAACCGCAGCGCTTGGCGGGCTGCGCGAGTTAGACCGGGCATCGTGGACCTCCTGTGTCACGCCCCGCTGGCGCGCTACAGAAATGATACATGCCCGAACGGGGTGCGGTCCGCTTCTACCGATGCCGCCGCTTGCGAATCATGGCAGCGCGACACCCGCGAAGTGTTCGACGATCGGGAATGGCTCGTAGAAGTGGTGGAGGAGACGCCGCCATTCCAGGTACGCGGGCGAGCCGCGAAAGCCGACAGTGTGATCTTCCAGGGTGTCCCAGCGCACCAGCAGGAGGTACTTGTCCGGGACTTCGAGGCAGCGCTGGAGTTCGTGCGAGCGGTAGCCCGGCGAGGCCGCGATGATCGCCGAGGCGGTGCGGAAGGCGTCCTCGAACGCGGCGCTCATCCCCGCCCGCACATGCAACATCGCCGCTTCGAGGACCATGCTTTCCTCCTATATCATGATGATTGGCAGAGTCGGGTATGAGCGGTCTGCGTCGGTACGTCATGCGGCGAGGCCCCAAACACCCCGTATGGGCGGCTGGGGCCTCGCTATGTTCGACAGGCGCGGCGGTCAGTCTTGCGCGATGATTTCGAGGGCTTCGAGTTCACCCACACCGTGCTCGCCCACGCCGTTCTCGTCCATGCCGTTGGCGCCGCTGTTTTGGGTGCTGTCCACCAGCGCCATCGAGACGAGGCGATCGTTCTTGCCCACCTTCATCAGGATGACCCCCTGCGTGGCCCGCCCGATGCGCGAGATCTGCTCGCCCTGAATCCTGATCACGATCCCCTTGGACGTGATCATCATTAGGTTATCCTCGACCGTGGCCATCCGCGCGCCGACCAGCAGCCCGGTCTTGTCGGTGACCCTCATGGCGATCACCCCGCTGCCGCCACGCCCCTGGCGCGGGTACTCCTCGATCGGCGTCCGCTTGCCGAAGCCGTTCGCCGAGACGAAGACGAGATCGTGGCCCGGCTCGATGATGTCCATACCCACGACCACATCGCCCATCGCGAGACGAATGGCCGTGACTCCCGCCGCCTGTCGCCCCATCGGGCGCGCGTCGCCCTCGCTGAAGCGGATCGACTTGCCCTGCGCTGTGACGATGATCACGTCCTGATCGCCCCGGCTCATGCGTACCCAGGCCAACTCGTCGCCTTCCTCGATGCCGACCGCCATCAGACCATTGGCGCGAACCGCCGCGAACTGGCTGAGCGGCGTCCGCTTGATCTTGCCCTTGCGCGTCCCCAAGACGAGATAGCGCCCGCCGGTGAAATCTTTCACCGCCATCGGCATCGTCACGACCTCGTCGGGCTGGAGCGAGAGGAGGTTGACGATCGCCGTCCCCTTCGCGATGCGGCTGGCGTCGGGAACCTCGTGCGTTTTCAGCGCGTAGCAACGCCCCTGATTGGTGAAGAAGAGCAGGGTGTCCATTGTGTTGCAGGAGAGGATGTGTTGCACATCGTCCTCCTCGCGCATCGTCAGGCCGCTGACGCCGCGCCCGCCGCGATGTTGCGTGCGGTAGGTGTCGTCCGGCAGGCGCTTCACGTAGCCCTTGCTGGTGAGGGTCATCAGGACGTTGATCTCGGGGATCAGATCCTCGTCGGAGATCTCGCCGTCGCCATCGCGGATGACCGTGCGGCGCTCGTCGGCGTACTTCTCCTTCAGGAAGGCGACATCCTCCTTGATCAGCGTGAGGACCTGCTGCTCGTCGGCGAGCAGCGATTCCAGCGTGCGGATCTGCCGCTGGATCTCCTTGTACTCGTCGTCGATCTTCTTGCGCTCCAACTGCGCCAGACGCGCGAGGCGGATGTCGAGGATCGCGTTCGCCTGCGGCTCGGAGAGCTGGTAAGCCCTGATCAGATTGCCGCGCGCCGACTCGGTCGTGCGCGAACTGCGGATGGTGGCGATCACCGCGTCGATCGCGTCGAGCGCGATCCGCAACCCTTCGAGGATGTGGGCGCGCTGTCGCGCCTTCTCCAGATCGAAGATTGAGCGCCGCCGGATGACGTCCTGGCGGTGCTCGATGAAGTGTTGCAGGCTCCGTTTGAGGGTGAGCACGCGTGGCTGCTTGCCATCGACCAGCGCCAGCATGTTCACGCCGAACGTGTTCTGCATCGCCGTGTGCTTGTAGAGGTTGTTCAGCACCTTCTTCGGCTGCGCCTCGCGCTTCAGCTCGATCACGATCCGCATCCCGGTGCGATCGGACTCGTCGCGCAGGTCGCTGATCCCATCGACCGTCCCGTCCTTGACGAGCGAGGCGATCTTCTCGACCAGCGTTGATTTGTTGACCTGATAGGGCAACTCGGTGACGATGATTTGGAAGCGATTGCTTCGCGCCGCCTCCTCGACCATCGCCTTGGCCCGCACGACGATTCGCCCCTTGCCGGTGGCGTAGGCCTGCTTGATTCCTTCGCGACCGAGGATCGTCCCGCCCGTGGGGAAGTCCGGCCCCTTGACGATCTGCAGCAACTCCTCGACCGTCCCGTCCGGCTTGTCGACCAGGAAGGTGATCGCATCGCAGATCTCGCCGAGATTATGGGGCGGGATATTGGTCGCCATGCCGACCGCGATCCCCGCCGCGCCGTTGAGCAGCAGGGCCGGGAGACGGGCGGGCAGCACGGTCGGCTCGCGCAACGAGTCGTCGTAATTCGGGCGGTAATCGACGGTGTTCTTGTCGATGTCGCGCAGCAACTCCTCGGTGATCTCGGCCATGCGCGCCTCGGTGTAGCGCATCGCCGCCGGGGAGTCGCCGTCCACCGACCCGAAGTTCCCCTGGCCGTCGATCAGCGGATAGCGGAGCGACCAGGGCTGCGCCATGCGCGCCAGGGCGTCGTAGACCGCCGTGTCGCTGTGGGGGTGGAAGTTTTTCAGCACCTCGCCGACGATGCCGGCGCTCTTCCGATGCCTGCCATTGCGCCGGAGGCCCATCTCGTGCATGGCGTAGAGGATGCGTCGCTGGACCGGCTTCATGCCATCGCGCACGTCGGGCAACGCCCGCTGCACGATGACACTCATCGAGTAATCGAGGTAGGACGAGCGCATCTCGTTCTCGATATTCACCAGCCGAACGGTTCCGATTTCCATGCGCCGACGCTCCTGTCCTTGGGTTCGTGCCGTGCGATGGCGGGCACCCGACGCGACTCTCGCGCCCCGATTCGCCCCCTCGCGTAAGCGGTCTCAAACCTCCCAAGTATACCACAAATCCCCATCGGGCCGCGAAATTTCCCTGATGGTACACTATGACCGTACAGGCGTCTGGGCCGGGCGATAAGGGAGCTAGCGGGGGATAATGGGGAGCGCGCCACCGCTGATCGTGCAGCATGATGGTGGCCTCGTCCTGGCGATCGGCGCGCGCGGGGCGCGGAGCATCGCCGACGGCCTGCGACGCTTCGCCGCCCTGGAGAAATGTCCCGGCGAGTTCCACCACTACCGCCTCACCCGGCACGCGCTGTGGCACGCGGCGTCCTGTGGTGTGGGGCCGGAGCGGGTGGCCGACTTCCTGCGCCGCGCCTCCTGCGCACCGCTGCCCCCGGCGGTCGAGCGGCTGATCGGCGAGACGATGGGGCGATACGGGCGGTTGCGCCTCGTGCGCGAGGGGGGGCAATACTGGCTGCGGGCCGATGCACCCACGCTCTTGGCGGAACTCTTGCCCGCCCTGCTGCCGATCGTCGGGCCGACGGCGGAATCGGCGATGGTGGCGAGCGAGGCGCACGGGCTGCCGCTTGCCCTGGCGCAGCGTGGCCCCGTGCAGGCCGCCCTGGCGCGCCGGGGCTGGCCGGTGATCGACGAGGCGGGCGTGGTCGAGGGGCGACCGTTGCCGCTCGGCTGGCGCGCGGGGATCGACCTGCGGGCCTATCAGCGCGAGGCGGTCGCCGCCTTCGCCGGGGGTGGGCGACAAACGGGGCGGGGCACAGCGGGCGGGCGGAGCGGCCTGATCATCCTGCCGTGCGGCGCGGGGAAGACCATCGTCGGGATCGGGGCCAGCGTGGCGGTGGGACAGCACACCCTGGTGCTGTGTCCGAACACGACTTCCGTGCAGCAATGGCTCGCTGCGTTCGCCCGCTTCACCGATCTGCCACCCGATCAGCTCGGCGTGTACAGCGCCCGCACCCGCGCCGTGACGCCCGTGACCGTGACGACCTATCAGATGCTCACCGCGCGTCGCACCGGCGCCCTATCGGTCGCCGACGGAGTCGCGACCTATCCGCACCTCGATCGGCTCGGTCGCCACGATTGGGGCCTGGTCATCTTCGACGAGGCGCACCTCCTGCCGGCGGCGGTCTTCCGGCTCGCCGCCGAACTCGCCTCGCGCCGTCGCCTCGGGCTGACGGCGACGCCGATCCGCGAGGACGGGCGCGAGGTCGATCTCGGCGCGCTGATCGGGCCGGTCCTCTATGACGTGCCGTGGGGCCAGCTCGAGGCGCAAGGCTGGATCGCGCCGGTCGAGTGTTTCGAGGTGCGCGTGCCGCTCTTCGATAACCTCGATAATGCCGATGGTCCCGAAGGTCTCGATGGTGCCGCGCCCGGTCGGGCCGAATGGTCCCATCGTGCTGCGGCGACCGTGCCCGAGAAATGGCCGGTCGTGCGGCGGCTGGTGCGGCGGCATCGCGGGGAGAGTATCCTGATCCTGGGGCAATACCTCGAACAGCTGCGCGATCTCGCCGCGCGCCTGGGCGCACCGCTGGTTAGCGGCGAGACGCCGCACGCCGAACGTGAGGCGATCCTGGCGCGTTTCCGCGAGGGGCACGAGCCGATCGTCATCCTCTCGCGCGTCGGCAACGCGGCGCTCGATCTGCCGAACGCGCGCGTGGCGATCGAGGTGTCGGGGAACTTCGGCTCGCGCCAGGAAGAGGCGCAGCGGCTCGGGCGGCTCCTGCGCCCGAAGTTTGATGGCGGCGGGTCGGCGCGCTTCTACGCAGTCGTCGCCGATCATCCCGCCGAACTGGCCCACGCCGCGCGACGCCAGCGTTTCCTGATCCAGCAGGGCTATCGCTACCGGATCCTGCACGCCGGCCGCCTGGCGGAGTGAGCCGCGCCGCGCGTCTCGCCGACGATCCGCAGTCAGCGCCCACGAATCGGCGATTGCCGCTACTATAAGACTCCGAAAGACTCCGATGCAGGATGTCGCAGGACGACGCGCCACGGTGCGCCCGCCGGGTCGCACCGACGCGATTGCACCGTGCCGACCCGCCTAGCGCGAGCGGGTGAAACGACCGGATGAACAGCGGGGTGTGATGGCGGGAACATCGAACGAGGGCGATAGCGCGCCCGAGGATGCCGCGCCGGGTTGGCGTCGCGGCGTGGCGTTGGCGGTCACGGCGCAGTTGCTCTCGGTGATGGGCTTCAGTTGCGCCGTCTCGTTCCTGCCGCTGTTCATCCAAACCCTGGGCATCCCCTCGCCCGAACGCGCGGCGCTCTGGGCCGGGAGCTTAAGCTTCTCCCAGGCGATGATGGTCGCCATCTGCAGCCCGTTCTGGGGGATCGTCGCCGATCGCCACGGCGCGAAGCTGATGGTCTGCCGCGCCGTCTTCGGGGGCGGCGTGGTCTTTGTGGCGATCAGCTTCGCCGGCCAAGTCGAGCAATTGCTGTTCCTCTTCCTCCTGCTGGGCTTCTTTACGGGCGTGAACACGGCGATCGTCACCCTGGTCTCCGGCATCGCCCCGCGCCGCCACCTGGGGGCCGCGATCGGGGCCTGCCAGACCGGGGTGTTCGTCGGGGTGTCGTTGGGGCCGACCGTTGGCGGGGTCCTGGCCGACGCGTTCTCCTTCCGGGTGGGGGTGCGGGGCGGGGCGGCGTTGCTCCTGCTGGCCGGGGCGATCACCCTGGTGGGCATCACCGAACCGCCCCGCGTCGTGGCCCCCGCCGCCCCACTTGCGCGACGGCGGGGCGTCTTGGCCGGGTTCCGCGTCGCGGGCCTTCCCCGACCGCTCCTCCTGCTGATCGGGCTGACGTTCCTGATCCAGTTCTCCTTGCAGATGATGAGCCCGGTGCTGCCGATCTACGTGCAGCAACTCGCGCCGGGCGTCACGCGCGTGGCGACCGTGGTCGGACTCGTCCTCGGGGTGGGCGGGGTGGCCTCGGCGTTCGGGGCGCTCCTCGTCGGGCGGGCGGGCGACCGCTTCGGGCAACGTCGCGCGCTGGGCTGGACGGCGGCGGGGGGCGGACTGGCGCTCGGGTTGCAGGCGTTCGTCGGCGGCATCGCGCCGCTGCTCGGTTTGCGGGCACTATCCGGTTTCTTCACGGGCGGGTTGAGTGCCGGGACGAACGCCTCGATCGGGGCGCTCGTGCCGAGCGGCAGTCGCGGCGCGGCGTTCGGCGTCGCGGGGAGCGCGTTCTCGCTGGGCAACGCCTTCGGGCCGCTCCTGGGCGGTTTCCTGGCCGAAGGACTCGGGCCCCGCGCGGTCATCGGCCTGGGCGCTGCGGCCCTCGGCTGCGGCTGGATTCTCGTTCAGGCGGTCGTGCGCGCGGAAGCGCGGGCCGAGGTCGATGCGGGCGCGGCAGGGACGCCGTGAATCGCCGTGTGCTGCCGGGCGTTGACTGCAGCGGCGTCGGCACGCCTCGGTCTGCCGTTGCGGCGGCCAAGGCTCAATGTCCTCGGAACGCCTCTTCGAGCCATTCGGCGACCACCGTGGGGACGACTTTCGCATCGAGGAGTAACGTGCCCCGACCGTCCAGCAGCCAGGTCGCGACGGCCCCCAAATCGTCGTGATGACGGATGGTGATGGCGGTGAGGCCGACCGCACGACCGAGCGCGGCGAAGTCGACGTCCGGGAAGCGGACCAGGTCGAGCGGGGCACCCTGCGGCCCGAAATGATGGACCTCGGCACCGTATGCCGCGTCGTTGTAGATCACGATCAGCATGTGCAGGCCCAGGCGCGCGACCGTCTCCAGTTCCGGGAGGCTCATCAGCGCACCGCCGTCGCCCAGGGCGGCCACGGTGAGCCGATCCGGGCGGGCGATGGCGGCACCGATCGCGGTCGCCAGGCCCAGGCCGACCGCCTGGAATGCCTGCGTGAAGACGAAGCCCGCCGCGTCGGGCACGCGCAGATACATGGCCGGATAGCCCATGAAGTGGCCGGAATCGGTCGCCATGGTACGCTCGTCCGGCAACAGCGCGTCGAGCGCGCGAGACAGCGTGCGGGGATCGATGCGCGCGCCGTCACTCTCGTCCGCGAAGGGCCAGGTTTGCCAGGCTCCGGCCTGGATACGCGCGGCGAGCGCGGCGGTTCGCCACGCGCTCGCCGACACATCCCGGCGATCCCACTCCGCGATCAGCGCGCGCACGGACTCGGCCGCATCGCCGAGCACGGCGATGTCGGCCCGATGATGGGCACCGATGGCCCCCGCTTCATGGTCGATCTGCACGATCGTCGCGTCCGCGCGGAGCAGTTTGCCGTGGCGCGTCGTCCACATATTGAGCGCCACGCCGACACCCAGCACCACGTCGGCCTCGGCGATCAGTTCCGCTGCTGTCGGTGACGCGAAGCCGCCGGAGATACCAATCGACCAGGGATTTCCGGCGAAGAGGCCATTGGCGACTGCAGAGGTGGCGAGCAGCGCCCCGCAACGCTCGGCGAATTGTTCGATCAGCGCGCGTGCATCGGCGAGCGTCGCCCCGCGTCCGGCGATGATCAGCGGGCGACTGGCCCGCGCCAGCGCGTCCACCGCCTCCGCCACCGCTTGTGTCGCGGGACGCACGGGCCGCACCGCAGGGGGCGGGGACGGCGTGTCGAGGGGTGCCGCGCAGGTCCCGGCCTGCACGTCCAAAGGCAGCATCAGGACGACCGGGCACCGCTCGATCTGCGCGCGGCGATAGGCCCGCGCCGTGTCGGCGACGGCGGTCTCCGGGCTGTGCAGACGCTCGGGGATGGCCCCGACGGCGGTGACAAGCTGGTCCTGGGCGATCCGGAAGTTCGAGCGAACCGCCGTGGCGGCGGTGTCTGCGGCGAGCAGCAGCAGGGGAGTCCGGCCCTTCACCGCCTCGGCGAGCCCGGTGATCGCGTTGGTGAGTCCGGGACCCTGGTGGACGCTACAGACGCCGACCCGCCCGCTCGTGCGCGCGTAGGCATCCGCCATCGTGATCGCCCCGCCCTCGTGCCGCGCCGCGATGAAGCGTGCCCCGCTCGCGACCAGGGCGTTGGTCACGGCGAAATTGCCGCTGCCGATCAGCCCGAAGGCGTGGCGAACGCCCAGGCCGACCAGGGCCGTGCCGAGCGCGGCCGGGACGGGCACTGCGGCCATTCCAGCGGCCAGCTCAGCGGCCATCTTCGCGTCCCACGAGCGCGAAGACGCGTGCCGGACTTCCGGTCCCGCCAACGATCGGCAGTGGCGCGACCACCACGAGGGTGCCGGTCGGTGGCAGTTCGGCCAGCCGGGCGAGTTGGGTCAGGCCGTATTTCCCCGCTCCCAGGAGGAAGGTGTGGCAGGGGAAGGGCGGATCGAAACTGTGCGCGGCCCCGGCATCCGTGCCGACCGTCTCGACACCCAGGCCGATGATCGGCGACTGCTCGGCGAGCCAGCGCGCGCACGCGACCGAGATCCCCGGCGTGTGTGGCCCCGTCGCATCGGCGTTGAGGAACGCCGCCTGATCGTGGGCGCGCGCATCCCAGCCGGTGCGGAAGAAGAGCCAGCCGCCGGTCGGGAGCGGGCCGTGTTCGCGCTGCCAACTCTCCACATGCGCGACTTCGAGGAGGAAGTCGGGGTTCTCCGCGCACTCGGCGCTCTTATCGATCACGACCGCCGAGGTGATGAGGTGGCCGAGCGGTATCTGCGACACATCGGCCCCATCTTTGCCGGTGACCCAATGGGTCGGCGCGTCGAAGTGCGTCCCGACATGCTCACCCATCGTGATATTGTTCCAGGCCCAGGCCGGGCCGCGCTCATCGTAGTGGCTGATCTCCTGCAAGGAGAAGCCGAGCGTATTGACGAACGGTGGCGGAAGTTGGAGTACCGGGGTGCGTTCCGAGAGGGGCATCGTGAGATCAAGGATCGCGATATTGCCTGCGGCGAGGCCACGCAGCACGGTGTCGAGTACGTCCACGGCCATGATTCCCCTCCAAGCGACCCGAAGCGTGAGGCCACACAAAGCCCCGGCACTGCCGCCTATGATAGCGTGCATCAAGTGTGGCGGCAAAAAGTGTGGGGGCAAAAAGCGGGGTGCGGCTCAACGTCGTGCATGGGTGGTTGGGGCGGGGTGGCAGGCGGCGGCGGCAGTTGCTCCCCGTCCAGGGGGATGGAAGGCCCGTCGCGACGGGCGAGCGTAGCGGGGCCTCAACCGCCTGCCAGGTTCGGCACCGCCCGCGCCTTCGTCGCGGTGCCCCGGCATCGCCATCGCCTTGTCAACGACCACACACGCCGTTACGATGCAGTCGTTGTCCGTGCGCCCTCTCCTCCACCATAGCGCCTAAACATCGGGCTTGTTGGAGGCCGCGCAGGTGTGCGGCAACGAGTACTCACCGTGAGGGATGTATACAGCGAGAGGAGGGCGTGGTGGCGGAGATGTCGATTGCCGAGCGGGATGCGTTCCTCCAACATGCGCGTATCGGGATGCTGGCGACGCTGGATGCGGCGGGTGCGCCGCTGGCGCTCCCGATCTGGTACGAGTGGGATGGGGCGCGGGCGCGCATGTTCTCGGCGGTGAGCGCGCCGAAGGTGGCGCGGCTGCAGCGCGACGGGCGGGTGTGCCTCACGGTGGCGGAGCCGGTGGGGGTGCCGGAGGCCTGGGTGGCGATCGAGGGGGTGGCCACCATCGAGGAGGGGACGGGGTTCGCGGTCGCGCAGCGCCTCGCGCCCCGGTACTACCCGGCCGAGCAGGCCGCGCGGACGCTGGCGGCCTGGGGGCGCGTTGCGCAGGACTGGGCGACGATCGTGATCGAGCCGCGCCGCATACGGTCATCGGCCCCGGAGTGAGCGCATGGGGGCGCGTCGCGACGCACCCCCACGGATGCTCTCCTCGGCGACCTACCCACATTCGGCCTGGGCTTCCTCGCCTCCACCATCGCCAACGCCAACGAGCAAGCACGGTAACGTTGCACCCCACTCCCCCGAGCGTCGAGGTCGGCAGGGCGACAGAGTACGCTCAATCGTGGGTGAAGGCCTCGGGTCGTCCGAGACGGGTGTGAGAAGTTGCGCCTGGTGGTACCTGGTGGTATTCCACAGTAGGTTGGGGCCGTACTCGACGATAGCGGGACGATTGGACGATCGATGGAATACGGGGAGGTACGTGGTGGCAGCGCCGATAGTGGGGCTTCTCAGTCCCGGCGACATGGGCCAGGCGATCGGCGCGACCCTGCTGGGGAGCGGCGCACGCGTCCTGACCTGCCTGGAAGGGCGTAGCGCGCGCACGCGTGCCCTGGCAGTGGCGGCAGGCTTCGAGGATCTGCCGAGCCTGGAGGAACTGGTACGCGAGGCGGAACTGCTCGTCTGCGTCCTGGTGCCGTCCGAGGCGGCGGGGGTCGCGCGCCAGGTGGCGGCGGCGATCCGACGCGAAGGGACCGGGCGTGGCGCGGATCTGCTCTACGCCGACTGCAACGCGATCGCCCCGCGCACGGTCGCCGCGATCGGCGAGACGATCGTGGCGGCCGGGGCGCGCTTCGCTGATGTCGGCATCATCGGCCCGCCGCCCCGCAAGCCGGGCACGACGCGTTTCTACGCCTCCGGGCCGGGCGCAGACGAGTTCTCGCAACGGCTCGGGCACGCGTTGAGCGTGCGCCTGCTGGACGGGCCGATCGGGCAAGCCTCCGGTTTCAAGATGTGCTACGGCGCGCTCACCAAGGGGGTGCAAGCACTCGGGACCGAACTCCTCGTCGCGGCGCGACGGCTGGGGCTGGAGGAGGCCCTGGCGACGGAGCAACGCGAGAGTGTCCCCGAGTTGCGAGCACACCTGGAACGTGCGGTGCCGACGTTCCCGCCGAAAGCCTATCGCTGGGTCGGGGAGATGGAGGAGATCGCCACCTGCTTCGCGGACGTCGGCCTGACGCCGCAGATCCTCCAGGGGGCGGCCGAATTCTTCCGCTTCGTCGCCGACACGCCGCTCGGGCGGGAGTCGCCGGAAACGCGCGATCGCGACCGCGACCTCGATGGTGTCGTGGCGTCCCTCGCCGCTCATACGCCCCACGGGGCACACGCGCCAGCCGGGCAATGACGGTCGGCCCGGAAGCATCCTGGTGGGTGTACGTCCTCCGCTGTGCCGACGGCACGTTCTACGCGGGCGTCGCCCGACAGCTCCACGCGCGCCTCCGTGAACACAATGGCGAGGCGCGCGGTGGGGCGCGCTACACGCGCGGTCGCCGCCCCGTGGCCCTCTACGCCGCTCGACCCTGCCGCGATCGGGTCGAGGCGACCCGGCTGGAATGGCGCGTGAAGCGTTTGCGGCGCGCGCAAAAGCTCGCGCTGATCGGGGAACCGGGCTGGCTCGACGGCACAAGCCCGGAGCTTTCGGCTATGATGCACGCCGCACCGCCGAAACTCGACAGCGAGACCTGACACCGAGACCTGACACCCAGGGCCTAACAATGATGGCGGCATGGATACCGGCGCGTGATACCGGCGAGCGAAGGGGGACAGCGGATGGCCAAGGTGGAATTCGGTCTGCTCATACACCCGACACCGCGCAGCGGGAGCTTCCCCGACATGCTGACCACCAACGAGCGACTGCTGGCCGAGGCGGTGAAGCACGACCTCTCGATCTGGTTCATCGATCATTTCCAGTTCGACGACCGCCCGCTGCTCGAATGTTTCGCCATGCTCGCCCACACGGCGGGGCGTTTCCCGACGTTGCGTAGCGGCACCCTCGTGACCGGGCAGAGCTATCGCAATCCCGCGCTGACGGCGAAGATCGCCTCGACGCTGCAATTCCTTACCGACGGTCGTTTCATCCTGGGCCTGGGGGCCGGGTGGAAAGAAGACGAGTACCGGGCCTATGGCTATCCGTACCCGTCGGCGAAAATTCGCATCGCGCAGCTCGACGAGGCGGTGCGGATTATCAAGGCGTTGTGGGGGCCGGGACCGGCGTCGTTCGTCGGCGAGCATTACCGGATCGACGGCGCGTACAACGAGCCGCGCACCGACTCGCCCCCGCTCCTGATGATCGGCGGCGGGGGCGAGCAGCGCACGTTGCGTGTCGTGGCCGAACACGCCGACTGGTGGAACGCCGATTATTACACCGCCTCCGACTACGGGCGCAAACTGGAGCGCCTGCGCGGCTATTGCCGGGAGATCGGGCGCGAACCCGACGCGATCGTGCCGACCTATTATGCCGGGATCAGCGTCTCGCATGACCTGAGCAAGGTGATCCGACGCCCGCCGATCAGCTACCGCGCGGACGAGATGTTCGTGCTGCACGGCACCCCGGACGAGGTCAGCGCGCAGATCGAGCAGTTCATCGCGCTCGGCGTGCGCCAGATTCAGCTCAATTTCCTCGACTTCCCGCGCACCGAGGGGCTGGAACTGTTCTTCTCGGAGGTCTTCCCGCGCTTCCGGTAGGACGGGACTGAGGGCACAGCTTCCGGTAGGATGGGACTCGGGGCACAAAGAAAGGGGGGACAGGTCAACTGACCTGTCCCCCCGCTTGGTGTCGGTGTCGGGGGTTACTTGCCGAGGTAGCCCGGCGCGCTGAGCAGGGCGCGGTAGAGCGCGACGGCGAACCAGGAACGCGGCGCGGGCCGGTCCCAGCCGACGAACGCGGCGGTCGCCGGGCGGTCGGGGACGCCGCCCGCTTGCTGGGTGTAATGGACATACGTGGCGATGTCGCGCCGATCAGCCTGCTGCTGCGCGGTGGTCGCGAGAAGGTTCGGGAAGTACGTGGCGTTGTCCGGTTGCAATTGCCAGTACCCCTTCTGGACCATCGCGCGACTGATGAAGAGGATCACTTGCGAGTAGAGGACCGGGTCGGTGGGACCGAACGTACCGTCACCGAAGCCCTTGGCGACCTTGTAATTCGCGAGCACGCCCACATTACGCCAGAGATCGCGATCCACCGCGCCTTGATCGGTGAACTTGTTCCCGGCGCTCTCCCGCTCCCAGTAGTTCGGGCGGGCGATCAACGCGGCCATCTGTGCCCGTAGCGTGGTGGAACTGGCTCCGACCGTGCCGTCGCCACTGCCGCGAATGACACCGCGCAACGTCAACGCCTGAATCGCTGTGACCCACTCCTCATTGCCCCCGCTGGGATTGAGCGTCGGGACGTCGGTGAAGGGTTGCAGGGAGCGTTGGGCCAGTTTGAGCGCGTAGTCCCAATGATTTTGGCCGGCATCGGGCTCGCCGCGCTCGCAGTGGCCGTCCGACTGCCAAACCGGCTTGAGCCAGATAAACGCGTCGGCCAACGGTTCGCCGGTCCGCGTTGTCGGGGCCACGCCGAGCGCGCGACCGGGGGCGTTGCACCAGATATCCCCCGCCGGGCCGAGGCCGTTGCGACTGGTATCCACGACGAAGTGCTTCTCGCCGAGCGCCGCGCCGACTTCGCGACCATAGGCGACCTCGGTGCTGGCGTATTGGTAGACCGTGCTGTTGAGGAAGAAGCCGTCGGCCTGGGCGATATTCGCGGCGTTGAGGATGCCGACGATCTCCCCGACGGTGTTGCGCTTGTTGTCGCCACCGTCGATGTACACCGCGACGTTGGGGTTACTCCGTTTGAAGGTGCCTACCGCCTCGCCGATCAGGGCGTAGCGCTCCTGCACGAGCGCCGGGCTGAGGCATTCGGTCACCGTCAGGCCATCCGGCTCCAGGATAATGATCGCCTTGCGCGTGCCGAGTGCCCGTGCGAAGCGGGCGATCCAGGCACGGTAGTGGGCCGGGTCGTTCGCGCCGCCCGCCGAGTACTTGCCGCAGTCGCGGTAGGGGATGTTGTAGACCGCCATGATCGGCGTGCCGCCCGCCTTCGCGATCTGCGTGACGTGCCGATCGACGAAGGAGGAGAGGGTATTGTCGTCGAGCCAGCCGCCGAACCATTCGACCGACTGTTCGCGGGCGATGAGATCGAGCAGCGCGGCGTCGCCCGGTCGTGTGCCACGCCAGGCGGTGGCCTGCCGGGCCACCGCCGAGCCGGGATCGGCGTACCACTGGATGCCGACGAACGGGTTGCCGGTCGCCCGCGCGTCGCCCCCCCAGAGGCCTTGCGGCAATACCGTGAGCAGCAGCGCCGCGACGAGGACCGCGATCGGGGCTTTGCTTCGCAGAACCATGGTGTGCCGATGCTCCTTCGTGTGCCCGTCCGGCGTCGCTGCCGGGGAGGACGTCAAGTGTCGGGCGGTGTGACAGCACGCGCAGCAATACGGTGCGCCGCCCGGTTGGGCGGCGAGGCGGCGACTTCGGCGTGGATGTGCCGGTAGTGTACACGAAAGGATAGCGTGCCATCGGGCGTGCGCCAATGACCCCGTGGTCCCATATCGGCGGGGTACTCCAGGTGTACGTATAGGAGTGGCGACGGGCGATGGTGACCCGCCGAAGGGCGGTGCTATACTGGCCCGATAGTGGGGATTCGGTGTGCCGGGTGCGGCGCGCTCGCGGAGGGGCAGGGTCGGCAGCATGAGCACCAGCACGACCGCAGGCACGGGGGGCACGACGGATGCCGGGACGCGCTACGAGACGGTGATCGGCCTGGAGGTCCACGCGCAACTGCTCACGCGCAGCAAGATGTTCTGCGGGTGTAGCGCCGAGTATTTCGCCGCGCCGCCGAACACCCATGTCTGCCCGGTTTGCCTGGGTTTGCCGGGGGTGCTGCCGACGATCAACCGCGCCGCCGTCGAGGCCGCCACGATGACCGGCCTGGCGCTCGGCTGCGTCATCCCGCCGGTCAACAAGTTCGACCGTAAGAACTACTTCTACCCCGATCTGCCGAAGGGGTATCAGGTCTCGCAGTACGATCTGCCGCTGGCCCTCGGGGGCGAACTGACCTTCGAGTTGCACGGTGCCACCCGGCGGGCCGGGGTCACGCGCGTCCATATGGAGGAGGACACCGGCAAGAACCTCCACGCGAGCGACCCGACCACGGGCGAGGGCTACAGCCTGGTGGACCTCAACCGCGCGGGCGTGCCGCTGATGGAGATCGTCGGGGAGCCGGACCTGCGCTCGCCGGAGGAGGCCGGGGCCTACCTGACCGCGATGCGCCAGGTTCTGCGCTACATCGGCGTCAGCAGCGGCAACATGGAGGAGGGCGCGCTGCGCTGCGACGCGAATGTATCGCTCCGCCCGGTCGGCAGCGCCACGCTCGGCGCGAAGGTCGAGATCAAGAACATGAACTCCTTCCGCGCCGTCGAGCGCGCCCTGGCCTACGAGGTCGAGCGGCAGCGCGCCATCCTGGACGATGGCGGGACGATCGCGCAGGAGACGCGCGGCTGGAACGAGCAGCAGGGGCGCACACTGTCGCAGCGGACGAAGGAGGCGGCGAACGACTATCGCTACTTCCCCGAACCCGATCTGCCGCCGCTGGCGATGGACCCGGCCTGGGTGGCGGCGATTCGCGCGCGGATGGCCGAGTTGCCCGCCGCGCGCCGCGCCCGCTTCGTGGCCGATCTTGGCCTGTCCGTGGCCGACGCGCGGCTGCTGACCGAGTCGCGCGCGGTCGCCGACTACTTCGAGGCGGCGCTGGGGGCGCGGCAGACGGCGGCGCGCGCGCGGCTCACCGCCAATTGGGTGACGGGGCCGTTGTTCGCGCGGGTCAGCGCCGAGACGATCGGGGCGTCGCCGCTGACGCCGGAGCGACTGCGCGGCCTGCTCGACCTGCTCGATGCGGGCACGATCAACCGCACGGTGGCCCAGCAGGTCTTCGACGTGCTGCTGGACGAATCCGACGAGGATGCGGCGACGATCGTCGCGCGCAAGGGCCTCGGCTTGGTCGGCGATGACGGCGCTATCCGCGAGGCGGTGATGCAAGCCATCGCCGCGAACCCGCAGCCGGTGGCCGATTTCCTGGGCGGCAAGGTCGCCGCGAAGGGTCGTCTCGTCGGCGTGACGATGAAGCTGCTCGCGGGGCGGGGCGACGCGGCGGTCGTTAACCGTATACTCGACGAGGAGTTGCGGCGGTTGGGGCAGCCGTAACCGGTCGGCGATCCCCCGGGCGAGAGGTCGCCGCCCTTTTGTGCGTTATTCCGGGTGGTGGCTTCGTGCATTTGGCCCAAGTGCTTGGGCAGATGGCACATGTTCGTCTGAGGCGGGTCTTGGGTGATCAGGAGCGATCGGTTCAGGGTTTCACAGCAGGAATCCGCCGGTTGAGAACGCGATAGAAGGAGTGATGCTCATGGCGATCGAGACGCAGCAGCAGGCGAGTCAGGCCAGCGAGCGCAACCTGTTCGATGTGGCGGTCGAGCAGTTCCACATCGCGGCCGAGACGATGGGGCTCGACGACAATATGCGTCGCTTGCTCGGCGTGTGCCAGCGGCAATACACGGTGAATTTCCCGGTGCAGATGGATGACGGCTCGATTCGGATGTACGAGGGCCACCGGGTCCAGCACAACATCGGGCGCGGCCCGGCGAAGGGCGGCATCCGTTATCACCCCCTGGTGACGATCGACGAGATCAAGGCGCTGGCGATGTGGATGACCTGGAAGTGCGCGGTCGTCGGTATCCCATTCGGCGGGTCGAAGGGCGGGGTGACGGTCGAGCCGAAGGGCCTCTCCCTGCACGAGTTGGAGAACCTCACCCGCCGCTACACCGCCGAGATCAGCGTGCTCATCGGGCCGCACAAGGACATCCCCGCGCCGGATGTGAACACCAACGCGCAGACGATGGCCTGGATGATGGACACCTACTCGATGCACGTCGGCTACTCGGTCCCCGGTGTCGTCACCGGCAAGCCGCTGAATCTCGGCGGCTCGGAAGGGCGCGTGGAAGCGACCGGGCGCGGGGCGATTTTCATGGCGGTGGCGGCCTGCAAGCGCCTCGGTTGGCAATTTGCGGAGCAGCGGGTGGTGGTGCAGGGGTTCGGCAATGTCGGCTCGGTCGCGGCGAAACTGGCCGCCGAGGCGGGCGCGACTGTTGTCGGCGTCAGCGACGTGAGCGGCGGTTACGCCAACCCCAAGGGGCTCGACATCCCGGCGATGATCCGCTACAGCCGCAGCAATGGCTCGCTGGAGGGCTACCCGGAGGCGCAGTTGATCGACAACGACGCGCTGCTGGCGCTGCCGTGCGACATCCTGATCCCCGCCGCCCTGGAGGGGCAACTCACCGCGTGGAATGCCGATGCCGTCCGGGCGCGGCTGATCGTGGAGGGGGCAAATGGCCCGACGTCACCGGAGGCCGACCGCATCTTCGCCGACAAGGGGATCTATCTCGTCCCCGACATCCTGGCGAATGCGGGAGGCGTCACGGTCTCCTACTTCGAGTGGGTACAGGCGTTGCAGGCGTTCGCCTGGACCGAGCAGGAGGTCAACTCGCGACTGAAGTACATCATGGACAAGGCGTTCGCCGTCACCGCCGCCACTGCCGAGCGGTACGACGTGAGCCTGCGTACCGGCTCGCTGATCACCGCCATCGCCCTTGTAGCCGACGCGGCGACGGTGCGGGGGATCTATCCGTAGCGTCGAGTACGGGGCAAGATAGCGCGCAGGAAGTGGGTGGGTCGAACGAGGCCCGCCCGTTATCCGTCGGAGGACCATACTCCAGCACGCTATGGCTCCGCGTATGGGCCGAGAAATCGTTCGCCATCGAAGTGGACGAGGTGCGATGGCGACTCCGCCACCCAAACCTCGGTTTCCCACGATAGCTCGCTCAGGTAACGCGCCATCGCTCTGCGTGTGAGGAAGGCGGTCACGAAGACGAGTCCGATCGCCGATGCCGCGAAAATCTGCTGCAATTCGCCCTTGCGCTTGGGGTTGATCGGTCCGTGTGAAGTCACGGCCTCGATGAGAACGAGCCAGCCTTTCTCGCGGTGATGGACGATGACGTCCGGCATCTTGCCGTGGGGATCGATCGCGACGCCGAGCGCGGTGAATGCTTCGCGATCGAAGTAGGCGAACTTCTCGTCGGCATCGCCGATATAGATGATCGCGCCGCCCGGCGTGAAGCGCGGGGCGAACTCTTGGATGATCTGCTCGACCAGGACATTCTGCCCGCCCGCAGAGAGGGTGATGATCGTACCTGGGGCGACCTCCAACGCGCGCCGGACGGAGAAGCGCTCCTGGGCGTAGCGCGCCCGCAGCGTCTCCCGCGAAGCGAGGTAGGCCGCAAGTTGCCGGGGCCAATCGGGCAGTCCATAGCCCCGTAGCAGTGCCAGCGCGCCCGGCGCGAGTTGATAGACCGTCTTGCCGCTATTGATCGGGCGGTCGGGCCGATCGGGGTTCTGGACAACCAATCCGGCATCGACAAATTGGTGAATCGTTTGACGGCGCACCGTCTCGCGCGTGTTCGGGGCATATCGCAGGCCATAGTGCTGCTCGAAGAATTGCATCATCGGGGTGATGCCAAGGGTGGGGGCGGTCGCCTCGGACCAGGGTGTCGCCTGTTGCAGCCCGAGCAAGGCGAGTAATGCCAGGGCCGACCGCTCGTTCAGTTGCGCGCGCGGCATCCCGAGCGCGCCGAGGAGGCTCATCGCCTCGCCGATCCGTTGCTCGGCCTTGGACGTCTCGCGGATTTGCCTTCGCGGCATGTGGCCTCAACTCCCGTTCAGTTCCTGTTCAATCCGCGTGTCCAGGCCATCTTGCGAGAGAATCTCGATGTCCGGCCCCGCACCGAGGGCGCGCAGTTGCCCGGCAGCAGGGTAGCGGATGCTCCGCAAATCGGTGGCGTTGACTTGCGTGTGCCCGTTGAACTGCCGGAAATAGGCGTCCACCAGGGTGGAGTTCAAGAAGGCCGCCAAGCCTCTTGCCAGCGCGAGATCGAGCCCCCCCCCCTCGCGGTGGAAATAATTCAGGTGGTTCTCGAAACCAACCGCCGACCCCGGTATGCGCGCCCCATCGTAGACCACGGCGACGACGCGCCGCTTCTCTTCCTTGGCCGAGAGGCGCTTCACGAGCACGTAGCGTTCATTTGGCACGAGGAGCGCCTGCGTGCGATCGTCATGGATGAGCGCGTTCGGCTTTTTCATGCCTGGCTTCGGCCAACAAAGCCGACCGCCGACGAAATGGGCCGGATAGATCAGCGGCACCGTCCCTGGTTCCGGGTCTTGTCGCAGCGAGTCGCGCGACCTGAAGGCGACGACACGACCGGTCGAGACAGCGAGGCCGAGCTGATCGAGGGAGTGGTCCAGCGCATCCATACGGGCGGTGATCGCCGCGCCATCTTCGTCGGCGACGATGCGAATGAACAGCTCCGGGTCCAGCGGATCGATCACCTGCCGATATGGTGTGAGCCGTCGCGTTGTCGGGGCCAGGCTGCTCCCTGTGCCGGTAGTAATCAGGACGTTCGTCGGCGGGACGTCCTGTTTGGTGGCGTGGAGGATGACGTTTTCCTGCAAGATGGCGTCGTCGCGAAACGTCTCCTGGCGCGAAGCGAAGAGGTGGAGCTGGTCGAGCGTCATCCGCTCCAGGAAGAACCGGCGAAAGCTCTTGAAATACGGCCCGTTGCAGAAGCTGCGCGGCGTGATCGCGACGAGCTCGCCGTGCTGTGCCAGCAGGCGAACCGCGGCGGCGACGAAGCCGCTGTACAGATTACTCGTCTCGATGCCCAGGTGCCTGAGCAGCATCCGCTGCTCGGACTGCGTCTGGATCTTGCGGTAGGGTGGGTTGAGGATCGCGCAATCGAATGGCACGAGGGCGGCAGGCGAGAAGACGTTACCGTTGAGCATGTCCACCGCACCGCGCAGGAAATCGCCCTGGCGGAGTTCGCCGGTGAAGCGCATATCGTGCTGTCCGCAAAGCTCTTCGCACAGGCGGAACGTTTGGGCGAGATAGGGGGCGAGACGCTGATCGCATTCGTACGCGACGACATGAATCCCTGCGGGGCGCGTATCGCGCGCGCAGAGTTCCGCCACGCACGCCGCGAAGAGCGACCCGATACCGGCCCCCGCATCAAGGATATGTACGGAGGAGCCGCGATAGCGGAGCATCGACGCCATGCGGCGGGCGATCGGCGCGGGGGTGAAATACTGGCCCAGGCTAGCCTTGTGGCGAGAATCCACCCCATCGCTTGCCGCGAGGCGCAGCGATTCAACGCGTTCCGAAAGGGCGTCCGCAGGGGCGTTCGCGCCCGCTTTCGTTGCTTGTCGACCGACCGCTGCCATAGGTTTCCACCACTCTCGCCTCGTGCGGCGCGTCGGCTCAACGTACCGTCAGCACATCGAGGTCGCGCACCCAGCCGCTACGCCCGTCTTCCAGCCGGAACTGCCGCCAGAGTTGGCCGCCGGAGTAGGCGGTCTCGCCGGTCGCCGCGAGGAGGGTGCCGCGTGGTAGGAGCCCGCGCGACGCGGTGTTCGCGCTCGGTCCACTCCGCAGGTTCACCGCGAGGGTCGTGCCGATGCGATCGGTTGGTCGAAAGCTGGGAGCTGGTGGCGGTGGCTCGGTCGGCGGCGTGGCTGGCTCGGTCGGTGGCGCGGGCGGCTCCGTTGGGGGTGGGGGGATCGCTGTCGGCGGTGGTGCCAGGGTCGAGGTCGGGGCCGCAGTGGGGGTGGCGGTCGGCTGAGGGGTGGCGGTCGAGGTTGGGGCCGTGGTGGCGGTCGCGCCGACGGTCGGCTGGGGGGATGGGGTCATGGTCGGGACGGTTGTGGAAGTCGGTGAAGGCGTGGTCGGGACGATGGTCGGGATCGACGCGACGGGCGTCCTATTGGTGCCGGACGCCACGGCGGCGATGGCGCTCGGCGGGAGGCTTGGCGGGGTGCCGGTCGCGCGGGTGCCGGTCGCGGGCAGGGCGAGCGCGGGGATGGTGGCACTAGTGTTCGACCCGGCGACCGCGCCGATCGTGGCGGTGAGATTGACGAGGCGATCGATCGCGCCGTCATTCCGCGCGGTGCGACTGCGCACTCCTACACAGGCGACGACCAGGATCGCCGCCACCCAGGCGGTGGCAATCGCCCAGACCCATGGTGCGACTCGGCGCCGACGCGGTGGCGGTACCTTATCGGGGAAGTAAACGGTGTCGTAGAGGGCGCGCGCCTCGGGATCGCCGACAATCGCGTACGCCTGCTCGATCTCCGCTTGCGTTGGCCCGGTCAGGTCTTCGGTACGCTGGCGCAACTGGCCGACGCGGAAACGCAACGAGCGTCCGTGATAGGCTGCGTCGATCGCCGCTGCGTCGGCGGTCGGGGCGACCCCGAGGATCTCGTAATACTTGGGTTCTTCCGCCATCGCCCCCGACCACGCATAGGGATAGTTACCGCGTCGATTGTCGCGTTGGCAGGAAGGGTAGCACAGTGGTGTACGTACGTCGAGTGGCAGAACTGGCTTGTGGAACACGGAAATCCGTGGGGTTGAGATCACGCCGGTGGCGTCGTTCGTGGGGCCGTTGGGGGGGCGGTGGGGCGGCAAGGTGGGATCAGGCTGTGGTGGCGATACCGGCGAACAGGTCATCCTCCAAAGGGAGGGTGCCGGGTCTGAGCGGCGGGACGATGCGGGTGAAGGCTTCAATGCCGAGGAGGTAATGGCGAAGGCGCTGCGGGAGGCGTTGGAGCGGGGCTATGCCGCCGATCTGGCTGCGGTGGCAGGCAGAGGCCCGCTCTTTGTGTGGGGCGTAAGCGCGATTATCGAGGCGGGTGGTGATCCGGCCCGCGCGGTCGATCGCCGCCACGAGATCGACATCGCCGTTCGTGCCGAAGCGGCGTGGGTCTCTACCGAAGGCGCGCATCCCCCGCACGACCCAGCGCAACGCCGCCGCGCTGAAGACGGCGAAGTAGAGCTTATCCGGCTCCCAGGCGGCCAGGCCGTCCGCCGCCAACTCGGGATATTGCTGCGGGTCGCCCGCCGCGCCGAACGCGGCGAGCGTCGCGCGATGGATGTGGATATGGTCGGGGTGGCCGTAGCCGCCATAGGGGTTGAAGGTGACGACGACCTGCGGGCGTACGGTGCGGATCACTGCCACGAGTTGCCGGGCGACCTGGGCGAGCGGGGCCTGGATGAACGCCTGCGAGTGCGCGTTGGTGGCTGCGCCGGTCATCCCCGAGTCGCGGTAGCCGAGCTGGTGGACCGCCGCGAGGCCGAGTTCGCGCGCGGCGTTGGCGAGTTCCGCCTCGCGGAGCGCGCCGATGCTGTCGTAACCGATCAGCAGGGCCGGGTCCACCTCGCCGCACTCGCCGCGCGTCGCGCAGACGTAGTGGACCTCGACCCCCTCGGCGGCATAGCGCGTCAGGGTGCTGCCCATCCCGAAGCTCTCGTCGTCGGGGTGGGCCAGGATGACGAGGAGGCGGGGGGCGGGGGGGGAGTCGTAAGGCGTGAGGCGTAAGGCGTAAGGCGTAAGTGCGCCGTCTTCCAAGGCTATGCCTGCATCCTTCTCTGTTCTTACGCCTTACGCCTTACGCCTCACGACTCGCTAGAACGGCATCCCCGGAAACCCGCCGCCGCGCCCGCCGCGCCCGCCACCGCCGAGCGCCCCGAGGCCGCCCTTGCCGAACGAGGACATCATCTTCTGCATCTGCTTGAACTGGTTCAGCAACTCGTTGACCTCGTGGATCTGCCGCCCGCTCCCCTTGGCGATACGCTTGCGGCGACCGCCTTTGATTAACTGCGGATTGTGGCGTTCCGCCGACGTCATCGAGCGGATGATCGCCTCGATCTGCTTCAGGTCGTCGTCGTTGACCTGCACATCCTGCTTGCGCGCCGCCGCCCCGAGGCCGGGGATCATCTCAAGCAGTTGGCTGATCGGCCCCATCTGCTTGACTTGCTGGAGCTGGTTCAGGAAGTCCTCCAGGTCGAACTTCCCGGCGAGAACCTTCTTCTCCAGGAGCTTGGCCTCGCCCTCGCTGAACTGCGACTGGGCCTTCTCGATCAGGCTCATCACGTCGCCCATGCCGAGGATGCGCGAGGCGAGGCGGTCGGGGTAGTAGGCTTCCAGCGCGTCGATCTTCTCGCCGGTGCCGAGGAACTTGATCGGCACGCCGGTGACGCGGCGGATGGAGAGGGCCGCGCCGCCGCGTGCGTCGCCATCCATCTTGGTCATGATCACGCCGGTCAGCCCGACCTGCTCGTTGAACTCGCGCGCCACGTTGACGGCCTCCTGGCCGGTCATCGCGTCGGCGATCAGCAGGATCTCGTGCGGCTTGACGAGGTTCTTGATGTCGACCAGTTCCTGCATCAACTGTTCGTTGATCTGCAAGCGCCCGGCGGTGTCGATGATGACCGTGGCGTTGCCCTTGTCGCGCGCCATGCGCACGCCATTCTGGACGATCTGCTGCGGCGTGGCCGTCACGCCCTCGTCGTAGACCGGCAGGGAGATCTGCTTGCCGAGGGCCTGCAACTGGTTCACGGCGGCGGGGCGGTAGACGTCGGCGGCGACCAGCAGCGGGGTCTGACCGGCCTTGCGCAGATGGACGCCGAGCTTCGCCGCGTGGGTCGTCTTGCCGGCCCCTTGCAGCCCGACGAGCATGATGATGGTCGGGGGCTGGCTGGCGCGGACGAGCGGCACCTGCTCCGAGCCGAGCAGGGTGACCAGTTCGTCGTTGACGATCTTGATCACCTGCTGGCCGGGGGTCAGGCTCTTGAGCACCTCGGCCCCGAGCGAGCGCTCCTTGATCGCTGCGATGAATTCCTTGACCACGCCGAGATTGACATCGGCCTCGATCAGGGCGCGGCGCACCTCGCGCATCGCTTCGTCGATGTCTTTCTCCGTCAGCCGACCCCGATTGCCGAGGCGTTGGAAAACCCCCTGCAAGCGGTCGCTCAAACTCTCGAACATCGCCATCGCATAACTCCACGAACGAGTGATGAGTGCCGAGGGATGAGTGAGGGATCGGCCTACAGGCAATGCCCCTCGGCACTCATCCCTCGGCACTCATCACTCGTCCCCTATCCCGGTACGTCGCCTTCCTGATCCTCGAAGAAGAGGCCGTCCACGAACGATTCCTCGCTGAATGGGGTGAGGTCATCCATCTTCTCGCCGATGCCGACGTAGGAGATCGGCACGCCGAGCGCCTTGACGATCGAGAAGGCGATGCCGCCCTTCGAGGTGCCATCGAGCTTGGTCAGTGCCACGTCGCTGATCTCGACCAGTTTGGCGAACGCGGCGGCCTGGGAGAGCCCGTTCTGCCCGGTATTGGCGTCGAGGACCAGCAGGACCTCTTGCGGCGCGTCCGGCACCGTTTTCTGCACCACGCGGCGAATCTTGCCGAGTTCCTGCATCAGGTTGTCCTTGGTGTGCAGGCGACCGGCGGTGTCGATGATCAGCACGTCGGCGTTTCGCTTGTGGGCCGCCTGCATCGCGTCGAAGGCAACCGCGCCCGGATCAGCCCCCTGCTGGTGGGCGATCACCGGCACCCCGACCCGTTCACCCCATAATTGGAGCTGATCGATCGCCGCCGCGCGGAAGGTGTCGCCCGCCGCCAGAATGACCTGGCGATTGTGCTGTTGCTGATGATAGCGGGCCAGCTTGGCGATCGTGGTCGTCTTGCCGACGCCGTTCACGCCGACGACCAGGATGACATACGGGACGCCGCGCTGGAGGATCTTCACGCGGCGGTAGCGCACGGCCTTCTTCAGCAGGCTGATCATGTCCGAGCGCAGGATCTCCTGCGCGTCGGCGGGCTGACGGATGCCGCGCTCGCGGATTTTGGCGCGCAATTCCGCCATCAGTTGATCAGTCGTGTCCGCGCCGATGTCGGCCCCGATCAGCAGCGCCTCCAGGTCGTCGTAGAAGTCGTCGTCGATCTCGGTGCGCTGGAAGAGTTCGATGACCTGCTTGAAGACGCCGCGCCGGGTCTTCTGGAGGCCCTGTTCCAGCTTCTCGTCGCGCTGACCGCGACGGAAAAACTTCATGATCACGCGTTCTTACCCCATCCGTTCTTGCCAGTCGGTGCCACGGCGGCGCGCTGTGGGCAACCATCCGGCGCGACCGGGCGTTCCCTTTTCAGCGGGCGCAAACGTGCCACCGAAGTATACCATAGGGTGTTTCTGGCTCCCGCGCTGGAGTTGAACTGGGTGCGGTTCAGAATCTTGCGCGGGCGGTTGCGGCGCTGTGGCAGGCGGTTGAGGCCCCGCGTTGCTCTGCCACCACCGCGCCTCGGGGGGCGGCGGCCCCACGAAACCCACCTGCGTGGGTTAGGCGACGCGCGGATCTCGTCCGCGCAGGCGGACTTTGTGGCGACCGAAGTCGCCCCGAGGCGCGGTGGTGGCAGAGCAACGCGGGGCCTCAACCGCCTGCCACCTCGCCGTCATCACCGTCTGCCCTCGCCGCGCAAGACGTTGAACCGCACCCGTTGAACTCGCTGCCGAGGCGGGGGGTAAGGCGGGGCTTGCTGGGCAGTATATGAGGAAGGCGGATGCGCTCGTTGCGCTCGTTACTATCGCACACAAGTACTACGCTTCTGGAGCCCTTGCGCCCGGACAGCGGCGATGGCGCGGCGATGCGGTAGTACTAATTGCCTGAATCGATTCGGGCTCCCTTGACCCGCGCCATTCGCGCATGGTAGACCTGAATTGAGGCAATCGCCGTCCCGCAGATAGCTGGGCTGCACGCGCCAGCGCGGGGCTGCGAGCGGGACGAGACGACGATAGCGAACGCTGGCGGCGCTGGGACAGGACCGCTCCTCGGTGTCGGGGTGCGAGTAGGGACAGGGGGACCGAACGTGGCATCCCGCAGACGTCGCAGTCGCAACCGCTTTCTCGAGAATCTGGGCGGGCTGCCCCGCTCTACGATGTTGACCTTCGGGCTGGCGCTGTTGCTGCTCGTCGGGAGCGTCGGCATCGTGGGGACGACGCTGGCGCGGCGCAGTTCTGCCGCCGATCGCGCCGTGATCACCCCCACGCCCGAGGCGACGGCGTTCGTAGCGATCGTCGAGACCCCGCCCCCGGCCCCGCCGACAGGGGTGGCCTCGCCGAGCACGCGCGCCTCCGCGACGGCCCGTGCTGTGGCGACCCCCTCGGCCAATCCCGCGCGCACGACGCCGACCACTGCCAGCACCGCGCTGCTCGGCTCCGGCCAGGGTAAGGCGGCGCGCGGCATCGCCGGCTCGATGGTGGTGGCGCTCGGCGGTACCCTGCCGCCCGTGCCGGTGGCGGCTCCCGTGCAACCGACGATCCCGACGCAGGCGGGACCAAACGTTTTGGCACCCACCGCCACTGAGCGACCCACAACCGTGCCCGTCTACAGCGCACCGCCTGCGACCATCGCCCCATCCTCGGGCGGCGGCACCTCGGGCGGCGGCACCTCGGGCGGCGGGGGCGGCACCACGCTGCCGACGGCCACGCCGTTCCCGCCGACGTCCACGCCGCTCCCGCCGATAGCCACAGCGATCCCGCCGACCGCGACGCCGCCCCCGCCGACCGCGACCCCGGTACCCACCCCGCCGCCGTTGCCGGTCGCCGTGCTGCCCGGCCCCGGCTCACGGACCTATAGCTACAGCCTGACCTACGCGCAGAACGCCAATCTCGCGGCGCTGCCGGTCAGCGGCAATGCCTTCGCCGTCACCTGGGCTACCTACACCAGCGATGATGCGGCGGCGCTGAAGACCGCATTGGGCCTTACCGGGGCGGTGGAGAAGACCGGCGATGGCTTCAGGGTCGTCGGCCCCGGTACGCTGCTGCTCAATAACACCACCGGCTCGATCAGTTACACGGCGGCGAGCGGCGCGACGGACCCCGCGCTCGTCAGCGCCGCGTTGCCGTCGACGATGATCACCCCCGTCGCCCCGCTGCCACCGGACGCCCCCAAGCCCTCGCCCGGCCCCTCGCCCGGCCCTTCGACCGCTCCGGCCCCGTCGGCGACACCGGGCGGGCCGAGCGCGACGGCGGTGCGCCCCCCCGCCACGCCCCAGCCGAGCGCCACCGCCGTCCGCAAGCTCTCCGACGAGGCGGCCCTCGCCGCCGCGAAGGGGTGGCTGACGAAGACGAGCCTGCTTCAGGCCAACGCCGACGCCGGGCGGGTGACGCGCCCGACGCCCGAGCAGGTGATCGTGACGTTCCACCCGCAACTGCCCGGCTCTCTGACGGTGGGCGACCCGATGATCCGGGTGACGCTCGGCGTCGATGGCGTGGTGCGCGAGGTCTACCAGCGCTGGCCGACCGCCGCGACCCCACGCCCGACCACGCTCCGCGACGTGAACAACGCGATTGCGGAAGTCATGGCGGGCGGCGGTTACCTGGAGGTCGATCAGACGGTGCCGAGCGACACCCCGAGCGGGACGGTATTCAAGGGGACGGCGGAGATCAAGACCGTCAGCATCGGCTGGAGCACAGCGCAGACCGCCGCCGATGGCACCAATTACCTCGTCCCGGTCTATGTCTTCGAGGGAGTCGCGACGCTCACCAACCCGCCGACCGGCCAGCCGAACGCCGTCCCTTTCCGGCTCTACGTCCCTGCCGCGCTGCGACCGTAGGCCGGGCGGCGTGACGCCGCCGACGCGAGCAACGATCATGGGCGGGCGCGATCATCGCGCTCGCTCTTGCGTGGTGCGGGATGGCCCGTACCCCCGGCGTCGCTGCGGCTCGGCACCCACCGCCCAGCGGGCACCCGCCTATCTGCGGAGCGGGGGAAAAGCCAAGGCTATGGCCGATCGCGAGACGTGATGTAATAATCTCTCCCCGCCGCTGCGGCGGCGACCCTCTCCGACGCGGGACGGGTCGCCGCCTATGTCGATCGGGCCGGGTGAAACATGAGGTGGCCGCGATGTTCACTCCCGACTCCCGCTCGTGTACGCTGGTCGGCTGCCGAGCGGTGACGCCGACCGGGATCGTCGATGATGCCGCGATCGTGGTGCGGGCGGGGAGGATCGTGGCGATCGGCCAACGCGCGGCGGCGGGTGAGGTGGGCGGGGCGCGCGACCTCGGTGGCTTAACGGTGCTGCCCGGTTTCATCGATCTGCATATTCACGGCGCGGGCGGCGCGGATGCTCACGCGGGCAGAAGCGCGGCGCTGGCGGATTTCCTGCCACGGTGCGGGGTGACGGCCTTCCTGCCCACCCTCGCCGCCGATGCCGAGGCGCGGACCATCGCCGCGCTCGTCGCGACCGCGCGGGCGGCGGCGGCGCAGGGGGCTGGGGAGGCCGGCGGCGCGACGATCCTGGGGGCGCATCTGGAAGGGCCGTTCCTCAACCCGGCGCGGGCGGGCGCGATCCCGCCGGAATACCTGCACCCTGCCACGCCCGCACGGCTTGCGCGGCTCCTTGCGGCGGCCCCGGGACTGGTGGGGCTGATGACCGTGGCCCCGGACGTGCCCGGCGTGCTCGATCTCATCCCGGCGCTCGTGCGCGCGGGGATCGTGGTCAGCCTCGGCCACACCGCCGCCGACTACGATCTCTTTCGGCGCGCGATCGATGCGGGCGCGCGGCACACGACGCACCTCTTCAACGCGATGACCGGCATCGCCCACCGCGCGCCCGGCGCGGCTGGCGCGGCCCTGACCGACGAGCGCGTCACCGTGGAGCTGATCGCCGATGGCGAGCATATCCACCCGGCGATCCTGGCGCTGGCCCTGCGCGCGAAGGGGGCGGACGGGGTCGCGCTAGTCAGCGACGCGGTCGGCCCCGCCGGGCTGCCGCCTGGCGACTACGAGTGGCTGAATACGCGGGTCCACGCCGATGGTCGGACGGTGCGGCTACTCGATGGCACCCTGGCGGGGAGCCTCGGCACCCTCGACCGCGCCCTGCGGCTGATCACCACGCCCCTGCCACTCGGCGCGGGCCTCGACCTCGTCGCCGCCGCGCGCACCCTCGCCACGACCCCGGCGCGCATCCTCGGCCTTCAAAACAAGGGCAGCCTGTCACCCGGCTTCGACGCCGATTTGGTCGCGGTCGATGACGCGGGGCGGGTGTGGGAGACGTGGGTGGGGGGGCGGGTGGCATATACACGCCAGTAGCCCAGCGGCACCGCAGGCGACGAACGTGGGTCAGTCGTCCCCCGGTGCCAGCGTGGCGGTGGCGGGCTGGTGTTGTGCGGTTGCGGCGGGGCTGCGGCTGAACATCCACCAGGTCCAGACCAGGATGAGGGCGTAGAGGACGGCGTCCACGATGAAGATCGCGCTGAGGCTGGCCCACTTCGAGAGCGCGCCGGTGACGAAGGGGGCGGTCGCCCCGCCGATCTGGCCGATGCCGGCCAGGGTGCCGAACGCGCCCATCTTCGCGGAGGCGGGCATGTCGCGCCCGCCGATGGCGTAGGTGAGGGTCAGCGCGCCGCCCGCGAAGAAGCCGAGCAGCATCCGCACGATCATCAGTTGCCACCAGTGCGAGACGAAGGCGAGCGGCAGGCAGAGGATCGCCCCGGCGATCAGCGAGCCGAAAAGAAGGGGGCGCGGCTCCACGCGGATGGAGATGCGACCGGCTGCGATCGCCGCGATGCTCCCAGCCAGCGCGCCGAGGGTCAGCACTAGGCCGGTGATGGTGCCGATGCGGTCGGCCGGCGCGTCGAGCGTGCCGATGTAGAGGGGCAACAGCGGGCCGAACGATTTGTCCACGAACTGGATCGTGAAGACCGCCACCGCCAACCCGACGAAGATCGGCAGGCGCATGAACGCCCAGACGGAGCCGCGCGCCCCTGGCGGCCCGGCCTTGGCCGCCAGCCGTCCGTGCTCCCGATCCTCGCGATAGGTGAAGGTGATGATCAGGAATGCCCCCGCGCAGAGGGCGGAGGCGATGAAGAACGAGCCGTGCAGCCCCACCGCATCGACAACGATCCCGCCGAGGATCGGCGCGGCGATGCCTCCGGCAAGCTGGGTCGCCTGGATCAGCCCGACCGCCTCGCCGACCCGCTGCCGGGGCGCGAGGGTGGAGGCGAGCGCCACGGACATCGCGGCGACGCCGCCGAAGATGCCGATCGCCAGGCGTAGCGCGAGCAATTGGTAGATGTTGGTGACGAAGGCCATCAGGACGATCAGGACGACGAACGCGCCGAGCGAGCGTTGCAGCATCACCTTGCGCCCGTGGCGTTCGGCCAGCATCGACCAGAGCGGGGCCAGCAGGCCCGAGAGGAGGGGGCTGACACCGAAGAGGAGGCCCGACCACAGGGCGGCGTCGCCGGGATCGGTGATGCCGAGTTGCTTGATATAAAGGGGCAGGAAGGGGAGGACGAAGGTGAAGCCGGTGAAGGAGACGAAGACGGCGAACATCACGACGTAGAGGTTGTGTCGCCAGGCTTCCTCCGGCGTTAGCCGCCAGAATGCCCAACGCGCACGTCTCGTCGCGTCACCTCGCGCTCGCCCCGGCATCGCCCGCCTCCTCATGTCGGGCGATTGTAGCACTATTCGCGACGAAGGGCGGTGGGAGGGGCGGCGTTGGGCGGGCGGTTCAGCGTTTCGCGCGGGTGATCGGGGCGGGCTGCCCCGCCACGCCGCCCGCCCCAATGGCGAAGCTCAACCGATCAGCCCGCGCAGGAAGTCCATGTTCTCGCGGTCCTCGGCGCAGTCGTCGCCTTTCGGCGTCTCCAGGAGGAGCGGAAGGCCGTGCAGCAGCGGGTCGTTCATCAGCAGACGGAAGCCGGTCTCGCCGATGAAGCCTTTGCCGAGGTGTTCGTGGCGGTCGGTGTGGCTACCGAGCGGCTTCTTGGCGTCGTTGAGGTGGAGGACGCGCAGGCGGTCGCGCCCGATCTCGCGGTCGAACTCGGCCCAGGTGGCGGCGTAGCCTTCCGGCGTGCTGATGTCGTAGCCTGCCACGAAGACGTGGCAGGTGTCGAGGCAGATGCCGACGCGCGCGGTGAACTCGGGCGGGGTCAGGGCGAGGAGTTGCCCCAGGTGGGCGAAACGCCCCCCGAGATAGGTGCCTTGCCCGGCGGTGGTTTCCAGCAGCACGGTCGCGCGCTCCGACTCGGCCAGGGCGCGGGTCATCCCGGCGACGACGCGGGCAAGCCCGGCCTCCTCACCGGACCCCATGTGCGCGCCGGGATGGGTCACCAGAAAGGGGACGCCGAGCTGATCGCAGCGGCGCAACTCGTCGGTAAACGCCGCGACCGACTGCTCCCACTTGTCGTCGTCGGGGGAGCCGAGGTTGATCAGGTAGGAATCGTGGGCGACGACCGCCTCGGGCGCGATCGGCGAGTCGGCCAGCGCCGCCTTGAAGCGCGCGATATCTTCGTCGGCGAGGGGCTTCGCCTTCCATTGGTTCGCATTCTTCGTGAAAATCTGGATCGCGGTGCAGCCGACGCCCACCCCGCGCGCGATGGCCTTATCCAGCCCGCCCGCGACCGACATATGAGCACCGAGAAGAAGGGAGGTAGTCATACAACTCCGTTTCGAGGTCGAAGGGGGTAGTCGTCGGTCGTCGGTCGTCAGATTGACCCGCCGACCCCTTGGGCCTTCGACCCTTACTGCCTTGTCAATAGCGTGATCAACGCCGCCACGCTGAAATAGAGGATCGCGATGCCGCCCGCCATCAGGGCGCGGGCGTGGGCGCGACGGCCCCAAAGGCCGACGCGGCGCTTCAGGAGCGTCTGCCGCTCGCCAGCGAGGGCCGCGCTCTCGCGCCGGGCCAGCCGAAACAGCCAGAAGCCGACCCCGATCCCGAGGAGGCAGGAGACGAACGCGATGGGGTTAATAGCGGTCATGTCCATCGGCCCGATGCCTCCCGGTTCCCGTGCGCGCGCTGCTTGCCGGGGAAGTATAGCAGCGGGACGCCCCCCCGGCCCCCCGGCCCCACGACGCTCGCCCGTCGCGGGGCCGGGGGGCGTCACCGTCAGTGTCGTCGCTCAGTTTGCACCCCGAAGAGCCGGAAGGCGAGTCCGACGGCGGGACCGATGCCGAGCGCGAAGATCAGGGTGCCGAGTCCGGCGGTGCCGCCGAGCAGGAAGCCGATGCCGAGCGCGGCCAGTTCGATCGCGCCGCGCACGACGCTGACCCGCCCGCCGACGCGCCGGGAGACGACGAGCATCAGCCCATCGCGCGGCCCGGCCCCGAAGTTGGCGCGGATGTAGAACGCGGTGCCGATGCCGACGACCGCCACCCCGGCGAGGTCCATCAGGATGCGCCAGGGGAGCGCCTGGCCCGCCAGATCGGGCACGATGCCGCTGGCGCTGATGCCATCGACGAAGGCTCCGACGAGGAGCATGTTCAGCACCGTGCCGAGTCCCGGTCGCGCGCCGAGCGTCCAGGCGAGCAGGAGGATGCAGAAGCCGACGACAAGGTTGGCCGTGCCGAAGGAGATGCCGAGTCGTTGCGAGACGCCCTGATGGAAGACATCCCACGGTCCGAGGCCGACATGGGAGCGCAGCGTCAGCACGATGCCGAGCGAGAAGCAGGCGAGCCCGCTGACGAGGACGAGCAAACGCCCGGCTCGGCCTGCCCACGCGGCGAGCGCCCCGCGTGCCGCCACGGGCGGCGTGATCGTCGGCTCCTGCGTGGTCATCGCTTGCCCTTCCGCCACCCTGCGTGTCGCGCCCGCCCTGGCTCCGTTGCCACGGCGGCACGCCTCGACGGGGCATTGTACTCCCCGGGCTGATCCCGGCGCACGCGCCCCAAAACTTGCTATCATCCCTCTGGTGGGGTGGATGTGGCGGGGTGGATGGGCCACTGCCGATGCGCGGGCGGGCCGCGTGAGGAACAGAGGTGCGATGGCAAGCCTTTCGGCGGGGACCGTTGTCCGCGCGAACCCGACCGATCGCCTCACGCAGCGCGACCAATACATCACGATCGCGCTCGGGCTGTGGCTGATGGGTGGCCTGCTGGTGGATGGCTGGGTGCACGAGAATCTGCGCCAGTTGGAGGGTTTCTTCACCCCCTGGCACGGCCTCTTCTACTCGGGGTACGCCGCCAGTTCCGCCTGGCTGATCTGGCTGATCTGGCGCGGGCGGCGGGCCGGGCGGGTTGGCCTCGCCGCGCTGCCGCGCGGCTACGAACTCGGGTTAGCCGGCACCGTCCTCTTCGGCCTTGGCGGGGTCGGCGACATGGCCTGGCATCTCGCCTTCGGGATCGAGCGCGACCGCGCCGCCCTCCTCAGTCCGACCCATCTCCTCCTTTTTGCTGGCATGACGCTGATCGTCACCAGTCCGTTCCGGGCCGCCTGGGCCTCGCCCGACCGGGCCGATGTCGCCCCCTCGCTCGCCCGCTTCCTGCCCGCGCTCCTCTCGCTGACGGCGGCGACCGCGTTCGCGGGCTTCTTCAATGGCTACCTCTGGGCGCTGATCATCAATCACCACCGCCCCGCCACCGTCGCCGCCTACGCGCAGTCGGAGAGCGCGCGCGCCCTGCTGAACCTCTCGCGCGACCTCGATCTGGCCGCGATCCTCCTCTCGGACCTCCTCCTCCTCGCGCCGGTTCTGCTCATCCTGCGCCGCTGGCGACCGCCTTTCGGCAGCGTCACGCTCCTCTGGGGCGCGCTCGCCGCGATGGGGAGCGCCGTTGTCGCCTTCCGCTTCGCCGAGTACATCGCCGTCGGCCTCGTCGCCGGCCTGGCGGCGGACTGCCTGATCCGTGCCCTACGCCCCTGCCCGGCGCGCGTGCTGGCGACCCACGCCTTCGCGGCGCTCGCCCCGCTGACCTTCTGGGGCCTCTATTTCCTGGCCACGCGGCTGCGTTGGGGCGAAGGGTGGTCGCCCGAACTGTGGGTCGGCATCACCGTGATGGCCGCCCTCAGTGGCGTCGGCCTCAGCGTCCTGATGTCGCCGCCGACGCTCCCGGACCCCGCGCCGATCGCCGCCGATCAACGGCCTCTTGGTTAAGTGGCGGTGAGCTTAAGGTGTTCCGCCACCGCCCTGGCGATCTGTCCTGCCGCCTGCGCGCCATCCACCACGATGCGGCGCATCCCCAACTCCTCTGTGGCCTGCCGGTAGTGTTCGGCCATCAGCAGATCGCGCGCGATGTGGTTGGCGCTATAGCGGGCGGGATCGCTCGTGCGTTCGGCCCGTCCTTGCGATTTCCCCCGCCGCGCATGTGAGGCCCGTTTGAACTGTTCGGTCGGCACCAGGAAGATCGCCTGCTCGGGACGCGACAGGAGCGGAGCGACCGCCTCGGGGAAGAACCCCGGCCCTTCCGCGATGATCGGGCGATTCGTGGGGAGCGCCAGCAGGTCCTCCACGGCCAAGCCGACGCGCTCCGTCCATGTGCCCATGGCCCGCCTCGCCATCTCGCCGGGGGTGATCTGGATCCACGCCTGCTCGAGCCAGACCATCTCGCCGACAGCGCGTAACGTCGCGTCGAGGAGGTGAAGCTGCGGGTGCCGGAGCGGATCGGCCCGCGCGATGTGGTCCATCTCGTGACGATCGAAATGATAGGTGGGAAGGCCGTAGCGCCGCCCGAGAAGGTCCGCGACGGTGGTCTTCCCCGCATCCGGTGGCCCGCCAATCCAGTGGATATGGGCCAGACGCCGCCGCAGATCGTCCGTGTGTTCGATCACGGGGAAGACCTCTGTTTCTGCGCTAGCCCTGGGCTTAGCGCATCGAATGGCGGGAACGCCCGAACGCCCGTGGGTGGCCCTCATGGTTCGGGCGTCTATGATTCGGCCCTGCATACACGGCGACCTCGTTACCGCACCACGCCGCCCAGCACCCCCGTGGCCGCGCCGCGTAGGAGGCGCAGTTCGGTCCCGCAGCCGATGAAGCGGAAGCCCTGCCCGATGCGTGCGTTGATCGCCTCGACGCCGTACAGTTGCACGCCCGCCACCTTGCCCGTCGCCGCGCACGCCGCCACAACGGTCGCCAGCGCCGCCTCCAGCGGCTCGGGCAGGGCGGTCCCCGCCGCACCTTCCGGCGACAGGCCCAGGGTGATGGAGAGGTCGTTCAGGCCGACGAGGCAACCGGCGATCCCGGGGACCGCCAGGATGGCCCGCGCGTTGGCGACCGCCTCGACCGTCTCGATCATCACGATAATCTGGAGCGCGTCGTCCGCCCCGGCGAAATAGTCGTCGCCGCCATACAACGCCCCCCGGATCGGCCCCCAACTGCGCGCGCCCTGCGGCGCATAGCGCGCGGCGCGCGCGGTGGCCTCCGCGTCCGCGACCGTGTTGACCAGCGGCACCACGACCCCATATGCCCCGAGGTCGAGCGCCCGCCCGATCAGCATCGGGTCGTTGACCGGCACGCGCACGAACGGCGTCGCCGCCGTCGTGCTGACCGCCTGGAGCATCGCGCTCAGGTTCCCCAGGTTGTTCTCGCCGTGTTGCAGATCGATCAGCGCCCAATCGAAGCCGAGGTGCCCCACCGTCTCCGCTGCCAGCGGGCTGGCGCTGGAGACGAAGAGGCCGAGGGCCGGCTTCCCGGCATCGAGGAGTTCCTTCGTGTGGTTCGGGCGCATGGGTCACTCCTTTGCAGATCTGGGGTCTATGTGCGGGGTCTATGACGGGGCATAGCGGGGTCCGCGTTGGTTGTGGCGGCACTATTACCTGGTGAGCCGGACGATAGCCGGGGTGCGCGCTGCTGTCAACCACCGGGCGCGCGGGGCCGCCGGGGGCTGGGTGGCGCTCGGTCGCCACGCCGACGCGGCCTTGCGGCAACGTGTGTGGGCAGGGGTGGATCGTGCGGTCGGGATATGGGCCTGCCAGACGTGCTGCGCAATGTCGTGGCGTTGGCAAGAGCGGGCGCGGATTCTTCGGCTGCGGCTCAGCATGACAATCTTGTACGTGGGTGGCCGACCACCGAGGATCTGTCATGCTGAGCCGCAGCCGAAGAATCCGCGCCCGCCGCGCCGTTCGTGGCCCCGCCGTGCCCGACGCTGAACCGCACCCTTGGGCCGGGCGAACCGTGTGTTGCGCTGGGGTGAGGGAGTACAATAGCGGCCAACGACTCGGGAGATCGGTGCAGCTCGTATCGGGGTAGCCCCGGTCCAGGCGTCCGCATCCGGCGCGGTTGGCCCTCCGGCGCGATCTCCACCGCCAACGACATCTGACAAGGAGTGAACCGCGATGGGGCAGATCAGGAAGAGCGTGACGATCGACGCGCCGGCCGAGGCGGTGTTCGCGCTGATGACCGACACCACCCGCTTCGGCGACTGGGTGTTCGGCTTCGCGGGACTGGACGAGGGGCCGGAGCGACTTGGCGCGGGCGCGAAGTTCCGCTGGCGGATGCGGGGTCATGGGATGACCCTGAGGCCGCGCAGCGAGGTCGTCGAGTTCGACGCGCCCGGTGGCTACGAGGAAGAGATCCGTATCCCCGGCATCGTCCGCGCCACGCTGTCGAAGCGGATCGTCGCGCAGAAGCGGCGCACACAACTGAGTTGGGCGCTCGACTACCGGGTGATCGGCGGGCCGCTCGGCGTGGTGATCGACTGGGCGGTGGCGCATCGCGTCGCCGAGCGCGCAGTCCAACGCAGCCTGGAGCGGGCCAAGCGCGTCCTCGAAACGCCCAAGGCGGTCAACGCCGCGCGCAGCGGTTACCAACGCCAACGGGCGGTGCGATGAGGGCGGGGGGCGGGCGGGAGGCGGGCACGGGGGCGACCGGGCCGGATGTCGCGGGCCGGGAGCGCGATGTGGCCCACCGCGACGCGACCGAGGTGGCCCCGCCCGCCTCCCGCCCCCGCCCTGCCCCCGCTCCTCGCCTTCGCTCCACCCCCCCCCCTTCCCCCCCCCGTCCCCCGCCCACTCCCGGTCGCCACGACCCGCGCAATCGCCTCAACGACCTGACCGGCAAGGAATGGCTCTATTTCCTCTCCTCGGTGCTGACAACGGCCTACCCGGTCAAGGGGCCGGAGTCGTATGGCCACAACCTGCGCCGGGCGCACCCCTCCCCGAAGCCGCCGCAATTGATGGCCGCGCTGATCGCCTTCTTCACGCGGGCGGGCGGGCGCGTGCTGGACCCGTTCGCCGGGGTCGGCGGCACGCTGCTCGGCTGCGCGCTGACCGGGCGCGCGGGCGTCGGCCTCGATCTGGCGACGGACTATCGCGACATCTACCGGGCGGTCTGCGCGCAGGAAGGACTCGATGCCCAACCCTTCCTCCTCGGCGACGCGCGCGTCTTGCTGGCGGGTGCCGCGAGCGATGGCCCGCTCGCCGCGCCGTTCGACCTCGTCCTGACCGACCCGCCCTACGGCGAGATGTTGTCGCGCCCGCAAGATGGGGAGAAGCGCAAGCGCACCGGGCGCTCCGACCCCACGCCGTTCACCGACGACCCCGCCGATCTGGGCAACCTGCCGCGCGCGGACTTCCTGGTCGCCCTGGCGGCGATCGTCGGGCTGGCCGTGGCGCGGCTGCGACCGGGCGGTCATCTCGTCCTGTTCGCCAAGGATTTGCAGCCGACCCCCGAACACCATAATCTCCTGCACGCTGACATCGTCGCGCGCTTCGCCGCCGAATTGCCGGGCCTTCGTTTTCGGGGCTACAAGCTCTGGGTGGACCAGACGATCAATCTCTACCCGTTCGGCTATCCCTACGGCTTCGTCGCCAATCAAGTTCACCAATACATCTTGATCTGGCAGGCCGCCACCTCGCCGGGCGCGCGCGAGGAGGCGGGCGAGGGGACATCGGGCGCAGGGGGATAGTGCGTCAGGCGTGGTATCCGCCCCATGCCGCCATGCGCCACTGCTATCGGCGCGCGATCACAGCGCCAGACTTTTGGGCTATTCACTATCCACATCTGGCCGCACTACACTGTCTCCGAACACGGCGACAGCAGATACGATATGGAGCAACAACCAATAATCAAGGAGCGTTCCATGGCGGCGCGATCCCCCATTCCCCCGACTCGCCGCCCATTGACCGGGATCTTGTCCCGGCTCTTCGGGGCGCTGCTGATCGTTGTGCTGACTCTCGGGAGCGTTGTCGCCACCCCGGCGCTCGGGGTCGTCGCCGCGCCCAACCCGTTCAGCGATGTCGCGGCGGACGACCAGGCCTACGAGGCGATCACCGAACTGGCCGCGCGCGACGTGATCAGGGGGTTCGCGTGCGGCCAGGCGGCGCGCTGCTTCGCGCCGGGCGAGGGGTCGCTGCGAGCGCAGATGGCGGCGCTGATCGCCCGCGCGAGCGGTTGGGAGGCCGAGGATCACGAGAGCCGGTTCATCGATCGCTGCGACCCCGTGCAGGGCTGCATCGACGACGCGCTGTGGCGCAACGTCGGCACGCTGCAACATCATGGCGTGGCGAAAGGGTTCGACCCGACCCATTACGCCCCGCATGACCCCGTGCTGCGGCAACAGGTGATCCTCTTCATCAGTCGGGCCAGGCAGCGGACGGGGGAGTGGACGCTGCAGCCGGACGATGCGCGCCTCTACGCCAATAGCGCGACCGACCTGGCCGATCGGCGGGACATCGCGACCTACGTCACCTATGCGGGGGCGATCCCCGACGCGCCGACCATGCTGGATCAGCCCTGGGGCGAGTACGGCGCGACCGCCTCGCGCGGTTGGTTCGCGCGGGCGCTCTGGCAGACCTATCGGCCCGGCACGCCGGTGACCGCACCGTCGCCGGGGCCGGGCGGGCCAGCCACCAGCCCGAACACCGCCGCCTTCGCCGCACGGGTGCTGGCGCTGACGAACGCGCGCCGCCTGGAGGGTGGCTGCGCGGCGCTGACCGCGAACCCGACGCTCGCCGATGTCGCTCAGGGGCACGCGGCCGATATGGCGCTGCAAGACTATTTCGCGCATGTCGGCAAGGATGGCGCGGCACCCGACGCGCGGGTCACCCGCGCGGGCTATGCCTGGAGGCTGGTGGCCGAAAATATCGCCGCAGGCTACCCGACGCCGGAAGCGGTGGTCGCGGGCTGGATGGACAGCGCCGGACACCGCGCCAACATCCTCAACTGTGGCCTGACGCAAATCGGCGTCGGCTATTACTTCCTGTCGCCGGACCCGGGCACCCAGCAATGGCAGCACTACTGGGTGCAGGTGTTCGCGACGCCGCGGTAAGGGTCGAAGGTCCAAGGTCCAAGGTCGAATGCATAGGCGTGTTGATCCGACGACTGACGACTGACAACTGACGACTACGGCCTTTTTGACCTTCGACCCCCGCTCACCCCTTGCGCCCCAGCCGCAGCGCCAGAAACGGAACCAGCATCTCCTCCGGCGACAGGCCACCGTGGCAGCCGATCATCGTCAGCGGCTTGCGGCGCGGGGTGGGGTAGTGGTGGAAATAGGTGTTGCCGTGCGGGAGGAGGACGAGGTCGCCGATACGCTCGCGCGAGCGTTCGGCGGGCGTGTTGGGGCCGAAGAGCCCCCGGTCGATCGCCTCCTCGGCATCGAGGACCGTGGCGAACGCGCCGTAGCGCCCGCGCAGGTGGTCGCGCACCGCCGCCAGTCGCCCGTGCCGGACATGCAGGTAGCGCCCGCGCCCCTCGCCGGTCGGGCCGACGGTGAGGTCGCGCAGCAGGGCCGTGTCGCCCGTCAGGTCGATCGTGTGCGCGTCGTCGCGGTTGATGTGGCCGTGATCGGCGTAGAGCATGAACAGGGTGTCGTCGCGGTCGATCGCCTCGAAGATCTCGCGCCGCAGGAGCGCGTCGATCTGCGCGACCTCGGCGGCGTGCTGCGGCGTGCCGGTGCCGTAGACGTGGCAGATCGCGTCGAGCTGGCCGTAATAGGCCCCGATCAGCATCCGCTCGTCGCCCGGCGTCTCGACCAAGCGGCGGATGTGCGCCAGGCCGTCGCTGAGGCCGATGTAGGGCACGTAGGTCGCCCCGGTCGACTGCATCAGCGAAAGGGGCGAACCCTGATAGGCCGCCGCGCTGACGAGGTACGACGCGACCCCGGCCTCCTGGCGCGTGCGCGCGAAGATCGAAGGGATCGGCTGGAAGGCGACCGGGTCCACCCCGGCCTGCGCGTATGACCAGTCGTTCGCGGCGTATGGCCCGAAGGTGATCATCTCGCTGACCGCGCCGAACTCTTTCAGCCAGAGGGTGTAACCAAGGATGCCATGCTCGATCGGCTGTGCGCCGGTATTCGCCGTGGTCAGCGCGTTCACCGTGGTGGACGGGAAGACCGAGGTGAGCGGCGCGAACGCGACCCCTTCGCGCCGAATGAGTTGGCCCAGGAAGAGATCGGGCTGCCGCGCCAATGCGTCGTGCAACTGGAGCCACCCGAAGGCATCCACGATCAGCACGACGATCCGCCGCACCCCGTCGAGCAACGGTGGCGGCAGCACGGCGGCTTCCAGTCCGGGGTGCGGGTCGGTCAGGCCGAACGCGCGCAGGATGCTCGGCGCGACGTTGGCGATGCCCCGCCCGTCGTAGCGCGGGGCGACGAGGCCCGGCGCGACGGCGGGCGTGGAGAGAAGGTCGGTGGCGAGGGCGTGGTGATCGGGCATGGGGTGTGCTCAATTGGGTAGGGTTAGAGGGCGTTGGAGACGTGGGTCGCCCCCGCCCCCAATTCCGGGGGACCCTGCTGCGGCAGGATTGGGGCTCTGCCTGCAATCTGCGTGCATACTGGAGGGAGCCGATGTTTAGGGTGTTGGTGGGTCGGTGGCGGCGGCTGATGGTTTTCTGCGGCGGGTGCGGTGCGCTGTAGGGGTGCCTTGTGCGGCGAGGAGCATGTGGGCCAGTACTGCTCCGAGGTCGTCGAGGACGTGTTCGCTCTGCCGTGGAATTGGGAGCTAGGGGGGTGGCCTCGTTTCCGCCAGCCCAAGCGTTTCCGCCCTACGCCATTCAACTCATCATACGCTGTTCACCCAAGCCACGTCGCCTCAGCGGGCCAGCGGGGAGCCGGGTTCCGGCTCGCAACCGCCCGGCCCGCCATCGGGGGTGGGCTGGTAGACGGCGTAGTAGCTCGGCAAGGCCCAGTAGAGTTCGCGGAGCTGGTAGCGCTCGCTGACGCGGTAGAAGGGGAGTGCCCCGCCCAGCCGATGGCACTCGTCGCGCATCATGATGATCAGCGGCAGCGTTGCCGGTTGGCCGGGCGTACTCGCCGCGGTGAACCGCGCGATCTCGACCGACGTGTTGCGTGGCGAGATGTGCGGGATACGATCCAGGTCCAGGAGCATAGCGAAGACCTCGCGCGCGTTGGTCCCGTCCTTCAGATCGATCGACGCCAGCATCCGCCCGATGATCACGGGGACGTGCGGCTCGTGCCGGGCGCGCACGAACGCCACCGTGGCGAGGAACGACGCATTGGCCGGGTCTTTCGCCGCCTCGTGGGTGTAGTAGCGCGAGAGCGGTCGGAGGGGATAGGCCACCAGCAGGGCCAGCAGCGCCGCCGCGACGCCGAGCGCCAGCAGTGTCGGACGCGGCTGTCGCCAGCGTGTCGGCAGCGCGCGCAATAGGCGCTCGACGAGGAAGAGGAGCGCGGTCGCCACGGCGAGATAGGCCAGCGGCAGCAGGAAAGTGACATAGCGGCCGGTCAGCATGTAGCGGTCCCAGGTCTGCCCGTAGGCCCGGTTGAAGGCGGGTAGCAAAAGGGAGGTGCTGAGGAGCGCCCAGGCGGGCAGGGTCGGCCCACGCCGGATCAGGAGCCCGATGCCCAGCGCGCAGGAGCCGATCAGCAGGAGGAGGTGGGGCGAGGTGAGGTAGTGCCAGCGCACCTCGGGGATGCGCATGGGGTTGCTGATCATCCGCAGGAGTTCGAGCCAGAGATCGCCCATGTTCTGCCGGTACTTTTCCCAGGAGAGCGCCGTCTCGTAGGCGTAGCTGCGCCTTGTCTGCACGCGTCGCACCCCGGCCAGGTTGTTGGTGAGGTTGTAGAGGAGGACCGGGCTGTAGGCGAGGAGTCCGGCCAGGGGCGCAAGCCAGAGCCAGCGGGTGCGGACGACGTGCCAGGCCCGCGCACGCCACACGGCGGTGACGAAGGCCAGGGCGAGCGCGGGGGCCAGCACGATCGTCCCGGGGTGGGTGTGGAGCGTGAGGCCGTAGGCGACCCCCGCCAGAATCAGCCAGCCCCCGGCGGGCCAGCGCGGCGCGGCGCGTGCGGCGACCCCCGGACGGGCGGGCGCGAGGCCCGTGTTCAGGTAGCGGGAGAGCGCCAGGAAGGTGAGCGTGGCGTAGAACGGCGTGGTGGCGTTCTGCCAGGCGATGTGGCTGTTGACCAGGATATGCTGCGGGGCGGTCGCGAGGAGGCCCGCCGCCAGCACGCCGACGCCGCGCCCCACCACCACGCGACCGAGCAGGTAGGTGAGCGCCACCGTGAGGGCGCCGAAGACCATCACGATCGCGCGTGGCAGGGCGATCGATGGCCCGAAGAGCCAGAGGCAGCCGGCGACGATGTAGGGGTGGAGCGGCCCATAATAGCGATCGGAGGCGGTGAGCGGCAAGATCTCACCGCGCCAGATACGCAGCGCCCAGTCGATCTCGACCGTCTCGTCGGTGAAGTGCGGCAGGCGCAGCAGGTAGGGCCAGCGGATCGCCAGGGCGACGCCGAACAGGGCCACCGCGAGCAGCACATCGCCCCAGCGCGAGTCGCGCAGCGCGTCCAACCGTTCGGCGATCGTTCGCGCACGCGGTGCCTTGCGTCGTCGCCGCCGCGCGCGAACGGGCGGTTGCGCCTTCTCCCGATCGAGCACCGACTGGACCACCGCTCGCACCTCGCCCGCGCCGCCACCAGTCCCCGGTCGCGCGCCGTGGGTCTCGCGGTATGCCACTTCATCCACAACGGCGAGCCGCGTCGGCCCCGTTACCGTGTGGCCCGATGCCGTCCCGATGCCCTGCCACCGGGCGTAAGTATTATCGACAGCGCGCTTTTTTCCAAGGTTGTCGCGAGGTGTCCGACAACTGCCGGGGCGGGTATGGCTCGCGCCCATGGATGATGCTGAATAATGCTGACGAAGCGTTGTAAGAACGAGAACACTGCGTGGTGCGACCAGCGAGCGGCGCTCGACCGGATATCTGATTCTTGACGGTCGAGCGTAGAATAGGAGTTATAGCGGGGCTTTCGTCCGGCCCGCAGCTCCCCGCTATCTGCCGGGTGTGTCTGCGCCCGCTCGGGTATGTGAGGAGGGTGATCGCCATGCACACATCTCGCGGACCGCAGGAAATCGTGCGCTTCGATCTGTCCGAAGGCGGCGGCGTGTGGGGCTGCCACGAGACCGACGAGCCGCGCATCGCGCGTTACAGCCTCGCGCTCGGTGGGGTCGTGGGCGTCGTCCTCGCCACCGGGGTGTGGGTGCTGCCGCCGCTCGATTGGGTCGCGGCGTTCGTCGTCGGGCTGGTGTTCGCGGTCTTCACGCGCGGCCTGCTCCTCGTCGCGCGACACTTGGCGCGCGGCGGCTGGCACTCCTGGCGTCGCCGCGCGGCGAACGAGACGGTCGTCGAGCGGATCGCTGTGGGCTGTGGGGTGGCGCTCGCGTTCTTGCTGGCGACTGGCGGCGGCGGTGTCGGACCGGCCTTCGGCCCGATCGAGGCCAGCATCGCCGGGCTGGGCGTGGGACTCCTCACGCGTGGGCTCCTCGCCTTCGCCCGCTGGCCCTGAGCAGAAACGCTCCGTGCCAACCCTTCGTGACGGTTGAGTTGGCCGCCAGCGCCCTCAGGGGCGGCACCACACCGGCAGGCCAGGCCGGGAACCGCCCTGCCGCGCCCGGTGTATAGGATATGATAGGGGAGCGTGGAGGAACAGCGAGGATAGGGGAAGGGGCGCGATGCCAAGGGCGACACGTCGCGCGTCCCTCTACGGCGCGCTCTGCGCTATCCCCGCGCTTGCTCTCGCCGCCTGCACGCTGCCCGACCAGCGCCCGGCCCCGCAGCCGCTCGCCACCCCGACCCCGACGCCCCGCCCGACCCCGACCACGGTTCGCGCGGTGGTCGCCCCGCGGCAGCCGACATCCGTCGTGACGCGGCGTTCGGCAACATCGACGCCGGATCCCGCCTTGCCGCAGACGGGACGCTTCTCTATAGTGAGCCGGGCCCCGGGCGAGCAGGGGATCGTGCTGGCGAACGGCACCGGCCCGCGCCGTCTCCTCCTCCCCGGCGAGCATGGCCACGCCATCTGGTCGCCTGATGGCTGGCGTTTCGCCGTGACGAATCCTTTCAACTACCCGGCGACTCGCATTGATCTCTTCGACCCCACCGGGCGTGTCCTGCAACAGGTCGCGCTGGAGGGGCAGTTAATGGAACCCCCCAAGTGGACGCGGGCGGGCGGGCATGTCCTGGTATCGGTCTCCGATGCCTCGAGCGCCGCGATGGGTGGGTGGGCAAGCCGCCACTGGATCATCGGGGAGGGCGAAGGCCGCAGTTCCGGTCGGGATGGCGTCGCCGAGCTGCGTATCGGCGACTATCGCTACCTCCTCCCCGGCGACTGGTCGGCGACCGGGCGGCTGGCGGTGAGCGTGTTCCGCGCGTTGACGAGCGGGGGACCGGACTGGTACGGCGGCACCGCCGAACTTTGGACGACCGATGTGACCCTCGCCGCCACGCGGCGGCTGGCGATCGGGCGGTATGATCCGGTCGGCTGGTCGCCCGACGGCCTGACCCTCTACGCGCGTGGCGAGTATGTGCCGGTGCGCGAACCCGATGGCACGCAGTACGACGCGGCGACCGCTCTCTTCGCGATCAACGAAGGGGCTGGGCTGATACGGCGTGTGGTCGGCCTCGCCGAGATCACGGCGCAACTAGCCGACTTGGACGCAGCCCCGCCCCGGCCCCTGCGCGCGATCTGGCCCGCCGCGCCAGCGCCGACCGGCGGGCGGATCGCCGTCTGGTGCGTGCTGGCACCCGACCCGGCCACGACGCAGGATGCGCCGCCGACCTTCATCCTGACCATCGTCGATGACGATGGGCGGGTGGTGTGGTGGGAGCGTCGGCCACCGCCGCCCGTCCACTTCCTCGTCCCGGCCTGGTCGCCGACCGGCAAGCACCTCGCCTACGGCTACAGCGATAAAGGATCGGTCGCCGCCATGCGCGTGATCGCGATCGGGGACGACACGGAGATCACCGTCCCGCTCGCCGGGCTCGACCCGCCGCAGTGGTCAGTCGACGGCCAGTGGCTCGCGCTCGGCACCAGGCGCGGCCTCGAACTCGTCGGCGTGGACCCGCCCGGCAATGCCACGCTGGCGGACGCGCACGGGCGGTCGCCCTCCTGGCGTCCGCGCCACTAGCGACGACATTGTGGGGCCAACGGACGAGGCCGGGCGGCGTGACAGCCCCCGACCCTGTCGCACATCGACTCGATCGACTCGATCGACTTGATGGTAGCGGGGGTTAAGCCGCCGCCCCGACAGACATTCGGCTCTGGACGCGCTCGACCGGTCGCTCGCGGTCGCCATCGCGATCGGAGGGGTTGGTGCGGGCGATGTAGTCGGCGATCTTCAGGGCGGACAGCGACAAGCCGCCGAGCAGGCCCGCGATGCTGCCGAGGTCCACGCCCCCGCCGAGGGCGGAGACGAGGAGGAACGGCAGGCTGCTGGCGATGCCGAGGAGGCCCAGGGCCAGGACGCCGACCGCCAGGTATTTCAGCGTGTGGCGCGGCAGCCCGGTCACCTCCATCTGGATCTCCTCGACCAGCGAGCCGCGCTGGCGACCGGGCACGCTCCCGGCATAGGCCAGCAAGGCCACCCCCAGGAAGAGGATTTCGCGCGTGATCAGGACGTAGCCGACCCCGAGGAGCGCGGCACCGACGTAGAGGCCGAAGGTCAGCGCCCGGCGGCTGGAAGGAGTGCGCGCTTGCCAGGCCTTGGCGGCGCGATCGGCGATGCGGGTCAGCCGGGCATCCAGGCGCAGGACCGGGTTGGCCTCGTCGGCCTCATTGGAGGGGTTGAATTCGTGCTTGAGTGCCATCGCGCGCTTCTCCCTTATCGCCGCTTCGTCTCGCCGCCGCCACTTCGTGTCGCGCTCGTGTCGCTTCCCTCCGGCTGTAGTGGTACCGGGTGCCATAGCCCATCGGTACCGTCACCATTATACTAATAAGTACTACGCGCCCTGTCATCGGCCTTAAGACTGATTTCGCGCTCGGTACTCGGGCGGGCTGGGGGGATGGATGGACGAGCAAGCGCCGCTGCCGGTCGTCGCGGTGGTGCGCGACCTCTTCTTCGCGATCCGCATCCGCGACACGCTCGCGCCGCGCGGCTATGCCGTCGTGGTCGCGAAGACGACCGAGGCGGTGCGCGCGGCGGTTGTCACCCCGCCCGCCCTGCTCGTGGTCGACCTCGCCTTCGCCGCGATCGAGCCGCCGCGCCTGATCGCGGCGCTCAAGTCCGACCCGGCCACGGCGGGTATCCCGATCCTCGCCTTCGGCTCCCACCTGGATCACGCCGCGCGCGATGCCGCCAAGGCCGCCGGGGCCGATCGCGTCGTCGCAAATTCCAAGCTGGTCGAGGATCTGCCGGACCTGGCGCTGCGCTACGCGCGGCGGTGAAAGCGCGTGCTACAATCGCCGCCGGGACGCGGTCGGGGTGCAGCCGGGGCGTGGCTTCCGGGGGCCGAGGTGAGGGGGGGCGGTGGCGAGCGAGGCGCGGGAAATGGCGGCGGTGCGACAGGAGTTCGCCGCCCTGCTGGCGCGCTGCGACGCGGCGCTGGACGGCGCGCGGGAGGACGATGAACTCCTGGCCTGGCGCGATCTCCTGCTCGACGCGCAATTCGAGAGTCGGCGGATCATCACCACGCTCGAGGAGCGGCTCGGCGCGTTCGAGGGCGAGGACGATCCGCGCGCGCTGGCGACGCAGGCGGAGGCGCTGATCGAGCAGATCGAGGCGTTGCAGGACAGTTGGGAGAGCCGGGTGGACCTGCTGCTCGATGCCGGATTCACCGACGAGCAGATCCCGGCGTTCCTCACCGGCCTCCTGGCCCGACCGGATAGCGCCGCCCTGCTGGCCGAGCTGTTCACCGGCCTGCCCTCCGACATGGATCAGGCCACGGAATTGCTCGATTACGGCAAGCGCTATCTGCTGTCGCTGGTCGTGCCGCCGCCGGGTCGCTGAACGCCGGGGACGGGCGGCGTCGGCCCATGCCCTCACGCGCTGTCGCCGGGTCGGTGCGGGGGAAGCCCGTGTGCCGCTTCGTCCGAGAACGGGATCCGTCGGCCCGCTGCCCGGCGCGGTGTTCGCGTCGGTCGCGCCGGGCGGCTGAGGAGGATGGCATGAGCGTGGGGAGCTTCGATCGGCCCGAGATCGCGGCGGCATACGCCCGCACGCCCATGTTCGCCGTGGGGGACGACCTAACGTGGCTGGTGGAGGAGGCCGCGCTGACCGGCGCGGAACGGGTGCTCGATCTCGGCACCGCCGCCGGGCACGCCGCCCTGGCCCTCGCACCCGGCGCGGCGTTGGTCGTCGGCCTCGATCCGGCCCCGGCGATGCTGCGCGAGGCCCGCCGCCTGGCGACCGCGCGCGGCGTCGGCAACCTCGCGCTGACCGTGGCCTTCGCCGACCCGCTCCCCTATCGTGACGGGGCGTTCGATGTCGTCACCTGCCGCCTCGCTGCGCACCATTTCCCCGACCTACCGGGCGCCCTCTACGAGGTCGAGCGCGTGTTGCGCCCCGGTGGTCGCCTGATCGTCGTGGACACGATCGCCCCCGAAGACGACGCGCTCGACGAGTTCATCAACGAGGTCGAGGCCATCCGCGACCCCTCGCACGCGCACGACTACCGGCTCTCGGAGTGGGCGGAGGCCGTGAGCGGCTTCGGGCTGCGCTTCGCGTTGCGGCGGCGCTGGGAATTGCCGCTCGACTTCGCGACCTGGACCGCGCGCCTCGCCGTGCCGCCCGCCGCCGTCGCCCGCCTGGAAACGCTCCTCGACGACGCCACCCCGGCGGCGGTCGCGGCCTTCCGCATCGACCCGCCGCCCGTCCGCGCCTTCTGCCTCCACGCCGCGCTCTTCGTCGCGACAAAGGGGTGAGGGGTGAGAGCCGCTGCTGGGCGAGTGTCCATACCGACGTGTCAGGCGATGTCTATCAACCGACAGCGGCATCACGCCGGAAGTGCGGATACCGTCAGTCGAACGGCACATCGGCCAATTCTTCCGTCGTGGGTACATCGCGACCGTGAACCTCGATGACGCCAGCGATCAGCTTGTAGCAGCGTTCTTCTGCGTCGCTGGAATCGGGAGGTCGCCAGGGCATGCTCAGGCCCACCGTTACTAGGCAATGGCCGCTTGGCTGATAACCGGCGTCGAGTTTTCCGGAGAAGGCCGGGTCGGTGATGCTCGTCGTGAGGTGTTTCCCATTCTTGGTGACGATTGTGCCCGCCCATACCCTGTCGCCGGATTGTCTTCGTCTGGTCACGGAGACACGGAAATCCGTTGTCTCGACGAGTTGAAGCGTTCGCCGCCGCTCCGGCGGCAAGCCCTGCATGAAGGCCAGCGATACCCAGCGCTCGTCGTTGTGCAGGTGAATGGCTCATCAGCGACGTATGCGAAGAGATCGCCGATATGCACCCGCCCGTTGGTGTACCAGCGACCCGGCAGAATCAGTCGATTCTCGCGCTCGAAGCCGAAATCCGGCCCGTCGGGGGCGAGGACAATGTCGAGGATATCGCGCAGTTGTGGCTCCCCCTTGCGCAGCTTCCGCAGATACTCGGGCACGCTACCATCTGTAGTGGCGGTGACCGGGCGAACCCAGGCTCCCGTGTTCTGGATGATCCCGGCGATGCAGCGCTCCCTCTATTTCCAGGAGTTCGCGAGGCAGACGATGCCCGTGCGTTGCTTTCCTTGAGCGATCACAGGTGGTTGACGACGATGTTGCCCCACTTGGCGGCGAGGTATTCAGCAACCAGACGGCGGTGACAATGCTCCGGCGTCGGCTCGCTGCATAGCAGGCAACTGCTATCAAGCTCCTGAGGCGAGAACCGTTGATCGATGCGTCGCGTCGCCATCAATTCGAGGAACCGCCGCTCGCACAGCGCCCAACTGCCGCGATGTTTCTTGTACGCGTCGAGAATGTCTTGGGTAGGGGCGAGATCCGGCAGATGAACGTAGTCGATATTGTCGATTGAGCTGAGCTCGACTTTGGCCGTTCGGGGTGAATCAGGCGGCGTAGCAGAGCGCGTCGGTCAAGCGCTCCACGAACGCGCGCGGGATTTCTATCATGTCGGGTTGCGAAGCCGACAGGCAAAAACCCGT
>JAABUN010000995.1_pt1 | contig 67717 bp, 68 predicted proteins | sample 5559311 | NCBI WGS metagenome assembly JAABUN01 (sample SAMN10711877, study PRJNA513370) | rock metagenome | isolation source: Antarctica rocks | place: Antarctica: Victoria Land, Siegfried Peak sud | reverse complement strand
GGAAGGTGCTCCTCGATCGGCGCTGATGATGTTCCTAGACAGACTCATCTTCGCTGGTCAGGAGCACTTTTCAGTTCAACGACACCCCCATGCTCACCCTGCTGCGTGAAAGCCCCGGGCTAGCGCGACGAGCTGTTCGGATGCGAGGACCCGCGCGTGTCTGATGAAGTCACCGGGATCCAAGATCGCCACGGGGACGGACAACGTCTGCTGGTCGCTCGCGGTGTTGGCGATCCGGGCCAGCACATCGTTGAAGAGTGTGCCGGGACGCCGCTCCTCAACTGCCTGTTCCTTGCGCTGCCAGAAGGCCTCGAATAGCGAGCCTCGAGTGGTGAAGTTCAGGGCCCTCGGTTGATCGGCGATGGTCTCCAGCAGGACGAGGTTGAGCGGTGACGTGAGAAGCGCACGCTGCGCCGGAGTGAGAGCGGCGGGATCCAGACCCATGGCCAGGACAGCGTCCGTGACCGCCTCATCAGGTAGCGGCCCGACGGCCAAACGCTCGACATCAGCCCGAGCATCCAGTTTGCGGATGCGGTAATCATTCTCGACGTCGAACAATCGGCAGGCCAAGATGACCCGTATCCCGTCAATCGCCGTCGCTTCCTGGATGAGATCGGCGATGACGTCATAACGCTCCGAGAGCCGTCCGGATGCAAGCGACACGGCGTCGAGCTGGTCTATTATCAGGAAGGCGTCGCGACCGTCCGCCGCCAGGCGCAGCTCTGCGACTGGTGATCGCGAAAGCCCCAGCTGGGTCCCCAGTTCCAAAGTCGAACCAAAGGCACCACGGCGGTCGAGTCGGAACGCCAGGATCTCGGCTCCCTGCGCCTCGAGCTCGCGAGCCGCCTGGTAGAGCACAGCACTCTTGCCCCCACCGCCAGCCCCGACGACAAGTGCAACGGGAGTCGTGGGCATCAGGTCGAAGAGAGCTCCGGCTTCCTGCCTCTCGATCGGCGGTGACAGCAGCTCACGCTCGATGGTGCCCCGCCAGCTTCGGGTCGCTGCCACCACCTGCTCGTGGCACGTGCGCTTTGCCGCAAAGTCACGTGGCGCGATGCCGTTCCGAGCAAGAGCGAGAAGCAGTTCCCGGCGCGTCATACGCCTGCGCAGGTTGTCGAGCAGCACTGCACCTACGGCAACTGCCATTAGGTCGCCGGTCGCGCCTTCCAGCATCACTTCCGCGAGCATGGCGTTGGTCGCCACCACCCGCTCTTCGACTGCAATGTCGATCCAAATCCCCCGCAGGGTCTGCCAAGCCGCTTCGGCGCTTCCAAAGACATTCGCCGCGGTCAGCTCATCGAAGGTGGCTCTCAACTGCGGCGTGAGCTGATGTGTCAGGAACTGCTGTACGTCAGCCGATTGCCGCGACAGGTCAGCCATGACGCGCAGCGCCGCACTGGGGGTCATCGAATTGAAGTGGAACTGACGACCAGCTGCAACGTGGCGTGCAGCTGCCGCCAGGACTCCGCGACCTCGCAGGGCCGCGATCGTCCAGTGATCAGTAATGTTGTTCTGGCGTTTGACCTGAGTTACCGAGATGTCGCCGTGCTCGTCGATGTAGGTGAACTCCGAGCCATCAGCGAGCTCGGGGTCGATCTCCTCGAGTGCGAGGCTCCTTCGCTCGTCCTGGATGCAGCGCAAAGCGTGCCAGATGGCCCAGGCCAACTCGTACTTGTTGCCGAGCTTGTCCGCGACACCACCGCTGGCGCCGACTATGCGGGGCTGCTTAGCGTGTGGTGATGCGGAGTCCGTCGTGCTATTCGGCTGTTCGAAACCTTCGCCCTTCCCTTCAAGTGGATAGGGACGAGGGGCGTCGCTCATAGCGACAGGGTAGCCTCGCCGACAGTGTGAATCGCGGATCAGGACTGGCGGCGGTGCGCGTCAACCCGCGCGGGATGCGACCCCCGAGTCGCGTCAGTTGCGGACGCTCACCAGGGCGGCATCGAACAAGCGCTACTCGGCATGAGCGCGCGTACTGGCGGGACCACCGAGCCGCTACCGCTTGACCTCAGCCGGCTGACCCCGGGCCAGTGGGCGCCTACTCAAGCAGCGCCCTGAAGCGCTCCGACGACCTCTGTGGACGACGGCGACCCTGGGCCCCGGTCAGCCGCGACAGTGCCCAGGTGGGCAAGCGATCGCGGTAGCGCAGGCGTGACGCCGCCGCCATCGTCGAGGCCGTGCAGCAACCCGCCACCTCGGACGAGCAACGTCAGCCCGAGCTGATGCTTTCGTTCGTCGACGGCAGCGCTGGACGCCGACATTGCGGCCGAGGTGGCCCGTCTCCGTCCCGCCGGAGTCAGCTGGACGATCATCGGAGTGGCTCTCGGCATCAGCCGCCGGGGCGCTCGGCAGAGGTACGGCAGATCCCTCTGATACGTCTGCGACAACGTCTGTTGTCGGCCCCCGCACCACTGGTGCAAGTGTGTGTACGTCTGATCGTCGTCATTCGGGCGCTCCTGGTGGGTGCGAGCGCGGGGTGGCCACGTGACCCGGTGGCAACCGTCGCGGAGCGGCGGGCGGCAGGCCCTGTCCACAGCGGACAGGCCGGCGCTGGACGCGGTCGGGGCGCGAGCGGACGCTGGCCGGCTCTGCTCGAGGCGGGCCCGGACCGCCTCGGCGCCGACCGACAGGACCCGCAGCATGGCCAGCAGCAAGCGGATGCCCGACCGCACCGGCCCCGACGGACGGCGCAAGCCGACCGTGTGGCGCGCCCGCTACCGAGACGAGGCCGGCAAGGAGCACGCCCGGCACTTCACCCGGCAGGCCGACGCCCAGCGCTGGCTGGTTGAGGTCACCGCCGCCCTCGTCACCGGGCAGTACGTCGACCCCGGGGCAGGGCGCATCACCTTCGCCGCCTACTTCGAGGAGTGGGCCGCCCGGCAGGTTTGGGAGTCCACGACCGACCTCGCCATGCGGCTGGCCGCCCGGTCGGTGACGTTCACCAACGTCCCGCTCGCCCGCCTCAGGCGCAGCCACCTCGAGGGCTGGGTCAAGGCGATGTCGGTCGCCAGCCTGGCACCCGGGACCATTCGGACCCGCACCAACAACGTCCGCGCCGTTCTGCGGGGCGCGGTACGAAACCGCGTCATGGCCAGCGACCCGAGCGACGGGCTGACCCTGCCCCGGGACTGCCGCCCTGAGGCCGCGCCATGGCGCTACCAGGGGCCGAGGAGGTGGCCGCTGTCCTGGACGCCGCCGCTCCCTCGTTCCAGGCCCTCGTCGCGGTCGCCGCGTTCGCCGGGCTGCGGCTCGGCGAGGCCGCCGCCCTCCAGGTCGGCGACCTCGACTTCCTGCGCCGCCGGCTCCACGTTCGCCGGCAGGTGCAGCGCGCCGGCGGCAGCGCGGTCGAGGTGCGGGCGCCGAAGTACGGCAGCGAGCGCACGGTGTTCGTACCCGACGCCCTGCTCGAGCTGCTGGCCGAGCACGTCGCGCAGCACAGGCCGGGCGGGGACCCGGCCCGGTGGCTGTTCGTGACGCCCTCCGGGCAGCCGCCGCACCAGAACACCGTCGGCCACCACTGGCGGCAGGCCTGCCGACGGGCGGGTGTGCGGGGCGTGACGCTGCACGACCTGCGCCAATTCTACGCCTCGGCGCTGATCGCCGCCGGCTGCGACGTCGTCACCATGCAGCGGGCGCTGGGGCACGCGAAGGCCACCACGACGCTGAGCACGTACGCCCACCTGTGGCCGACGGCAGAGGACCGGACCCGCGCCGCCGCCGCCGCCGCCGCCGATCTGATGGCCGCGGTGCGGACTCCTGCGGACTCGCTGCGGACTGAGGTGATCCCGCACCTGCTCTGACCTGCGAGAACGACCACTGCCTACACGTTGAAGCGGAACTCCACCACGTCGCCGTCCTGCATCACGTAGTCCTTGCCCTCCATGCGCGCCTTGCCGACCGAGCGCGCCGCGGCCACCGACCCCGCCGCCACGAGGTCCTCGAAGCCGATGACCTCGGCCTTGATGAACCCCTTCTGGAAGTCCGTGTGGATCACGCTGGCCGCCTCGGGCGCCGTCGCCCCCTTGCGGATCGTCCAGGCGCGCGACTCCTTGGGCCCCGCCGTCAGGTACGTCTGCAGCCCCAGCGTCTGGAAGCCGATGCGGGCGAGCTGGTCGAGCCCGCTCTCGTCCTGGCCCATCGACTGCAGCAGCTCGAGGGCCTCGTCGGCGGGCAGCTCGATGAGCTCCATCTCGACCTTGGCGTCGAGGAACACCGCCTCCGCGGGCGCGACGAGGGCGGCCAGCTCGGCGCGCAGACCGTCGTTGCCGAGCTCGTCCTCGTCGAGGTTGAACACGTAGAGGAAGGGCTTGGCCGTCAGCAGGTGCAGCTCGCGCAGGGGCTCGAGGTCCACGCCGGCGCCGAACACCGTCTGCCCGGAGTTGAGGACCTGCTCCACCTCCTGCACGGCGGCGAGCTGGGCGACGACCTCCTTCTTGATGCGCGCCTCCTTCTGCAGCCGCGGGAGCGCGCGCTCCACGGTCTGCAGGTCGGCGAGGATCAGCTCGGTGTTGATCGTCTCGATGTCGTCCTTGGGCGAGACGCGGCCGTCGACGTGGACGACGTCGGCGTCCTCGAACACCCGGATCACCTGGCAGATCGCGTCGCTGTCGCGGATGTTGGCCAGGAACTTGTTGCCCAACCCCTGCCCCTCGCTGGCGCCGCGCACGATGCCGGCGATGTCGACGAAGGACACCGTCGCCGGGATCGTCTTCTGCGAGGAGAACACCTCGGCGAGCTGGGGCAGCCGGACGTCCGGCACGCCCACGACGCCGACGTTGGGCTCGATCGTCGCGAACGGGTAGTTGGCCGCCAGCACGTCGTTCTTGGTCAGCGCGTTGAACAGGGTGCTCTTGCCGACGTTGGGCAGGCCGACGATGCCGATGCTGAGGCTCACCGGGATCACGGTACCGGCGCGGCGTGTGCGAGCAGGACTGTCGGAGGGCCGTGCGACGGTCGGGCCCATGGACCTCCTCGCCCTGCTGCTGGCCGTGCTGGTCGGCGTCGGCCTCGGCCTGCTGGTGGCGGCCGCGCGGGCGTCGTCGCTGCGGGCCGCGCTCCACACGACCGAGCTGGCCCTGGCGCAGGCCCGGGCCGGCGACGCCGACCTCGCGCTGCGCCGGCAGGGGGTCGACGCGCTGGTGGCCCCGCTGGCGACCCAGCTCCAGCAGGTCGAGCGGCAGCTGCGCGGGCTCGAGGGCGACCGGGCCCGCCAGCTCGGCGAGCTGTCGGCGCAGCTCGGGCAGGTGCGCGAGGGCTCGGAGCGGCTCGGCCGGGAGACGGCGGCGCTGGTGACGGCCCTGCGCCGCCCGCAGGCCCGCGGGCAGTGGGGCGAGATGCAGCTGCGCCGCGTCGTGGAGCACGCCGGCATGCTCGACCGCTGCGACTTCGACGAGCAGGTCACGGTGCGCGGGGACGACGGCGCGCTCCGGCCCGACCTGGTGGTCCGCCTGCCCGGTGACCGCTGCGTGGTGGTCGACGCCAAGGTGACGCTGGCCGCCTACCTGGAGGCCGCCGAGACCGACGACGACCGCGTGCGGGCCGAGCGGACGCACGCCCACGCCCGCCACCTGCGCCAGCACGTCGACCGGCTGGCCGACAAGGCGTACTGGCGCGCGCTGCCCTCGACCCCCGAGTTCGTCGTGCTGTTCGTCCCGGGCGAGGCCTTCCTCGGGCCGGCGCTGGAGGCCGACCCCTCCCTGCTCGACCACGCCTACGGCCGCCGCGTCCACCTGGCGACCCCGACCACCCTGGTGACGCTGCTGCGCGCAGTGGCGCACGGCTGGCGCACCGAGTCGCTCGCCGAGGACGCGCAGGCCGTCCTCGACGCGGGCCGCACCGTCCACGCCCGGCTCGCCACGATGGCGGGCCACCTCGACAAGCTCGGCCGCACGCTCACCACCGCGGTCGGCGCCTACAACGCGACCGTCGGCTCGCTGGAGCGGTCGCTGCTGCCGAGCGCCCGGCGGATGGCCGACCTCGGGGTGTCCGAGGAGCAGGTCGAGCCGCCCCGCGCGGTGGACGAGGTCGCGAAGCCGATCACCGCGCCGGCGCTCGCGGAGGGGTTGCACGGCTCCGAGCGCATCACGGTGCTGCCCCAGGCGGCCGCCGGCTGAGGGCTCCCGCACGACGGCCCCCGCGCGAGGGCCCCGGTCGGAGGGCTCCCGTCCCAGGGCAGCTAGGGCGTGACGCCGTACGTCTCGCAGAAGGAGACGGCCGCGGTGGCGACCACGTTGGCCGGGGTCGCCCCGACGTCGCCCTGCGTCATGAGGGCCCGCGCCAGAGCCGGCGCGTCGAGCTCGCCGATCTCCTGGAGCAGCGGCCAGGCCTGCCCGGCCAGCAGCGCCGCGGTCTCGGGCGGCAGCCCGGGGTCCTGCTGGCGAGCGGCCGACGCCACCCAGTCGGCGTCGTAGGTGCCGGAGGGCGGGCCGAAGACGCGCTCCCCCTCGACGTAGGGCTGCTCGGAGGAGGACACCTGCCGACCCTAGGCCCGCGAGGAGCCGCCCGGAGTAGCGTCGGCGCCGTGTCCAGCGCGACCTCTGCCAGCCGTCCCGGCCCGTACGGGGCCGGCGGCCTCCCCGTCGCACGCGGCGTCCCCGAGCCGGCCCCGCGTCAGCGCGGCCTCGCCCCGGCGGCCGCCGTCCTGCTCGCGCTGGGTGTCTCGCTGCTCGGGGCCGGCGTCGACCTGGTCGCCGGCCGCACCCTCGGCCTCGGCTTCGGCGTCTGCCTCGCCGTCGGCTGCCTGCTCGCCGCGTGCGCGGTGCAGCGCCGCGGGCTCAAGACGGTGCTGTTCGCCCCGCCGCTGCTCTACGCCGCCGTCGCCCTCGGCGTCGGCCTGCTCACCGGCTCGGTCCCCCGCACGGTCACCCGCCAGGTCATCGAGCTCGTCACGGTGCTCATCCTCGGCGCGCCCGCGCTGCTGGCCGCGGTGGCGCTGGTCGCGCTCGTCGTGCTGCTTCGCGCCGCGCGGCGCTGACCGGGCTCGCTCAGGAGCTGTCGGGAAGGCCCGCGGCGCGCAGGTCGCGGCGCAGCTCGGGCGGCAGCGCGAACAGCAGGTGCTCCTGCGCCGACTCGACCTCCTGCACGTCGGCGTAGCCGCGCTCGGCCAGCCACGCCAGCACCCCGACGACCAGCTCCTCGGGCACGGACGCGCCGCTGGTGAGCCCGACCGTCGTGACGCCCTGCAGCCAGTTCTCGTCGATCTCGGTGGCGTCGTCGACCAGCCGGGCGTCCGTCGCGCCGGCGTCGAGGGCGACCTCGACGAGGCGGACGGAGTTGGAGGAGTTGCGGGACCCGACGACGAGCACGAGGTCGGCGTCCTCGGCGATCTCCTTGACGGCCACCTGACGGTTCTGCGTGGCGTAGCAGATGTCGGCCGACGGCGGCCCCTGCAGCAGCGGGAAGCGCTGGCGGAGCGCGTCGACGGTCACGTTGGTCTCGTCGACCGACAGGGTCGTCTGCGACAGATAGGCGACGCGGGCGGGGTCGCGCACCTGCACGGCGGCGGCCTCCTCGATCCCGTCGACGAGGTGCATGTGCTCCGGCGCCTGGCCGGTCGTGCCCACGACCTCCTCGTGGCCCTCGTGGCCGATGAGGACGATGTCGAGGTCGTCGGCGGCGAACCGCTTCGCCTCCATGTGGACCTTGCTCACCAGCGGACAGGTCGCGTCGATGGTGCGCAGCCGGCGGACCTTGGCCTCGGCGTGCACGGTCGGCGCGACGCCGTGGGCGCTGAACACGACCGTCGCGTCCTCCGGCACCTCGTCGGTCTCGTCGACGAAGATCGCGCCCTGCTGCTCGAGGGTGCGCACCACGTGGGCGTTGTGGACGATCTGCTTGCGGACGTAGACCGGCGGGCCGTACAGCTCCAGGGCCCGCTCGACGGTCAGCACGGCCCGGTCGACGCCGGCGCAGTAGCCCCGCGGCTTCGCCACCAGCACCCGCCGCGCGGGCTCCGCGCCCTCGGTCGTCCTTGCCAGGCGGGGGTCTGCCGCGGTCGACGTCATGGTTCCATGCTACGTCGGGAGCCCCTGCCGGGCCTCCGAACGCGGGTGACCCGCGTCTCGGCGGCGTGTAGCGGCGACGCGGACGGGCACCGACGAGGGCATGGCCAACCTCCTGCCCACGCCCGTCGCTGCCGTTCTCGGCATCGTGCCCGCCGTCCTCGAGGGCGTGCGCCGGCTGCCCGGCCGCGCCATCCAGATCCCCGTCATCGCGGTGAGCAACGCCCTCGCGACGATGGACCTGCTCCGGCGCGAGTACGACGACCTCGCCGTGCGCGGCGAGCGCCTCGTCGCACGGGTGACCGGCACCGTGGTCGACACCGCCAGCGACCCGCTCGCGACCGTCGACGTCCTCGAGGACCGCATCGAGGACCGCATCGAGGACATCGCCGCACGCACGCCGTTCGCCAAGGCCTACGACGCCACCGAGGACGCGCTCGAGGACGTCGTCGACCGCGTGAAGCGGGCCGGCGAGCAGGCGGCGCAGGCCGCCGGCAAGGGGGTCCAGGCCGCCGAGTCCGCCGTGGCGACCGGGGCCGCCCGCACGGGCGAGGCCGTGAGCACCGCCTCCGACGCGGTCGAGAAGACCGTGGACGTCGTCGCCGACGCGACCAAGGACGCGGTCGACACCGCCGCCAGCACCGCCGCCGACACCGCGCAGGCCGCCGCCGGCACGGCCGGGGCCGCCGCCGGTGCTGCCGCCGACGTCGCCCAGGACGCCGCCGACACCGTCGCCGGCGCGGCTGCCGACACGGCACAGGCCGCCGCCGACACCGCCCAGGCCGCGGCGGACACGGTCGGGGACGCCGCCGGCAGCGCGGCCGACCAGGCCGGCGACGTCCCGGTAGACGAGCGCCCCAAGGGCGTCCCGACCCCCGCGGCGACGCAGCCCGACTCGACCCGCATCGACAGCGCCGCCAGCCCGTCGGTCCAGCAGGCCGTCGAGCAGGCCGCCGCGCGCGCGAGCAGCGCCTCGCTCGACCACGACGACCTGCCGCTGCCCGACTACGACCACATGACGCTCGGCTCGCTGCGCGGCCGCCTGCGCAGCCTGTCCGTGGAGCAGCTCGTGCAGCTGCGGACCTACGAGAAGGCGCACGCCAACCGCCTGCCGGTCGTGACGATGCTGGACAACCGGATCGCCAAGCTGGCCACCGACGCGAGCGCGGCGCCCTCCGGCCCGGTGTCGACCTCGCCGGCCCCCGAGCAGATCGCGGTCGGCGGCGCGACCCCCAGCGGCCGGATCAGCCCGGCGAGCACCGACGCGCCGGTCATCAACCCGCCGTCGCAGGGCGTCCCGACCAACCCGTCGCAGCCCCGCTAGTCCCGCTCCGTCCCGACGGCGGTCCCGCTCGCCGCGGGGCGGCCGTCGTCGTACCCGGCTCCTACAGTGCCCGGGTGGCCGCCCCCAGCACCGCCGAGCAGCCGCTGCCCGTCCGCACCGTCGCCCGCCACATCTCCGAGTGGGTCAGCCGGCTCGGCAAGGTCTGGGTCGAGGGCCAGGTCACCGAGGTGAGCAAGCGCCCGGGGACGGTCTTCCTCACCCTGCGCGACCCGGTGGCGGACGTCAGCCTGCGGCTCACCTGCTCGCGCGGGGTCTGCGACGCCGTCGTCCCCCCGCTGGCCGACGGCGCCCGGGTGGTGGTGCACGCCAAGCCCGACTTCTACCTCTCGCGCGGCACCCTGTCGCTGGTCGCCTACGAGATCCGGCCGGTCGGCGTCGGCGAGCTGCTCGCCCGGCTCGAGCGGCTCAAGGGCGTGCTGGCGCAGGAGGGGCTGTTCGCGACGAGCCGCAAGAAGCCGCTGCCGTTCCTGCCCGGCGTCGTCGGCCTGGTGACCGGCCGGGCCAGCGCCGCCGAGCGCGACGTGCTCGAGAACGCCCGGCGCCGCTGGCCCGCGGTGCGCTTCGACGTGCGGGAGGTCGCCGTGCAGGGCCACCTCGCCGTCGAGCAGGTGGTCGGCGCCCTGCGCTCGCTGGACGCCAGCCCCGAGGTCGACGTCATCGTGCTGGCCCGCGGCGGCGGCAGCGTCGAGGACCTGCTGCCGTTCAGCGACGAGACGCTCTGCCGCGCGGTCGCCGCCTCCCGCACCCCGGTCGTCAGCGCGATCGGGCACGAGCCCGACAGCCCGCTGGTCGACCTGGTGGCCGACGTCCGCTGCTCCACGCCCACCGACGCCGGCAAGCGCGTGGTGCCCGACGTCGGCGAGGAGCTCGTGCGCGTGCACCAGCTGCGCGACCGGGCGCGTCGGGTCGTCGCCGGCACGGTCCAGCGCGAGCGCGCCGGGCTGGTCGCCGCCCGCAGCCGGCCGGTGCTCGCCGACCCCCACGTGCTGGTCTCCCGCCGGTCCGACGAGGTGGCCGCGCTGCGCGACCGGGCCCGGCGCTGCACCGGCGCGGCGGTGGCCGCCGCCCAGCGCGACCTCGACCACACCCTGGCCCGCGTCGTCTCGCTCAGCCCGCAGGCCACCCTGCAGCGCGGCTACGCCGTCGTGCAGCAGGCCGACGGCGCCGTGGTCCGCGACCCAGCCGACGTCGCCCCGGCCGCGTCGCTGCGCATCCGGGTGGCGGGCGGGGAGCTGCGCGCCACCCGCACGTAGGGTCGGGGCCGTGACCGAGACGACCGGCAGCCCGTCGTACGAGGCGGCGCGCGACGAGCTGGTCGAGGTCGTACGCCGGCTCGAGGCCGGGGGCGCCACCTTGGAGGAGTCGCTGGCGCTGTGGGAGCGCGGCGAGGCGCTCGCGGCCGTGTGCCAGCAATGGCTCGACGGCGCGCAGGCCCGGCTCGACGCGGCGCTCGAGGAGCGCGCGACCTAGCGGGTCGCCGCCGCCAGCGCCTCGAGCTCGGCCAGCGTCGTCGTCTCGCGCACCCCGCCCACCGCCACCGTGCGCCCGCCGGCGTCGCGGACCAGCGTCGTGTGCTCGTCGCCGTCGTCGTACTGCCGCCAGCTCTGGCCGCCGACCGGCAGCGTGCCGACCTCCTCGCCGCCCCCGGTGATCTCGGTGAGGAACTCCGGCCGCGCCGACGCGGCGTACTCGGCGTACTCCCCCGACGGCGTCACGTAGCCGATCCGCAGGTCCTGCGGGTCGAGCGTGGAGCTCGTGGTCCGCCAGCCCTCCGGCAGGGCGCCCGGCACCGGGACGCCGGGGGACGCCCGCTGCAGCAGGCCGATGTCCTGGGACGGGTCGACCACGCGCAGCGACTGCTCATCGCTGTCGGGCGGCTGGGCGAAGAACCAGATCGGGACGACGATGAGCATGACCAGCCCGAGCGAGCGGACCATGTCGCCGACGCTCTCGCGGCCGCGCTGCCGCTTCCGGGCGGGAGCGGCGGGCGGAGCGGTCGGCGCGGTCACGGGTCCAGTCTCCCCCGTCAGCGGCCGGCCAGCACGTCCGACATCGCGTCGAGCACCGCCATCGCCTCGTCGGCGGTGTTGTAGAAGTGCGGCGAGACCCGGATGCCCACGCCGGGGCGGGCGTCGACGACGAAGCCCCGGCGGTGCAGCTCGTCGTGCACGCGGGCCGCGTCGCCGGGGTCGATGGTCACGTGCCCACCCCGCCGGGCCGGGTCGTGAGGCGACCGCACCGTGAAGCCGCGCTCGAGGGCCGCCTCCAGCAGCGGCTGCGTCATGGACACCGAGCGCTCCCGGACCCGCTGCATGCCGATCCCGGCCAGCGCCTCGTACGCGGGGGCGGCGGCGTAGGCGGCCGGCACGCCCGGGGTGCCGCCCGCGAACCGGCCGATGCCCGGGGCGTAGCTGAGCTCGGGGTCGAAGTCGAACGGGCGGGCCGTGCCGAACCAGCCGGTGGTGACGGGCCGCAGGGCCTCGCTGACGTGCGGGGCGGCGTAGAGCCAGCCGTTGCCGGGCCCGCCGGACAGGTACTTCACCGAGCCGCCCATGTAGAGGTCGACGCCGAGCGCGACGACGTCGACCGGCACCGTCCCGGCGGCCTGGTAGCCGTCGACCAGCACCAGCGCGCCGACCTCGTGGGCGCGGGCGACCAGCGGGGCGACGTCGACCAGCGTCGAGGTGCGGAACAGCACGTGGGAGCACTCGACCAGCAGGGTCCGCTCGTCGATCGCGGCGACCATCGCGTCGAGGTCGAGCTCGACGCCGTCCGGCGACCCGGGCACGACGACGGCCTCCCCGCCGAGCCGCTCGAGCTGCGACCAGGTGTTGAGGCTGCCGGGCCACTCCAGGCTGCTGGTCACCACCCGGTTGCGCTCGCCCCGCCAGTCCAGGCAGCTGACGAGGTCGCCCAGCACGTCGGCGACGTTCTGGCGCATCACCGTGGTGCCGGGCGGGGCGCCGACCAGCGAGCCCACGACGTCGGCGACCCGCCGCACCTCGGGCGCCCAGGTCTCCCACGCCACGACGCCCTGCTCGGCCCAGAGCCGGGTGTAGTCCGCGAGCCGGTCCGGGGTCGCGCGGTGCATGGCGCCGAGCGTGTGGCTCGCGAGGTACGTGCTGCGCGACAGCACCGGGTAGTCCTCGCGCCGGGCGAGCAGGTCGTCGTGGGTGCTCACGAGCCGATCCTGCCGATGAGCACGAGGACGTCGGCGGCCAGCCGCTGCGCCGCCGCCTCCTCCTCGCAGACCGCCACCTCGTGACCGGCCTCGCTGACGACGGTGGTCAGGACGAGGACGAGGGCGTCGCCCCACGGCTCGCCCGCGTCGCCCGGCCCGGTGCGCAGCAGGGTCGCGTTGCGCCGCGTCCACTCCCGGTAGCGGCGCCGGGAGGCCAGGCCGAAGCCGGGCGGGCCACCGCCGGCGAGGAACAGCCGGGCCAGGTCGCGCTCGACCCAGCAGCCGTCCAGGTAGGCCCGGGCGCCGGCGACGAACAGCCGCACGGGGTCGGTCTCGCCGGCCGCGCGCGCCGCCTGCACCGCGTGGACGGCGCGCTCCTCCTGCCGCACGGAGTAGTCCTCGTACAGGGCCAGGTAGAGGTCGGCCTTGCCGCCGAAGTGGTGGTAGAGGCTGCCGACGCTGGCGCCGGCCCGCGTGACGACGTCGGCGATGGAGGCCTCGGCGAAGCCGGAGGCGGTGAACACCTCGCGGGCGGCGCCGAGCAGCGTGGACCGCGTGGCGGACGCCCGCCCGACCGCGCTCACCCGCCCGACGGCGGTCACCCGCGCCCCTGGAGCTCGGCGTACGGCACCCGGCGGCGCTCGGTGATCTCACCCACGGCGCTCCACTCGTTCAGCCCGAGGCGCGCGATCGGTGCGAGCCGCCGAACCTCGGGGTGGTCGCCGTCCAGCACCGACTCCTCGACCGACACCCAGACCACCTCGCCGAACACGACGACCGAGCCGCCGCCGAAGTCGTGCGTGCCGATCACGCGGCACTCGATGTTGACCGGCGACTCGGCCACCCGGGAGGCGGTCACCTTCTCGGCCGGCTCGCGGGTCAGCCCGCACACGTCGAACTCGCTCACGTCCGGCGGGAAGTCGGTGGCGGTGTCGTTGACGACGTCGGCGAGCGCCTCGCTGCAGAACGCGACGACGAAGTCGCCGGAGGCCTGCGCGTTGCGCAGCGAGTCCTTGGTCCCGACCGAGGTGAACTGCACGACCGCCGGCGTGACCGAGCTGACGGTGAAGAACGAGTGCGGCGCGAGGTTGTCGACCCCCTGCGGGGACCGCGTGGACACCCAGGCGATCGGGCGCGGGACGACGACGCTGTTGAGCAGCGGGTACAGGCCGGGGCCGAGGGCGGCGGGGTCGAAGTCGCGTCGGGTCACGCGACACCCTCTCACCCGGCCCCACGGGGGCCGTCCGAACCGCAGCTGCGGAGCAGGCCGCGCGTGTACGTTCCGCAGGTGCACTCCTACCGGCTGTCGGCCGCCGCGGCGCTGCTCGGGGTCAGCGACGACACCGTGCGCCGGTGGGCGGACGCCGGCCGGCTCCCGACCGAGCGCGACGAGGAGGGCCGACGGGTGGTGCCGGGCGCAGAGCTCGCCGCGTTCGCCGTGGCGCTGGCGGGCGACCCGTCGGGCCCGCACGGCACCAGCGCGCGCAACCGCTTCCCCGGCATCGTCACCCGCGTGCTGCGCGGCGACGTGGTGTCGCAGGTGGAGGTGCAGTCCGGCCCGCACCGCCTGGTGTCGCTGCTGACGACCGAGTCGGTCGACGAGCTGCGCCTCGCACCCGGCGCGCCCGTACAGGCCTCGGTGAAGAGCACCAACGTCGTCGTGGAGCTGCCGTGAGGCGCGCCCTGCCGCTCGTGGCGCTGCTGCTGCTGCCCGCCTGCGGCGGGGACCCCGGGCCCGAGCCGCTCGTGGTGTTCGCGGCGGCGTCGCTGACCGACGCGTTCACCGAGCTCGGGGCGGAGTACGAGCGCGCCCACCCCGGCGAGCGGGTGGCCTTCTCCTTCGCCGGCTCGCAGAGCCTGGTCGCGCAGGTCCAGCAGGGGGCTCCCGCCGACCTGGTGGCGACCGCCGACACCGCCTCCGCGCAGGCGCTGGCCGACCAGCTCGACGGCGCCCCGCAGGTCCTCGCCCGCAACCGGCTGGCGATCGTCACCGCCCCGGGCGACCCGCTCGGGCTCGCCGCGCTGGCCGACCTCGCCCGCCCGTCGGTGCAGGTCGTGCTCGCCGGGCCGTCGGTGCCGGCGGGCCGGGCCGCCCGCGCGGCTCTCGACGAGGCCGGCGTGAGCGTGCGGCCGGTGTCGGAGGAGCCCGACGTGCGGGCCGTCGTGCAGCGGGTCGCGCTCGGCGAGGCCGACGCCGGGATCGCGTACGCCACCGACGTCGCGGCCGCCGACGACCGGGTGGACGGCACCCCGCTCCCCGGCGTCAGCAACGCCTACCCCGCCGGGGTCGTCCGCGGGTCGGCCCGCCGCGACCGGGCGCGGGCGTTCCTGGACCTCGCGCTGTCGGAACGGGGGCGCGCCGTCCTGTCGTCGTACGGCTTCCTGCCGCCGTGACGCGAGGGACGACGGCCGCCCGCCGCCCGCCCGCCGGGCTGGTGGTGCCCGCGCTGCTCGCCCTCGGGCTGCTCGTCCTGCCCCTGCTCGCGCTGCTGCTGCGCACGCCGTGGGCCCGGCTGCCCGAGCTGCTCGGCCGGGCGCGGGTGCGCGAGGCGCTGCTGCTGTCGCTGCAGTGCTCGCTCGGCGCGCTGCTGCTGTCGGTGCTCCTGGGCGTGCCGCTCGCCTGGCTGCTGGCCCGCGGCCGCACCCGCGGGACCCGGCTGCTGCGCGGCCTGGTCACCGTCCCGCTCGTGCTGCCGCCGGTCGTGGGCGGCGTGGCGCTGCTGCTCGCCTTCGGGCGGCGCGGGCTGCTCGGGCCGCTGCTGGTGGAGACCGGCACGGTCCCGGCGTTCACCCCGTACGGCGTGGTGCTGGCCGAGACGTTCGTGGCGCTGCCGTTCCTCGTGCTCACCGTCGAGGGCGCGCTGTCCGGGCTCGACCCGCGCCACGAGGAGACGGCCGCGACGCTCGGGGCCGGGCCGCTGCGGGTCTTCCTCACCGTCACGCTGCCGATGGTCGGGCCGTCGGTGGCGGCCGGGGCCGCGCTGGCGTGGGCGCGGGCGCTCGGTGAGTTCGGCGCGACGATCACCTTCGCCGGCAGCCTGCCGGGCGCCACCCAGACCCTGCCGCTGTCGGTGTACGCGCTGCTCACCGAGGACCCACCGGCCGCGTACGCGCTGTCGGCGCTGCTGCTCGGGGTCAGCACCGCGCTGGTGCTCTCGCTGCGCGCCCGGCTGCCGCGGTGAGGGCCGACCTGACCGCGCACGCCGGCTCCTTCCGGGTCCGCGCCCGGCTCGACGCCGCCCCCGGCGAGGTGGTCGCGCTGGTCGGGCCGAACGGCGCGGGCAAGAGCACCCTGCTGCGGGCCCTGGCCGGGCTCGCCCCCGCGACGGGCACCCTGGAGCTGGCCGGCACCGACGTCCTCGCCCTGCCGTCGGAGCGCCGCGGCACCGGCTGGGTGCCCCAGGCCGGGCTGCTGTTCCCCCACCTGACGGCCCTCGACAACGCGGCGTACGGGCTGCGGGCCGCCGGCCGGCCGCGGCGCGAGGCGCGCGAGCGGGCGCGCGACTGGCTGGTGCGGCTCGGCGTCGGCGAGCAGGCCGACCGGCGACCCGCGGGGCTGTCGGGCGGGCAGGCGGCCCGGGTGGCGCTGGCCCGCGCGCTCGCCGCCGGCCCCCGGCTGGTGCTGCTCGACGAGCCGCTCGCCGCCCTCGACGCCGCCACCCGCGACGACGTCCGGCGGCTGCTGCGGCGCACCCTCGCCGGCGGGCCCGCGCCGGTCGTCGTGGTCACCCACGACCCGGTCGACGCGGTCGTGCTCGCCGACCGGATCGTCGTGCTCGAGGCGGGCGCCGTCGTCCAGGACGCGCCCGCCGCGGCGGTGGCCGCCGCGCCGCGCTCCGCGTGGGTCGCGGGCCTGCTCGGCCAGAACGCCTGGCGCGGCACGGCCGACGCGACCGGCCTGTCCGCCGACGGCGGCGGGCACGTCACGGCCGCCGAGCCGCTGCCGCCCGGCACCCCCGCCCTGGCGCTGGCCGACCCCGCGGCGGTCGCCCTGCACCGCGCCGCACCGGCCGGCAGCCCGCGCACCGTGCTGGTCGGACCCGTGGAGGAGACGACGTCGCTGGGCGGCCGGGTGCGGGTGCGGGTGGCGAGCACGCCGCCCGTCCTGGCCGAGGTCACCGCGGCCGCGGCCGCGGAGCTCGGGCTCGCCGACGGGGGCCGGGTGTGGGCGACGGTGAAGGCCACCGAGGTGCGTCTCGTGGCGCTGTGACGCTGCCCCGGGCCTGTCCGGGCCCGGGGGTAGGGTCCGGCGCCATGAGCGACCCCCGCACCGACCCGTCCCTGCCGCCGGAGCTCGCCGTGGCGGTCGAGGCTCCCGACCGCAACCTCGCGCTCGAGCTGGTCCGGGTCACCGAGGCCGCCGCGATGGCCGCCGGCCGCTACGTCGGCCGCGGCGACAAGAACGGCGGGGACGGCGCGGCGGTCGACGCCATGCGCCTGCTCATCGGGACGGTGAGCATGAAGGGCGTCGTCGTCATCGGCGAGGGCGAGAAGGACGAGGCGCCGATGCTCTACAACGGCGAGGAGGTCGGCGACGGCAACGGTCCCGACTGCGACGTCGCGGTCGACCCGATCGACGGCACCACGCTGATGGCCAAGGGCATGCCCAACGCGATCGCCGTGATGGCCGTCGCCGAGCGCGGCACGATGTACGACCCCTCCTCGGTCTTCTACATGGAGAAGCTGGTCACCGGCCCCGAGGCCGCCGACGTCGTCGACATCACCGCGCCGGTCAAGCACAACGTGCAGGCCGTCGCCCGGGCCAAGGGCGCCAGCGTCGAGGACGTCACCGTCTGCATCCTCGACCGGCCGCGCCACGAGGACCTCGTCCGGGAGGTGCGCGAGGCCGGCGCGCGCATCACGTTCATCTCCGACGGCGACGTCGCGGGCGCGGTGATGGCCGCCAGCGAGGGCACCGGCGTCGACCTGCTGCTGGGCATCGGCGGCACCCCCGAGGGGATCATCACCGCCTGTGCCGTCAAGTGCCTCGGCGGCACCATCCAGGGCAAGCTCTGGCCGCAGAAGAAGAGCGAGTTCAGGAACGCCGCGGCCGCCGGGCTCGACCTCGAGCAGGTGCTGCACACCGACGACCTGGTGAGCAGCGACAACGTCTTCTTCGTGGCCACCGGCATCACCGACGGCGAGCTCGTCCGCGGCGTCCGCTACCGCGGCGGCGGCGCCACGACCGAGTCGCTGGTCATGCGCAGCCGCTCCGGCACGATCCGCCGGGTGACCAGCCAGCACCGGCTGTCCAAGCTCCGGGCCTACTCCGCCATCGACTTCGAGCACACCCACTAGTGCGGCCCTGACGTGCGACTGGCCACCTGGAACGTCAACTCGGTCGGGGCCCGGCTCCCCCGCCTGCTGCCCTGGCTCGAGGAGACCTCGCCCGACGTCGTCGCGCTGCAGGAGACCAAGTGCGCCGACGGCACGTTCCCGTACCTCCCGCTGCAGGCGCTCGGCTACGAGGTGGCCCACGCCGGTGACGGCCGCTGGAACGGCGTGGCCGTGCTGTCGCGGGTCGGCCTCACCGACGTCGACCTCGTCCTCGAGGGCCACCCCGAGCCGCGGCTCGCCTCCGCGCAGTGCGGGCCCGTGCACGTCACCAGCGTCTACGTGCCCAACGGCCGGGCGCTGGACGACCCCCACTACGCGTACAAGCTGGAGTGGTTCGCGGCGCTGCGGGCCCGGCTCGACCGCCACGACACCGCCCAGCCGCTCGTCGTGATGGGCGACTACAACGTGGCCCGCACCGACGAGGACGTGTGGGACCCCGCGAGGTTCGTGGGCTCGACCCACGTCACGCCGGCCGAGCGGGCGGCGATGGACGCGCTCGAGGCCTGGGGTCTGGTCGACGTGCGGGCCCGGCCCGGCAAGGGCGACCGGGCCTACACGTACTTCGACTACCGCGCCGGGATGATGCACAAGAACCTCGGGATGCGGATCGACTACGTGCTGGCGACGCCGTCCGTCGTGGTCACCGACGCCTACGTCGACCGGGAGGCCCGCAAGGGCAAGGGCGCCTCCGACCACTGCCCGGTCGTGGTGGACGTCGAGCTCTAGTCCTCGTGGTGGGCGGCCGGCAGGGCCGCGCGGGCCCGCTCGGACGACAGCCCGGTCCCGACGAGCAGGTCGACGACGGCGGACCGGAGCTGGGCGAGCACCACGCTGCCGGACAGGCCGGGGCTGTGCAGCTCGTCCGGGTCGAGCTCGGCGCCGAGCCGGAGCAGCTCCTCCGGCGGGCCCTCCTGCTCGCGGTGCAGGACCGCGTCGACGGCGCCGGCGAAGCGGTCGAGCTCGTCGGCGAGGCCGGGCGCCAGCGGCTCGTCGGTCTCGAGCGCGAACAGCACGCGCCGGACGAGCACCCGCAGGTTGCGCGTCGCCCGGTCGACCCCGCTGTGCAGCAGCACCTGGGCGGGGCCGGTGCCGCCGCGGTCGCGGCGCAGCGGGGACAGCCTGGTGATCTCGCGCCCCGTGGTGAGCGCCTCGGCCCAGCCGTCCAGCCCGGTCTGCGTCGCCCGGGCGATGGCCAGCGCCTCGGCGGCCTCGGCGGGGTCGCGGTCGCGCAGCGCCCGGGCGCAGGCGCGCGCCGCCGCGGCCAGCTCGGTGAGCGAGCGGTCGGCGCTGCGGTGGGCGGTGCGCCAGGGGTCGGCGGGCAGCAGCGCGGCGACGAGCAGCGCGATCGCCCCGCCGAGCAGGGCGTCCTCCCAGCGGGCCAGCTCGCCGCCCGGGGTGCGCGGCAGCGCGACGACGAACACCGCCTGCAGGCCCGACTGCGCCACCAGCAGCGGCCCCCCGTCGAGCACGAGCGCCAGCAGCAGCGCCACCCCGACGACCAGGCTGATCTGCCAGGCGCCGGCGCCGATCTGGTTGACCAGCAGGTCGCCGACCGCGACCCCGACGGTCACGCCGACCGCGAGCTCGCCGACCCGGCGCAGCCGCTGGGCCGCCCGGACGCCGAGGCTGACCACGGCGGCGACGCAGGCGAAGAACGGCCGGTCGTGGCCGAGCACCATGGTCGCGAGGTACCAGGCGACGCCCGCGGCGAGCGAGCACTGCGCGACCGACCAGATCCCGTCGCGCACCCGCATCCGGGCCTCGGCGAGCCGGCCGCGGACGAGCCGGGTCGGGGGCTGCACGCGGCCAGCCTAGAGGCCGGTCGCAGCCCGCTGCAGGGGCCGCGAGAGGATCGGCGGCATGCCTGACGAGACGCAGTCCGAGACGCAGCAGTGGCGCACCGAGCACGACAGCATGGGCGACGTCCAGGTCCCCCTCGCGGCGAAGTACCGCGCGCAGACCCAGCGGGCGGTCGAGAACTTCCCGGTCAGCGGCCAGGGCCTGGAGCGCGCCCACATCGCCGCGCTCGCCCAGATCAAGGCGGCGGCCGCGACGGTCAACGCCGAGCTCGGGGTGGTGCCGGCGGAGATGGCCGAGGCGATCCGCTCGGCCGCGGCGGAGGTCGCCGACGGCCGGTGGGACGGCGAGTTCCCGGTCGACGTGTTCCAGACCGGCTCCGGCACCAGCAGCAACATGAACACCAACGAGGTCCTGGCGACGCTGGCCACCGAGCGGCTCGGCAGCCCCGTCCACCCGAACGACCACGTCAACGCCAGCCAGAGCAGCAACGACGTCTTCCCCTCCAGCATCCACATCGCGGCGACCGGCGCCGTCGTGCAGGACCTCGTGCCGGCGCTGGAGCACCTCGCGGCCTCGCTCGAGCGCAAGCGCGACGCGTGGGCGACCGTCGTCAAGAGCGGCCGCACGCACCTCATGGACGCCACCCCCGTGACGCTCGGGCAGGAGTTCGGCGGCTACGCGGCGCAGGTGCGGTACGGCATCGAGCGCCTGCAGGCCTCGCTCCCCCGGCTCGCCGAGCTCCCGCTGGGCGGCACCGCGGTCGGCACCGGCATCAACACGCCCGCCGGCTTCTCGGCGCGGGTCATCGAGGAGGTGGCCGCCGCGACCGGGCTGCCGCTGACCGAGGCGCGGGACCACTTCGAGGCCCAGGGCGCGCGCGACGCGCTCGTGGAGGCGAGCGGCCAGCTGCGGACGATCGCCGTCGGCCTGTACAAGGTCAGCAACGACCTGCGCTGGATGGGCTCCGGCCCGCGCGCCGGGCTCGGCGAGATCGCCCTGCCCGACCTGCAGCCGGGCAGCTCGATCATGCCCGGCAAGGTCAACCCGGTGATCCCCGAGGCGCTGAACATGGTCTGCGCCCAGGTCATCGGCAACGACGCCGCCATCGCCTTCGCCGGCTCGTCGGGCAACTTCGAGCTCAACGTGATGCTGCCGGTCATGGCCAAGAACCTGCTGGAGTCGATCCGGCTGCTGGCCAACATCAGCCGCCTGCTCGCCGACCGCACCGTCGACGGCCTGGTCGCCGACGAGGACCGCTGCCGCGAGCTCGCCGAGTCCTCGCCGTCGATCGTCACGCCGCTCAACAAGTACGTCGGCTACGAGAACGCCGCGACGATCGCCAAGCAGTCGCTCAAGGAGCGCAAGACGATCCGGCAGGTGGTGCTCGAGGGCGGCTACGTGGAGCGCGGCGACCTCACCGAGCAGCAGCTCGACGAGGCGCTCGACGTGCTGTCGATGACCCGGCCGCCGCAGGCGTAGGCCTGCCTACACGTCGCCCGGGCCGCGCCGCTGCGGCCCGGCCGACGGAGCCCTACAGCGGCAGGTCCTCGAGCATCTCGGTGACCAGGGCCGCGATCGGGGAGCGCTCGGAGCGGGTGAGCGTCACGTGCGCGAACAGCGGGTGCCCCTTGAGCGCCTCGATGACGGCCGCCACGCCGTCGTGCCGGCCGACGCGCAGGTTGTCGCGCTGCGCGACGTCGTGGGTGAGCACGACCCGCGAGCCCTGGCCGAGCCGCGACAGCACCGTCAGCAGCACGCCGCGCTCGAGCGACTGGGCCTCGTCGACGATGACGAACGCGTCGTGCAGCGAGCGCCCGCGGATGTGCGTGAGCGGCAGGACCTCGAGCAGCCCGCGGGCGAGGACCTCCTCGACGACGGCCGGCGCCACCAGCGCGCCGAGCGTGTCGAACACCGCCTGCGCCCAGGGGCCCATCTTCTCGGCGGCGTCCCCCGGCAGGTAGCCCAGCTCCTGGCCGCCCACCGCGTACAGCGGCCGGAAGACGACCACCTTCTTCTGCGTGCGCCGCTCGAGCACCGCCTCGAGCCCGGCGCACAGCGCGAGCGCGCTCTTGCCGGTGCCCGCCCGGCCGCCGAGCGACACGATGCCGATCTCCGGGTCCAGCAGCAGCTCCACGGCGACCCGCTGCTCGGCGCTGCGGCCGCGCACGCCGAACGCCTCGCGGTCGCCGCGCACCAGCCGCACCGACTTGTCCGGCGCCACCCTCCCGAGGCCGGACCCGCGGCCGGACAGCAGGACCAGCCCGGTGTGGGTCGGCAGCTCGGCGGCCTCGGGCAGGTCGAGCACCCCGTCGGCGTACAGCGCGTCGAGCTCCCCGCCCTCGACGACGAGCTCCTGCATGCCGGTCCAGCCGCTCGACACGGCCAGCTCGGCGCGGTACTCCTGCGCCGTCAGCCCGACCGCCGCCGCCTTGACGCGCAGCGGCAGGTCCTTGCTGACGAGCACGACGTCCGCACCCCCCGCCGCGAGGTCGGCGGCCACCGCGAGGATGCGGGTGTCACCGCCGCCGCCGCTGCGGACGCCGGCGGGCAGGCCCTCGAGCGAACAGTGGAGCTCCACCCGCAGCGTGCCGGCGGCCACCGGCACCGCCCGGTCGAGCCGGCCGTGCGCCACCCGCAGGTCGTCCAGCACGCGCAGCGCCTGCCGGGCGAACCACCCGAGCTCCGGGTGGTCGCGCTTGGCCTCCAGCTCGCTGATCACGACGAGGGGCAGGACCACCTCGTGCTCGTCGAAGCGCCCCATGGCCCCCGGGTCGGACAGCAGGACCGAGGTGTCGAGCACGTACGTCGTCATGGGGAGACCCGTCTCGCGGTGGGCCGGGACCGGGCCTCGGCGGCCGGGTCGCGGCCCTCTCGCACAGCGAGCACCGGAGCCTCCCGAACGGCCGGCGGTGCGCCTGCCGCTGGTCCGGACCGTAGGGCGGGGCGGGCGCGCGCGGCGCCGCGACACGCGGGCCCGACCGGGTGTCCACCCGTCCGGCACTCGGCGGGTGCGCGCCGGTCACCTGCGGGAGGGGCGCCGACCCGGCCCCGTGCGCCCGCCGACCGGCCGGCCCCCGCGCTCCCGCTGCATGCGGGGCAGCAGCCGAGCGGGAGGGCGCCGCGTCAGCTGCCGTAGCGGCGCTGGCGCGCGGCGTACGCGCGCAGCGCCCGCAGGAAGTCCACCCGCCGGAAGTCCGGCCAGTAGGCGTCGCAGAAGTAGAACTCGCTGTGGGCGCTCTGCCACAGCAGGAAGCCCGACAGCCGCTGCTCCCCGCTGGTGCGGATCACCAGGTCGGGGTCGGGCTGCCCGCGGGTGTAGAGGTGCTCGGCGATGTGGTCCACGTCGAGGAACTCCGCCACCTCCTCGAGGGTGGCGCCCTGCGCGGCGTGCGCGGACAGCATCGAGCGCACGGCGTCGGCGATCTCGCGGCGCCCGCCGTAGCCGACCGCGACGTTGACCACGACGCCCGGGCGCCCGCCGGTGCCGGCCGCGGTCTCCTTGAGCAGGCGGGCCGTGTCGGCGGGCAGCAGGTCGAGGGCGCCGACGACGTTGAGCGGCCACGGGTTGCCCTCGGCGCCCAGGTCGACGACGACGGCCTCGATGATGCGCAGCAGCGGGGCGAGCTCGGGCTCGGGACGGGTGAGGTTGTCGGTCGAGAGCAGCCACAGGGTGACGACCTCGACGCCGGCCACGTTGCACCAGCCCAGCAGGTCCGCGATCTTGTCGGCGCCGCGCTGGTGGCCCTGCGCGCTGTCGGCGCCGACGGAGCGGGCCCACCGGCGGTTGCCGTCGAGGATGACGCCGACGTGGCGCGGCACGGGTGCCCGGGTGCGGACGAGCGCGCGGGCGAGCCGGCGCTCGTAGGCGCCGTACGCGAGGTCGATGAGACCCACGCTGCCCCTTCCGCCCGCGGCTCCGGGGAGAGCCGTCTCAGAGGGTAACCACCGGACCGCCGCCGTCGGCCCCTGCCTCGCCGAGGAGTCCCTGGACCAGCGCGATCGCCACGTCGACGTCGAGCACCGCCGACACGCCCCGGCCGTCGTCGCCCCACGCCTCGAGCCGCACCTGGACGTCGGCGTCCCAGCCGCGGCCGGTCCACCGGCGTACGACGTCGACGAGCGCCCGCAGCGCGCCGGCGGTCGGCACGTCGTCCGGGTCGCGGGCCCGCAGGGCGAACAGCTCGCGGTCGCGCGGCAGGTGCGGGGCGAGCGCCTCCCACTCCGGCCCCAGCGCCGCCTCCAGCGTGGACACCGGGACGGGGCGCCGCAGCCGGTCGGCCGCACCGGCCAGCAGCCCGCCGCAGCGCTCCCCCACCCGGCCGAACGGCGCGCCGTCGAGCAGGAGCTCCAGCGTGATCTCGTACGGGACGCCGTCGCGGGCGAGCACCGGCACCGGCCGGACCGTCAGCACGCGGCCGTCCGAGCAGGTCACGTCCACCTGGGCACCTCCAGCGGTCGCGGGCGGACGCGGGCGGAGCCCGGCCCCCGACAGGGACCGGGCTCCGGGAGCCGGGAGCTCGGGGTCAGGCCTGCTCGAGCCGCTGCAGCAGCGCCGCGTGCTCGTCGGCCAGGCGGGCCGGGAAGCGGTCGCCGAACTGCTCGAAGTATTCGCCCATCATGGCGGCCTCCTGCTTCCAGACCTCGGGATCGACCGACAGCAGGACCTCGAGGTCCTCGGCCGGCAGGTCGAGCCCGCTGACGTCGAGCGAGCCGACGGCGGGCACGGTGCCGATCGGGGTCTCGCGGCCCTCGGCCCGGCCGTCGATGCGCTCGACGATCCACTTCAGGACGCGGCTGTTCTGGGTGAAGCCCGGCCACAGCCACTTGCCGTCCTGGTCCTTGCGGAACCAGTTGACGTAGTAGATCTTCGGAAGCTTGTCGGCGTCGGTCGCGTCGCCGATCTCGAGCCAGTGGTTGGCGTAGTCGCCCATGTTGTAGCCGCAGAACGGCAGCATGGCGAAGGGGTCGCGGCGCAGCTGGCCGACGGCGCCGGCGGCGGCGGCGGTCGTCTCGGAGGAGACGGTCATGCCCAGGAAGACGCCGTGCGACCAGTCGCGCGACTCGGTGACAAGCGGGACCGCGGTGGCACGGCGCCCGCCGAACAGGATCGCCGAGATCGGCACGCCCTGCGGGTCCTCCCACTCGGGCGCCATCGTCGGGCACTGGCCCGCGGGCGTGGTGAAGCGGGAGTTGGGGTGGGCGGCCGGGGTGCCCGACTCGGGCGTCCAGTCGTTGCCCTTCCAGTCGGTGAGGTGGGCCGGCGGGGTGTCGGTCAGGCCCTCCCACCACACGTCGCCGTCGTCGGTCAGCGCGACGTTGGTGAAGATGCTGTTGCCGGTGAAGGTCTGCACCGCGTTGGCGTTGGTGTCCTCGCCGGTGCCGGGGGCGACGCCGAAGAAGCCCGCCTCGGGGTTGATCGCGTAGAGCCGGCCGTCCTCGCCGAACCGCATCCAGGCGATGTCGTCGCCGACGGTCTCGACCGTCCAGCCCGGGATCGACGGGGTGAGCATCGCCAGGTTGGTCTTGCCGCACGCGCTCGGGAAGGCAGCGGTGACGTACTTGGCCTCCCCCTGACCCTCCGACGTGGCCGGCGGGGTGAGCTTGAGGATGAGCATGTGCTCGGCCATCCAGCCCTCGTCGCGCGCCATGACGCTGGCGATGCGCAGGGCGAAGCACTTCTTGCCGAGCAGGGCGTTGCCACCGTAGCCGGAGCCGTACGACCAGATCTCGCGGCTCTCGGGGTAGTGGACGATGTACTTGGTCTTCGAGCAGGGCCAGGTGACGTCCTGCTCGCCCTCGGCGAGCGGCTTGCCGACCGTGTGGACCGCGGGGACGAAGAAGCCGTCCTCGCCGATCTCCTGCAGGGCCGGCGTGCCCATGCGCGTCATGATCCGCATGCTGGTCACGACGTACGCGCTGTCGGTGATCTCGACGCCGTACTGGCTGATCCGGCCGCCGAGCGGGCCCATGCAGAACGGGACGACGTACATCGTGCGGCCGCGCATGCAGCCCTCGAACAGCGGCCGGAGGGTGGCCCGCATCTCGTCCGGGGCCATCCAGTTGTTGGTCGGGCCCGCGTCCTCCTCCTTCTCGGAGCAGATGTAGGTGCTGTCCTCGACCCGGGCGACGTCGGACGGGTCGGACGCGGCGTAGAAGCTGTTGGGGCGCTTGGTCTCGTCCAGCCGGACGAACGTGCCGGCCTCGACGAGCTCCGAGGTCAGCCGGTCCCACTCCTGCTGGGAGCCGTCCGCCCACACCACCCGGTCGGGCTGGGTGAGCGTGGCCACCTCCCGCACCCAGTCGACCATCTTCTGGTTCTTCGTGGGCGCCTGGTCGAGCCCGGCGATCGAGCCGGACTGCGTGGAGGTGGTGCTCATGGTGTCCTCTCCGTCGAGGTCACGGCCCGTCCGCGAGAGGCGTGAGGGGTCCCGTGAGGTGGGAGGATGCTACCCACGGTGGGGCTCGGGACCGTGTGACCCGTGGCACAGCGACAGGAGGACGGCGCGTGCAGGACGACCGGGTGCAGGACCTCGTCGAGGCGGTGAAGCCGCGCCTGCGGGGCGTCCTGCACGAGGCGGCGTTCGCCGTCTCGCTGATCACCGGCACCGCGCTGATCATCCTCGCCGAGGGCGCGCGGGCGACCACGGCGGCCACCGTGTACGCGGTGTCGGTCGCCCTGCTGTTCGGCACCTCGGCGGCCTACCACCGCGGCACCTGGTCCCCCCGCGGCACCGCCGTCATGGAGCGCCTCGACCACTCGATGATCTTCGTGCTGATCGCCGGCACCTACACGCCGTTCGCCCTGCTCCTGCTCGAGGGCACCACGCGGTGGGTGGTGTTCGGGCTGGTGTGGGGCGGTGCGACGCTCGGCATCCTGGCCCGCAACCTGCTGCCCCAGCGCGGCCGCTGGCTGTTCACGGGCCTCTACCTGGCGCTCGGCTGGGTCGCCCTCGGCGTGCTGCCGTCGCTGCTGCGCGGCGGCGGCGCCTTCGTGCTGTCGATGATCGTGCTCGGCGGCGTCTTCTACAGCCTCGGCGCCGTGGTCTACGCCCGGCAGCGGCCCGACCCGTCGCCGCACTGGTTCGGCTACCACGAGGTCTTCCACGCCTTCACGCTGCTGGCCTTCGCCGCCCACTACATCGCGGTCAGCGCCGCGACGTACGGCTACAGCGCCCCGAGCTGACCGCCGGCCCCGGCCCCGGCCCCGGCCCCGAGGGTGAACCTGCGGTGTTCGCACCCCGCGCGGCGCGCCCATGAGCGAGGCTCCTCCGGTGACGCGCGCCCGGCCCGGGGACGACCGCCCCGACGACGACCTGCCCGTGTTCGACGAGGCCTTCGTCGCCGGCGCGCGCTACGTCGAGGAGCCCGCCCACCTGCGCACCGCCCGGACCGCCGGGACCGCCCGCGCCGGCCGCGGGCGACGGCTGGCCCTGGCCGCCGGGGCCCTCGGGCTCGTGGGGGTCGCCGCCGTCGTCGCCCCGGGGCTGGGGGCGGGCTCGCCCGGCACCGGCCGGGCGTCCGCCGGCACCTCCGGGCCGGTGCGCACCGACGGCCCGCCGCAGACGCCACCGGAGAGCCCCGAGCGGCTGCTGCCGGCCCCCGCGCTGCCGCAGGGGGGCCGCGACCACGCGTTCTTCGCGGAGACCGCCGACGGGAGCCCGGTGGCCTGGAGCCCGTGCCGCAGCATCCGCTTCGTGGTCCGCACCGAGGGCGAGCCGGACGGCGGGCGGGCCATGCTCGACCAGGCGCTGCGGCGCGTGACGGCGGCCACCGGACTGTCGTTCGTCGACGCGGGCACGACCTCGGAGGGGCCGGCCGAGGAGCGCTCCGCCTACCAGCCCCGGCGGTACGGCGACCGGTGGGCGCCGGTCCTCGTCGCCTGGTCGGACCCCGTGGAGACGCCCCAGCTGGCGGGCGACACCGCGGGCTACGCCGGGCCCGCGAGCGCCGCCTGGCCCGGGGAGCCCGAGCAGAACGTCAGCGGTCAGGTGGTCCTCGACGTGCCCCAGCTCGCCGGGCTCGGCCGCGAGCAGGCCCGGTCGGTGGTCATGCACGAGCTGGCGCACCTCGTCGGGCTCGACCACGTCGACGCGCCCCGGCAGCTCATGCACCCGACCGGCGACGACCGCAGCCCGACGGAGTTCGCCGACGGCGACCGCCGCGGCCTGGCCGAGCTCGGCCGGGGGCCCTGCCTGTAGGACGAGGCCTGCAGGACGGGGCCTGCAGGACGGGGCCTGCAGGACGGGGCCTGCAGGACGAGGCCTGCAGGACGAGGCCTGCAGGACGAGGCCTGCAGGACGAGGCCTGCAGGACGAGGCCTGCAGGACGAGGCCTGCAGGACGAGGCCTGCAGGACGAGGCCTGCAGGACGAGCACCGCCACGGGGCCGACGTCCGCCACACTGCACCGGTGCCCCGCCACCCGGCTCGACCCGCGTCGTCGCCGGTCCGCCTGCGGGTCGGCGCCTACGGCTCGGCCCTGCTCGCCCTGCTCTCCGCTGCCGTGAGCGCCTACTGGACGCTGGGCGGGACGGCGCTGCTGTCGACGGTCGGGGGCGCGCTCGAGCAGCTGGCGCGGGACCCGACGCCGGCCGCCGTGGCGCTGGGCGCGGCGGTCACCGCGGTCAAGCTGGCCGGCGTGGGGCTGAGCCTGGCCCTGGTCCGGGCCTGGGGGCGGCGTGTCCCTGCACGGCCGCTGCGCTGGGCGGCGACTGCGGCCGCGGTGGTGCTCACCACGTACGGCGGCCTGCTGGTCGTGGTCGGCGGGCTGGCCCTGCTCGGGGTGTTCGGGCCCCCGCCGGCCGACCCGACGGCGCTGCGCTGGCACGTGGCGTTCTGGGACCCGTGGTTCCTGCTGTGGGGGCTGCTGCTGTGGACGGCCGTCCGGCAGCGGCGCGGCCTCCCCACCTGAGCCGGGCCGTCCGCGGGGGCAGGGGCGCCACAGGTGGCTCGGAAGGTCCTGGGTCGCCCCGGTGTTGTTGCACCAGCAAACGTCTCCGAGAGGACCCCGATGACCACCGTCGCCCCGCACGGCCTGCACCACGTCACGGCGATCGCCGACGACCCGCAGCGCAACGTCGACTTCTACAGCCACGTGCTCGGCCTGCGCCTGGTGAAGCAGACGGTCAACTTCGACGCGCCGGACACCTACCACCTGTACTACGGCGACGAGGCCGGTCGGCCGTCGAGCCTGCTGACCTTCTTCCCGTGGAAGGGCGTCGCCCGCGGCCGGCAGGGCATCGGGCTGACGACCGCCACGGCCTTCTCCGTACCCGAGTCGTCGCTGGGCTGGTGGCACTCCCGGCTCGTCGACCGCGGCGTGGACGTCGACGCCCCGCGCACCCGCGGCGGCGAGGACGTCCTCACCCTGCGCGACCCCGACGGCATGGTCCTCGAGCTCGTCGCGGCCCCCGGCGACACCCGCAGCGGCTGGGACGGCGAGGCCAGCATCCCGAGCGACCGGGCGGTCCGCGGCCTGCACGCCGTCACCCTGTCCGAGCGGCTGCTCGAGCCGTCCGTGCAGATGCTCACCGACCTGCTGGGCATGCAGCTGGGCGCCGAGGAGGGCGACCGCGCCCGCTTCGCCATGGCGGGCGGCTCCTCGGGCGCCCTCGTCGACCTCGCCGCCGACGGCGGCGACCGCGGCCTGCAGGCCGGCGGCACGGTGCACCACGTCGCCTTCCGCGCCCCCGACCTGGAGACCATGACCCGCTGGCAGGGCGAGCTCATGGCGGCCGGCGTCGCCGTGACCGACGTCCGCGACCGGCAGTACTTCAAGAGCATCTACTTCCGCGAGCCGGGCGGCGTGCTGTTCGAGATCGCCACCGACACCCCCGGCTTCGACATCGACGAGCCGCTGCTCGAGCTGGGCCGCGCGCTCAAGCTGCCGCCGTGGCTCGAGCCGAGCCGCGAGCAGATCGCCGCGGCCCTCCCCCCGCTGCGGCTGGACGGGACGAGCGCGGCGTGACGGCGGCGACGCTCCAGCGCCCGCACGTCTTCCGGCCGGCCTCCGTGCCCGGCCGGGCGCCCCTGCTGCTGCTGCACGGGACCGGGGACGACGAGCACGGCCTGCTCCCGCTCGGCGAGGCGCTGTCGCCCGGCGCCGCCCTGCTGTCGCCGCGGGGCACGGTGCTCGAGGGCACCGCCTCCCGCTTCTTCCGGCGGCTGCGCGAGGGCGTGTTCGACGAGGACGACCTGCGCGCCCGCACCGACGAGCTGGCCGCCTTCGTCCGGGCGGCGTCGGCCGAGCACGGGCTGGCGCCCGGCTCGCTGTACGCCGTCGGCTTCTCCAACGGCGCCAACACCGCCGCCGCCCTGCTCCTGCGGCACCCGGAGCTGCTCGCAGGCGCGGTGCTCGTCGCGAGCGTCCCGCCCCTGGCCGAGCCGCCCGCCGCCGACCTGACGGGCCGCCGGGTGCTGGTCAGCAACGGCGAGCGCGACCCCATGGCACGACCGGACCAGACGGCCGCCCTCGTCGCCCAGCTGCGCGAGCGGGGCGCCCACGTCGAGCTGCTCACCCATCCCGGCGGCCACCAGCTCGCGCCGGCCCACCTGCCGGCCATGCAGGCCCTGCTCGCGGGCTGACCGGTCAGCCCGCGCGGCAGACCCGCAGGTCGCACAGCCCCGGCGCGCGGCGGGCCTGGCGCACCACGCGGTCCAGGCCCTCGCCGGTGAGGTCGATCGTGGCGATCACGTCGTACGGGCCGCTGGTCACGGCCGCCTCCGTGACCGCGGGCAGGCCCGCCACGAACGACGCCACCTCACCCGCCCGCCCGGGGTCGGCCTGCAGGAGGAGCGTCGCGCGCGCGGCGGTGGGGGTCACCGGGACAGCCTGACCCCCGCGTGTTGCGGTGAGGTCACACGCCGATGGCGCTGAAGCCGCCGTCGACGTAGACGATCGTGCCGGTCGTCGCCGGGAACCAGTCCGACAGCAGCGCGACGCAGGTCTTGGCCACCGGCTCCGGGTCGCGGATGTCCCAGCCGAGGGGGGCGCGCTCGGACCACGCCTCCTCGAACCTCGCGAAGCCCGGGATGCTCTTGGCCGCCATCGTGCGCAGCGGGCCGGCGGCGACCAGGTTGGCGCGCACGCCGTGCGGGCCGAGGTCGCGGGCGAGGTAGCGGTTGGCCGACTCCAGGCCGGCCTTGGCCACGCCCATCCAGTCGTACTCCGGCCAGGCGACGCGGGCGTCGAAGTCGAGGCCGACGTACGACGAGCCGCGCGTGAGCACCGGCAGGCACGCCCGGGCGAGCGCCGGGTAGGACCAGGTCGACACGTGGACCGCGGTGGCGACGTCCTCCCAGGCGGTGTCCAGCACGCCGTGGCCGAGCGCCGCCGGCGGGGCGAAGCCGATGGCGTGCAGCACGCCGTCGAGGCCCTCGACGTGCTCGCGCACCTGGCCCGGCAGGGCGGCGAGGTGGGCCTCGTCGGTCACGTCGAGCTCGAGCACGGGCGGCTCGCCCGGCAGCCGGCGCGCGATGCGGCCGGTCAGCGAGGCGGTACGGCCGAACCCGGTGAGCAGCACGGTCGCGCCCTGCTCGATGGCCGTGCGGGCCACCGAGAAGGCGATGGACTGCTCGGTGAGCACCCCGGTGACGAGCAGCCGCTTGCCCTCCAGCAGGCCCGTCACGCGAGGGCCCCGGTCAGGTGTGCGGTGAGGGCGTCGGTCGCGTCGCGCCCGGCGGTCCAGAAGACCCCGCCCGGCGGGAGCGCGAGCAGGCGGGCGTCGGGCAGGGCGGTGCTGAGCTCGGCGGCGACGTCGAGGCGGTGCAAGGGGTCAGCCTCCTGGCCGATCACGAGGGCGGGCACGGTCACGCGCAGCAGCGCGGTGAGGTCGCGCAGCGGGCGGTCGTCGCGCAGGGGTCGGGGCGCCGGCCGGGAGGCCAGCTGCTGCGCGCGGCGGCGTACGAGGGTGTGCACGCCGCGAGCCTCCCGCACGGCCTCCGGCACCTCGGTCATGAGGATCCGGACGACCGCGTCGACGTCGCCGGCGTCGATGGCGTCGCCGAGCTCACCCAGGCGCACGGTGGCCCCGTCGGCCCGCGCGACGTCGAGCGCGGCCGGCAGCACGAACGCGAGCCGCTCGAACCGGTCGGGCGTCTGCGTCAGCAGCCGGAGCAGGGCCCCGGCGCCGAGCGAGAGCCCGACCGCGCAGGTCGCGCCGGTCTCGTCGGCGACGGCCCGCAGGTCCTCGGCGAGCACGTCGTAGTCCCAGCCGCCGGGCAGCGGGCCGCTGTCCCCGTGGCCGCGGAAGCTCAGCAGCACCCGGGTGCCCGGCACCCGGCTGGCCAGCGGCCGGGTCTCGGCGGACGAGCCGCCGAGACCGTGGGCGAAGACCGTGACGGGACCGCCGGAGCCGAGGACCGTGTAGGCCACGTCGCCCACCCGACCGGCGGGCACCACCGTGGCCGGCGACGTCACAGCGGGCCGTTGGCGTGGTGGGCGCCGCGACGGTCGGGCAGGTCGGCCAGCGCGTGCAGCAGCACCCGGCGGGTGTCGGACGGCTCGACGACCTCGTCGACCGCACCGCACTCGAGCGCGCGGGTCAGCCCGCCGGTGGTCGCCTCGTGGTGCGCCGCGAGGCGACCCACGAGCGCCGCCCGGGAGGACGGGTCGCGCTCGGCGGCCAGCTCGCGTCGGTGCAGCACCTCGACGGCGGCGGTGGCGCCCATGACGTCGACCTGCGCGCCCGGCCAGGCGTAGACCCGGTCGGCGCCGAGGCCCTTGGAGCCCATCGCGATGAACGCGCCGCCGAAGGACTTGCGCAGCACCACGGTCAGGCGCGGCACGACGGCCGCGGCGTAGGCGTGCAGCAGCTTGGCGCCGCGCCGCACCACGCCGGCGTCCTCCTGGCCGACGCCCGGCAGGTAGCCGGGCACGTCGACGAGGAACACCAGCGGCACGCCGAGCGAGTCGCACCACTGCACGAAGCGCCCGGTCTTGTCGCCGGTGTCGGCGTCCAGGCAGCCGGCGAGGACCTGCGGGTCGTTGGCCACGACGCCGACGGTGCGCCCGCCGAGCCGGCCGAGGGCGGTGACCGCGTTGCGGGCCCACCCGGGCTGGAGCTCGACGATGCTGCCGGGGTCGAGCACGGCCCGCATGACCAGCCGCACGTCGTAGCCGCGGCGGTGCTCGCCGGGCACGAGCGGGCCGGGGTCCGGCCCGTCGGTCGACGCGCGGTCGACGCTGCCCTGCGCACCGAGCAGCGAGACCAGGCGGCGGGCGGTGTACAGCGCCTCGTCGTCGGTGGCGGCCTCGAGGTGGGCCACCCCGCTGGTCCGGGTGTGGGTGTCGGGGCCGCCGAGGCGCTCGGCGGTGACGTCCTCGCCGGTGACGCGGCGGATGACGTCCGGGCCGGTGACGAAGACGCGGCCGGACGGGCCCATCACGATGACGTCGGTGAGCGCGGGGCCGTACGCCGCGCCACCGGCGGCCGGGCCGAGCACGACCGAGATCTGCGGGACGCGACCGCTGGCCCGCGTCTGGGCCGCGAACACGCGGGCGACGCCGTCGAGCGAGCCGACGCCCTCGCGCAGGCGGGCACCGCCGGACTGCCAGACGCCGACCACGGGGACGCCGCGGGCGACGGCGAGGTCGGTCGCCTCGGCGATGGCCCGGCAGCTCTCGATGCCGAGCGCGCCGCCCTGCACCGAGGCGTCGGTGGCGAACGCGACGACGTCGGTGCCGCGGATCGTGCCGGTGCCGACGACGACGCCGTCGACCTGGCTGTGCACCTCCCACCGGTCGAGCAGCGCGCCGAGGCGCTGCAGGACCGTCGGGTGGGCCGGGCGGGCCGACAGGACGGGGGGACGGACCTCCGCGAGCGTCATCGGCTCAGCACCAGGGAGACGTCGTGCCCGCCGAAGCCGAACGACGTCGACAGCGCCACGTCGTGGGCGTGCTGGCGCGGCTCGAGCCGGACGGCGTCGACGTCGGCCTCGTCGTCGAGGTCGTCGAGGTTGCGCACGGGCGGGACGACCCCGTCGCGCAGCGCGACCGCGGTCGCGATCGCCTCGACGGCGCCGGCGGCACCGAGCAGGTGGCCGGTGCAGGACTTGGTCGCCGTGACCGGCGGTCGGTGGTCGCCGAGCGCGGTGGCGAAGGCGCGGGCCTCGGCGAGGTCGCCGAGCGGCGTCGACGTCGCGTGGGCGTTGATGTGGCCGATGTCGGACGGTGACAGGCCGGCGTCGCGCAGCGCGAGCAGGATGCTGCGGGCGGCGCCGCTGCCGGAGGGGTCCGGGGCGGTGACGTGGTGGGCGTCGCTGGCGAGGCCGGCCCCGGCCACGCGGGCGTGGACGCGGGCACCGCGGCGCTGCGCGTGCTCCTCGGTCTCGAGCACCAGGATCCCGGCGCCCTCGCCGAGCACGAAGCCGTCACGGCCCTTGTCGTACGGGCGGCTCGCGGCCTCGGGCTCGTCGTGCCGGGTCGACAGCGCGCGCATCTGCGCGAAGCCGGCCATCGGGAGCGGGTGGACGCAGGCCTCCGCGCCGCCCGTGACGACGACGTCGGCGCGCCCGGAGCGCAGCAGGTCGAGCGCCTGGGCGATCGCCTCCGCGCCGGACGCGCAGGCGCTGACGGGGGTGTGGACACCGGCCCGCGCGCCGATCTCGAGCCCGACCGTCGCGGCCGGGCCGTTGGGCATGAGCATCGGGACGAGGTGGGGGCTGACCCGGCGCGGGCCGGACGCCTTGAGCACGTCGTACTGGCCCAGGATCGTCAGCGCACCGCCGATGCCGGAGCCGACCACGACGGCGAGCCGCTCGGGCTCGACCTCGGGGGCGCCGGCGTCGGACCAGGCCTCGCGGGCCGCGACGAGCGCCAGCTGCTGGACGCGGTCGAGCGTGCGTGCCTCGATGCGCTCCAGGCGGCCGGTGATGTCGACGGTCGCGGCGAGGCGGGCCGGCAGGGCCTCCCACTCCGGGCCCTCGAGCAGGTGCACGCCGGAGCGGGCGGCCAGCAGGCCCTCGGTGAGCGCGGCGACGTCCGGGCCGAGCGGGGTGACCGCGCCCAGGCCCGTGATGCAGACGGCAGGGGCGGCTGCGGGGGCCGTCACGCAGCGGCGCCGGAGATGTAGGTGACGGCGTCACCGACGGTGGTGAGCTGCTCGAGCGCCTCGTCGGGGATGCGGACCCCGAACTTCTCCTCGCAGGCCACGACGACCTCGACCATGGTCAGGCTGTCGATGTCGAGGTCCTTGTCGAAGGAGGCCTCGGGGACGACCTTGTCGGCGGGGGTGCCGGCGACCTCGTCGAGGACGGCGGCCAGGCCGGCGAGCAGCTCGGCGGGGCTGGCGGTGGCGGCGGCGGTCATGGGGTCCTCCGGAAGGGGTGGGGGGTGGTGGGCGGGTGGATCACGGGCAGCGGACGACCTGGCCGGCGGCCGTGAGGCCGGCGCCGAAGCCGAGCAGCAGGACGGCGTCGCCGCGGCTGATCGCGCCCTCCTCGGCGAGCCGGGCCAGGGCCAGCGGCACCGAGGCGGCGCTGGTGTTGCCGCTGTCGACGACGTCGCGGGACACGACGACGGAAGACGGGAGGCCGAGGCTCTTGACCACGGACTCGGTGATCCGCAGGTTGGCCTGGTGGGGGACGAAGGCCGCGAGGTCGCTGAGCTCGACGCCGGCCCGCTCGCACGCCGTGCGGGCGAGGGCGGGCAGCGAGGTGGTGGCCCAGCGGTAGATCGCCCGGCCCTCCATCTTCAGCCGCAGCGGTGCGCCGTCGATGACGAGCCGGCCGTGCTGGTCGCCGTCGTGGGCCCAGACGACCCGGCCGATGCCGTCCTCCTCCGCGAGGCTGACGACCGCCGCGCCGGCGCCGTCGCCGAACAGGAACGCCGTGCCGCGGTCGTCGGGGTCGACCATCGGCAGCAGCTTCTCCGAGCCGATCACGAGGACGTGGTCCGACGTGCCGGCGCGCACGCTGTCGGCGGCCAGCGCCAGGGCGTAGGTGAAGCCGGCGCAGCCGGCCCCGATGTCGGACGCGCCGGCGTGCAGCGCGCCGAGCCGGGAGGCGACCTCCGGCGAGCCGCCGGGCAGCGGACCGGGCATGGAGCAGGTGGCGAGCAGGACGAGGTCGACGTCGGCCGGGTCGACGCCGGCGGCGGCCAGGGCCTTGCCGCCGGCCGACGTGGCCATCTCGACGGTGCCCTCGTCCTCACCCGCGACGCCGCGGGTGACGATCCCGCTGCGCTCGCGGATCCAGGAGTCGGAGGAGTCGATGCGGGCAGCGATCTCGGCGTTGCCGTCCCGGCGTGCGGGACGGTGGGAGCCGAGGCCGGTCAGTGCGGCGGCCCTCATGCGGCCACCCCCTTCACGAGGTCGTGGGCGGTCGCCAGGTCGTCGGGGCCCTTGAGGGCGACGATCGTGGCGTCGGGCAGGGCGCGCTTGGCCATCGCGGCGAGGGTGCCGCCGGGGGCGACCTCGACGACCCGGCGCGCGCCGGAGGCGGCGAGCGCCGACAGGCACCGGTCGAACCGGACCGGGCCGGTGAGCTGGGCGACGAGCCGGGTGAGCAGCTCGCGCCCGTCGGCGACGGCGGCGCCGTCGGCGTTGGCGTGCACGGTGCAGCGGGGCTGACCCGGCGCGATCGCGCCGACGGCCTGCTCGAGGGCGTCGCGGGCGGGCGCCATGGCGCGGGTGTGGAAGGCGCCGGCGACGTCGAGCGGGCGGACCCGGGCGCCCTTCGGGCCAGCGGCGGCGAAGGCGTCGAGCGCCTCCCGGTCGCCGCCGACGACGACCTGGCCGGCGACGTTGACGGTGGCGACCTGCAGGCCGGCCGCCTCGACGGCGGCAGCCACCTGCTCGGCATCGCCCCCCAGCACGGCGGACATCCCGGTCGGTCGGGCGGCGGCGGCCTGCGCCATCGCGGCGCCGCGGCGGGCGGCGAGCTCCACGGCCTGGTCGTCGGTGAGGACACCGGCGACGGCGAGGGCGGGCAGCTCCCCGATGCTGTGGCCGACGACGGCGTCCGGCGCGCCGGCGCCGCCGGCGAGCAGCGCCCGGGCGCTCAGCAGCGCGGCGCTGGTCAGCAGCGGCTGGGCCACGGCGGTGTCGCGGACCTGCTCGGCCGTGCCGGTGGTGCCGAGGGCGAGCAGGTCGAGGCCGGTCAGCTCGGACCAGCGGGCGACCGAGGAACGGGCGTCGGGCAGGTCGAGCCAGGGCTGCAGCATGCCGGGCGACTGGGAGCCCTGGCCGGGGAAGAGGAGGACGAACACTCGTCCAGCCTGTCCGCTGCGGGGGCGCCGAACGCCATCCGACGCGGACCGAGTACCGGCGGGTTCGTTGTGGGATCCCTACAAGGCGCGGGTGCGACCGAGCACGAGTGAGAGACGGATCACCTGTGCGTCACGCGGTGTCGTCACGTCGTAACCGATCGTGTCCGCGATCTTCCGCAGCCGGTACCGCACCGTGTTGGGGTGCAGGAACAGCGTCCGCCCCGTCCCCTCGACCGAGCTGCCCCCGTCGAGGAAGGCCGCCGCGGTGCGCAGGAGATCACCGCCGGCCTCGGCCAGCGGACTGTGCACTTCCTCCAGCAGGCGCAGTCGGGCGAACTCGTCGCCCAGCACCGCGCGCTCGGCCAGCAGGGCGCGCGAGGGGACCGGTCGCGGGGCGTCCGGCCAGGCCGGGACGGCGACCAGCCCGGCGAGCGCCTCCTGCACGCAGGGCGCCGCGAGCATCAGGTCGTCGGCGGTGGGGCCCACCACCACCGGCCCGGGCGGCAGGGCCGCCGACAGCTCCGCGACGGCGTCCTCGGGGCTGCCGGTGCCACCGAGCACCACCAGCAGGCCGCCGCCGGCCTCGCCGGTGAGCACCGACCAGCCGCGGTGCCGCGCGTCCGCCCGCAGCTGGGCGCTCTCCATCGCCGAGGTCGGCGCGGCCGAGGCCATCGCGGTGACCCAGTCGCCGGGGAGCCAGCCGAGCGACGCCGCCCGCGACAGCGTCAGCTCGCCCACCTGGCCCCGCACCAGCGCCTCGACCACGCCCGCCTCCACCCGGGCGTCCCACGCGCCCCGCGCCTCGGCGGCCGCCGCGTACACCTCGGCGGCCGCGAAGGCGATCTCCCGGGAGTAGCGCAGCACCTGCTCGGCCAGCCGGGCGCGGTCGCCCGGCGCGGCCAGCTTCGGGACCTCCTCCTCGATGACGCCGACCACGACGCGGATGAGCTGCACGGTCTGCTTGAGCGTCACGGAGCGCGCCAGCTCGCGCGGGGCCACGGCGAACACCTCCGGCGCGGGCAGCGTCGCGGTCGAGGGGTCGCGCAGCCACGTCGTGAACGCCTGGAGCCCGGTCTGCACGACGAGCCCGACGTCGGCGCGCTGCGGGGCGGCGAGCGCCGCGAACCACGGCAGCTGCGCCATCCGCTGGACCGCCTGGGTGGACAGCCGGGTGGTGGACCGGTCGACCCGCTGCCACGTGGAGGCGTGCCGGCTGCCGGCCGGGTGCAGGGCCCCGGCCGGGTCGGGACCGCGCGTTCCCTGGGGCACGCGCACAACCTAGTGGGCGTGGAGGGGGCGGTCCGCGACACTGGACGGGTGCCCGGTCCGCTGCTCGTGACGCCGCGCTGGAGCGTGCCCGAGGTCGAGCTCGCCTGGCGCTTCTCCCGCTCCTCGGGCCCCGGCGGCCAGAGCGTCAACACCACCGACAGCCGGGCCGAGCTGTCGTACGACGTCGCCCGCTCCCCCTCGCTGCCCGGGCACCTGCGCGAGCGCGCCCTGGACCGGCTGGCCGGTCGGCTCGTCGACGGCGTGGTGACCGTCGCCGCGAGCGAGCAGCGCAGTCAGCTGCAGAACCGCGAGGCCGCGGAGCGCCGGCTGGCTCAGCTGCTGCGCGAGGCCGTCGCGCCGCCGCCCCGCACGCGCCGCCCGACCCGGCCGACGCGGGGCTCGCAGGAGCGCCGGCTGGCCGGCAAGAAGCGCCGGGCCGAGGTCAAGCGCGGCCGCCGCGACGGCGGGGGGGACTAGCAGGCCAGCAGGGCGAGCACGCCGGCCGCCACGTCCCGGGGCCGGGTCAGGCGCGGGAGCACCAGAGCCGCCCCGGCCTCGCGCAGCGGGCGGAGACGGTCGTCGGAGCCCACGTGGACGCCGACCAGCGTGTCGGGGGCGAACTCGCGGGCCTCGCGCACGACGTCGTCGCCCCGGGCCATCGCCAGGGCGTCCTCGACGAGCACCAGGTCGGGCTGCTCGGCGACCAGCAGGCCGACGGCGTCCGCGCCGTTGTCGACCTGCGCCACGACGCACACCCCGCTCTCGCGCAGCCCCCTGGCGACCTCGCGCAGGAACCACTCGCTGCGGTGGGCCAGCACGACCCGGCGCTGCGCCGTGCCGTGCAGGACGTCGCCGCTGGCCCGCAGCTGCGCGTGCGCCTGGGCGACCACGGCGTCGTGCTGGCGGCGCAGGACCTGCAGCGACCGGGAGGCGTCCAGGCGCATCTCGCGGGTGCGCGACCGGGCGGCCGCGGCCTGCTCGCGGTCGTGCCGGGCGCGGTTGAACTGGTCGATCGCCCGCAGCTGCTGCCCGACGAGGTCGAGCTCGGTGCGCGGGTGCCAGGACGGGGCGGCCGCAGCCAGAGGTCCGCTGCGGTTCGGGCGCGTGAGCGTGGAGGTGGAGTCGAGGAGGGTCATTCTCGTCCCGGGGTCTCGGCGCCGAGGCGTCGTCGGCGAGGGCCAGTACGACGGCTGGTGGCTCAACCGGTCCGGCCACCCTAGTGCGCATCAGCCCACTTGCCCAGGGGACGCGCTCAGCCCTGGCGCGCGTCGGGGTCCTCGCCCGGCTCGGCGCGGCGCACCCCGTGGCCGTCCTCGGGGAAGTCGCGCGGCAGCCGCTTCAGGCGGTGGTCCATGTTGCGGATCAGCAGCGCCAGCGCCACCCCGATGAGCACGACGAGGAGCAGGCCGACCGGGCCCGCGGCGCTGCTGACAGTCTCGGACGCGGCGAGCGGCATCACGCGCCGACGCTCTCGCGGACGCCGGCGAACAGGTCGTCCTCCGGCAGCGCCGTGTCGACCAGCGAGCGCGCGAGCTGGTAGTCCTCCGTCGGCCAGGCCTGCTGCTGCAGCTCCAGGGGGCAGGCGAACCAGCGGCCGGTGGGGTCGACCTGGGTCGCGTGGGCGATCAGCGCCGCGTCGCGGGTGCCGAAGTGCTCGGCGCACGGCACCGACGTGGTCACCCGGCCGGCGTCCTCGGGCTTGTCGACCCACGCCTCGAGCCACTCGCCGTACGGCGACTCGATCCCGCGCTCGGTCATGAGGGTGTGCAGCGCGACCAGGCGCTCCTTGTGGAACCCGTGGTTGTAGTACAGCTTCAGCGGCTGCCAGGGCTCGCCCGCGTCCGGGAACCGGTCGGGGTCGCCGGCCGCCTCGAACGCCGCCACCGACACCTCGTGGCACCGGATGTGGTCGGGGTGCGGGTAGCCACCCGTCTCGTCGTACGTCGTCATCACGTGCGGGCGCTCGCGCCGGACCACCTCGACGAGCGCGCGGGTCTGCTCCTCGAGCTCGCCGACCGCGAAGCACCCCTCGGGCAGCGGCGGCAGCGGGTCGCCCTCGGGCAGCCCGGAGTCGACGTAGCCGAGGAAGACCTGGCGCACGCCGAGGATCTCGCGGGCCCGCTCCATCTCGGCGGCCCGGACGGCCGTGATGTTCTCGGCGACCTCGGGCCGGTCCATGGCCGGGTTGAGCACCGAGCCGCGCGAGCCGTCGGTCAGGGTCACGACGAGCACGTCGATGCCCTCCTGGGCGTAGCGCGCCATGGTGGCCGCGCCCTTGCTGGACTCGTCGTCCGGGTGGGCGTGCACGCACATCAGCCGCAGCTGGTCGTCGCCTGCGCGGGCGGGCGTCTCTGGCACCGGGAGGCCTCCTGGTCGATGGCGGGGGACAGTACGGGGGCGACGTCCCCAGCGCTGCAACACCGACCACCCCCGGAGGCATCCCGCGTGCGACCCGCAGTCCTGCTCCTGGGCGGCCTGACCGTTGCGGCCTCGCTCGGCGCCGCCGTCGTGCTGTTCCAGCGCTACGGCAACCCCGACGTGCAGTCGGGGACCCGCGGCTACGTCGTCGCCTCCGACGCCCTCGTCACCGTGGAGTTCGAGGTGGCCAAGGACCCGGCCGCCACCGCGCTGTGCAGCGTGCGGGCGCAGGACGCCACCGGCGCCGACGCGGGGGTGGCCCTGGTGCGCGTCGGCCCGTCCGCCGAGCGGCGGGTGGTCGTCGTGCACCCGCTCACGACCACCAGCCGGGCCACGACCGGAGAGGTCACCGGCTGCTCGCTGGCCGCCGGCGTGCCGCCCGCCTCCCCGTAGCATCGGCGTCCACGACCGACACGCCTCGCGAGCAGGGAGACCACGTTGAGCACCGACACCGGCGCCCCGACCACCTGGCTGACGCAGGAGGCCCACGTCCGGCTCACGTCGTCGCTCGAGACGATGCAGACGACGACCCGCGCCGACATCGTGGCCAAGATCGAGGCGGCCCGCGAGGAGGGCGACCTCAAGGAGAACGGCGGCTACCACGCGGCCCGCGAGGAGCAGGGCAAGCTCGAGGCCCGGGTCCGCCAGCTCACCCAGCTGCTGCGCGACGTGCGGGTCGGCACCACCCCCGTCGGCGACGTCGTCGAGGAGGGCTGCGTCGTCGCGGTCGACTACGGCGACGACGACGTGGAGCGCTTCCTGTTCGCCAACCGCGAGAACGCCACCGACGAGGGCGGCAAGGTCACCCTCGGCGACGGCACGACGCTCGACGTCTACTCCCCCGAGTCGCCGATCGGCCGGGCCATCGCCGGCTCCCGGGCGGGCGACTCCGTGGTCTTCGGCCCGCGCTCGCTCGAGGTCACCGTCGTCTCGGTCGAACCGTACGCCCCCTGATCCCGGCTCAGACGGAGGTCGCCGGGTAGCTCGCCGCCCGCAGGGCCTCCAGCACCGCCCGGCTGTGGTCGGCGCCGCGCGTCTCGAGCTGCACGCCGACCTCGACCTCGTCGAGGCCCAGCCCCTGGCCGGTGCGGCGGTGCTCGACCTCGAGGACGTTGCTGGCGCTGTCGGCCAGCACGGCGAGCAGCCGGGCCAGCTCGCCCGGACGGTCCGGGATGCGCACCCGCAGGGACAGGAAGCGCCCGGCCGCCAGCAGCCCCGAGCGGATGACCTTGCCGAGCAGCAGGGGGTCGATGTTGCCGCCGGACAGCACCGCCACCACGGGCGGCTCGTAGGCGCCGGGGTCGGCGAGCAGGGCGGCCACCGCCGCGGCGCCCGCCGGCTCCACCACGAGCTTGGCGCGCTCCAGGCACAGCACCAGGGCCCGTGAGATGGCCTCCTCCTCGACCGTGACCACGCGGTCGACGAGGTCGCGCACCAGCGGGAAGGTGAGCTCGCCGGGCAGCCCGACGGCGATGCCGTCCGCCATGGTGGCCATCCGCGTGAGCGCGACCGGGCGGCCCGCCGCCAGGGAGCCGGGGAACGCCGCGGCCCGGTCGGCCTGCGCCGCCACCACCTGGACGTCCGGGCGCAGCGCCTTGACGGCCACCGCGATCCCGGCGACGAGCCCGCCGCCGCCGGTGCAGACGACCACCGTCCGCACGTCGGGGCACTGCTCGAGCACCTCGAGGCCGACCGTGCCCTGGCCGGCGATCACGTCCTCGTGGTCGAACGGGTGGACCAGCACCGCCCCCGTCCGCTCGGCGAACGCCCGGGCCGCGACCAGGGCGTCGTCCACCGTCTCGCCGGTGAGCCGGACCTGCGCGCCGTAGCCGCGGGTGGCCGCCACCTTCGGCAGCGGCGCCGCCTCGGGCATGAAGACGGTGGACGAGGCCCCGAGCAGCGTCGCGGAGAAGGCGACGCCCTGCGCGTGATTGCCGGCGCTCGCGGCGACGACGCCGCGCGCCCGCTGCTCGTCGGTGAGCCGCGCGATGCGCGTGTAGGCCCCCCGGACCTTGAACGAGCCGGTGCGCTGCAGGTTCTCGCACTTCAGCCAGACCGGGCCGCCGAGGAGGGCTGCCAGCGGCCGGGACCCCTCCAGCGGCGTCGTGCGGGCCACGCCGTCGAGCAGGGTGCGCGCCGCCTGCACGTCGGCGAGCGTCACGGGGGCCACCCGGCGACTGTGCCAGAGCCGGCCCCGGGCGGCTCACCCGTGCGGGGCGGCCCCGCCGTCGACCGCCAGCAGGGCGCGCACCACCGCCGCGGGCGGCTCGCCCCGCGGGGCCACCGCCACCAGCCCGTCGTACGTCACGTCGACGAGGGCCTGCAGCGCAGCGGGCAGCCCCGGGTCGGCCGGGTCGTCGAGCACGGCCGCGCGCAGGTGGGCGGCGCCGGCGTGGACGGCGGCCGGGCCGTGCCCGGTCGCGAGGGCCAGCGACAGGCCCGGCACCTCGGCGTGCAGCCGCGCCCAGGCGTCGGCGTCCTCGACGAGGGTGCCGGGCGCCGGGCGCAGCGCGAGCGCGTACGGCGCGTGCCCGTGCGAGGCCACCAGCGCGGCGAGCCCGTCGGCCAGCTGCGCGGCCTCGCCGCCCGTCGGCGCGCGCAGCAGCACGGCCTCCGCCCGCAGCGCGTCCGCCAGGTCGCACACCCCCCGGACGCGCTCCAGCCGCCCGTCCGCGGGGACGGCACCGGCGTCGAGGACCACCTCGAGGCACAGCGCGTCGAGCCGGTCGCGCACGTCGCCCGGCCGGTCGAGCGCCTCCTGCAGGTGGGGGCCGTCGGCGGCGAGCACGGCGCCGTGCAGGCCGGCGTCCGCGAGCAGCGCCAGGGCCTCGGCCAGGCCCTGCGGGCCCGCGACCCGGGTGTCGCAGGCGTAGCGCAGCCGGGTGTCGGCGCTCAACTCGGTCTCCTCCTCAGGACGGGCACCCGGCCGGTCCTGCCCCGCCCCGCCGCGCCCACGTCTCAGCCCGCCGACCAGTACGTGTCGCCGCCGTGCACCAGCGCGGCCGCGCCCACCAGCCCGGCGTCCTGGCCGAGCGCCGTCGGCTCGACCCGCAGCCCGGCGAGGAACGGCAGCCGGGCGTGCTCGGCGACCGTCTCCCGCAGCGGCCCCCAGAGCGGCTCGCCCGCCTGCGACAGCCCGCCACCGAGCAGCACCAGAGGCACGTCGAGCACCGCCGCAGCCCCCACGATGCCCAGCCCGAGCGCGCGGCCCGCCCGCGCCAGCGCCGCGAGGGCCACCTCGTCGCCGCCGTGCGCGAGCGCCGCGAGCTCGACGCCGTCGCGCGCCGGGCAGCCGCGCTCGCGGGCCCAGGCGACGGTGGCCGGCCCGCGGGCGACCGCCTCGACGCAGCCGCGCCCGCCGCAGCCGCACTCCGGCCCCCCGGGGTCGACCACGAGGTGCCCCACGTGCCCGGCGTTGCCCGTGCGGCCGTCCACCACCCGGCCCCGCAGGACCACACCGCCGCCGACCCCTGTCGACACCACCATGCCCAGCAGGTCGTCGACCCCCCGGCCCGCCCCCCGCCAGTGCTCGCCGACCACGAGGGCGACGACGTCGTTGTGGACGCGGACGGGCAGACCCGGGTACTTGTCGCGCAGCGCGTCGCCCAGCGCGAAGCCGGACCGCCAGGCGGCGGTGTTGGGCGGCGACACGAACCCCTCCGGCCAGGTCATCGGCCCGCCGCACCCCACCCCGACGCCGACCACGTCGACGTCGCCGCGCACCTCGTCGAGCAGCGCCGACAGCGCCTGCCACGGCCGGTCCCCGGTGGGCACCCGGGCCGACCGCAGCACCACGCCGTCCTCGTCGACGAGGGCGGCCGCCAGCTTGGTCCCGCCGAGGTCGGCCGCGAGGACGGTGCTCATCGGGGCAGTCTGCCGAGCGCCCCGCGGCGCCTCGCGCGGCCCCCGCCACGGACGTAGGGTCGGACGGTGACGGCCGCTCCCGCTCCCTCCCCCGCCCGCACCGACCCCCCCGCCCCCACGACGCTGGGCGCCCTGCGCGACAGCGGGCACGTCCACCTGCCGGTCAAGGTCGAGGTCCGCGGCAACCTGCTCGCCCGCCTCGCCGCCGGCGAGCCCACCTTCCCGGGCATCCTCGGCTTCGACGACACCGTCCTGCCGGAGGTCGAGCGGGCCCTGCTCGCCGGCCACGACCTGGTCCTGCTCGGGGAGCGCGGCCAGGGCAAGACCCGGCTCGTCCGCACCCTCGTCGGCCTGCTCGACGAGTGGACGCCGTACGTCGCCGGCTGCGAGATCAACGACCACCCGTACGCGCCGGTCTGCGTGCGCTGCACCCGCCTCGTCGAGGCGGAGGGCGACGCGACGGCCGTCGCGTGGCGGCACCGCAGCGAGCGCTACGGCGAGAAGCTCGCGACGCCCGACACCTCGGTCGGCGACCTCATCGGCGACGTCGACCCGATCAAGGTCGCCGAGGGCCGCACGCTCGGCGACCCCGAGACGGTGCACTACGGGCTCGTGCCGCGCACCAACCGCGGGATCTTCAGCGTCAACGAGCTGCCCGACCTGGCCGAGCGCATCCAGGTCGCGCTGCTCAACGTGCTCGAGGAGCGCGACATCCAGGTGCGCGGCTACACCCTGCGCCTGCCGCTGGACCTGCTGGTGGTCGCGTCGGCCAACCCGGAGGACTACACCAACCGCGGCCGCATCATCACCCCGCTCAAGGACCGCTTCGGCGCGGAGGTGCGCACCCACTACCCGCTGCGCCTCGAGGACGAGCTGCGGGTCATCGCGCAGGAGGCGCTGGTGGACTGGAGCGGCGCCGGCGGGCCCGACGTCGTCGTCCCCGACCACCTGCTCGAGGTCGTCGCCCGCTTCACGCGCCTGGTCCGCGACAGCCCGCAGGTCGACCAGCGCTCCGGCGTCTCGGCCCGCTTCGCCGTCGCGGCCACCGAGACCGTGGCCGCGTCGGCCGTGCGCCGGGCGGCCATCACCGGCGAGAAGCAGGCGGTCGCCCGCGTGTGCGACCTGCCGTCGGTGGTGCCGGCCTCGCGCGGCAAGGTCGAGTTCGAGTCGGCGGAGGAGGGCCGCGAGCTCGAGGTCCTCGCGCACCTGCTGCGCAAGGCGACCGCCGACACCTTCCGCGCCCGCCTGGCCGGCCTGGACCTGTCGGGCCTGCAGGGCCGCTTCGCCGAGGGCGCCACCGTCGAGACCGGCGACCTCGTGCCCGCCGCCGACCTGCTGCGCGCGCTCGGTCCGGTCCCCGGGCTCGCCGCCCTGCTGCAGCGCCTCGGCATCGAGGCCGAGTCGCCGGGCCTGGCCGCGGCCTCGCTGGAGTTCGCGCTCGAGGGCCTGCACCTCAACCGCCGCCTCGCCAAGGACGCCGTCGGCGGCCGGACGGTCTACGGCGGCTGACGTGCACCCCGACCAGCGCCGCGACGAGCCGGCCGTGCCCGACGTGCCCGCCCTGCGCCGCCGGGTGCTGCTCGCCGGGCTCGTGACCATGGTGCTGTTCCTGACGGTCGCGTACGTGCTGACCGCGCTCGAGGCCAGCACGCTGTGGCTGCTGCCCCTCATGGTCGTCGGCTGGGTGACGGTCGTCCGGCCGCTCATGGCGCCCGTGCGGGCCGCGACGAGGCTGCGCCGCGACCTCGCGTTCCAGGCGTTCCTGGACGCGCGCGGGCACGAGGAGGAGACCCGTGGCTGAGCCGCTGCTGCGCACCGGGACGCCCCTGGCGGCGCCGGGCAGGACGCGCCGGTGAGCGCCGGGGCGTTCCGCTACGGCGAGTGGGCCGGCGGCCGCGACCCGCTCGAGCCGCCGTACGACGTCGCGAGCGCGCTCGACGAGATCGGCGAGCGGGTGCTGGCCGGCGACAGCCCCCGCCAGGCGCTGCGCGACCTGCTCCGCTCGGGCACCGACGGCCTGCGCGGCCTGGACGACCTGCGGCGCAAGGTCGCCAAGCGCCAGCGCGAGGCGCGCCGCAGGGGCAGGCTCGACGGCACCCTGGACGAGGTGCGCGAGCTGCTCGACACGGCGGTCGAGCTGGAGAAGCAGGCGCTGTTCCCCGACCCGTCCGACGCCGCGCGGATGGCCGAGATGGAGCTCGACACGCTGCCCCGCGACACCGCCCGGGCGGTCCGCGAGCTCGAGCCGTACGCGTGGCGCAGCCCCGAGGCGCGCGCGGCGTACGAGCAGATCGACGACCTGCTGCGCAAGGAGGTCCTGGACAGCCAGTTCCGCGGGATGAAGCAGGCGCTCGAGGGCGCCACCCCCGAGGGCATGCAGGCCGTCAAGGACATGCTCGCCGACCTCAACGCGATGCTCGAGGCCGACGCGCGGGGCGCGGACACCGGCGAGCAGTTCGCGCAGTTCATGGAGCGGCACGGCGAGTTCTTCCCGTCGGACCCGCAGACGCTCGAGGAGCTCGTCGACGACCTCGCCCGCCGGGCCGCCGCCCAGCAGCGGCTCATGGACTCGCTGACCCCGCAGCAGCGCCAGGAGCTCGGTGAGCTGATGCAGGGCGCGATGGACCCCGACCTCGCCTCGCAGATGGCCCAGCTCGGCGACAGTCTGCGCAACGCCCGGCCCGACCTGCCCTGGGGCGGGCGCGAGCAGATGCGCGGCGAGAAGGGCATGGGGATGGGCGAGGCGACCGGCGCGCTCGAGGAGCTGGCCGACCTCGACGAGCTCGAGGCGGCGCTCGGCCAGGACTACCCGGGCGCCTCGCTCGACGACATCGACGAGGCCGCGGTGCAGCGGGCGCTGGGGCGGGGCGCGGTCGACGACGTCGAGGCCCTGCGCAGGATCGAGCGCGAGCTGCAGGCCCAGGGCTACCTGGTCCGCGACGCGCAGGGACGGCTCGAGCTCACCCCGCGCGCCGTGCGCCGGCTGGGCGCGACGGCGCTGCGCACGGTGTTCAGCGGGCTGAGCAGCAAGGGGCGCGGCGGCCACGACGTGCGCGACGCCGGCGCGGCGGGCGAGCGCACCGGCTCGTCGCGGGCCTGGCAGTTCGGCGACGAGCAGCCGCTCGACGTCGTGCGCACCCTGTCCAACGCCGTCCGGCGGACCGGGGGCGGGCCCGTCCGGCTCGCCGTCGACGACTTCGAGGTGGTCGAGACCGAGCGCCGCACGACGGCCGCGGTCGCGCTGCTGGTCGACCTGTCGTTCTCGATGGAGCTGCGCGGGACGTGGGGCGCGGCCAAGCAGACCGCGCTGGCGCTGCACTCGCTCGTCACGACGCAGTACCCCCAGGACGCCATCGAGGTGATCGGCTTCAGCGACCTCGCCCAGGTGCTGCGGCCCGAGCAGCTCGCCGGCCTGGACGCGCAGCGCGTGCAGGGCACCAACCTGCAGCACGCGCTCATGCTCGCGGGGCGCTTCCTCGGCCGACACCCGGACGCCGAGCCGGTCGTGCTGGTCGTCACCGACGGCGAGCCCACCGCCCACCTGACGCAGGGCGGCTGGGCCGACTTCGCCTGGCCCCCGCTGCCCGAGACCCTCGAGCTGACGATGGCCGAGGTCGAGCGGATCACCCGGCGCGGGGCGACGATCAACGTGTTCATGCTCGACGACGAGCCGCGCCTGGTCGACTTCGTCAACGCCATCGCGGCCCGCAACGGCGGCCGGGTCTTCTCCCCCGACCCGTCCCGGCTCGGTGAGTACGTCGTGCAGGACTACCTGCGGGCCCGGCGCGGGGGCCGCAGGTAGCCGCCCGCGTGCTCCCCGCCTCGCGGGGCCGGGGCCCGGCAGGAACCCCGTTGCCGGACCGATGAGTCGGTGCTCCCCTCGTCGTCTGCCCGTGCAGACCCACCGAGGAGGAGCTCCCATGACCGCGCTCGCCATCGAGGCCACCGGCCTGGTCAAGACGTTCGGGCGGACCCGGGCCGTCGACGGGGTGGACCTGGCGGTCCGCCGAGGCTGCATCTACGGCGTCCTCGGGCCGAACGGCGCCGGCAAGACCACCACGATCCGGATGCTCGCGACCCTGATCCGCCCGGACGCCGGCAGCGCCCGGGTGCTGGGCCACGACGTGCTCCACGAGGCCGACGCCGTGCGCGGGCTCATCAGCCTCACCGGCCAGCTGGCCAGCGTCGACGAGGAGCTCACCGGCCGGGAGAACCTCGTGCTGCTCGGCAGCCTGCTCGGTCTCGGCGGGCGGGCCGCGCGCGACCGCGCCGGCGAGCTGCTGGTCGCGTTCGACCTGGAGGCGGCGTCGGGCAAGCTCGTCAAGCACTTCTCCGGGGGCATGCGTCGGCGGCTCGACATCGCCGCCAGCCTGGTCGTGACCCCGGAGCTGGTCTTCCTCGACGAGCCGACGACCGGGCTCGACCCGCGCTCCCGCGGCTCGGTCTGGGACATCGTCCGGGCCCTGGCCGGCGAGGGGACCACGGTGCTGCTGAGCACGCAGTACCTCGAGGAGGCCGACCAGCTCGCCGACGGGATCGCGGTCATCGACCGCGGCCGGGTCATCGCGGAGGGCACGCCCGGCCAGCTCAAGGCCTCCGTCGGGTCGGCGACCCTGGCGCTGCGCCTGCACGACCCCGCCGACCGGCCGGCGGCGGCCCGGCTGCTGGAGCGCCGGCTCGGCGCCGTGGTCCTGGAGGCCGAGCCGGCCTCGCTGTCCGCGGCCTGCCCCGACGCCGACACGGCGGCCGCCGCGCTCGCCGAGCTGGCGGCCGGTGGCCTGCGCACCGCGGCCTTCTCGCTCGGGCAGCCCAGCCTGGACGAGGTCTTCCTGGCCCTCACCGGCTCCCCGGTCGTCCCGGAGCAGGCCACCACCACCGACGAGGAGCGCGTCGCATGAGCACCCCCACCACCGAGCGCGGCACGACCGAGGCCGTCCGCCGCGTCCTGACGTCCACCCCGCGGCCGCCCCGGCCGTCCGCCGCGTCCGCCGCCCTCGCCTTCGGCTGGCGGGGGATGCTCAAGGTCAAGCACGTGCCGGAGCAGCTGCTCGACGTGACCATCACGCCGGTGATGTTCGTGCTGATGTTCACGTACCTGTTCGGCGGCGCCGTGGCCGGCTCGACGGCGGCCTACCTCGACTACATCCTGCCGGGGATCCTGGTGATGTCGGTGCTGTTCACCACCGTGTACTCCGGCATCGCCCTCAACACCGACCTGACCAAGGGCGTCGTCGACCGGTTCCGGTCGCTGCCCGTGTGGCGTCCTGCGCCGCTCGTCGGCGCCCTGCTCGGCGACAGCGTCCGCTACGTCCTGGCGGGCACGGTCATCCTCGTGCTCGGGCTCGCGCTGGGCTTCCGGCCCGAGGCGGGCGCCGTCGGCGCGGTGTCCGCGCTGGCGCTGGTCGTCGCGTTCTCGTTCGGGCTGTCGTGGGTGTTCGCCACCCTCGGGCTGCTGCTCCGGTCGCCGAGCGCGGTGATGAACGGCGGCTTCATGGCGATCTTCCCGCTGACGTTCCTGTCCAACGTCTTCGTCGACCCCGCGACGCTGCCCGGGCCGCTGCGCGCCTTCGTCGAGGTCAACCCGGTGACCCTGCTCGTCGGCGCCTGCCGGGAGCTGATGGCGGGCACCGCGACGGCCGGCGACGTCCTGCCCGTCCTGGCCGTGGCGGCGGCGCTGACGCTGGTCTTCGCCCCGCTCACGGCCCACCTGTACCGCCGGGGCTGAAAGAGCGGCGGGGGGCCGAGCAGTGCTCGACCCCCCGCAGCTGCGCGTCCTAGCTGATGACGTTCTTGACCTTGTCCATGATCCCGGTGCCGTCGTTGCCCGGCAGCGGCGCCTGGCCCTCCGGCGCGACCGGCCCGAAGAAGGGCTGGACGTCGGACATCTCCATCTCGGCGGTGGCCTGGAGCAGCGCGAGCAGGTCGCTGTCGAGGCCCGGGGAGAACTCCTCCATGCGCTCGGCGGCGATGGTGATCGGCACGCCCTGCGGCATCTGCAGGTCGGCGGTCAGCACGGTCCCGTCGCCCGAGGGCGAGATGCCCTGGAAGATGCGGCCGGCCTCGGACAGGTTGTCCAGGTTGAAGCTGTACTGCTTGCTCTGCAGCTCCAGGTCCAGCAGCTTCTTGACCTCGGGGAAGCGCTCGGCGTTGGTCTTGGGGATCGGGAGCAGCTTGCCCCAGTCGACCCCGAGGGTCTCCAGCGCCTTGGCGTAGGCGTTCTCGTGCGCCTGGTCGCGCACGATCAGGTAGGCCAGCGTCGAGCGCGCGGTCTTGTTGTCCGTCATCTCGTAGATGCGGCACTTCTGCAGCCGGCCGGTCGACTCGAGCATGAGGTTGTAGAGCAGGTCGAGCACGAGGTTGCCGCTGTTGTAGACGTAGGCGCCCGACCACGGGTTGCCCGCCGAGTCCTTGGGCAGGGCGCCCTGCGCCGCCACCAGGTAGTGGTGGATGTTGCCGACCGACAGCGCGGACTCGAGCGGGTTGGCGCCACCGGCTCCGGCGAGGTCCAGCGGGTCGGTCTTCTTGCCCTGGTAGCGCGGCGAGCCGTCGAGCAGCCGGGCGATGGTCGTGCCGATGAGCTCGACGTGCGAGATCTCCTCGGTGCCGATGCCCTGGAGCAGGTCGCGGTAGGGCTTGCCGTCCGGGCCGCGGAAGTTCATCGCCTGGAACAGGTACTGCATCATCGTGCGCATCTCGCCGAACTGGCCGCCGAGGCCCTCCTGCAGCGCGTTCGCCGCCGCGGGGTCCGGCTCGTCGGCCTCGATCTCGTTGATCAGTCGCTGGACGTGCAGGTACATGGCAGTCCTCCTCTGGCTCCCCCGGCGGGGGTGCCGTCGACCGCTCCCTGCCCGGCTGCGGGCGCCGCCACGCGCCCCGCACTCAGGTCGGCAGCCCCGACAGCGCCTGCTCGAGGTCGGCGAGCAGGTCCTCGACGCTCTCGATGCCCACCGACAGCCGGACGAGGTCGCCCGGCACCTCGAGCTGCGAGCCGGCGGTCGAGGCGTGCGTCATCCGGCCGGGGTGCTCGATCAGCGACTCGACGCCGCCGAGCGACTCCGCGAGCGTGAACACCCCGGTGCGGCGGCACAGCTCGAGCGCTGCCGCCTCGCCGCCGGCCAGCCGCAGGCTGACCATGCCGCCGAAGTCGCGCATCTGCCGGGCCGCGACCTCGTGGCCGGGGTGGTCCGGCAGGCCCGGGTAGAGCACGGAGGCGACCGCGGGCGAGGCGCCGAGGAGCTCGACGACGCGCTGGGCGTTGCTGCAGTGCCGGTCCATCCGCACGCCGAGGGTCTTGACGCCCCGCAGCACGAGCCAGCTGTCGAACGCGCCGGGGACGCCGCCCATGGCGTTCTGCAGGTAGGCCAGCTCCTCGCCCAGGCCGGGGTCGGCCGCGACGAGGGCGCCGCCCACGACGTCGGAGTGGCCGCCGAGGTACTTCGTCGTCGAGTGCACGACCACGTCGGCGCCGAGCGCGATCGGCTGCTGCAGGTAGGGGCTGGCGAAGGTGTTGTCGACCACCAGGCGGGCGCCCGCCTCGTGCGCGATGCCCGCCAGGGCCTCGACGTCGGCGATGCCGAGCAGCGGGTTGGTCGGCGTCTCGGCCCACACGAGCACGGTCTCGGGCCGGACGGCGGCGCGGACGGCGTCGAGGTCGCCGAGCGGCACGGGCGTCGACTCCACGCCCCACTGCCGGAGCACCTGGGCGAACAGCCGGTACGTCCCGCCGTACGCGTCGTCCGGGATGACGACGTGGGCGCCGGGACGGGCGACCGTGCGCAGCAGGCAGTCCTCGGCGGCCAGGCCGCTGGCGAAGGCCAGACCGGTGCGGCCGCCCTCGAGCGCGGCCAGGCAGGTCTCCAGCGCGGTCCGGGTCGGGTTGCCCGAGCGGCTGTACTCGTAGCCCTGGTGGGTGCCGACCTCGGACTGCACGTACGTGCTCGTCTGGTAGATCGGCACGATCACCGCGCCGGTCGTGGGGTCGGGGTCCTGCCCGGCGTGGATGGCCAGGGTCTCGAAGCCGTGGCCCGCCCCGGCCCAGCGGTCGCCGCCGGCGTCGCCGTGCACCTCGCTGCCGAAGTCGTGGCTGCCCGCCTCGCGGACCTGGTCGGCGTGCTGCTCGCTCATGGCCGCACGGTACGTCCGTGCGCCCGGTGCGGGCACCCTCAGCCGTGGGCCAGGAACCCCAGCAGGTCCGAGCGCGTGACGATGCCGACCGGCTTGCCGTCGTCGAGCACGAGCATCGCCGACGCGGCCTCGAGCGCGGCCATCGCCACCTGCAGGTCCTCGCCCGCACCCACCGTGGGCAGGGACCCGCTCATGTGCTGCGAGAGCGGCGCCTCGAGGGCGGCGCGGTCGGCGAACACCGCGTCCAGCAACTCGCGCTCTACGACGCTGCCGACGACCTCGGCCGCCATGACCGGCGGCTCCTCCTTGACCACCGGCATCTGGCTCACGCCGTACTCGCGCAGGATCGCGATGGCCGAGCCGACCGTCTCCTGCGGGTGGACGTGGACCAGCTCGGGCAGCGAGGAGCCCTTGCGGTGCAGGACGTCGCCGACGGTGGGCTGCGTGCTGTCGGGCGTGAGGAAGCCGTAGTCCGCCATCCACTCGTCGTTGTAGATCTTGGACAGGTAGCCGCGGCCGCTGTCGGGCAGCAGGACGACGACGACGTCGTCCTCGGTGAGCTCCTCGGCCAGCCGCAGCGCGGCCGCGGCGGCGAGCCCGCACGAGCCGCCGACGAGCAGCGCCTCCTCGCGGGCCAGCCGCCGCGTCGTGAGGAAGGAGTCGCGGTCGCTGATCGCGATGATCCGGTCGGCCACCGTCCGGTCGTACGTCGTCGGCCAGAAGTCCTCGCCGACCCCCTCGACGAGGTACGGCCGGCCGGAGCCGCCGGAGTAGACCGAGCCCTCCGGGTCGGCGCCGACGACCTGGACCGCGCCGCCGCTGACCTCCTTGAGGTAGCGCCCGCAGCCGCTGATCGTGCCGCCGGTGCCGACGCCCGCGACGAAGTGCGTCACGCGGCCGTCGGTCTGCGACCAGACCTCGGGGCCGGTGCTGCGGTAGTGGGCCTCGGGGTTCTTCGGGTTGCTGTACTGGTCGGGGTTCCACGCCCCGGGGATCTCGGCGGCCAGCCGGCGCGACACCGAGTAGTAGGAGTCGGGGTGCTCCGGCGCCACGGCCGTCGGGCACACCACGACCTCGGCGCCGTACGCCCGCAGCACGGCGATCTTCTCCGCGCTCATCTTGTCGGGCATGACGAACACGCACTTGTAGCCGCGGGCGTTGGCGACCAGGGCCAGACCGACGCCGGTGTTGCCGCTGGTCGGCTCCACGATCGTGCCGCCCGGTCGGATCAGGCCGCGCTGCTCGGCGTCCTCGACCATCGCCAGCGCGATGCGGTCCTTCACCGAGCCGCCGGGGTTGAGGTACTCGACCTTGGCCAGCACCTGCGGCCGCACGTGCGCGGCCATGCGCCCCAGGCGCACCAGCGGGGTGCCCCCCACCAGCTCGATGAGCGAGTCGCTGACCTGCACGGGAGGGCCTTCCGTCGACTGGCGGGTGGGCCAGCGTACGGCGGCTATGGTCGGCGGAGGGGGCCGAGGACGGGGGGACGACGGGTGCGCGCACGGGACCGCTCGGCCCTCCCCCACACCGCCGCCGGCGCGCCGCTGCTGGAGCAGCTGTGGCCCGGCCGTCGCGCCGCCGCCGTGGCCTGGACGGCCGTGTACGGCGGCACCGCCCTCGGCACGCTCTGCGGCGCGACCTGGGGCCTGCTGCGGGCCGAGGCCGAGCTCGCCCGCCGGACGATCGGCACGCCCAAGGAGAAGGCCCCGCTCGCCACCGGCTCGTGGGGGCGCGGCCGCCCCGGGACCACTCCCCTGCGCCTCGCGGTCCTCGGCGACTCCAGCGCCGCCGGGCTCGGCTGCCAGCGGGCCGAGCAGACGCCCGGCGCGCTGCTGGCCGGCGGCCTGGCCCGCGAGCTGCGCCGCCGGGTCCTGCTCGACGTGCGGGCGGTCATCGGCGCCAAGTCGATGGACCTGGACCCGCAGGTCGCCCGGGCGATGGCCTCCGGGGTCGACCTGGCCGTGGTCATGATCGGCGCCAACGACGTCACCCACGGCACGCCGTCGAGCGCCGCGGCCCGCGACCTGGCCCGCGCCGTCGCGACGCTGCGCGCGGCCGGGGCCGAGGTCGTCGTCGGCACCTGCCCGGACCTCGGGACCGTGAAGCCGCTGTGGCAGCCCCTGCGCGCCGCCGCCACGCTGATCAGCCGCCGGATGGCCAGCGCCCAGACCGTCGCGGTCGTCGAGGCGGGCGGTGCGGCGGTGTCGCTCGGCGACCTGCTGGGCGTCGAGTTCGGCGAGTCGCCCCACCTGTGGTCCGCCGACCGCTTCCACCCCTCGGCGCAGGGCTACGCGCGGGTGGTCGAGGTGCTGCTGCCCGCCGCCCTGGCCGCGCTCGGCGTCGAGCCGCCGTCCGGCGCCGAGAGCGGCCGCAGCGTGCAGGACGTCGGCCTGGCCGCGAGCGTGGCCTCCCGCGCCCCCGGGCTCGTCGTCGAGACGGTCGCCGGCGACCAGGGCGCCGCGGCGGTCGGGCCCGGCCGGCTCGCCTGGCTGCGGCGCCGCGTGCCGCTCGAGGGACAGCCGGAGGGGCGCACCCCGAGCGAGCGCGAGGCCGCCGCGGCGGAGGCGGCGGGCGAGGAGGCCGCGGGCACCGCCGCGGGGAGCACCGCCGCGGGGGGCTGGACCGAACGGCGTTCGGTCGAGAGCTAGCGTGGGGGGTCGTCCCCTACCTCGTCGAGGAGCCCGTATGCCCGAGGCCGTCATCGTCGCCGCCACCCGATCGCCCATCGGGCGTGCCTTCAAGGGCTCGCTCAAGGACCTGCGCCCGGACGACCTGGCCACCAGCGTCGTGCGCGCCGCGCTCGACAAGGTGCCCTCGCTCGACCCGCACGACGTCGACGACCTGCTCATGGGCTGCGGCCTGCCGGGCGGCGAGCAGGGCCACAACATCGGCCGCGTCGTCGCCGTCCAGCTGGGCTACGACTTCCTGCCCGGCACCACCATCACCCGCTACTGCTCCTCCTCGCTGCAGACGACCCGGATGGCCGCGCACGCCATCAGGGCCGGCGAGGGCGACGTCTTCCTCTCCGCAGGCATCGAGATGGTCAGCCGCTTCGTCAAAGGCAACAGCGACTCGCTGCCCGACACGCAGAACCCGCTGTTCGCCGACGCGCAGGCCCGCACCCAGGCGACGAGCTCCACCGAGGGCTCGGACTGGCACGACCCGCGCGAGGACGGCTCGGTCCCCGACGTCTACATCTCCATGGGCGAGACGGCCGAGAACCTCGCCCGCCTCAAGGGCGTCACCCGCCAGGAGATGGACGAGTACGCGGCCCGCTCGCAGAACAACGCCGAGAAGGCCATCGCCAACGGCTTCTTCGACCGCGAGATCACCCCGATCACCACGCCGGACGGCACCGTGGTCACCAAGGACGACGGTCCCCGCGCGGGCGTCACCGTGGAGGGCATGGCGGGCCTGAAGCCGGTCTTCCGCCCCGACGGCCGGGTCACCGCCGGCAACGCCTGCCCGCTCAACGACGGCGCCTCGGCGCTCGTGATCATGAGCGACACCAAGGCCGCCGAGCTCGGGGTCACCCCGCTCGCCCGCATCGTCTCGACCTCGGTCACCGGCCTGTCGCCGGAGATCATGGGCTACGGCCCGGTCGACGCCGTGAAGCTCGCCCTGAAGCGGGCCGGGAAGACCGTCGACGACATCGACGTCTTCGAGATCAACGAGGCGTTCGCCGCGCAGGTCATCCCGTCCTACCGCGACCTCGGGATCCCGCTCGACAAGCTCAACCCGTTCGGCGGCGCGATCGCGCTCGGCCACCCGTTCGGCTCCACCGGGGCGCGCATCACCGGCACGCTCATCAACGGCCTGCAGACCCTCGACAAGCAGTGGGGCGTCGAGACCATGTGCGTCGGCGGCGGCATGGGCATGGCGATGGTCATCGAGCGCCTGAGCTAGCAGTCCTGCACGACGACGGCCGGCCCCGCGGGGCCGGCCGTCGCGCGTTCACGGGGCGGGCAGCACCAGCACCGGGCAGGGCGCCCGCTGCACCAGGGCCCGCGGGACGCTGCCCAGCAGCCGGCTGGTCAGCGCCGGCCGCGAGCTCGCGCCGACCACGACGACGTCGGCCTGCTGCTCGCCGGCGAACTCCGCGACGCGCTCGGCGGCCCGGCCCGACAGCACGGTCGCCGTGGCCACCAGGCCCGCCTGCTCCAGCCGGTCGACGGCCTCGCCCGCTGCGCGCGCCGCCTGCTCGAGGTAGACCGCGCGCGGCGCGGCCGCGAGGCGCTCGAGCTCCACCTCGTCCACGCTCACCACCGCCACCGAGGCGCCGGTCTTGCGGGCGAAGTCGGCGGCCCCGTCGGTGACCCAGGAAGTGCCGGTCTCGGTGCTGACGGCCAGGACGATGTGCATGGCTCTCCTCCGGGGGACGCGAGGGCGCCAGTCTGCCCCCCGATCCGCCCGTCCGGACCCTCGACAGGGCACCCGCCGTACCCCACTCTGCAGCCACACGCAGGCCCGGCTCGACCCCGCGGAGGTGCAGGCCATGACGCAGTCGCAGGTGCAGGAGACGCAGACGGACGGCGAGCCCACCCTCAGGCGGGTGATGGGCCCCGGCCTGCTGCTGCTGTTCGTGGTCGGCGACATCCTCGGCACCGGCGTCTACGCGCTCACCGGCAAGGTCGCGGCCGAGGTGGGCGGCGCGGTCTGGCTGCCGTTCCTCAGCGCCTTCCTGGTGGCGCTGCTGACGGCCTGCAGCTACCTCGAGCTCGTCACGAAGTACCCGCAGGCGGCCGGCGCGGCGCTGTACACGCACAAGGCCTTCTCGCTGCACGTCCTCACGTTCATGGTGACCTTCGCGGTCATGTGCTCCGGCCTGACCTCGGCCTCGAGCGCCTCCAAGTCGTTCTCGGCCAACTTCGTCGCGGCGTTCGACCTGTCGGTCGGGGAGGGCGCCGGCCTCACCGCCCTCGCCATCGGCTTCATGACCCTGATCGCGCTGGTCAACTTCCGCGGCGTCGGCGAGAGCGTGAAGGTCAACGTCGTCCTCACCTGCGTCGAGCTGACCGGGCTGCTCATCGTCATCGGCATCGGCGCGTGGGCCCTCGGCGGCGGCAACGGCGACACCTCCCGGCTGCTGGAGTTCCGGACGGTCGAGGGCGAGGGGGCCTTCGGGGCGGTCACCGCCGCGACCGCGCTCGCCTTCTTCGCGCTCGTCGGGTTCGAGGACTCGGTCAACATGGCCGAGGAGACCAAGGACCCGGTCCGCACCTTCCCCAAGGTCATGCTCACCGGACTGTGCCTGACCGGCGTGATCTACGTGCTGGTCGCCATCTCCGCGGTCGCGCTGGTGTCGCCCGAGGACCTGTCGCAGGGCGACGCGCCGCTGCTCAAGGTCGTGGAGGCCGGCGCCCCCGGCTTCCCGCTCGGGCTGTTCGCCTTCATCACGATGTTCGCCGTCGCCAACTCCGCGCTCATCAACATGCTCATGGCCAGCCGCCTGCTGTACGGCATGGCCAACGAGCGGGTGCTGCCCCGCTTCCTCGGCAAGGTGCACCGGACCCGCCGCACCCCCTGGGTGGGCATCGTGTTCACCACGGTGCTCGCCTTCGGGCTGATCCTGTACGCCGACCTGGCCGCGCTCGGCGGCACCACGTCGCTGCTGCTGCTCATCGTCTTCACCATCGTCAACGTCGCGGTGCTGGTCCTGCGCCGCGACCCGGTGGACCACGACCACTTCCGGGCCCCGACCGCGATCCCCGTGGTCGGCGCGGTGGTGTGCGCCTACCTGGCCAGCCCGCTGTCCGGCCGGGCGGGCGCCGACTACCGGGTCGGCGGCGTCCTGCTCGTGATCGGCCTCGGGATGTGGGCGCTGACCTGGCTGGTCAACCGCTACGTGCTGCACCAGGACGCGCACCTGGACCCGACCCACCTCAACGGCTGAGGGCGCACACCCGCCGGCCGCGGTCGCGCAGGGCCGCCGCGTCGGGCTCCCCGAGCTGGTGCACCAGGCCCGCCGGCACCTCGTCGTCGAGCAGCTCGCCGCGGTGCAGCAGCAGGTGGGCGACCGCGTCGGCGTCCGCCCGCCCGGACCGCACCAGGTCGTCGGCGGTCACGGCGAGCTGGTCCGGCAGCGCCAGGTCGCCGTCCAGCCGGGGCAGCCGCACCGGGGCCGCGCCCTCGGCGTCCGCGAGCGCCTGCGCCAGGTGGTGCACCGCGTCGGCCCGGGTCCCGTGCGGCGGCAGGGCGGCCGACCAGCGGGCGGGCGTGAACAGCCGCAGCCGCGCCACCAGCGACGCGGCCTCCCGGGCGAGCAGGGCGCTCAGGCCCTCGACAGCCATCGCTGCACCCTCTGCCGGCTGTCGTCGCCCGCCTGCGGCAGCACCTTGTCGAGCGGGGCCGCCGCGACCGCGTCGCGCAGCCCCTGGGCGAGCGCCGGCCCGTCGCCGGCCGCCACCACGGTGTGGCCGTCCGCCCGGAGCCCGTCCGCCAGCCCCGTCTCCTCGGTGGTCAGCAGCGCGCACCCGTGCGCCAGGCCCTCCACGAGCGAGAGCCCGATCTGCTCCTGCCAGCCGTCCACCCGCCGCGAGGGCAGCACGACGACGGCCGCGCGGCGCAGGGCGTCGTGCACCTGCTCGCGGTCCGCGCGCACCACGACCTCGACGTCGGGGCGGTCCCGCGCCCACGCCAGGACCGCCTCGGTGCGCGGCCCCCAGCCCAGCAGTCGCAGGCGCCAGCCGTCCGGGGCCGCCTCGTCCCACGCCGGCAGCAGCAGGTCGACCGCCTTGCGCTGGCTGAACTCGGCCGCGAACACCACCTCGCGCTGCGCGGGCGCGGTCGGCTGCTCCCCCGGCAGGCACAGCAGGCACCGCCCCCGCCGCTCCTCGAGCACGGTCGACGCCCAGCCCGCCGCCGGGTAGCTCTCCGCGTACGCCCGGCGGGCCGCGGCCGACCCGTACGCCACCGCCGCGAGCCGGCCCGGGTCGGGGGCGGACGCCGGCGGCAGCACCTCGATCGCGTAGGTCACCAGCCGCGCGGACGGCACCGCGTCCGCGAGGCGCAGCGACGCCGGCCACTGCGCGGTCCACAGCGGCTCGGTCACCTCGAGGACGTCCGGCGGGTCCGCCCGCAGGTCGGCCTCGAGCGCGTCGAGGGTGCCCTCGAGCACCGGGAAGGGTGCCGCCGCCAGCAGCGCGTCGTCGCAGTCCGGGTGGCGGTCGGCGGCCAGCAGCCGGAAGCCCGGCACGGGGGCGAGCCGCTCGAGGTGCGAGGAGCGCAGGACCGGCGTGTAGAGGACGTACGTGGGGGGCGCGCTCACCCCCGGCAGGCTAGGCGCGCACCGGTGCGGCCGGACCGCGGCGGGTAGCGTCGGGGCGTGCCTCGACATCCGCGTGCGGGCTCCCGGCCCGCGGCGCCCCTGCTCCCCCGCCTCGCATGATCACCGCGCTGCTCGGCGTCCTGGCCGTCCTGGTGCTGACGCTGGGCACCGCCCTGTACGTGGCGGCCGAGTTCAGCCTCGTGGCCGTCGAGCGGACCCAGCTCGAGCGCGAGGCCGCCGCCGGTGACGCCGGAGCCAAGCGGGTCCTGGCCGCCGTCCGCACACTGTCGTTCCAGCTGTCCGGCGCGCAGCTCGGCATCACCGTGACGACGCTCATCGTGGGCTTCATCGCCGAGCCGTCCCTGTCGGTCCTGCTGGCGCCCCTGCTCGAAGGCGTCGGGCTGCCCGACTCCGCGGCGACCCCGGTCTCGCTCGTCGTCGCCCTCGTCTTCGCCACCGTCCTGCAGATGGTCGTGGGCGAGCTCATCCCCAAGAACCTCGCGATCGCGCAGCCCATGCGCACGGCCCGGGCCATCGCCACGCCGCACCGCATCTCGACGGCGCTGCTGCGCCCCCTCATCGCCGTCTGCAACGGCGCCGCCAACCGGATCGTGCGCGCGCTCGGCATCGAGCCGCAGGAGGAGCTGCGCTCGGCCCGCTCCGCGGAGGAGCTCGGCAGCCTGGTCCGCACCTCGCAGGAGTCGGGCAGCCTGTCGTCGCAGACGGCCTCGATGCTGGCGCGCTCGTTGGCCTTCGGCGACCGCACCGCTGCCGACGTCATGACCTCGCGCACGCAGATCGTCGCGCTGCCCGGCACGGCCACGGTCGCCCAGCTGCTCAGCCTGGCCAAGAGCTCGGGCCACTCGCGGTTCCCCATCGAGGGCGAGAGCATCGACGACGTCGTCGGCGTCGTGCACGTCAAGCAGGCCCTCGCGGTGCCGCGCGAGGAGCGCCGCCGCACGCGGGTGTCGCAGGTCCTCGGCCCCGTGCCGCGGGTGCCGGAGAGCCTGCACCTGGACCGGCTGCTGGTGCGGCTGCGCGAGCCCGGCCTGCAGATGGCCGTCGTGGTGGACGAGTACGGCGGCACCGCGGGCATCGCCACGCTCGAGGACCTCGTGGAGGAGCTGGTCGGCGAGGTCGACGACGAGCACGACACCGACTCCCGGCCCGTGGTGGAGCAGCGCCGGTCCGGCCTGGTGCTGTCGGGGCTGCTGCGCGACGACGAGGTCGAGCAGCTGACCGGCCTGCGGATGCCGGAGGGGCCCTACGACACGCTCGGTGGGCTCGTGATGGCGCGCCTCGGCCGGATGCCGCGGCGCGGGGACGTCGTCGAGCTGGAGGGCTGGACCCTGAAGGTCACCGAGCTCGACGGGCGGCGCGTCGACCGCGTCCTGCTCGACCGGGTCGCCGAGGACGCGTCGGCCGAGCCGGAGCGGGTGGACGCATGAGCGCCCTCGCCCTGCTCGCCGCCGTGCTGCTGCTCGCCGGCAACGCCTTCTTCGTGGGCGCCGAGTTCGCGATCATGAGCGTGCGCCGCAGCCAGGTCGAGCCGCTCGCGGAGACCAGCAAGCGCGCGCGGACCGTCCTGGACGCCCTGCAGCACCTGTCGCTGATGCTGGCCGGCGCGCAGCTGGGGATCACGCTGTGCTCGCTGGGGCTGGGTGCCGTGGCCGAGCCGGCGATCGCGCACCTGCTGGAGGACGCGCTGCACGCCGTCCACGTCCCCGACGCGCTGCTCCACCCGATCGCCTTCGCCGTCGCGCTGACCCTCGTGGTCTTCCTGCACATGGTGCTCGGCGAGATGGTGCCCAAGAACATCGCGCTGGCCACGCCCGAGAAGGCCTCGTTGGCGCTCGTCCCGCCGCTGGTGGCCTTCAGCCGGGCGGCCGGGCCGGTGCTGCGCGGGCTCAACGCGATCGCCAACGGCGCGCTGCGGCGCATGGGCGTCGAGCCCAAGGACGAGCTGAACTCGTCGTACTCCAGCGACGAGCTGTCCGAGATCATCGCGCAGTCGCGCGACGAGGGGCTGCTCGACCGCGACGAGCACGAGCGGCTGACCGGGGCCCTCGCCCTGCAGCAGACGACGGCCCGCGACGTGATGGTGCCGCTCGACCAGCTCGTGACCGTGCCGGAGTCGGTCACCGCCGACGAGCTCGAGGCGGTCGTGGTCGTCACCGGCTTCTCGCGCTTCCCCGTGCGCTCCGCGGCCAACGACCCGGAGACCGGCGACGTGGTCGAGGGCGGGCTCGTCGGCTTCGTCCACGTCAAGGACATCCTCGGCATGACCCTGTCCGCGCGCACCCGGCCGCTGCCGGCCTCCCTGCGCCGCCCGATGCCCGAGCTGCCCGCCGACCTGCCGCTGGAGGAGGTCCTCGCCGCCCTGCAGCGCAACCGGAGCCACCTCGCCCAGGTCGTCGACGAGCGCGGCGCGATCGGCGTCATCGCCCTCGAGGACGTCGTGGAGGAGTTCGTCGGCGAGGTCGAGGACGCCACCAACCCGCTCAACGCACCGGCCCTGCGCTAGAGCCCGATCGGGCTCGCGGCGCTCCCGCCGGTGCGGCTCGTCCGCCGGCAGCGACTTCGTGGGGGCGCCGGTGCGTCGCTGCCGCGCACGAGCACCAGGTACAGGCTCGCACTCAGTCGGGGCCACGAGACCCCTGCCCGCCCCCCCTGCCGGCAGCACGACGACGGGCCGCCACCCCGGAGGGTGACGGCCCGTCGGACGAGCGGTGTGGCTAGCGGCTGCTGTTCTGCAGGTAGCTCAGGAGCCGGAGCACCTCGAGGTACAGCCAGACGAGGCCGACGACGAGGCCGAAGGCGATGCGCCAGGACTCCTTCTCGGGCGCGCCGGCCGCGACCATGCGCTCGGCCTGGTCGAAGTCGAGCACGAAGGTCAGCGCACCGAAGGTGATGAACGCGAGGCTGAACAGCACCGACAGGCCGGTGTTGCCGCCCCGGATGCCCAGCGGGTCACCGGTGCCGAACAGGCCCACGACGAGGTTCAGCAGCACGACCGCGAACAGGCCGACGAAGCCGAACAGCACGACCTTGCGGAAGCGCGGGGTCGCCCGCAGGCGGCCGCTCTTGTAGCCCCAGGCCACCGCACCGAACACCGCGACGGTGCCGACGATCGCCTGGACCACGATCCCGCGGTAGGTGCCCTCGTAGGCGGCGCTGATCCCGCCGACCGCGATGCCCTGCACCGCGGCGTAGGCGAGGATCAGCGGCGGGCTGACCTCACGCTTGAAGATGTTGACGAGCGCCAGCCCGAGGCCGACGAGGGCGGCGATCGCCACGACGCCGAAGCCGACGCCCAGGGCCCAGGTCGCGGCACCGGTGGTGACCAGCAGCGCCAGGAGCATGCCGGTCTTGACCATGATGTCGTCGACGGTGAGGCGCTGCGGCGCGCCGTAGATGTCGGCGACCTCGCGGGCTGACGGCGCGCCCTTGCTGAACTCGACGAGCGGCGCGCTGCGCGCGAAGACGGGGTTGCTGCTCTGGTTCAGAGCCATCGATGTGCTCTCCTCCGCTCGGCCCACGGTCGGGGCCGTGCCTTCAGTACAACGTCCTGACGGGCCAGAGTGTGCCCGTCCGGACGCGTGTACACCTGCCCGGAGCATCGGTGCCCCCGGCGGGACTCGAACCCGCAACCCAGGCGGTTTAAGCGCCTCGTCTCTGCCGGTTGGACCACAGGGGCGGCGGCGGGAGCGTACGTCGGGGGGCGCGCCGCCCAGCACGGTCCTGTACGCCGGCGGAGATGTCGGCCACACTGCTCCGGTGTCAGCACCTGCACCCGGGCGGGTGAGCGTCCGGGAGGTGCTGGGCCACCGCGAGTTCCAGGGCGTGCTGGTCTCGGCCGGGCTGAGCGTCCTCGGCGACCAGGTCACCCGGATCGCCGTCGCGCTGCTCGTGTACAGCCGCACCGGCTCGGCCCTGGCCTCGTCCGCGACGTACGCCTGCTCGTACCTGTCCTGGCTCGTCGGCGGACCGGTGCTGTCCGTGCTGGCCGACCGCCACCGGCGGCGCCGGCTCATGGTCGTGTGCGACCTGCTCCGGATGGTGCTCGTCGGCCTGCTCGTGCTCCCCGGTGTGCCGCTGCCCGTCGTCTTCGTCGTCCTGGTGCTCGTCGGCCTGCTCGCCCCGCCCTTCGACGCCGCCAAGGGCGCGCTGCTCCCCGAGCTGCTCGACGGCGACCGCTACGTGACGGGCAGCGCGGTGCTGAACGTCGTGACCCAGGGCGCCCAGATCGGCGGGTTCCTGCTCGGCGGCCTGCTCGTGGCGGCGGTCGGCGCCCGGGGAGCCCTCGCCGTCGACGCGCTGACCTTCCTCGCCTCCGCGGTCGCCGTCGCGCTGCTCGTGCGCGAGCGCCCGGCCCCGACGGGGTCGAGCAGCTCCCTGGCGGGCGACGTGCGGCAGGGCGTGCGGGTGGTGACCGGCTCGCCGACGCTGCTGCGCATGCTCGGCTTCGGCGCGCTCGGGGCCGTCGTCGTCGTGGCACCCGAGGGCCTGGCCGTGCCGGTGGCCTACCAGGTCGGGGGTGGCGCGGTCGTGGCGGGGCTGCTGTCGGCCGCCGTGCCGGCGGGCTTCCTGCTGGGCTCGTTCCTGGTGCTGCGCGTCGACCCCGAGCGCCGCACCGAGCTGCTGCCCGCGCTGCTGGCGCTGGCCTGCGTCCCGCTGCTGCTCACGCCCTTCGCCCGCTCCGGTGCCACCGTCGCCGCCCTGTGGCTGCTGTCGGGGGCCGGCGGCGCCGGACAGCTGGTGGCGAACGCCGCCTTCATGACCGCGACCCCCGCGCAGGCCCGGGGTCGGGCCTTCGGGCTCGCGGTGACGGTGCTCATGGCCGTGCAGGGCCTGGTGCTGCTCACCGCCGGCGCCGTGTCCGAGGTCGTCGACCCGCGCTGGGCCGTGGCCGGGGCGGCTCTGCTGGCGCTCGCGCTGCTGCCGCTCGTCCCCCGCCCTGCTGCCCCGGCCGTCCAGCCCGGGAGGGCCGCGCCCGCATGAGGCGGACCCCGGCGCGCGGCGGGCGGGCGGCGATGCTGCTCGCCGTCCTGCTGCTGGCCGCGGGCGTGCTCGGCGCCCTGACCGCCGGGCAGGCGCCGCTGCACTCGACGGTCCACGTGCACTGGTGGCTGATGATCCCCGCCTACCTGGTGGCGTCCCGGCTCAACCTCGAGGTCGAGCGGCGCGAGAGCAGCTTCGGCATCACGCTCGTCCAGCTGCCGCTCGCCGTCGGCGTCGTGCTGCTGGCACCGGCGGCGCACCTGGCCGCCCGGCTGATCGCCGCGGCCGCGCTGAGCGCGAGCCGCCGGCACGACCCGCTCAAGGCGACGTTCAACCTCGGCGTCGCGGCCGTGGAGGTGGGGCTGGCCGCCACGGCCGTCACCCTCCTGGGGCAGGACCGGCCCGGGCCGCAGCTGTGGCTCGCGCTGCTCGGCGGCCTGCTGGCGGTCGAGGTCGTGTCGTGCCTGGCGATGAACGGCGTCTTCCGGCTGCTCGGCCTGTCCGTGACGTGGCGGCAGGTCCGCGAGCACCTCGCCATCGCCGGGGTCACCGCATCGGTCTTCACCGGGCTGGCCGTCCTGACGATCGCGTCGGCGTTCACCGACCCGTCCACCCTGCTCGTCGTGGTCGTCGTCGGCGCCGCCCTGGCCGCGGCCTACCGGGCGCACCGGCGCCTCGCGGCGTCGCAGCGGGCGACGGAGCAGCTGTACGAGTTCGTCAAGGGCCTCGGGCCCGTGGACATCGAGGACCCCGACGCGCTGGAGACGCTGCAGCGGCTGCGCGAGCTCCTGCACGCCGAGCACCTCGAGCTCGACGCGGTCGACCCCACGGGCAGCCTGCGCCGGCGGATCAGCGTCCACCTCGACGCCGAGCCGGAGGTGCAGCCGATGACCACCGGGCCGCGCGGGGCGAGCTCGCAGGACCTGCACCACGGCTGCATGCGCACCCCCCTGCACACCGGCAGCACCGTCATCGGCCTGCTGACCGTCCGCACGCGCATCGGGACGGACCGCGGGTTCGACCTGCGCGACCTGCGGCTGCTCGAGACGGTGGCGACCGAGCTGTCCACCGCGATGGACCGCGGCCACCTGCTGCGCCGCCTGCGGCGCGCCGCCACCACCGACCCGCTGACCGAGCTGCCGAACCTCCAGCGGGTGGGCGCCGACCTCGACGAGCTGCTCGCGCAGGGCGAGCCGGTGACCGTCGTGGCCATCTCGGTCGACTCCTTCCGCGAGGTCAACGACACCCTCGGCCACCAGGTCGGCGACGACCTGCTGCGCGAGGTCGCGCTGCGGCTGCAGGAGTTCGAGGGCGGGGGCGTGCTGGGCCGCCTCGGCGGCGGGCGCTTCGCGGTGGCCGTCAGGAGCACGGGCCGTGCGGAGGACCGTGCGATGTACGGCCTGCAGCTGCGGACGCAGGTCGAGGGCGAGGCGCAGATCGGCGTCGTCGGGACGCACGTCCGGCTCTCGGTGGGGTGCGCGCGCGCCCCCGAGGACGGCGAGGACAGCCTGACGCTGCTGCGCCGGGCACAGACCGCGATGCACAGCGCACGGCGGGCCCACGGCGGGCCGGTGCTGTGGGAGCCGGCGTACGAGGTGCAGGGCCAGCGCCGCCTCGCCGTCGTCCTGGCCCTGCGGGAGGCGCTCGCGACCGGCGCGATCGGCGTGGCCTTCCAACCCAAGATCGCGACGGCCACCGGGCGCTGCAGCGGCGTCGAGGCGCTGGCGCGCTGGACCCACCCGGCGCTCGGCCACATCCTCCCCGACGAGTTCGTCCCGCTGGCCGAGGCGTCCGGGCTCCTGGGCCAGCTGACGACGACGGTCCTGCAGCAGTCCCTCGCGGCCTGCCGCGCGTGGCAGTCGCACGGGCTGGCCGTGGGCGTCGCGGTCAACGTCAGCGCCGACACCCTCCAGGACCCGAGGTTCGTCACCGAGGTCTCCGCGTCGCTCGCGGCCGCCGGCGTCGACCCGTGGCTGCTCACGCTCGAGCTCACCGAGAACGTCGTGGTGGCGGACCCCCAGGTCGCGGCGCGGCGGATGCAGGAGCTGCGCGGGCTGGGCGTGCGGCTGTCGGTGGACGACTTCGGCACCGGCTACTCGTCGCTGACCTACCTCAAGGGCCTGCCGATCGACGAGGTCAAGATCGACAAGAGCTTCGTCGCCCGGCTCGCCCAGGAGCCCGGGGACCAGGCCGTCGTCCGGGCCGTGGTCGACATCGCGCACACGCTGCAGATCAGCGTCGTCGCCGAGGGCGTGGAGCAGGAGGACCAGCACGCCCTGCTCGGCCGCCTCGGGGTGGACCACGTCCAGGGGTACCTGCACGCACGACCGATGTGCGGCGCCCAGATGGACGCGTGGCTGGCCCGGGGGGCCGCCGGCGGCACCGGCCTCGCGTACGACGCCGTGCCGACGGCCGCCGACCTGGGTCCCCTCGCCCGCTGAACCGGAGCTGCCGCGGCGCCGGCCACCGACTGGTGCCCGATGACGCCGCGCAGAGCGCACCCCGTCCGTCTCGAACCCGCACCTGCCGACCACCGCTAGTGCCAGATGACGCCGCGCATGCCGCACCCCCTCCGTCTCGAACCCGCACCTGCCGACCACCGCTAGTGCCAGATGACGCCGCGCATGCCGCACCCCCTCCGTCTCGCTCTCGGACCTGCCGACCACCGCTAGTGCCAGATGACGCCGCGCACGTCGCACCCCCTCCGTCTCGCTCTCGGACCTGCCGACCACCGCTAGTGCCAGATGACGCCGCGCACGACGCACCCCCTCCGTCTCGAACCCGACCCGCCGACCACCGCTAGTGCCAGATGACGCCGCGCATGCCGCACCCCCTCCGTCTCGCTCTCGGACCTGCCGACCACCGCTAGTGCCAGATGACGCCGCGCATGCCGCACCCCCTCCGTCT